>Ga0316604_10000132_pt1 | contig 116141 bp, 93 predicted proteins | sample OWC_soil_day20_C_FD_207650 | JGI IMG/M metagenome (GOLD analysis project Ga0316604, IMG submission 207650) | Wetland soil microbial communities from Old Woman Creek delta, Ohio, United States - OWC_soil_day20_CT | ecosystem: Environmental > Terrestrial > Soil > Wetlands | place: USA: Ohio... | reverse complement strand
TATGATTGTGAATACGACGTGTCATCTGACCGAAATAATTCAAAACCCGCCGGTCTTCCATTTCAAATTTGCTGACAAAGGTGTTGTCAATCCGATCCTCGGGCCAGCTTCCGATGGGGCAGGTTACAATGGCGGCTCCATTTCTGGCGTACTGCTCAAGATAAGAAATCGTTGCTTCCGCGGGAAAGGGTTCTGGCCCTTGCAGCTCCTGGGAAACAGATTTGGATACCATGAGGCGGTTTTTTAAAAAGACGTTTCCAATCTGAACAGGACTTAGAATATGGGCATATTTATGATTCATTCAAAAAACTCCTTCAATATTGACGTCTCTTTTTCGTTGAAGATGATTTGAATGATAAAGCAATGCCATATTCCATGCAAGCGAATTGCAAGTTACTCATGCTACCTGCAAATTATGCAACGTCCAACCTCAGGGATCGGCAGGCCTGGGCACAGCGCGCCAATTTGTTACGGCTCTTGTTCCAGCAGATAATTTTTTACTTCATTTAAAAAGAGCTGGCAAGCCGTACTCAGGCTTTTATCCCGTTTATAAATCAGTACAACGCGGTGACGCAAATCCTGATCGCGGATGGGAACCCGGCTTAATCCAGGCAAACAGCTGTTTGCCGAGCCGGATGGCAGAATAATAATCCCAGCATTCATCAACACCAGATAGCGCAGTGATTCCAGGGTACTTTCCGGACAGGCCGGATACTTAAAGAAGTCACTGGATATTTTCCCCTTTAAAAAGAGAGGAAAATCGGCGCCGAATAAAATGGTTTCGTGAAGGCATTCTTCAAAGGTTACAGCTTCGTTCCGGGCCGAAAAGGGGTGGTCGGGGGAGCAGATCACGACAAATGGCTCTGTCTCCAGCGGTTGGATCACAAATTGGGGATCTTTTTGAAAATGTGTCTCATAGGTGATGCCAAAGTCGGCGGTATCATTGCTGAGGCTGGCAGACAGCTCCATCATTTTCAGATGATAAACAGACAGCTCGATGTTTGGATAGAGCCGGTACATCCGCTCATAAATACAATCCAGGCTGGGGAAATACCCCGGAACGGTATAAATATTGAGCTTGGAGGAGGCAAGGCTGGCGACGGCACGTACGCTGTTTACCACCTGTCCCTGAAGAGACAGCAGAGCGGCGCCCTCCTCCTGTAATTTTAAACCCGCGTCGGTGAGCCGCAGCATGCGCCCGGTTCGGTCGAACAGAGCTGCCCGGCATTCTTCTTCCAGTGCGGAGATCTGTCGGCTCAGCGTGGATTGATTCATAAACAGTTTTTCCGCGGCCACCGTAAAACTCATATACTTTGTCGTAATGAGGAAATGCTCCAAATACTCCAAGTTTAGCATTATGCACCTCTTGCTTTCCGTCCATCAGCACAGATTTATAGAATTTAAACAATATTGGGTAATAACTGCCATTATATAGCCCGATTGATAGGATTGCAAGCAATTCGGCAAAATGCATGCATCGTGTGCATGTGGCATGGAAGTTTTGCACTTTATTTTCAACGATGCGCAAGTTAAAATAGTGGCATATGGCGAGATGTACAACAAATTTATTTGTAATAGATTTAATTTGTGATTTCTGTCTAAGCATCAATGAAAAAATAACGGAAGGAAGGTGTTACACAGTTGATTCGGAAAGAATCAACTCCAGAGCCATTATGCGGAGAACATCAGTCAAGATCATGGGAAAAGAGGGTGAAATTTATGAAGAAAAGAGTCGCAGCTGTTCTGCTGTCCCTGTTCCTGCTTGTCGGAACGCTCACTCCGGGTGGTTTGGCCGCGGAAACCACTCTTAATGCGACTGAAACCGACGCCGCTGCGTCCACCACAGACGCAACTCCTCTGCTGCCCACCTCTTCGGCAGACTTTATCGATTGCGCGTCCATTCAAAATACAGCCTCAGTCGACCTGTTAGTGGAGCTGGGCATTGTGAGTGGTGTGCGCAGCGGCAGCGGTTACGCGTTTGAGCCTGACAGCAGCCTGACCCGTGCCGAAATGGCAAAGATGATTGCCAAAGCCGTTGCGGGCGGCGGAGAGTTCTCCGGAACCTCTGGCTTTACCGACACCGTGGGACACTGGGCCGATTCCTATATTGCTTACTGTGTTCAGATCAGCGCAATTGGTGGCAATGGTGACGGAACAGTTCAGCCGGACGGCGTTGTGACCGGCGTTCAGGCGGCAAAAATGCTGCTTGGCACCATGGGTGTTTCCGGGCTGGAGGAAGCAAGCTGGGCTGAGGATACCCTGAGTATCGGGGAAGAAAAAGGGCTTTTTGCCGGAATTTCCGCGGACCCCAACGGGGCGATCACTCGTGACGATGCGGCGCGCCTCATGGTAAATGCCCTGGAGGCCAGTGACGGCTCGGCAAAGCTGCCCAGGGTGGTGCCGATTGCGGAAACGACCTCTTATTCCTCGCTGACCATTGGCCCTAACACCATATTCTCTGCGCCCGCTGGATCAGAGCTGACCTTGACAGTGGACGGAGTGGATACCGCCATTGCCGAAGGAACCTACCGCGATGCGGTGCTTCAGGTGACCAACGCAAGCTATACCATTTCTGCGGCGGGTCCCGGAGGCAGCTTTACCTGGGTCATGAGGATGGCGCTTTATATCAAGGATGGAGTAGTCCAGAACGACTATTCTGCCACATCTGCCATCACCGGCGGCACCTATGACGGAAGCACCGCAAAGGATGTTGCCATCAGTTCCAGGAGTGACCAGTTCAACGGCATTGTGGTAGGCGGCAACAGCGCCTATACCATTGACGGCGCGGATATCTCTCTGGAGGGAAACGGCGGAAGCGACTTTCAGGGGATTGGCGCGGGCATTATGGCCACGGATACCGCCAATCTGACCATCCAACGCTCCACCATTGTATCAAAAGGGGCAATCCGTACCGCAATCTGGGCCGGCAGCGAATCTGTGGTAAATGTCTCCGACACGGTTGTGACAACCTATGACGCGGACCCAACCTCCGAAGCCTATCAAAACCTGAAGGTCAATATGATGAAACAGGTTCCCTGGGCCTTGGGGCTCCTTGGAAACTGCCGTGCCACGAATGTTCTGGGCAAGGCTCAGGTCAGCTATGCCGATTCCATTGTGGTGGCGGAAAACTGGGGCGCTCTCTCCACGGATTCCGGCGAAGCGCCCACCAGCCTGACCTGTAGCAATGTTCTCTCCGGTATCGGTTCTCTGGAAGTGGCTGAAACGGGCAAGCAGTATACCGCCACCAAGACCGTCAACGGCGTGACCTATGGGTTTACCATGGCAGATCGCGGCGAGGGTTCCGGTTACGTCACCTACGCGGACGGCGGAGTGAAGAACACCTATAATGACTGTGAATTTTACGCGCCGGATTATATCCTGATCAGCCCCGCAAACAGTTCCGGCGGCAATGTGTTTAACGGCGGTACCTTCCTGTCGCAGCGCTGTGGAGTGATGTGGCACCAAAGCGACGGCGGCGGCACCGTGATCAACGGCGGCACCTGGACGGCGGCGGACTGCATGTTCCTTGTTAAGAGTACCGCAGGAAATGATTGCTTCCCTGTGCTTTCGGTGGATGGCGCGACGCTGAACGTGAACGGTACGAAAAATTACAGCGGTGTGATCTATCAGCTGATGGACAGCGATGATGCCGGCGGCATTTTTGCCGATACTTACACGGTACCGGCCCAGGAGAACGACTGGAGCAGTGTGGCTGCCGTTACGGATCAGACTGCCGCCGCAGTTGCTGAATTTTCCAACATGACTCTCAATGGAAACATCTATAACTCGGTTTATACCCTGAATCAGGGTCTGGAGGTAACACTGGATCACGTGACCATCAACGGCGTGGTTTCCTCGTCCAACGCCAATCATGTGGATGAAAGCGGCACCCTCATCGAGGGCGGCACCGTCATCACCTCGGAAGATTATCTCTATGCGGGACGCATTGTCAATACGGCGTCCCAGGCTGTGAATAATCGTGTGGAGCTCACCCTTACAAATGGAACGGCCTGGAACGTAACTGGTACCAGTTACCTTTCCGCCTTGGCGCTGGGTGAAGACTGCACGATCAACGGCACAGTCACGATCAACGGAGAAGCCATGGAGGCCGAGCGTCTGGACACACGTATCTACACAGGGAATATTGTCGTTACTCCGATTGATTAATTGAGGTTGTGCCTGAACGGATAAAACCGGGCAGACGATGTGATCACATCGTCTGCCCGGTTTCCGTGTTACGCTTTGAAGCAGGTTGTTCACGACAAAGGGACGCTGTCCCCGCGCTCATGAAGCGGCCTTGCCCGGTAGGCGGTTCGCCTGAAAAAGGGGAGGCATTTTATTTTGCCAGTGTAAACTTTTCCAGTTCCTTATACAGTATGGAGGTTTGGGCTGACAGCTCCTCACTGAAGGCAGAGCTTTCTTCGGCGGTAGCGGCATTGCTTTGTACAATGGATGAGATTTGATTGATGTTGTCGAAGATCTGCTCGATGGCGTCGGCCTGTTCCCCTGATTTGACGCCGATTGCGCCGATGGTCTGATTGGCCTGCTGCATTTTACTGACAGAATCCTGAATCATGAGGGACATTTTGTCTGTAATCTTAGAACCTTCGGCAACGGCCTTTTGCGTGGAGACAATCAGTTCCTCCGTCTGCTTTGCCGCATCCGCGGACTTTTCCGCCAAAACCCGAACCTCTTCGGCGACCACAGCAAAGCCTTTGCCCTGTGTGCCGGCTCTGGCGGCCTCAATGGATGCGTTGAGGGCGAGAATATTCGTCTGAAACGCAATGTTTTCGATCAGGGTGGTAATATGACTGATTTTTTCGGTGGTTTCGCTGATTTCCGACATGGATTTCAGCATAAGCTCCATTTCCTGTTCCGACATCTGAATGCTGGACATGGTTTCTTCCACTTGTTTGGAGGCGTCCAACGCGCTTGTTGCATTCTCCTTGGAGGAGTTGGATACCTCGCCAATGGACTGCGACAGGGAATCAATGGAGCCGGACTGTTCCGCCGCTCCGGAAGCCAGATATTGAGACATGGAGGAAATTTCCGAAGCGCTGGAGGATACCTGCCCGGTGGATGTTTCTATTGTGAGCAGCGTCTCGTTAAGGGATTGCTTGATCTGTTCGATGGAGTCTAAAATCGGGACGTAATCCCCAATATATTCATGAGTAATGGGCGAGGTCATATCTCCCTGGGAAATATACCGGAGCTGCTCGGTGAGGTCTCCGATAATTCCTCTGATTTGAAGGATGACACGCTCCGCCGCCTTAGTAAGCTGACCGGTTTCATCCTTTGAGGACGAGAGCTTGGAAGGTTCGGTTCTGATATCGCCCTCCGACAGAAGAGTGAGCCGCCTTGTGACATCCCTGATAGGATCGGTCATTTTTTTGGCGAACCGATAGGCAAGCAGGATTCCTAAAACGGAGATAGCGGCGCAGGACAGTAAAATCGAGGCCTCCGCCAGCATTTTTTTCTGTTGTATGGTGCTGATGGATGCATCGATATCGTCATAATAGTTTCCTGTGCTGATGTACCATCCATAGGGCTCGAAGTACATGGTAAAGGCGCGTTTTTTTACGTCAGCGGATTCGCCGGGTTTTGCGTAATAGAACTCCGTAAAACCGCCGTCGGCATTGTTTCCGGCCTGAATGATATTTTGGATGTAATAATTGCCCTGGGAGTCCTGAAAATCATAACGGTTTACGCCAACGTTGTCGGCATTCATATGTACCACACAAGTGCCGTCTGCCGTATCGGCCCAGAAATATCCGTCGCCGTCGTCGTACCGTGCGTCACGGACAATGGCCTCGGCGGCTTCCATCGCTTCCTCCTCGGTGATATCGCCGTTTGAATATCGATCCTGATTCACTTCAAGGACTCCAATGATATTTTCTACGGCAGTTCTTATTTTTGTATCAAAACCCGCCTGAATTTCCTCAATGGCGGAATTATACGCGCTGTTCATTCGAATATATGCAATGGTTCCCAAAATGAGTGTTGAGCCAACCAGCAGAATCGCCACCAGAACGATAAGCTTTGCTTTGATACCAAAGGACTTGTTTCCTTTTTCCCGCATATGATCACATCCGTTACTATAAATTTTTCTTCACTATCATACCACATTATATTACAAAATAGTAGAATAAAAAAGTAAAATGATAATGATTTAGTGTCAAAAATATTTAAAATATATAACACTTTTGAAAAAATCAGAACAATATTAAATATTTGTATTATTTTGAAAAAGAAGGATTATGACATTTGACAGACATTGTGGAAAGTGAGGTCCAACGACAACAATTTTTTTAATGGGCGGGCGAAAAAATCATTGACATCACTATAGATCAGGGTTATAATGCTGAACATAAATAACATATAATATACATGAATTTAATATGCATTGAGTTGACCAGTCATCTGGAGACAAAGTATGTATGCCGCATGCTTTGCCTCCAGTTTTTATTTTGTCCATACAGGGGAGTTGAGCCAATGAAACGCGCAATCTATTACTTGAAAAAACTGATTCCGATTTTATCCGCTGCCTTTGCCCTGCTTCTGCAAGTGGTATTACATAATTCGGAGAAACAAAAGGAAGCGGAAAGGCCATATTTCACTTATTTTTTAATTCTGGCAGTGGTCATCTTTCTGATGCTGTTTGTGCTGTCCTTCCGGTTTAAGAAATTGGAACGCAAGCTGGTTGATGCCGGCCCGTTTTATGCCGGAGTCCTTTTGTTTTTTAATATCCTGAATGTGATCACCGCAAAGCTCACGCTGCTTCCCGCTTTATTTTTTCCCAATATTGATCGGGTGCTGGAGGTATATGTCACCGACGGCGCGCTGCTTGTAAAGTGTGTTCTCTTTTCCCTGAAATTGCTAATCATCGGCTTTGCGTGGGGAGGGAGCATCGGGCTTACCACCGGCTTGCTGCTGGGCTTCAATAAAAAGGTTGCATACTGGCTCAATCCGGTGACGAAGGTGCTGGGACCCATGCCGACCACGGCCTGGACGCCGCTGGCGCTGTCGGTTTTCCCGGCAACCTATGACGCCAGTGTGTTTTTGATTGCATTTGCGGTTTGGTTTCCCACCGCGCTGATGACCAGCAGCGGCATTTGGGCCACCAATAACTCTTATTACGAGGTTTCCCGCACGCTGGGGGCGAGCACACTGTATCAGGTATTTAAGGTGGGAATTCCCAATGCGATGCCCAGTATTTTTATGGGCGTTTTCTATGGAACCTGCTCATCGTTTATTACGCTCATGGTGGCTGAGCTGATGGGCAGCTCCTGCGGCATTGGGTGGTATGTCAATCATGCCAAGCAGATGATGGTCTATTCCGGTGTATACGCGGGGCTTATGATTATCGCTGTGATGTGCACAACCATTTTAACACTCCTGTTTAAGATGCGGGATAAGCTTCTGATTTGGCAAAAGGGGGTGATCAAATGGTAGGAGAAATCAAAATTTGCGATGTGGTGAGGACCTTTGTAAATCCCGATCCTCGGGAAGCGGATGTTGTGGCCCTAAACGGACTGTCTCTGGATATTAAACCCGGGAAATTTGTGTCGCTGATCGGGCCGTCGGGGTGCGGAAAGACGACGCTGCTTCGTTTGATCGCGGGGCTGGACGCCCCGACCAGAGGAGCGCTGCTTCTGGATGAGGTCGTCATCGACAGGCCGCATTATGAGCGGGGATTTGTGTTTCAGTCCGCCAATCTGTTCCCGTGGCTGAATATCAGAGAAAATATCGCCTTTGGCCTCAGGGCACGTCATGAATACAGAGAAAAGAAGGAAACAGTGGATGAATTGATTGAGCTGGTGGGACTAAAGGGTTTTGAAAAGTCGTTTCCCCATCAGCTGTCGGGCGGGATGTGCCAGCGTGTGTCCCTGGCAAGAGCGCTGGTCGGCCATCCCAAGGTATTGCTGATGGACGAACCGCTGGGTGCGTTGGATGCCTTCACCCGTATGAACATGCAGGATGAAATCCTTAGAATCTGGTCGGAGCACAATATGACCGTGGTGATGGTGACCCATGACGTGGACGAAGCCATCTACCTGTCGGATCAGGTGGTTGTCATGTCACCCAGGCCGGCTAAAATTGAAACCATTATTGACATTGAAATGACAAGGCCGAGAGCGCGTAACCAGGACGATTTTATCCGCTATCGCACCGAAATTCTGGAGATTTTGAACTTCGGAGGCGAAATTAAGACGCCGGATTATTATTTGTAGGTAAGCAGTATGGAAGAGAAGGGGTGCGTTATGAAACAGAATGTCTGGATTACGGGAATCTATTTGCTAGCGGCGGTTGTTTATACTCTGGGCCCGCACACAGTGTTTCAGGTCTGCGAGGCGACAGGCGACACGGTTATGAGATGTCACTGGAGCGTTCGTGCGGAATTCGGCGTTGCCATTTTGCTGGTCGGCATTGCAGTTCTTTACGCTGTGACCAAAACCCAGAGAGAGCGGGCGCTGCTGTCCGGCATCGCAGTTGTAAACAGCCTTGTGGCGATCCTGATTCCCAGTGTTCTCATTGGGGGATGTGACATGAAGGGAATGGAATGCCAAAGCGTCACATTTCCCTCATTTTACGTGACTGCCATCGTGGTCATGGTGGCCTCCGTGATCAACATACTGCGGGGACTCAAGCGTGGTAAAGGACTTGGGGTGATATGAAAAACAGAACCATCTGGTGGGTGGCGATTCAAAATCTCAGGCGGCAGAAATTTCAGTCCGTGATTTTAACGGCGCTTCTTACGGTTACGGCACTGACTGTTTTTTTCAGCGCGTCTCTTGCAGAGAGCATGAAAGAGGGACTGGAGAAAACAAAAGATCGGCTCGGGGCGGATATCATCGTGGTTCCGAATCGATTCGTATCAAGTATTGAGGATGCCCTTTTTTTAGGGAAACCGTGTACCGTGAATTTTGATAAAAGCTGGCTGGACAAAATTTCAGCGGAGGAAGGAGTGGAGCAGGTCAGTTATCAGCTCTATCTCTCCTCCCTGAACTCCGATTGCTGCGAAACGTCAATGCAGCTGATTGCCTTTGACATCAACAGTGACTTCGCGGTTGCGCCGTGGCTGTCGGAGGATGGAATCCATAGCGTTGCGGACGATGAAATCATCGTGGGCAGCAGCATGAATAAGAAGGTAGGTGATGTGGTCAAATATTTTGGGCGGAATTTTACGGTCATTGACGTGCTGGAGGAAACCGGAATGGGATATGACAGCTGTGCCTTTATCAGCTATGAGGCGGCATACCAGATTGCCAATGACCCGGATTATGACAATGTTCTGCCGTTTCAAAAGGATGAGGAGGTCATCTCCATGGTCTTGGTGAAGCTGAAGGAGGGAGACGACAGCGCCAAGGTGAAGGAAGAGCTGATGAGCCAATATGCGGATGAAGGAATTGCGGTTTATACCAACAGCGACCTGGTGGGGCGTTTTTCAGACGAGCTGAAAAATTATATTAGCTACGCTACCATTTTTCAGGGACTTTTCCTGCTGATGGCCGTGATTGCCCTGTATGGCATCTATTCTGTGATCATTCATTTGCGAAAAGCGGAATTCGGGACCTATTTTTCCTTCGGCACAGAGAAAAAACGCATTCTGCTCATGCTGCTGTCGGAGCTGCTCTTGGTGGCGGTGACCTCAACGGCCATTGGGATCGGTCTGGTCTGCCTGATTACGATTCCGTTTCATGAGGCCATCAGGCAGTCCTTATCCATTCCATACCTGAGGCTGGGGGGAACTGAGCTTGCCAAAAACGGCGCGTACGCGTTTTGCACGAATCTGCTGGTATGTGCCCTGGCATCGGTAAAGTCCTATTACAGTCTGGCGCGTCTTGACGGCATTGCGTTAATTAAATCAAGCGGCGAATAAACAGTCAAATCAATTCAATCGAAGAAACAGGGGGTAAAGACAATGATGACAAGAATGAAAAAAACAGTGGCGCTTTTCCTGACCGCGATACTCATGGTAACTCTGTTGCCGTCGTGCGGAAACTCCGCTTCGGAAAGCGCGGCGGCGGGAACCGCATCCACCGAAGCGTCCGCCACGGAAACCGTCTCCACGGGTGACGGCACCACCACGTCCACGCAGACCTCATCGGATCAGGCCGTGGTCAAAATCGGCTTTGCAAAGGGGAGCCTGTGCGTGGCGCCTGTTCATCTGGCTTATTTAAACGGATATTTTGAAAAGGAATTTGCGGCGGCGGGTATTACCTGGAGCTATGAAGAGGTGGATCTGACCCAGGCGGCTGAGCTGTTGGCGGCGGGAAAAATCAACGCCTGCTTCGGCCTGACGGCAAGCCTGATTCAGCCGATTGACAACGGCTTGGATATTGTGTTTACGACAGGGCTACATACCGGATGCACCAAATACTTTGTCAAGAGTGATTCTTCCATTAACTCCGTGTCGGATTTGAAGGGCAAGACCGTTGGCGTGCCGGGGCTGTCCGACTCCTCCACCATGAATCTGAAACGAAAATTACTTGAGGTTGGAATTGATCCCTCTGAAGTGACGTTTGCGGAATATTCCCTCACCGACCTGCCGCTGGCGTTGGAGAACGGAGCGGTGGACGCCGTGGCCCTGCATGACCCCGTGGGCTATCAGGCGCAGCAGGAGTATGGGTTTAAGTTGATTTTGGACACAGGGACGGATGAAAAATTTGCCGGTGAGTATTGCTGCCAGGCATACGTTTCGGCAGACCTGGTCAGCACCTCGCCCGAAGGCGCGGCGGCCTATACCAGAGCATTGCAGGAGGCGGCGGCCTTTATTCAGGCGGAGCCGGAGCAGGCGGCGGAGATTCAGCTGAATAACGGGTTCTGCTCAGGCGATCTGGACACCAACGCAAAGCTCTTGGAGTCCTACAACTATTCTCCGTCTGTCAGCGCGGGTCTGGAAACCTTTGAAAACTGCGTGAAAGAGTTGAAGGAAACTGGCGATTTGAGTGACAGCACCGATGTAGATGAATTTATCAGCCAGCATTATGTGAAGCTGGACGGTGTGCCGGACAGTATGACCTATGACCCGGATACGCAGGAATTTACAGAAAGCACATAACATGTAACCAACCGCTGACCGCTTAGGAGGAATTTGCCGATGGTATTGAAGTTGACTGGGGTTTCAAAAAGATTTGAACATCAAGGTCACAGCGTCACCGCTGTGGATCAGGTCTCGCTGAGCATCAGCTCCGGTGAGCTTGCCAGTATCGTCGGCCCCTCCGGAAGCGGTAAAAGCACGCTGTTTCATCTGATGACCGGAATGCTTCGGCCAAGCGAGGGAGAAATCTGGATTGACGGCTTCCCTGTGCACAGTGCGGGCGGGAGGGAACTGTCCGCGCTTCGAAATCAAACGATCGGATATATTTTGCAGGAAAAAAACCTGCTTTTGAATTTCAGCGTACTGGAAAATGTCTGCATGCCGCTTGTTCAGGGACGGAATATCAAACCGGAAGGCACCGCCGGCGAGGTGAGGAGCATTTTGGAGGAGCTGGGTATTTGGCATCTGAGGAATGCTTACCCCCATGAACTGTCCGGCGGAGAAGCCAGACGGGCAGCCATTGCCCGCGCGCTGGTGAGCCACGCCTCCCTGATCATAGCGGATGAGCCGACCAGTAATCTGGATCCGGAAAACAGCGTGATGATTTTAAAGCTGTTCCAGCGCATCCGCGACAAAGGCGTCGCGGTACTGGTCAGTACACATGATATAATGTTTCCCAACGATTCCGACCGGGTGTTTTCCATGAAGCACGGACGCTTGGAGGAGGTTGTACACGTCGTATCCTAAAGCAAACCACGGCAAAGGAGATCTGGGAGGACCGCCTTTGCGGCGCTCCAGCTTGCAAAACACCCGGAAAATCGAGGAAAGGTCATTGTGGCCTTGCTGCCGGATACGGGAGAACGGTATCTGTCCACCCCGCTCTATCAGTATCCGGATTAAACAGGAGGAATGGAAATGTCGGGTTTTATTGAGCGGCCCAGAACGACCTGCTCACTGGGCGGGGCGCTGGCAGCCATCAGCTCACTGCCGGGAGTGGTGCCGATTTCTCATACGGCCTCCGGCTGTGCGGGGAATCTGGGCGGAGCCACCGCCGCCAACTCAGGCTACTGCGGCTCCAGCTATTGCAGCGGGCAGAGTGTTCCCGTGAGCAATATCAGCGAGCAGCACGTGATTTTCGGCGGGGGGAACCGCTTGGAGGAGGAAATCCGAAGTGCCAGGGAGCTGCTGGAGGCGGATTTGTTTGTCGTCACCACGGGCTGCATGACGGAAATTATCGCGGATGATGTCAGCGGCGTGGTTTCGGAATTTCAGGACGACGGCGGCGCGCCCGTCATTTGCATCAACACGCCCAGCTTTGAAGCGGATGCTTACGGCGGCTATGAAATTCTCCTGCATGCTTTATTCAACGAATTTCTCCCCGTTCGTACTAAAAAAAGGACCAATCTGGTGAACCTGTTTGGGGTAGTGCCGCTGTTTGACCCGTTCTTCCGCGGCGATCTGGAGGAGCTGAAACGGCTGCTTCATCGCCTGGGCTTGCAGGTCAATACCTTTTTTACCGCCGATCAGGCCTTTGCTGATCTCAAAACCGCGCCGGAGGCCGCGCTGAATCTTGTGCTGTCCTCTGTGCGCGGCGTTGAGGTGGCGCAGGCGTTTCAGGAGCGGCACGGGACGCCCTATCTGGTGACTGAGCTTCCGGTAGGAGCTGAGGCCACAGAGGAGTTTCTGCTGCGGACGGCGCAGGCGCTCAAGCTGAATTAAAGGGTGGCGGAAGAGGTCATCCGGTCGGAAAACGAGATCTATTACCGGTATGTGGAGCGGGTGGCGGATGTAATTGCCGATTCCGAATTTAAATTTTTTGCTGAGGTGGTGTCCAACGCCAACACGGCGATTCCGTACGCGCGGTTTCTGGAACGGGAGCTTGGCTGGCTGATTCACGACGTTGTGATTACAGACGTGCTGACCCAGAGCCAGAAGCATACCCTTGCGGATCGGTTTGAGGCGCTTGGACTGCGCGGGAATCTGATTTTTGAAACGGACACATGGAAAATTGAGCAGGCAATTACAAGGAATCATCCTGATTATCACGGTGAGCTTTACTTCAATGCGGACGGGCCGCTGTTTGTTCTTGGCAGTTCCTTTGAGAAGGAGTTTGCGGCCAAGCGCGCGGCAAGCCTTTTGGGTGTGAGCTATCCGCTGTATCACCGGGCGGTGCTGGATCGCGGATATGCGGGATATCGGGGCGGTCTGCACCTTCTGGAAGATATTCTGAGTGTTTTGGTTGCGGGGAAATAGGAGGAAGCGATTATGGGCTATTATGAGCAAGGTGAGCCGCCTGTCAGAGACCAGCGCCTGACCATCGGCGACAGCTTCAGCGGCTGTGGCCGCGATTTGATCGACTGCGCCAAAAGCGGCTGCATCTTCCGTCAGGGACAGAGACATTTGGCAGGCGAATGCCTGCCAAATGTCTCTGTCCCTGATGATGGCGGCAACCATCAGCCGGTCCGTGATCATTCTGCACGGCCCCATCGGCTGCGGCGCGAATTTGACGGGCGTCTCCAGCGCGGTGGCGGCCGGAAGGGCAAAACGCGGGCCCGCAAAGGAACCGGTGATTTGGCTATCCTCCAACATGCGGCAAAATGACGTTATCGGGGGAGGGGAGAGCGGTCTGAGGGAAACCATACGCTACGCGGACCGGGAGTTTCGTCCGGAAATTATCTTTGTGATTTCCACCTGTGCTCCGAATATCATTGGAGACGATGTAGAGGACGTGGTGGAGAGCATGCACGACGAGGTCACGGCGGATTTGACCGCCATCCACTGCCCCGGGTTTAAATCCCGGGTAGTGGCCTCTGCCTATGATTCTTTTTATCACTCCCTGATCCGTCATATTTCATTTGAACCCGAGCCATACCGGGGCTTTACTCCCTATGACAGAAGCGATCGGAGATATGAGCCCGCGCAGGGGAAGCGTCGGTATGAAAAGAGCCGCACTGTCAACCTGTTTAACGCAACCTCCATCAACGCAGACGACGAGTGTGAGATTGTCCGGCTGCTGGGCGCGCTGGATTTAAAGGTGCGGATTTTTGCCGAGTACAGCTCCAGAGATGAACTGCGCTCTGTGTCGGAGGCGGCGCTGAATGTGAGCATGTGCAACGTGCATGACGATTACATTCTGAAGTATCTGGAGGAAACTTACCGGATTCCGTATCTCATTGAGGGGATGCCCCTGGGAACGAGGGCGACCCGGGCCTGGCTGACTGCCATCGCCCGGTTTTTCGGCAGGGAGGAGCAGGCGAATCTCCTGTGTGATCAGGAAGAGAATCGCCTGAACGGGGCAATACAGGAGTTTTTACCCAAGCTCAAAGGCAAGCGTGTTCTGGTGGGCGGCGGCGTCATCCGCGTGGCGGAGGAGGCGAGGCTGCTCAATGAGCGCGGGCTGGAGGTGCTCTCCGTGCGGGCATACCACTTCGACAGCGGCGCGCTGCCCGTCTATGAGGAGCTGGCGGAGGAACTGCCTGAAATCCCTATTTCGGTCAGCAACCAGGTGTTTGAGGAGATCAATCAGCTCAAACGCCACAGACCCGATATCGTGGTGGATCACGCGGGCAAGCACGGCTGGATTGCCAAGGCGGGAATTCCATCGGTCAACCTGTTTACGCCCGCACGGCCCTTTTTCGGGTATATCGGCGAATACGCCCTGCTCAAGAGCATCGTGTTTCACCTGGAAAATCCAAGCTTTTCCCAAAGGCTGTCCAGGTTTGTGAAGCTGCCCTATCAGGATTCGTGGTTTGAGCGGGACGCGTTCAGCTATATTCAACAGAGTGATCGCGTTTGACCGATTTGACCGGCTGCAAACGGCAAAACAGCTCTGCGGAGCTATGAGACGATGATCCGGCTATTTGATTGTATATAAACTGCCGTTACACGCGCGCTGCGCCTGGCGGTTCCATAAAGGAAACAAATACAAATTGTTTGTCCACTTTTGCATCAATCAGGCCAATCATTTTTCCCATTGTAAAAGCGCTCAGGAGCGTTCCCAGGCCGATTCCGATGATACAATGAAAGTATGTCAGGGAGATCATGAGTGTGACCGCCAGGCAGCTGACATCAAAAATGGTTTTAACCGATTGATAAGGTGTTTTAAGAATCGCTGATGTTTCTCTTGGAAATAAATCCGTCGGAATAATGGGAAGCTTACAATGGTTGGACAACGAGATTCCGATGACGATTGCGGCGTAACTGATCGCGAAGTAAACAATCCGAAGTACCATGGTCAGAGGCAGCTGTAAAATCCACAACTGGTGGAGATCCATCAGCTTTCCAAAAGCGATGCCCACCGCAAAGGAAAACAGATAACTCGGCGTAATTTGTTTTCTCATGATCATCAAAGCGACTACCAAAGCGGTTTGAAACAGGTACGTCCATGTTCCGAGTGTAAAACAGGTCAAAACCTCGGAAACGATGTAAGGGACGGAAGAAATGGCGGAGATGCCGGAGCCGCTGTAGAGCATTAAATCCACACCAAAGCTATTGAGCACGATTACAATACACAACGCAAGCTCTCCGCGGAACACGATTCTTTTTTTCATTTTAGCTGGGGCCTTCTTTCTGGTGGAAGCAAATACTGAGATCATTATAGCACATCATACAAAGAAACAAAATTGATGTTTCGTTTCAGCGGCGCGAGTGCCTCAAACTGATTGCAGGGGCTGCCTGGTCATTTGTCGGAAGCGCATGGAATCACCCATGGGCTCCGGCATATTTTTTGTCATGAAAGTCAGAAAAAAATGGTTGACAATAAATGAATGATCGTTTATTATAAAAGCATCAGAGGTGATAAGATGCGAAAACGCGATGATGAGAAGGAGAGAAATATTAAGGACGCCGTCATTAAGCTGATTCTGCAAGAGGGCTTTCAAGGTACTTCCATCGCTAAAATTGCGCGAATGGCGGGTGTTTCTCCAGCAACTGTCTATATCTACTTTGACAGTAAGGAAGATATGCTGCAGAATATCTACTATGAGTATTCAGATGAAATCTTTGAATATTTGCTTGATCAGATTGACCGGCAGATGGAGGGACGCCAGATCATTGAGATGCTCATACGCGGCTACTACGATTATATCCTGGGGCATAAGGAAATTTTCAGCTTTGTGGAGCAGTTTTCCAACTGTCCGTCGTTATCCAGCCGATGTACAGGGAAATCGCAGATCTGCCATATCTACCACCTGCTGGAAGAGATGAAGCGGGGTCAGGTGATCAGAAACTATAACGATGATAATGTGATGGCGTTAATGTTCTATCCGGTCAAAGCCATTGCAATGGATAATTACAAGAATGAGGCGGAGCGAGACCGGTCTCTTCAGGAGCTCATTCAAATTGTGCAGCAGGCGCTGTTGCTGTGATCCCTTTTCGCGAGATGATTTTGTACACCGTTAGTGCAAAATGTCTCGCAAAAAAATCACTTTTAAATAAATGAACATTCACTTTTGTATTACAAGGAAAGGATGATCAGTATGACAATCAACACAAACGGCAGAGGAATGGTCATTCCGGTATCCAATACCGTATTGCTTCCGGGGGTGACCTCGATGCTCCGGGTTTCCAAATTAACCACGGATCAGCTGGACACCCTGAAAAGTGATCAAATGCCTCACATCGCCCTGCCTCTGAAGCAAAATTTCGGGCAGAAGGGTCTCAGCGAGGAGGATTTTTACCGGACAGGGATGCTGTTCCAAGTAGAGGAGCTGGAGGAGAACGAAAAAGGCTATATGCTGACCATAAAGGTACTGGAACGGGTGGAAGCAAAATTCGTCCAGAAGGTTGGCAGAATGATTTACGCCGATTATGAGGTGGTTGCCGAGCAGGTGGATCTCAATGAGAAGAGCCGGGAAGAAATGCTTGACTATCTCAAGCGCGTGGTGCGCGAAATCAGCAGTCGGTTCCAGGGCGGCGAGCAGTATATTGAAATGCTGGAGGAGTTTAAGGAGCTCAATACGCTGATTGTCTTCCTAAATCAGTTTATGCCGCTGTCCAATGAAGATAAATATGAACTCATGAGAATTGTCTCTCTAAAGGAGCGCAGCCTCCGCTTTATCGACCATCTTTTGAAGCAAAAAGAGTCCATCCAGCTCCAGATGCAGCTGTCTGAGAAGTTTTCTGAAAAGGCCAACAAATCTTACCGTGAGTCAGTACTCAGGGAGCAGCTGAAAGCCATTCAGGAGGAGCTGAACGAGGGCAGCGGGAAAAAAGCAAAAAATGACAAGGATTATGCCGCTAAAATTGAAGATGCTCAAATGCCTACTGAAATCAGGGAGGCTGCCCTGGAAGAGCTGGAGAAGCTGAAATCCCAGGATCCAAACAGCGCGGAATACCATGTGATTCGCAATTACCTGGATCTGCTGGTGCAGATGCCATGGAGCAAGCCTGAGGCAAAGCCCATCAACCTGGGCGAGGCCAGACGGATTTTGGATGAACAGCATTACGGACTGGAAAAGGTAAAAGACAGAATCATTCAGCATTTGGCGGTGATGCAGCTCAACAAGAATAAAAAGGGTTCCATCCTGCTGCTGGTGGGACCGCCCGGCACCGGCAAAACCAGCCTGGGCAAGAGCATCGCCGAGGCGCTGGATCGGGAATATATCCGTTTAAGTCTGGGCGGAGTCAGAGACGAGGCGGAAATCAGAGGACACCGCAGAACCTATGTGGGCGCTATGCCGGGCAGAATTATTCAGAGCATCAAAAAAGCGGGCGCCAGCAATCCTGTCATGATTTTGGATGAGGTAGATAAGCTCATGACCGGCGGCTACAGTGGAGATCCCGCCAGCGCCCTGCTGGAAGTGCTGGATCCCGAGCAAAACAGTACCTTTACCGACCACTATCTGGATCTTCCCTACGACCTGTCGGATGTGTTCTTTATCGCGACGGCCAATTCCCTCGATACCATTCCAGGGCCGCTGCTGGACCGCATGGAGGTCATTTCAATCTCCAGTTATACCCTGGAGGAAAAATTCCACATCGGCAAGCATTATCTGATTCCATCAGTATTAGAGGAGCACGGGCTGACTGCCGGGCAGATGATGATCGAAGACGATGTGTTGCGTAAGATCATTGAAAACTACACGCTGGAAGCCGGTGTCCGCGGATTGAAAAAGCAGTTAGCCGCTCTGGCGCGGATCACCTCTGAGAAAATCGTCTCCAACAAGGTAGAGGCTCCATACCGCATACAGGCCGAGGAGCTGGAGGATATGCTGGGAAGACAGGTATCACGGCACGACAAGGCCCAGCAGGACAATCCGCCCGGCGTGGTGACGGGGCTGGCATGGACACCTGTGGGAGGGGAAATCCTGTTCATTGAGGCAACCGATATGCCCGGAAGCGGTGATGTAACCCTCACCGGAAAGCTGGGAGACGTCATGAAGGAATCCGCCCGGATTTCGCTCAGTCTGTTAAAGTCCAGGCTGCCCCTTACGATCATCAACTTTAAGGAGCGTGACCTGCATATCCACGTCCCATCGGGCGCGGTTCCAAAGGACGGCCCCTCCGCCGGTATCGCGCTGTTCACCGCGCTGGCCTCTCTGGTCACGGGCATCAAGGTGGATCCGAAAATCGCCATGACGGGTGAAATTACCCTGCGGGGAGCGGTCCTGCCTATCGGGGGATTAAAAGAGAAGCTGCTGGGTGCCCAGCGTGCCGGAATTACCAAGGTACTCATTCCCAAAGACAATACCGTGGATTTGAAGGATGTGCCCGAAGAGCTGAAGAACCAGCTCACTATCATCCCCGTGGAAACTGTAGAGGACGTGATGAGAGAAACGCTGCGAATCTCCCTGCCGAGAATTGAGCATACGGTTTCACAAAAAAGCGGAGTCATTGGAATACCGCTCGGAGCATAAGTAAGCCGTACAAAAAAACAGCTCCGCTTCCGTAAAACGGAAGCGGAGCTGTTCCTGTTGATTGAGAAGCAATTATACTCTGAACAGCATGTCGGAGTAAACCGGTACAGGCCAGACATCTGCGGGCATGACCTTTTCGACCTCATCGATGACAGTGCGCGCTGCCTCCATGGCACTGACAACACTCTCGCGGTAGTACAGCGCGGTGGCAAACGCATCCTCACCATCGCCGGACGCAACAGCGGACTTCAGCGCTGTGAGCTTGCTGTCCATGTCATCCGCCAGGGAAACGATAGACGTGAGACGATTCTTGGCAGACTGACTGCCGGCCTTTTCAGCGATCTCTGCAAGCGTCAGGGAATAGCCCAGAGTAGCCGGCAGCAGCTGACGATCCATCATGTCGATCAGGGTCAGAGCCTCGATATTAATGGTCTTCGTGTAGTTCTCAAGAAGGATCTCATAGCGGGACTCCAGTTCCTTCTCATTGAGCACACCGGTTCCAGTGAACACAGCCTTGCTCTTTTCGGACTTCAGTTCCTTGATGGCAAGCACAGTGTTGCCGATGTTGGGCAAGCCACGCTTGGCGGCTTCCTCAACCCAAGCGTCAGAATAACCGTTGCCGTTGAAGATGACTCTCTCGTGCGCCGTCAGGAAATCCTTGATCAAAGCTTTAGCTTCGGCTTCGGCATCCGTCGCCTTCTCCAAAGTATCGGCAACCTCGGACAGGATCTGGGCGACCACTGTGTTGAGAACAAAGCAAGGCTCGGCAATATTGTTGGCGGAGCCGCACATACGGAACTCAAACTTGTTGCCGGTGAAAGCGAAGGGAGAAGTTCTGTTGCGGTCGGTGGAATCCTCGGTGATGACAGGCAGGGAGGAAACACCCAGGTTGGTTTGGACACGGCCCGCATCGGAATAGGGGTTGCCGCTGATGATGGACTTGATAATCGCGTCCAGCTCCTCACCGACAAAGATGGAGATAATGGCGGGAGGTGCTTCGTTGGCACCCAGTCTGTGGTCGTTGCCGGCGCTGGCGACGGAGAGCCGGAGAAGCGCGGCATATTCGTCAACTGCCTTGATCACAGAGGCAAGGAAGATCAAGAACAGGGGGTTTTCAATGGGAGCGGTGCCGGGATCCAGCAGGTTGATGCCGTCGTCCGTAGCCACAGACCAGTTGATGTGCTTGCCGCTGCCGTTGACGCCGGCAAAGGGCTTCTCGTGGAGCAGGGCAGCCAGACCGTGCTTCTTGGCAACCGTCTTCATGGTCTCCATGACCAGAAGGTTGTGATCCGCCGCGACGTTGGCGGGATCAAAAATAATGGCCAGCTCATGCTGCGCGGGAGCAACCTCGTTATGCTTGGTTTTCGCGGTGATGCCCAGCTTCCAAAGCTCGGTGTCCAGATCGTGCATAAACTCACCGATCTTGATGCGAAGCCTGCCGAAATACTGATCCTCCAGCTCCTGGCCCTTGGGGGGCATGGCTCCGAACAGGGTGCGGCCGGTCAGCAGCAGGTCAAGGCGTTTCTCATACTGGGTGCGGTTCACCAGGAAGTACTCCTGCTCCGGGCCAACCGTGGCGATGACTTTTTTGGAAGTGGTGTTGCCCAGCGCCTTCAGGACGCGCAGAGCCTGGCTGCTCAGAACCTCAACACTGCGGAGCAGGGGCGCTTTTTTATCCAGGATTTCGCCAGTATAAGAGAAAAATGCGGTGGGTATGTACAGGGTGCCATCCTTAACAAAGGCGGGGGAGGTGCAGTCCCAGGCCGTATAACCGCGGGCGGCGGCGGTTTCTCTCAGGCCGCCGGAGGGGAAAGAGGAGGCGTCGGGCTCACCTTTGATCAGCTCTTTGCCGGAAAACTCCATCACAACCCGGCCATCGCCCACGGGGGAAATGAACGCGTCGTGCTTTTCGGCGGTGATGCCGGTCATCGGCTGGAACCAATGGGTAAAGTGGGTAGCGCCCTTTTCAATTGCCCATTCCTTCATAGCAGAGGCAACTTCATCGGCAACCGATGTGTCAAGAGACTTGCCGGCATCGACTGTTGCTTTCAGAACTTTAAATGCAGCCTTCGATAATCTGGCCTTCATAACTGTTTCGCTGAATACGTATTCGCCGAATATTGCATCAGGCGAGCTGGTTTTTCCGCATCCCATTGTGGATTCCTCCTATTAATTTACAAAATAAAAAAAGGCGTTCTGATACAATTCAGAAACGCCTTTGTTTCTCAACAGTTCGCACCATCTATTTTCTAAGTAAATATACCATTTTGAATTAGTATAGTCAATAGCTTTTGCTCTATAATTTGCAGTTTTTTGCAGGTCTGTATTCTCCAAATTGCATAAAGCACCATCATAAACCACAATGGACCCTGGAAAAAGCTTCTGATTGAAATTTTTCTGTCATTATTCGGTAGACTGCGGGAGGGACTGCCTGACCCTGTGCGCAGAGATGATCCAGGGGGATGGAAATGCCTCAGCCATGTTTTTGCTGTTGACTCTGGATACCTGGATATGAATCGCCTCGGTACGCTCCAGGCTGTGCTCCCGGAGCAGTTCGGACAGTGACGACAGAATCTCAAAGTCCAGTGTGTAGATCACAAAATTGATGGCGGGATTGATGGAAAGCAGACGGCTGATCTCGCTGCCGATGCGCGGGGAGGCCACGATGAAAGCGGTGTTGGGAGCGGGGCGGCGGCCGGTTGGCTCGTCCTCCAGAGACTTGACGACGGTTACATTGCTTAAGCCGAATTTTTTAATATTGACCTCCATGGTTTCCCGGTCTTTGTCGTCATATTCCACGGCAATGACACAGCCTTCGGCGGCGATCATGGCGGCTTCTACGGCGATGCTTTCACCCGAAATGATGCAGATATTATCCCGGTCTCCCAGGTGGAGCTTATTCATGATAACAGCCCGCACCTCACGGCAGACGTAGTGCACGGAACCGTAGGAAAAGCGGCTGTTTTCAATTCCGATCTGGTAATTCGTTTCGGCGTCCGGGTTATGAATCAGCATGGCAGCCGAGGCGCTGATTCCGCGATTGATCATGTTTGAGAGCTTGTCATGCTTTATGAACCCGGAAGGCTCGGAGCCCTCGTTATACCAGATGTCGCATTGACCCAGCCCGGCGTCCCACATGTCATAAAAAAGCTCCGGGTGTCCGGCATCTGTCAGGACCAGTACGGAGCGGTTGCACATGACCGTGGGAATCAGATTTTTATTACTCCCTGTAATATCCAGAATTTTCAGTGCTGTCAGATTCATGTCGGCGTGCTGCGAAAAATAGTGGAGCCAGGATAGGATGATCTCGTTTGTAAAGATAGTTTGTTCCACGTCAAAAGCCTCCTTTTCTCTATCATATCATATATTTTCAATTTGTGAAGAGCGGCGCATCGTTCCTCCCTGCCTGAAAATCAGATATCGTCGCAGCGAAGGCGGGATATCGTTTGAATGTGCTCCCAAAACAGGTCGGCAGGATGGGAGAGCTTGTGACCCTTTAGTTTGGCCAGGCAAACCGTGCTGCGCGCCGCCGGGACAATATCGATATAGCGCACGCCCGCGTGATTCAGGTATCGGGTGTGGCCCTTCATAAGCAGGCCAATTCCCAAACCCTGGGAAACAAGGCTGACAATGTTTTCAGGGTGCCGGCTGACATATTTGACAGTGGGGGAAAAGCCGGCATGAAAGCACATCTGGATGCAAAAGTTGTAAAGTCTTAAGTCCTTATTGAGCAGCAAAAAATGTTCATCCTTCAGCTGAGTCAGCCGCAGAGACGGTTCACAGGACAGGCAATGAGACGCGGGGAGCACCGCAACCAGATGATCCTCGAAAAAGGTGATGTAATCAAGAAATTCCTCCTGAAACCTGCGCATAAAGGCAATCTCGCATTTTCCCGATTTTAATAACCTGATAATTTCCTCCGCTTCGCACTCTGAAATGGTTAGATTGATTTCGGGTTGTAATTTCTGAAACTGCACAAACGCGTCTGTGATGCCATACTGCGCCATATAGGGAAATGAAACAATATTGAGAGAGGTATTTTTTTCCTTATTTTGCTCTGTCGCGATGCTGGTGATGCTTCGTTTCAGTTCTTCGGCCTGGTTGGCAAAGGTTAAAATCTCCTTTCCTGCGTTGCTCAGGGTTACCTTGCGGGTGGTTCGGTTAAACAGCTTTACGTTCAGTTCTTTTTCCAGGGATAAAATGTGTTTGGAAAGTGAGGATTGGGAGAGGGATAGTTCTTCAGCGGCTAGAGTAAAACTACCGATCTTAGCGACTACGGAGAATTCATATAAGTATTCTAAATCCATTTTTTTCATTCCACTCCTCACACCTCTAATTTATTCAGGTATGGAATATTTCGTATTTAAAATTAGAATTGTAAAAAAAGATTGCCTAAAATATAATGAAAATCATGATATATTTAGTATAATAGCAATCGGAGAAAAGTTTGTAAATAGATAGAAAAGAAAAAATTTTTTGTATTTTTTTACATATTTAGGCGATTACAATAAGTTTTGAAGAAGAAACACAAATGAGTGAGTAAATTGGAAAAACTCAAAAATCAAGTACAGATAATGGCAATGATGCTGTGTTTGGGGATACAGCGCAGTATTTGAGCGGGAATGTCGCGCCATTGTCGAAATATGACGATATGGCGCTTCAATCGCTCGCAATTTTTTTAGAATGTATATTTTAGGGATGTGTGCGAATGTGAAAAAGAACCAGAGCTCTGCCGGAGTGAAACGGCAAACCACAATCAAGCGTAAAATTCAGTTTATTTTTATATTGATCTTAACCGGGGCCATGCTGATATCGGGAGGAGTATCCTGCTGGCTGAATTATTCGGCCATGAAAAATAGGCTGCAGGTGGATTTGACGACTACCGCCACAGTGGCGGCCGGCCAGGTAAAATTCCGCCTGGATTCAGTTATGAATGTTCTTGAAACACTGGGAACGGTCAAGCTGCTCAGTGAGGCCACGCAGGACTCCTATACCGAGCAGCAGACTTTTTTGAACGAATACAAAGATTATTACGGCTGGACCTCGGTTGGATTGTTTGATCTCGCGGGATATAAGCTGGGTAATTCCAATGTCAATATTTTGGACAGAGAGTATTATCAAACCGCCCTGACAGGAGTCACCGCGTTGAGCGATCCCCTCATCAGTCAGGATACCGGCGAGCTGATCTATACCGTGGCGGCTCCGGTCTGGGCCAACGGCGAGAGGGATAGCGAATTGGTGGGGGTAGTGGTGGCGTGTCTCAGCGCCCAGGTTTTGAGTGATTTTGCCGCCTCAATTCGGGTGAGTGATCATTCCGTTACCTTTATTTTGAACAGCTCGGGAGACATTATTGCCCACACGGACTATGACCTGGCCAAAGAGGAAACGAATATGATCCAGCAGGCTCAAACGGATTCCTCGGCGCAGTCACTTGCCGCGCTGGAGGAGAGGATGCTTGCGGGAGAAACCGGGTTCGGAAGCTATTCCTATGACGGCGAGCGCAAATATCTTGCCTATGCGCCCATTGCCGGGGACAGCGGCTGGAGTATTGCCGTCAGCGCCCCTGTCGAAGATTTTATGTCAAGTACTTATAGCTGTATCGCGGCCATCGCCGCTATTGCGGTCATTGCCCTGCTCATTGGGATTTTCTTTGTTTCGAAATTGGCTCATCGGATCGGGCAGCCCATCAAAACATGCTCGGATCGGCTGGAATTGCTGGCCCAGGGCGATTTGCAGAGCGCCGTCCCCGAGGTTAACACCAACGACGAAACCAAGCTGCTGGCGGAATCAACGGAACGGATGGTGACCCATCTCAACTCCATCATTGGCGATATGAGCTTTATGCTTGGAGAAATGGCGGCGGGAAATATGACGGTGCAGAGCAAGACCGGCGAAGGGGCGTATGTCGGAGACCTGAGAGCCATTTTTACCGCTCTGAAGGACATGCACTCCAATATTTCCAACACGCTGATTCATATTAAAAACGCGTCCGAACAGGTGGCCTACGGTGCAGAGCAGCTGGCCGTCGGAGCGGAGGGTCTGTCCCAGGGTGCAACTGACCAGGCGGCATCCGTGGAAGAGCTTGCCGCCACAATCGGAGAGATATCCGCCAGTACCCAGGAAAATGCGGCCAATGCCATTTCCGCGGAACGGGAGATCAAGCAGCTGGGTAAAAATATTGAGCATAGCGACGCACAGATGGGGCAGCTGACCGGTGCGATGGAGGAGATCAACCACGCTGCTTTTGAAATTAGCAAAATTATTAAAGTAATTGAAGATATTGCATTCCAGACGAATATTCTGGCGCTGAACGCCGCTGTGGAGGCGGCGCGTGCCGGAACGGCGGGAAAAGGCTTTGCCGTTGTTGCCGATGAGGTGCGCAGCTTGGCCAGCAAATCCGCTGCGGCCGCCACCAGTACGACTACGTTGATTGAACGTGCTATTGGAGCGGTGCAGGACGGCTCTCGCGTGGTGGAGGAAACCGGCGGTTCCCTTAGTGATGTGGTTACTCAGGCAGATCGCGTGCTGGAAATTATGAAAAAAATTATAGTAGCCACTGAACAGCAGGCCGAGTCGGTTGGTCAGGTTTGCGGAAGGGTGGACCAGATTTCCGCCGTCATCCAAACCAATTCCTCGGCTGCCGAAGAGAGCGCCGCAACCTCTGAAGAGCTTTCCACACAAGCTGAACTGCTGAAAAATCTGGTGGAAACCTTTCGCTTTCATTCCGAAAAGCTGTAACAATATAAAACCCGCTTTGGGAAGGTCTGGAATCCTGAGCATAGAGAAGGGAGCGACGCGGCATAGCCGCGGCGCTCCCTTCTCTATTCCGAAAAGCCTTAAGCTGCTTAAAAAAATTTAAGTCTGTGTCAAGGAACGGGAAGTATCAGACGTCCCAGTCCTGATCAGGCGCTTCGGCTCAATTGGTTTATTTGGGATTGTTTTGCTGATCCCGCTTCTTGAGCCGCTTCTCCTCTTTTCGTGCCTGGTTAGCGGCTTGCAGACGCTCGCGCAGAAGGTTACCGGCGGCTTTTACGTCTTCCAGCCGGTAAGGGTGCCTGACAGATATCATATCCCGGTAGCGGTTGCGAAAACGGCTGCTCTGCCGTACCGCTGCCCGCAGCAGCTCGTTGTACTTCGCTCGAATTTGCTCCGCGGTCTCGACAACGCCATCGGGTGCCGCCGCCGCAAGCCGGTCGGCAAGATTATCCTTTGCCGAATCCAAAAACTCGCTTAACTCGGCTTTACCCAGCGCAACTTGAATTTGCAGCTCCCCACTGGCCTGCTCCAGCCGGTTCATCAGCCGGCTCATCAGCGCCAGCTTTCGAATGGTGGTTACGGCGTCGGTAATCAGAAGTACGCCCAGCACGCCGCTTGCGATCCAGCGGAACTGTTCCGGCAGAAAATTTGCCAGATGTTCCACATGCGGATGCACCACATACAGCATAAGATAGGAGAGGATGCCCCAGGTGAGGCAGACCCAAAGACAGATCCGACCCTTAATATTAAACGGAAAGTGGCTGTAGTCCCAGTATTTAATATGGGTAGTGGTTTCCAAAAACCACCCGACAAAGTATTCCCAGGCCGACATCACCACCACCGCGACCAGGTAAAACAGCACAGGGTAATCCATAAACGGTTTGAAAAATAAAACCATCAGCAGGACGCCCACGCCGTAAATCGGGCATATCGGACCATACAGAAAGCCTCTGACCACAAACCGGCGCTCCAGAATAGAGCAGTAAATGGTTTCCATCATCCAGCCGGCAAGAGAATAAAAGAGAAAGAACAAGAAAAGCACCGTAAGCGGATATCCAAACAGAAGAGGTTCCGTCATGGAATCACTCCTTTATGATCAATGAGTCACTCTTGCTCATAGGAAGCCAGAAGCGCGTTGAGAATTCCATTAAAAATATGCTCGGGATGCTCTTTAAAGCACTGCGCCAGATGGCTGCCTTGAGCTTCCGAGCCGGAGAAGAGCTCCAGGGTGAGCAAATTGCCGCCCTCGTCGTCCAGGCGCAGGCGTACCGTAAATCCGCCCTCATCCCGCTTTACTACCTCTGCCCGCACCTGAGCATCCCTGCGCAGCTGCGTATTCACGCGGGCCAGCCCCAGGTCGCATCGGCGGCGTACAGAATAGGGGAGGCTGTCCTCGCAAACCTCTCCGTTTTTTCTTCCCTTATCCGTAATCGCGTACCGCCCGTCCTCCAGGACAATGTGCTCTGTCTGCACCAGCTCGCTGACCGCCTGCGTCATACGAAAATAATCCATCCCCTCATCACAAAGGGCCAGGTCGGTAAGAAGTGACAGATCAATGGGCGCCGCCACCCGGGCCATCAGATAAAGGATCAGAACCTTGACATCCAGATCATCCTGGATGTACCCCCGTCTTGCCATTACCGCGCCTCCAATCGTCGAATGTCATCTTTATATTATAGGTGAAAATCCCCGTGACAGCAAGCAAAAAATCCTCTTTCTCTATTTTTCGACCGTTTCACTACCCGAAAAAAGTTGATTAGACAAAAGTTTTCAAATCCATCTGCACCATTTTTTCACGCTCCCATAGAATGGGATGGAAGCAATCAACCCTTTCAATTTGTTTTCTAGGAGGTATCGCAATGCCTGATAAGGTCGCGCCCGGCCCCGTTGGTGAAACCGCTGCTATCCGGGAGGCCGTGTGCATACACACGAAAAAGATCTACGATTCCTGCCGAGACAAGGACTGCATAGAAGACCTTCGCTTCTATCCGATCCGCGGCGCGCAGGCAGTAATCGATAGAGCAATCAGTATTAAGGCTGGCCAGGCCGAACTGCTCTATGTGTACATCGATGTTGAACCCGTCGGATTTAACCGAGGCTTTTTCACGGTTGATGTCAGATATTTTTATCGCGTCACCGCCGACGCCTTTGTCGGAGCAACCCGTCCGGTGGAAATTTCCGGGCTGTGCGTCTTTGACAAGCGGGTGATTCTCTTCGGCAGCGAAGGGAACGCCAAAATTTTCAGCTCAGAAACCGCGCTTTGCGATCTGGATGCCCAGAATATTCGCAAAAGCAATCTTCCCACCGCGGTGGTGGAAACCGTGGATCCGATTGTCCTGAGCATCAAGCTGGTCGACGTCTGTGACTATCATCCCAATGACTCCGGCGAGCTGACGGAGGTTCCGCCCTGTATCTTTGGCTGCTTTGGCGATGATCTCGTCTTTGGCGGGGATTCCAAACGGGTATATGTCACTCTGGGGCAATTCTCCATCATCCGTCTGGAGCGTGACTCCCAGCTCTTAATCCCGGCATATGATTACTGCATGCCTGAGAAAGAGTGCGGCTGCAGCAGCGACGACGATCCCTGTGAAATTTTCCGCCATGTCCGCTTCCCCGTGGATGAGTTCTTCCCGCCCAATACCATTGATACGTGTGATTCCTGGAGAGAAACAAGAAGTAACAGCTGCAACTGATCGTTACCGTTTTGTTTCCTACAGCAGGCGAGAGCAAAGGTCAAAATTACATCATTCCACTGTGACTCTATTGGTTTAACCATCCAATAGGGTCACTTTTTGTTGCTATTGTACAAAAATGAATGTATAAATCTGGATAAACATGGTGAAAATAGTGCTTGCATATTGGATACAAATAAGTTACAATATGGTTACAAAAATTAAATAATAAAAACATTGGCCTTTGGCCTGAATTGAAGGAGTGTTTAACCCCATGAAACGAAAGCTGGCTTGTCTGCTGCTTGCGCTGGCTCTATGCGTGAGTATCGGCAGCCAAACTCTTGCGATTGAGGACACAACCCAGACCAATTCCAGTCAAACAGATGTAGCCAGCGTAGCCTTTGACGGTACGGTCGCGGATTCTTATGTGTCTCTGCGCACCGTTGCGGAAGGGCTGCGGCCGGATGCGTGGATTGACTGGAATGGCAGCTTTGCAGCGGTATATGCCGATGATCTTACCATTACCGCAACACCCGGTGATTCGTATATTGTGGCGAACGGGCGTTATCTCTATGTACCGAATCTTGTTACGATACAGGATGGCAATGTTATGGCGCCTGCGTCAGTCATTGCCAAAGCGCTGGGCGCCACGACTTGGTACAGTGAGGAATGGGGACGTCTGTTCATCATCGCGGGAACCGGCACCATCGAAAGCGGAGATACCTATTATAGAAGCGATGATGTTTATTGGCTGTCCCATATTATTAATGCCGAAAGCGGAAACCAGCCGCTGGCGGGAAAAATCGCCGTCGGGAATGTGATCCTCAACCGGGTGAGTGACAGCCGGTTCCCCGACACCATCTACGAAGTCATTTTTCAAAAGAATCAGTTTACTCCCGCAAGCAGCGGCTCTGTTAACAGAGACCCCAATGCCGACAGTATTATTGCCGCAAAGCTTTGTTTAGATGGAGCGATGGTGCTCAGCAGCGCTTATTGGTTTAATTCCGTACAGCTCACCTCCAGTTGGGCGTCTACCCACAAAACATATGTTGCGACAATCGGAAATCACAATTTCTATGGATAATCGGTATTGACCGGGGAACACCTCCCTGCTATGTGCATGAAGATGCGCTTTGAACAGACTGAACGAGTCTGCTTCAAGGCGCATTTTTGTTTGTCATTCTGTACAGCAGGTGCTTGGTGAGGTATCGGCTGCAACAAAAGTTTCATGGCTCCATCCAAAGAATAGTAATAATAATGTCGATTTATTTCGAAATAGAATATATTTTGTTGACTTAATAAATAATTCAGGTTAAAATGAGGAAGAGGAAGCATTTTACAAAATAAACGGGAGATGGCTGGAGGAAAATTTATGAGAAAAAGGGCAAAAAATCAAAAAGGCATCCGTTCTATCAAAGGGAAAATACAAGTATTTTCAATTCTTTTGGTTGGTATTTCTCTGCTGATTCTGACAGTGGTCACTTCGTTGTTAACCTATTTTAGCTCTGTGAATCTGCTGAAAGAAACCATGACGCAGACGGCGGTGGTTGCCGCAGCCCGCGTGCAGTGGCAGCTGGACTCAGTTAAAAATGTTGCCTTTGAAACAGGTGCTCTTGCGCGCTTAGCAAGCGACAGCAGCTCACTGGCGGATAAGCAGGCGTTGATTGACCAGAAGGTCGAGACCTATGACTTTGAGCGGGGCGACGTTCTGAACGCCAAAGGAATCAGCATTTTTGACGGAACCGATTACAGCGGCGAAAGCTGGTTTGCGACCACCGGGGGCGGTTCTGCCGTCATTACCGCGCCGCAAGTGGATGATGCCACCGGCGCTTTGACCATCACCGTAGCCGCACCCCTGTGGGAAGGCGGAGTTGCTAATTCAAAGGTGGTGGGGGCGGTGTACTTTGTGACCTCCGAGACATTTTTAAACGATATAGTGTCGGAGATTGATATCAGCGCGAACAGCGCAACTTATCTGGCGGACGCGGATGGTACCAACATTGCAAATGTCAAGATGGCGCTTGTGCAAAGCAAAAGCAACTCCATCCAGCAGGCAAAAACGGATTCCTCCATGGCAAGTCTTGCACAAATTGTGACGAAGGAGATTGCAGGTGACGTTGGTTTTGGCCAGTATACCTACAATGGCGTCAGAAAATTTCTCGCTTACGCCCCCGTCGGGGATACGGACGGCTGGACCATAGGCATTAACGCACCCGTTTCGGATTTTATGGACGGCACTTACCAGGCCATCATCACGGGAATGGTGATCTTGGTGGTGTTTATTGGGATTTCCATCTTGATATCCCGCAGGCTGGCCGGACGGCTTGCGGATCCGATACGGCTCTGCGCCGAACGGATTGCCCTGATCGCAAAGGGGGATTTAAGTACGCCGATGCCCGTGGTTACATCCGATGATGAAACGGGTCTTCTGGCGCGTGCCACCGAGGAACACCTCACGGGATTGAATCTGATCATTACTGATATTAACTATCTCGTCGGCGAAATCTCAGAGGGAAATTTGAACGTGAGCAGTAAGGCGGTTGACCGGTACATCGGTGACTTTGAGGGAATTCTGTTAACGCTGAGAAAGGTTACCAGAGATTTGACCGGTACCATGAGCGGCATTGAGGCGTCATCGGAACAGGTGGCGGCGGGTGCGGAGCAGCTTGCCGCCTCGGCAACGGGTCTCTCCCAGGGTGCCACGGAGCAGGCATCCTCCATTGAGGAGCTGGCGGCTACCGTCAGCGAAATTTCCGTTCAGACCAGCCAGAATGCGGAGAATGCCAAAACTGCCGGCGGAGAGGCGGAGCAGCTGATGCTGGAACTGCGCGGCAGTAATGATCAGATGAAGCAGCTGATTACCGCCATGAATGAAATTGGGAGCGCCTCCGCGGAAATCAGTAAAATTATCAAAGCGATTGAAGATATCGCTTTCCAGACCAATATTTTGGCTCTGAACGCCGCGGTCGAGGCGGCCAGAGCAGGAACCGCCGGAAAAGGCTTTGCGGTGGTTGCCGATGAGGTGCGCAATCTGGCCGGAAAATCTGCCCAGGCGGCCAACAGTACAACTGTATTAATTGAGAGTGCCATCAATGCAGTCAACGAGGGGACAAAGCTGGTGGATGAAACCGGTGAGTCGCTGGAGAATGTGGTGCGTCGTGCCAACCATGTGGTTTCCACAGTCGGGGTCATTGCGGAAGCCTCCATGACACAGGCCGAGGCGGTCAGCCAGCTCACAGCGGGAATTGACCAAATTTCCGGTGTGGTGCAGATGAACTCCTCCGCAGCGGAGGAATCGGCGGCAACCAGCCAGGAGCTGTCCTCGCAATCCCAGCTGCTGAAACAAATGATCTCCCGGTTCGAGCTGCGCGTGGAGTAAGAGGTATACGGCGGTTTTTTGCCACGGAGAAGGATGAGGCTTGTCATACCCCGGCGTGCGGATTCGATTGCCCGCCGTCGCGCAATGAGACGGGCTGCGTCAATCCCTTGTGTTCTAACAGCAACCGGCGCGGCATCCAAACGGATGCCGCGCCGGTTTTTTGATGATTGCATTTAGAACAGTCCTGAAATCACGCCATTTTCGTCCACATCAATGCGTTCCGCCGCGGGAACCTTAGGCAGTCCCGGCATGGTCATGATGTCGCCTGTCATGACTACTACAAAACCAGCGCCGGCAGAGACCTTCACCTTCTGCACGGTGATGCGGAACCCGGAGGGCGCGCCCAGCTTCTTAGGATCATCGGAAAAAGAGTACTGGGTTTTGGCGATGCAGACAGGAAGTTCACCGAAGCCCAGCTCCTCAAGCCGGGCAAGCTCCCTGTCTGCCAAGGGGGAATAGTCCACACCGTCGGAATGATAAATTTTTTCCGCGACTGCCTCGATCTTCCGCTTCAGGCTCCAATCAAGCTCGTAGGCAAAGGAACAGCCGCTGCCGCTGCGCTCCAGCGCACTGAGTACCTCGGACGCCAGGGCCTCTCCGCCTGCTCCGCCCTTTGCCCAAACCTCGGAGAGGGCCACCTTGGCTCCATACACGCCGCAGGCGGTACGGATCAGGTCAAGCTCGGCCTCGGTGTCCGTTTCAAACCGGTTGATTGCCACTACGGCGGGCAGGCGGAACACCTGGGTGACGTTCTCCAGATGCCGCGCCAGATTGGCTACGCCACGGTTCAGTGCGTCCAGGTTTTCCTGCCCCAATTCCCCCTTGGGCGCTCCGCCGTGGTGCTTGAGGGCGCGGACGGTAGCGACGATGACCACCGCATCAGGGTGAAGCCCCGCTGTTCGGCACTTAATATCAATAAACTTTTCCGCGCCGAGATCGCCGCCGAAGCCAGCCTCGGTGACCACGTAATCCGCCAGCTTCAGGGCAGTCTCTGTGGCAATGACGCTGTTGCAGCCGTGGGCGATATTGGCAAATGGGCCGCCGTGGATGAGCGTAGGTGTATGCTCCAGAGTTTGCACCAGATTGGGGAAAAGCGCGTCCTTCAGCAGGGCAGCCATGGCTCCGGTGGCCTTCAGGTCGTCTGCGGTGACCGGTGCGCCCTCATACGTATAGCCTACCACAATACGGGCCAGGCGTTGTTTCAGATCGGCAAGATTGGAGGAAAGGCAGAGCACTGCCATAATTTCAGAGGCGACGGTAATATCAAAGCCGTCCTCTCTGGGGGTTCCATTGGCTTTGCCGCCCAGCCCGCAGATGACATTGCGCAGCTGACGGTCGTTCATATCCACACAGCGCCGCCAGGTAATACGGCGGGGATCAAGCCTGAGGCTGTTCCCCTGCTGAATATGGTTATCCAGCAGAGCAGCCAGCAAATTATTCGCTGCGCCGATGGCATGGAAGTCGCCGGTAAAGTGAAGGTTGATCTCCTCCATAGGCACCACCTGAGCGTAGCCGCCCCCCGCCGCGCCGCCCTTGACACCAAATACCGGGCCCAGCGAGGGTTCCCGAAGGCAGAGCATGGTGTTGTTCCCCAGCCGGGCTATGGCGTCTGCCAGACCGACGCTGGTGGTGGTTTTTCCCTCGCCGGCGGGCGTGGGATTGATGGCGGTCACGAGAATCAGTTTGCCGCGCCGGGGTTTGTCCCGCAGGGCGGTCACATCAATCTTTGCCTTGTTTCGCCCGTAGGGAATCACAAGCTCCGGGTCGATGCCCGCCTGGTCGGCAATCGCCGCGATGGGGAGCAGCGCGGCGGCCTGTGCAATTTCAATGTCGGTTTTCATGATTGGTTCTCCTCTCGATTCGGAGTGATTCACGTCCCTGCGCGCTACAAAAAATGGGCGCACTATCAGACAGTGCGCCCAGACGGTCGGCAAGCTTCCATCGATACTCCATGTGGTTTCATCCACTTCCGTCAGTCATATCGTAGCACAATCATAAACGATGCGAAAAGGGATTGTCAAGTATTATTTCCGCCTTGACAAGCCGCATGAAAACAGTATAATCAGACAATATCGTTACTGCCTGAGAGATGTTGAATTCCATAAATTTCAAAATTGAAACAATGGTTGCATTTTTCCTCAAAAAAAGTGTATAATAAATTGTTAAAGAACAAAATAGGAGTGAATCACATGCCAGACGAACGAAAGCCGACCATGCCACAAAACTTTATCCATGATTATATCGATGAGGATATCGCACCCGGCGGCCAGTTCCAAGGTATGACGGTGCATACCCGTTTCCCGCCCGAACCCAACGGATATCTCCACATCGGACATGCCAAGGCGATTTTTATCGACTTCGGCACCGCTGAAAAATATAACGGTATGTGTAATCTCCGCATGGATGATACCAACCCAACCAAAGAGGACGTGGAATATGTGCAGGCCATCCAGGAGGATATCCAGTGGCTTGGCTACGGCTGGGATGACCGATTCTACTTTGCCTCTGATTATTTTGAGCAAATGTATCAGTTTGCCGTGGAGCTGATTGAGAAGGGGCTGGCTTACGTCTGCCAGCTGACACAGGAGGAGTTTAAGGCCATGCGGGGCGATATTGGAACACCCGCGCAGTCGCCCTACCGGGATCGCCCCATCACGGAGAGTCTGGAGCTTTTTGCCCGTATGAGAGCCGGGGAGCTTCCCAATGGCGCGATGACCCTCCGCGCGAAAATTGACCTGGCCTCCGGCAACTTTAATATGCGGGATCCCGTCATCTACCGTATCAATCACATGGCTCATCACCGCACGGGCAGCGCGTGGTGCATTTACCCCATGTACGACTATGCCCACCCCATTGAGGACGCCCTGGAGGGCATTACCCACTCTCTGTGTTCTCTGGAATTTGAGGATCACCGTCCTCTTTACGACTGGGTGATCGCCAATATCTCCTGCCCCAGTAAGCCCCGGCAGATTGAATTTGCCCGTCTGGGCATCAATTATACCGTCATGAGCAAGCGCAAGCTCCGCCAGCTGGTGGAGGAGGGGAGAGTTTCAGGCTGGGACGACCCCCGTATGCCAACGCTCTGCGGTCTGCGGCGGCGGGGCTATACCCCGCAGTCGATCCGCAATTTTTCCGAACGCAACGGCGTCTCCAAGGCGGCCTCTACCGTGGAGTTCGGTTTTTTGGAGCACTGTCTCCGGGAGGATCTGAACGAGACGGCCCATAGAGTTATGGCTGTCCTGCGTCCCGTGAAGCTGACCATCACCAATTATCCCGAGGGCAAAGCCGAGAATTTCGAGGTGGAAAACAACCCCAACCGTCCCGAGGATGGAACACGCACGGTCTCCTTCTCCCGCAGTCTCTGGATGGAGGCGGACGATTTTATGGAGGAGCCGCCGAAAAAGTATTTCCGCATGTTTCCGGGCAATGAGGTGCGCTTAAAAGGCGCCTATGTGGTGAAATGCACCGGCTGTGTGAAGGATCAAACCGGCGCTGTGACAGAGGTTTTAGGCGAATACGATCCTGATTCCAGAGGGGGCGACCCCGCGGACGGGCGCAAGGTTAAGGGCACGATCCACTGGGTAGATGCCGCTACCGCCGCTACCGCTGAGATCCGGCTCTATGACAATTTGTTTTCCGATGCCGATCCTGACGGAGGCGACAGGAATTTTCTGGACTGCCTGAATCCCGGTTCCCTGGAGGTGCTTTCCGACTGCAAGGTGGAGGCCTGTCTGGCCGACGCTGCGGCGCCCGCTTTTTTCCAGTTCATGCGGCAGGGCTATTTCTGTGTGGACAGCAGGGATTCTCAGCCGGGCGCGCCAGTGTTCAACCGCTCTGTTTCTCTGAAGGACAGCTTCAAGCCGTAACGGAAAAGCCGCAAGAATCGCGCGTGGCTTTTGCTGCGGCAGATGTGCGTGTATAAAAACAGATCAGGCTGCCGTACGGCGGCCTGATCTGTTTTTATTGTCATTGCTTTACTGCCAGCAGGTTTTTGAGATAACGACCCGTATAAGACTCAGGACAGGACGCGACATCCTCCGGTGTTCCGGTACACACGACGGTTCCGCCGCCGTCTCCACCCTCCGGTCCCAGATCAATCAGATAATCCGCGGTTTTGATGACATCGAGATTGTGCTCGATCACTACCACCGTATTGCCGTTCTCGGCAAACTGCTGGAGTACCTCGATGAGCTTGTGGACATCGGCGGTGTGCAGCCCTGTGGTGGGCTCGTCCAGAATATAGATGGTGCTGCCTGTAGAGCGCTTGGAGAGCTCAGTGGCCAGCTTGACCCGCTGGGCCTCTCCGCCGGAGAGGGTAGTGGAGGGCTGTCCCAGCTTGACATAGGACAGGCCGACCTCCGAGAGAGTTTGCAGCTTCCGGTAGATGCGTGGAATATTCTCGAAAAAGCCCAGAGCCTCATCCACGGTCATTTCCAGCACCTCGTGGATGTTTTTGCCCTTATAGCGTACCTCCAGCGTCTCGCGGTTGTAGCGTTTGCCCTTGCAGACCTCGCATGGAACATAGATATCGGGCAAAAAGTGCATTTCAATTTTCAGAAGGCCGTCTCCGGCGCACGCCTCACAGCGGCCGCCCCGAACGTTGAAGGAAAAGCGTCCCGAATTGTAGCCCCGGGCCTTTGCGTCCTGGGTGGAGGCAAAAAGGTCGCGGATTTCATTGAAAAGCCCCGTATAGGTGGCGGGATTGGAGCGTGGGGTTCTGCCGATGGGGGACTGGTCGATATCAATCACCTTGTCCAACAGCTCAATACCTTCAAAGGAATCGAATTTTCCCGGACGTACCTTGACGCGGTTTAAGTCTGCCGCCAGCTTCTTATACAGAATTTCATTCACCAGACTGGATTTGCCCGATCCGGAAACACCGGTCACACAGGTGAAGGTGCCCAGGGGAATTTCCACATCAATGTGGCGAAGGTTATTTTCCGCCGCGCCCTTGAGTCTCAGGAATTTACCGTTGCCTTCCCGCCGTTGTGCGGGTATGGGTATCCGCCTGCGCCCTGAGAGGTAATCCCCTGTGACGGAGCCCTCCGTGGCCATGACCTCTTCGGCGGTGCCCGCCGCCACCACATAGCCGCCGTGGACTCCCGCCCCCGGCCCGATATCCACAAGATAATCCGCCGCCCGCATGGTATCCTCGTCGTGCTCCACCACCAAAAGGGTATTGCCCAGATCACGCAGATGCTTAAGGGTGTCCAGCAGCATGTCGTTATCCCGCTGGTGCAGTCCGATGGAGGGCTCATCCAGAATATAGAGCACGCCCATCAGAGAGGAGCCGATCTGGGTGGCGAGACGAATACGCTGGCTTTCGCCTCCGGAGAGGCTTCCGGCGTGCCGGCCAAGGGTTAGATACTGGAGGCCTACGCTTTTGAGAAAGCCGAGGCGGTCGCGGATTTCCTTCAGGATGCGGTCGGCAATCATTTGCTGGGTTGTCCCCAGCTCCAGCCGCTCCAGAAATGCCAGTGCCTCCACCACAGATTTCTGACAGAATTCGTGGATGGAGATCTCACCCACGGTAACCGCCAGAGATTCCTTCCTCAACCGCTTTCCCTGACAGTCGGGGCAGGGGTGTTCGCTCATGTATTCCTCCAGCTCCCGGCGGATGGCGTCGGACTGGGTTTCCTGATATCGGCGCTCAATGTTGTTGACGATGCCCTCGAAGGGCTGGGACAGCGTGCCCTTCCCGTGCTCCCTCTCATACTCAAGGGTGAGCTTTTCTCCCTTGGTGCCGTAAAGAATGATATCCACGATTTTGTCCGGCAGCTTGTTGACGGGGGTGGAGAGGTTAAACTTGTACCGCTTCGCCAGCGCGTCGAAGTACATGCGGGAAATGCCGTCGCCCTTGATATTATTCCAGCCGGAAACCGTAATGGCGCCGTCCAGCAGGGACAGGGAGGGGTTGGGCAGGATAAGAGTGGGATCCACCTTCAGCTGGGCGCCCAAACCGGTGCAGGTGGGACATGCGCCGAAGGGGTTGTTGAAGGAGAACATGCGGGGGGTCAGCTCCTCAATGGAGATGCCGCAGTCCTCGCAGGCATAGTTCTGAGAAAAGAGAATGTCCCGGTCCTCTCCGGTGAGATTCACGATCACCAAGCCTCCCGCCAGGGAGGCGGCGGTCTCCACGGAATCGGTCAGGCGGCGGCCGATGTCCTCCCGGATCACCAGACGATCTACCACAATCTCAATATCGTGCTTTTTGTTCTTCTCCAGCTTGATTTCTTCCGTCAGCTCATAGAGCGCGCCGTCCACCCGGCAGCGGACATATCCCGATTTCCGGGCGTCCTCGAACACCTTGGCGTATTCGCCCTTCCGCGCCCGCACCACCGGCGCCAGCACCTGAATGCGGGTGGATTCGGGCAGCTGCATCACCTGATCAATGATCTGGTCGATGGTCTGCTGGTGAATTTCCTTGCCGCACACCGGGCAATGGGGAGTGCCCACCCGGGCCCAGAGCAGACGCAGATAGTCGTAAATCTCGGTGACGGTGCCAACGGTAGAGCGGGGATTCTTTGAGGTGGTTTTTTGATCAATGGAAATCGCGGGGGAGAGACCCTCAATATAATCCACGTCCGGTTTTTCCATCTGTCCTAAAAACTGGCGGGCATAGGAGGAGAGGGACTCTACATATCTCCGCTGACCCTCCGCGTAGATGGTGTCAAAGGCGAGAGAGGATTTTCCGGAGCCGGACAGACCGGTCAGCACCACCAGCTTGTCGCGGGGAATGTTAATGTCGATATTTTTCAGGTTGTGGGCGCGGGCGCCCTTGACATGGATATGGTCGAGCATGACGGTTCTCCTTTATCGGTTCGGCGTATTCAGGCAAGCGGCTCACGGGCAGAAGACAGCACATTATCCGCTGCCCCGCAGCTGGATGATCTGATCACGCAGGGCGGCGGCGTACTCAAACTCCAGCATTTTGGCCGCTTCCTTCATTTCCCGCTCCAGCTTGGCAATGGCGGCCTCCCGCTCCGGCTTGGTCATCTGTTTGGCGTTTTTCAGATCATCGGAGCGCGCGTCAGAGGGCTTGGAGATCTCAATCAAATCACGGACGGACTTGACGATGGTTTTGGGAACAATGCCGTGTGCCTCGTTGAAAGCCATCTGTTTCTCCCTGCGGCGCTCGGTTTCCCCGATGGCGGCGCGCATGGAGGGGGTATACCGGTCGGCGTACATGATGACCAGTCCCTGGGCGTTTCGGGCGGCACGGCCGATGGTCTGAACCAGAGAAGTCTCCGAGCGGAGGAAGCCCTCCTTATCCGCGTCCAGAATGGCGACGAGGGAGACCTCGGGCAAATCCAGACCCTCTCTTAAAAGGTTGATGCCCACGAGCACGTCAAAGACGCCCAGACGCAAGTCGCGGATAATCTCCATGCGCTCAATGGTGTCAATGTCGTGGTGCATATAGCGCACCCGGATACCCGCGTTTTTCAGATAGGCGGTCAAGTCCTCTGCCATTTTTTTCGTCAGCGTGGTCACCAGAACCCGCTCTTGCCGGGCAGTGCGCTCGTTGATCTCTCCGATCAGGTCGTCGATCTGTCCCTCCACGGGCCGAACCTCAATGTTCGGGTCTACCAGACCCGTGGGACGGATCACCTGTTCCACAATCTGCCCGGAGCGGGTGCGCTCATACTCTCCCGGCGTTGCCGAAACAAAAACGGCCTGCCCGATGCGTTGAGTAAATTCCTCAAAATTCAGCGGGCGGTTGTCAAAGGCGCAGGGCAGCCGAAAGCCGTATTCAACCAAAGCCTGCTTCCGCGCCCGATCTCCGGCATACATCGCGCGTACCTGAGGCAGGGTCACATGGCTCTCGTCCACAAACAGCAGAAAATCCTTGGGGAAATAATCCAAAAGCGTCATCGGCGGGGAGCCCTCCGGGCGGCCAGAAATCACGCGGCTGTAATTTTCAATGCCGCTGCAGTACCCCAGCTCCTGCATCATCTCCACATCATACATAACCCGCTCTTTGATACGCTGCGCCTCAATGAGCTTGTCGCGCCCCTGAAAATAAGCGACCCGACCCTCCATCTCTTGGTAGATTTCGGAGATGGCGGCGTCCATCTTCTCCTTCGTGGTCACATAGTGGGAGGCGGGGTAAATGGCAATATGGGAGAGACGGCGGTTTGGCGCGCCCGTCACGGGGTTAATTTCAGAGATACGGTCGATTTCATCGCCGAAAAACTCCACCCGGATGGCGTAGTCTCTGGCGTAAACCGGGAAGATTTCCACCGTGTCCCCGCGCACCCGGAACATGTTGCGCTCAAAGGCGATATCGTTGCGCTCATAGCGGATTTCCACCAGCTTTTTCAGCAGCTCGTCTCGCTTCTTTTCCATCCCCTCACGGAGGGAAACCACCATGTTGGCGTAGTCAATGGGGTCGCCCAGTCCGTAAATACAGGAGACTGACGACACCACGATCACATCCCGCCGCTCGAAGAGGGCGGAGGTGGCGGAGTGGCGTAGACGCTCAATCTCCTCATTAATGGAGGAATCTTTTTCAATAAAGGTGTCGGTGTGGGCAATATAGGCCTCCGGCTGGTAATAGTCGTAGTAGGAGACGAAATACTCCACCGCGTTATTGGGGAAAAATTCGCGGAACTCAGCGCAGAGCTGGGCGGCAAGGGTCTTGTTGTGGGCCAGCACAAGCGCCGGGCGGTGTAGCCGCTCGATGACCTTTGCCATGGTAAAGGTTTTGCCAGAGCCGGTGACCCCTAGGAGGGTTTGCTCGTCTAATCCAAGCTCCACACCACGAGCCAGCGCGTCAATGGCCTCAGGCTGGTCGCCGGAGGGCACATAGTCGGATACTAACTCAAACCGCGGCATACCATCGCCTCCACAATTATGTTTCTCGCACATCTGTTCTTTATTATATCAAAACACATGTTCGATTGCAAGAACCAATATCACCTAGGTTAAATCCACCATCATGTGACTGTCTCGCATGGAAACCATGTCGTCGTCACAGAAGATCACATGATCAACCAGCCCGATGCCCACCCTCTTGAAGGCTTCGTGCACCTGCCGGGTGGTCAGAATATCCGCGGTAGAGGGCCAGGCGATGCCGCTGACATGATTGTGGGCAAGAATCATGTAAGACGCGTTGCAGGCCATAGCAATTTCCATCATCTTGCGGATGCTGACGTTGGCGCTGTCCACGGTGCCCTCGTCCAGAAGCCTGCAGGACAGGAGCTTGCGCTTTCCGTCCAGACAGGCCACGTAGGCCCTCTCGTAGCGGCTGCCGAAGAAATAGGGGGCGAACAGTTCCCGGATCCGGCTGCTGCTGTCGATCAGATCGCCGATGCGGCTTTTATCCTCCAGATACCGCGCCCCGATGGCTGTGACCAGCTTAATGAGCACGGCGGAGTGCTCCCCCAGCCCCGGAACCGCCATCAGCTGTTCGGGCGTCGCGTTCAGTACGCCGGAGAAGCTGCCGAAATGGTCAATCAGTGCGTGTGCCAGAGGATTCACATCGCCCTGAGGGCGGGCGTAAAAAAGCAGGAGTTCCAGCGCCTTGTGGTCAGGCATCCCCTCAAGCCCCCGCGCCAAAAATTCCTGTTTGACGCGCAGGCGGTGTCCTTGGTGAATGCTATCTGGCGCCATACTGCTGTAAATAAGCTTCGATGGCCGCAGCGCAGGACTCATCGATGCAGAGCTTCCCGTCCACGGGATTCTTTGTCAGGAAGGCCAGAATCTCGCGGATGGTCACGATGGGATAGACGGCTATGCCCAAATCCTCCCGTAGCTCGTCCAGTGTGGTGCACGCTCTCGTACCCCGCTCCATACGATCCACGGAGACAAACAGAGCCTCAATTCTGACATCGGCGACAGTTTTAAAAAACGCGATGGTTTCCCGGACGGCGGTTCCCGCGGTTACTACATCCTCAATGATGGCGATGCGGTCGCCCGCGCTTGGCTTAAAGCCCACCAGACTGCCCCCCTCACCATGATCCTTGGCTTCCTTCCGGTTGAAGGCGAAAGGCAGGTCGCGGCCATAGGTTCTCGCCAGAGAGGCCGCCGTGGCGGTTACCAAGGGGATTCCCTTGTAGGCAGGCCCGAAGAGACAGTCGATGCCTTCAGGTAAGTGTTCCTGCACGCAGGCGGCGTAATAGTCTCCCAGCTGGGCAATCTGGGCACCGGTTTTGTAGTTTCCCGTGTTGACAAAATAAGGCGTCCGGCGTCCGCTTTTGGTTACGAAATCCCCAAAGGTCAGCACTCCGGACTGCACCATAAACGAAATAAATTCTTCCTGATAGGTCATCTGTAAGCCTTCTCTCCTGTGTATTTGGCGGTTTTCGCGCAAATCACATATGTTGTTGCTATTTTATCACAACTTTTCTGACGGAACAAGCTGAAATCGCTTAAAATGCGCGCTTCTTCTTGCGTCTGCCCTCGGATGATGATACACTGAAGAGCGGGAACCGGCCGAAGCACGTCCGTTCACAGATTCCGGGCCGACGCATAGGATAATGCGGAGGTGGGTTCCTTGCAGACATTTTTAGAAGTTTTCGTCTCTTTATTCGCCGCCCTTGGGTTTTTATCTCTGATGTGGATTTTATTTGGAAAACTCGTCGCCCCCGACGCGCGAAACGCGCCTATGATTTCTGTCGTGCTGGGCTTTGACGGCGGGGCAAATTTAGAGCACACCATTAGAAGCTTAAAATGGATGCGGGAAGCCGGGGTGCCCGACTTTTCCATCGTGATTGCGGACGTCGCCCTGGACGAAGAAGGAAAGCAGATTGCCCTTCGTCTGACGGAACAGGAAAACGGGGTGAGCTATACCCCTATTACGGAGCTTACGGCATGGATGAGCAGCACCTTAACAACCAAATAGCGGGTACTGTTTCCGAATTGGTTTACCGGAATGAGGAAAACGGATATACCATTCTGCGGCTGACCACGCAAGAGCGGGGAGCCGTTACCATGGTGGGCTGTATGCCGGGTATTTCGCCCGGTGAGGGCGTTTCAGCGGAGGGAAGATGGATTCATCACGCCACCTATGGCCCGCAGTTCAAGGCGGAGGTCATCCGGCGGGAGATGCCATCCGGCGCCAAGGCGATGTTCGATTACCTTGCCTCGGGAGCGGTGAAAGGCGTGGGGCTTGCCACCGCCCGCCGGCTGGTGGATGAATTCGGGGCGGACACCTTCCGGATTCTGGAGGAAGAGCCGGAAAAGCTGGCTGGCTTCAAGGGTATCACCCGCAAGCGCGCCCTCTCCATCGGAGAGGCGTTCCGCCGCCAGATGGGAATGCGCAGGCTGCTGACTTTTCTTACCGAGCACGCCCTGCCCGCCCAGCTGGCAATGCCGCTTTACCGCCGGTTCGGTGATGTGGCGCTGGAAGCATTAAAGGATAATCCCTATATGCTGGTCGACAGCGAGCTGGGGGTCGCGTTTTCCGCCGCGGACGGCCTCGCCCTCTCTATCGGGCTTCAGGGCTCCGATCCCCAGCGGCTGGAGGCGGCGCTTTTATTTGAGCTCTCCCACAACACGGGAAACGGACACACCTTTCTCCCAAGGCGCAAGCTTCTGGACGCCACCGCCCAGCTCATCGATGTGGGGAGTGACTGTCTGGAGGTGTCTCTGGATGCGCTGGAGAGCCGGGGAGCAATCGTAACCGAGGACATCGCGGGGGAGACCGCCTGCTACCTTGCCGACCTCCATGAGGCAGAAACCTATGTTGCGTTCCGCCTGGCGGAGATGAGCGCCGCCGAGCTGCTTCCACCCAAGCAGTTGGATCGGCTGATGTCGCAAATCGAGCGGGAGCAGGGCATTTCCTACGCCGATTCCCAGCGCGACGCGGTCAGAATTGCCGCCTCCCGGCAGGTTATGCTGCTTTCCGGAGGCCCCGGTACCGGAAAAACCACATCCCTTCGGGGCGTTCTGCGCCTGTTTGAGACGCTGGGGCTGGAGACCGCTCTCGCGGCGCCCACCGGACGGGCCGCCAAGCGCCTGGGGGAGGCCTGCGGCTCCGAGGGCTACACCATCCACCGCCTGCTGGAGACCCGCTTTGACTCGGCCACCGGGCAGCTGGTGTTTTTCCACGACGCGGACAACCCCTTGCGCGCCGACGCGGTGATCGTTGACGAGACCTCCATGGTGGACATTATGCTGATGCGGGCGCTTCTGACGGCGCTGCGGGGAGACTGCCGCCTGATTCTGGTGGGGGATCCCGACCAGCTCCCCTCCGTGGGGCCGGGCAGCGTCCTCTCGGATTTGCTGCGCTGCGGGACTATTCCATCCGTTCGGCTCACCGAAATTTTTCGTCAGGCCCAGGAGAGCGCCATTGTCATGAACGCCCATGCGGTCAACCAGGGACAGCTCCCCAGACTGCGCAACGAAGGCGGAGATTTCTTCTTTTTGCGCCGCCGGGACGGCCTTTCCACGGTGGAAACCATCACGGAGCTGTGTAAAACCCGGCTCCCGCAGAACATGGGTATTCCCGCCGATCAAATTCAGGTGCTCTCGCCCACCCGCCGCCGGGGAACAGGAACCGCAGCCCTCAACAGCGCCCTTCAGGCCGCGCTGAACCCGCCCTCTGAGGAAAAGGAGGAGCGCCGCTTCGGCGATTATACCTTCAGAACCGGTGACCGGGTGATGCAGGTAAAAAACAATTATGATGTGCTGTGGCGGATGGACGGCGACCTGCAGAACGGAATGGGAATTTTTAACGGAGATATTGGAAAAATAACTGAGGTAGATTTGAAAAACGGGACGCTTACCGTAGATTTTGAAGGCAGGGTAGTGGACTACAGCCCCGAGATGCTCGGCGAGCTGGAACCTGCTTTTGCCGTTACCGTGCATAAGGCGCAGGGCAGCGAATACCGGGCGGTGATCCTGGCGGCCTTTGACGGCGCGCCGTCGCTGTTGACCCGCGGAGTGCTCTATACCGCTATTACCCGGGCAAGAGAGCTGTTTATCGTGGTGGGCGATGAGGCTGTCATTTCACAAATGATACGCAATAACCGCCAACAGAGGCGGTACAGCGGCCTGCGGGCCAGACTGTCGGAGCTTGAGTAAAGTCCGGACATTTCTCCAGTTATCACTTGAAATGATGAATCGGGAGCGTGCTGTTAATGCGGAATCATACAGGCGTGATCAGCGGTTTTTTGGACCTTTTGTTTCCTCCCAAATGTATCTTTTGCCGTGGGCTTCTGCTTCGCGGAGAGCGCCATATCTGTTCCGGCTGCAGGAATGCTCTGCCCTGGCTGCACGGCACTGCCGCGGAACAGGCCGGAGAGTCCTTTTCTCTGGCAGTCTCCCCTCTTCGCTATAACGATGCGGTACGAAGCTCCTTTCACCGCTATAAATTTAAGGACTGCCGAGGCTACAGCGAGGCGTACGGGGCTCTGGTGGCGGAGTGCGTCCGGGATCATCTGTCCGGGCGGTATGACCTCATCACATGGGTGCCCCTGTCAAAGCAGCGGCGCAAAGCGAGAGGCTATGATCAGGCGATGCTGCTGGCCATGGCCGCGGCCCTGCGTCTGGACGACGTGGCGGTGGAGACGCTGAAAAAGGTGCGCCACACCGACGCCCAATCCGGACTGGAGGGAGACGGGGAGCGCCACGCGAATATCCTCAACGCCTATGAGGCTGCCGATCCAGAACTGGTTGCCGGGCGGCGTGTGCTGCTGATTGACGATATTATGACCACAGGGGCAACACTATCAGAGTGCGCCCGGGTACTGCGGGCCGCTGGAGCCTCCGGCGTGGTGTGCGCCACCTTGGCAAGAGCGCGGACCTAATTTGCGGTATGTTCGTGCAATTTTCCATTGAAAAACAAAACCAGACATTATATAATAAAAAAATAGGGATAATTTCCGCTTTCTATGGATAGACTTTCTGACGTTAAACAAGAAAGAAACATCTGCCGGGCGGAGAAAAATACAATATGAGGTGTCACTATGTTCAGTAAAGATATCGGTATAGATTTGGGTACCGCTTCCATCCTGGTTTATGTGGACGGCAAAGGAATTGTTCTTCAGGAGCCTTCTGTCGTTGCCGTGGATAAAAATACCGGAAAGCTGCTCAAGGTTGGCACGGACGCCCAACGGATGCTGGGACGCACCCCCGGCAACATTGTGGCGATCCGTCCTCTCCGCGAGGGCGTGATCTCCGATTATGATATGACCGAACGGATGCTGAGGGAATTTATCCGCAAGTCCGTATCCTTCCGTATTTTTAAGCCCCGTGTGGTGATCTGCGTCCCATCCGGTATTACCGAGGTGGAGGAGCGCGCGGTCATCGACGCCGGCCTTCAGGCGGGGGCTCGCCGCGTCTACCTGATTGAGGAGCCCCTTGCCGCCGCGATCGGAGCCGGTATCGACATCAACAAGCCCGATGGACACATGATCGTGGACATCGGCGGCGGCACCACCGATGTGGCGGTGATCTCACTGTCCGGTATTGTCACCTCAGAATCCATCAAGGTTGCGGGCGACCAGTTTGATGAGGCCATTATCAAGTACATACGCCGCAAGCATAATGTACTGATTGGCGAGCGTACCGCGGAAGAGCTGAAGTGTTCCATCGGATGTGTTTTTCCCCGTCCGGAGGAAGTCACCGCTGAAATTAAGGGCCGCTGCCTCATGACCGGATTGCCCCGTGTCTTCAGCGTGACCTCGTCCGAGATGATTGAGGCCTTTGAGGAGACGACCACCCGCATTCTGGAGACCATCCACTCTGTTCTGGAGCGCACACCACCGGAGCTGGTGGCGGACATTTCCACCAACGGCATTGTCATGACCGGCGGCGGTTCTCTGATTTGGGGCTTTGACAAGCTGCTGGAGTCCCACACCGGTATTGAGACCCATGTGGCGGACGACGCGATTTCCTGCGTCGCCTACGGTACGGGCAAATCTCTGGAATGGCTCTCCACCATGCAGGACGGCACCATCAATATTTCCCGCCGCAAGCAGATGAACCATTAATTTGTGAAAGGCGTACAAAAATCCTCCGGGCGCACGGCGCACGGAGGATTTCTTCCATTTGCGGAATGTTACTGCCTTGTCGATTTGGAGCTCAGATGGATTTGACCAATTCCTCTCCGGTGCGGTAAATGTCACCCGCGCCCACAGTCAGAATCAAATCGCCGGGGGAGGCAAGCTCCCGCAGCCGCTGGGTGAGGGCAGGAAACGAGGGGAAATATTCTGCTCCGGGAATCTCCTTTGCCAGATCGGCCGACGAAATGCCAATGGTATTTTGCTCCCTGGCTGCATAAATTTCCGCCAGAAGAACTTTGTCGGCAAGCTTCAGCGCCTCGATAAAATCGGGGAAAAGCGCCTGGGTCCGGGTGTAGGTGTGGGGCTGGAAGGCGCAGATGACCCGCTGATAGGAAAGGCCTTTTGCAGCGCTGAGAAGGGCGGTCAGTTCGCCGGGATGGTGGGCATAGTCGTCATAAATCTCGGCCCCTTGATAAGTACCCTTGTGTTCGAAGCGCCTGCCCGCGCCCCGGAACGCGCTTAGTCCCTGCTCCACCGCCGCCGACGGCAGCCCTACGGCTGCGGCCGCCGCTGTGGCGGCAATGGCGTTTTTGACGTTATAAATGCCCGGTATGTTCAGGGACACATGGGCGAAGACCTCTCCCCGCACCACAATATCAAAGGTGGGGAGTCCGTTGCTCCAGGACAGGCGCTCGCCATGCACATCGCCCCGCTCCAGTCCGAAGGTCAGTATGGGACGCCCGATCTCCCGCAGCGCGTCCATGGTGTTGAGGTCTTCGCAGTTGGCAACGATCGTGCCGTCTTCAGGAGTCAGCTCCGCGAAGGCACGGAAGGAGTGCTTCACGTCCTCCAAATCCTTGAAAAAGTCAAGGTGATCTGCCTCAATATTCAGGATGACCGCCACAGTGGGGAAAAAGGAGAGAAACGAGTTGCAATATTCGCAGGATTCCATAATAATCATGCCGCCGTTTCCAACCCGGTACCCGGTTCCCAGCAGCGGCAGAGTGCCGCCGATCATCACGGTGGGGTCGCTGCCCGCGGCCATGGCGATGTGCGTGCACATCGAGGTGGTGGTGGTCTTTCCGTGGGTGCCTGAGATGCACAGCGCGTTTTGGTATCCCCTCATGATCGCGCCCCAGGCCTGAGCCCGCTCGAACACGGGAATATTCTGTGCGTGGGCGGCGGCGATTTCCGGATTTTCGTCATGAACCGCCGCCGTACGGATGACGCACTCCGCTCCGCCCAGGTTTTCCGCTCTGTGGCCGATGGCCACATCCATTCCAAGGGAACGCAGGTGCTTTACCTTCTCACTCTCACTGATGTCCGAGCCGGTGATGATCATGCCACGGTCCGCCAGAACCTCCGCCAGCGGGGACATGGAAACGCCGCCGATTCCCACCAGATGGGCCCGGCGGCCGGGCTTCATATAATCTTCAATATGAGCTTTGTTCAGCATTGATTGACACGCCTTTCATTCTAAGAAATGATTTATGTGACACCGGGCACGGCTCACAGGAGCACAGCCGGGGCGGTATTGCAGGTATCGTAAATGCAGGGTGAATGGGCTTTGAAGGGGTGCTGCCGGTTCCGCGTGAATGCGTGCGGCAGGAACCGTTGTGGTAAGCTTCACAGACGTCATATTATAATCCTTTTGCTTTCAAATGACAAGGGAACCGTATGAAAACATTATAGACGCTCCCACCGAAAAAAATACCGGAGGTGAAGAAATGAATCTGATTCCACGGCCTGTCTCGGTCTGCTGTGAGGCACTTCGGAGTAGTGGACACGAGGCATATCCCGTGGGAGGCTGCGTCCGCGACCTTCTGTTGGGACGCCCTCCCTCAGACTGGGACGTGACCACCTCCGCTTTGCCAGAAACGGTGACAGCGCTGTTTGACAAAACCGTTCCCACCGGCCTGCGCCACGGAACGGTATCCGTTTTCTTAGACGGTATGAAAATTGAGGTGACGACCTTCCGCAGGGAGAGCGCCTACTCTGACGGGCGGCATCCCGATCAGGTTTCCTTTGACGCCACGTTGACCGACGATCTGTCCCGCCGCGATTTCACCATAAACGCCATGGCGCTGGACGCGTCCGGCGGGGTCGTTGACCCTTTCGGCGGACGGCAGGATTTGGATGCCCGCGTCATCCGGTGTGTCGGGACGCCGGAACAGCGCTTCGGGGAGGACGCCCTTCGGATGTTTCGCGCCCTCCGGTTTGCCGCGCAGCTGGATTTTTCCATCAGCACGGATGTCACCGAGGCTGTGGCGCTTTACGCGCAACGGGCGCGGAGCGTTTCGGCGGAGCGCGTCAGGACAGAGCTGGAAAAAGCCATCTGTGCCCCGTTCCCTGGATGGGCGGACGGACTGTTCTCTCTCGGACTGATGGACCGCTTCCTTCTCAAACGGGCTTCGCCGGAGCTTGGGAGGCTGAGTGAGCGGGAGCCCCACGCGCCTGCCCGCTGGAGCGCCCTCTGCGGGCTTTTGGAGGAAGAAGGCGCTATCTCCGGCCGGAAGGAATTTTTAAGCTCTCTGCGTCTGGAACGCCGCGTCATTCGAGAAATATTGAATGACGGCGCTGCCCCCGGCATCCGCGACCTGGCCCTTTCCGGCGGAGCGATGTACCGGATGGGGCTGCGGGGCCCTGAGATCGGCGCCGCGCAGAGAAGGCTTCTGGCGCATGTGCGGCTCCACCCGCAGGACAATACCGCCGATGATCTTATTCGGATTCTGAACCGAGGGGATTAATATTTTCTTAACAAATTGCCGCACAGTTGAATTTTTATCTTAATTGTGGTAAAATATGATGATACTGAAGTATTTCTTAAATTTTGGAGGCCTTGTTCATGAAAACAGTGAAATCAGCAAAACGCATTTTATCGGTGCTGCTATCCTTCGCCCTGCTTCTGACCATCTCCATTTCCGCAATGGCGGCGGAGACTCAGGGTGTTTCCGTAGTCGTGGATGGTCAGACCATCGACTTTTCAGATGCTTCCCCCTGCGTGAAGGACGGACGCACCATGCTGCCCCTGACCGCGGTGGTGGAGGCGATGGGCGGAACAACGCAGTGGGATTCAGAAACATCCACCATTACCGCCACGTTAAACGGAACCACGATCACCATAACAGTGGGGTCTGTTGATGTCACCGTGACCAAGGACGGCAGTACAACCACACTTTCCATGGACACTGCCCCCTATGTTGACAGTACATCCAACCGTACATACGTCCCCGTCCGGTTTGCCGCTGAGGCCTTTGGCTGCAACATCGGCTGGGATCAGGACAGTCATACCGTTGTGATTGTCGATACCGACAAACTGGTTTCTCAGGTGCTCAGCAACTATCAGTTTACCATTCTTGAGAACTATATGGACTATTCCAAGACCTTGGATGCATCCAGCCTCTCGGTCAATGAAACCTTTGCTATGGAGCTTCTGATGCTGGGGCAGACCATGGCGTCTCTTGACGGCACGGTCAGCGGAGTCAGCGTAGACGGAACCGCCGCGCAGCTGACGGAATCCTTTACGTTGAATTTGGCGGGTCTGATGAGCCTGACGGGATTGACCGACGAAGATCTCGGGTCGGGCTTCTCCGACGGCTCCGCTGGACTCAGCGTGGAGGTACGCGCCGATCTCTCCAACGCAATGGTCTATTGTCTCTATAGTGACGCGATCAACGAGCAGCTGGGGATTCCGGCGGGTGCATGGATCTCCATTGATTTAAATGAACTCTTCGCTGAAAGCGGTTTGGGTATTTCCCTGGCTGATCTTCTGAGCCATGATTATGACCTTACCTCGCTTCTTTTGACCGCGGCCGGAAATGAAATTTCCCTGGACGGCAAGGCATCCACCGGATATCAGGAGGTATCCGAAACCCTGAACTCTGTGGCGGCCGCCCTTTCCGACAGCGCCTTTACCAAAACCGCGGCAGGATATGAAAATACCCTGTCTCTTGCTCCGTTCGGTGCAGACGGTTCTGTTGCCCTGACCCTGACCACCGATTCCTCTGGTGCGGTTACCGGCTACACTGTCAGCGGAACCGCCGCTGTTTCCACCGATTTCATCTCCGACAGTCTGAGCGGGGATGAGCTCACCACTCTCGCGCTCTTCGGCGGTCTGCCGGAGACCATTGATATCACGTTGGATGCGTCTCAAGGCGCGGACGGAATCTCCACTTGCCAGATGAGTGCCCTTTTAGGTAACATCGCGTCTCTGTCCATTGAGATCAACAGCACCTGCACGGCCGCGACCACGACTGCCGAGACCACACCTCCCGCGGGCGCAACCATCGTTCCCTTTGCTGACCTGACAGGCACCACTGTGGAAGGCGACTGAGCACAGAAAACCTAAGGAAGTCTGACTTCATCCGCGGCGATGGAATCACGGATGTTGAATGACGGGTGTGGAGCGGTTTTCGCTCCACACCCGTTTCATGTTTCTCTTTTCAAAGTGCCGCGGTTCAGGTATAATGGGGTTAGCAAAACCTTACCGGCCGAGATCCCTGCAAAGGAGTGGATGCCATGACTCAAAAAAATGATGCCGTCACCGGTATGCCCGGATTCATGAGTGCTCACAGCGCTCCACTGGTGTTCTTGCTGGTTCAAATGAGCCTGACTGTTCCCGCCATCGGGGTGGAGCGCCACGGTCAAGCCCCTCAGCCGGGCTGCGGTTAAAACGCATAATTTTTATTGAAAAAGGAGAACAAAATAATGGAAAAGCTTGTTTTGAATGTAGAAGGTATGTCCTGCGCGCACTGCGAGGCAAGAGTCAAAAAGGCGGTTTCCGCTCTGTCGGGGGTGGATGATGTTTCGGTCAGTTTGGCGGATAAGACCGTTTCAGTTAGCTTTGAGCCGTCAGTGTTGGAGGCGAAAGCCATTCGGGAGGCCATTGAAGAGCAGGGCTATGATGTAAAATCGTAAGTAAGAGCGACAAAAGCCCCCGGCTTAGCCGGGGGCTTTTGCTGTCTAGCCATATTGAGGCGTTTCGACAATTGCTTACGGGACAGGCATCATGTAAATTAGGCTGCGCTTGAGGTCTGGGAGGATGTTTGTTCGGCGTCGGTGCTCTCGCTCTTGCCGCCCATGTCCTGACCACCCATGTCCTGACCGCCCATGACGTTTTTGACAACGATTGAGGTTACCGTATTATCGTCTCCGAAGGTTACCTCCAGAATGCTGTCGGTGGAAATGTCATCCGCAGTGCCGTCCGTTGCTTCGCCCATACCCTCAACGGTAATGGCGGTATCATCGCTGATGGTAATGGTAATAGTCTCATCCCCGGCGGTGAAGCTCGCCGCCGCGCCTCCAGACTTCTGACCAGAGGGAGCTTCGCCAGTAGCAGCATCACCAGAGGGAGCTTCACCGGAGGGAGTTTCGCCGGTAGCAGCATCCCCGGAAGGAGCTTCACCGGAGGGAGTTTCACCGGTGGCAGCGTCGCCCGAAGGAGCCTCACCAGAGGGAGCTTCGCCGATGGAAGCGTCGCCGGAAGGAGTCTCACCAGTGGCGGCATCGGAGGAAGTTTTTTCATCGGAGGGTGCTTCGCCCTTGCTGTCATTCTCAGCGAGTTCACCCAAAATCAAGGTGATAGAGGTGCCGTTTACTTCTGTAACCTGACCGGTAACTGTGGTATTGCTCAGATCGGTTTCCTCCGCGTCGGTGGAGGTCGTGTCGGAGGAAGCCGTACTGGAGTCTGATGAGGAGCTGGTGCCGCAGCTATATAAGGCAAAGGCCATCATTGCGGCGAGTAATGTCAAGCTGATTGTTCTTTTCATGTTTGTTTCCTTTCATGTTGTGATCATGCCGTAAGCTGATTTAGTATAACAGCTAAACTTATAATTAGTTTGAAATTTTTTATGCGAACCGTTTTTCGGTACCTTGAACTGAAATAACTAAAAAAAGGAAAAGCCCTCCCACAGGAGGACTTTTTCGTGTATGTATATGGCAGAGGGTGGCGGCTTATGGTTTGTTTTTCATGTGGGAACCGTCACAGAATGGCTTGTTGCAGGAGCAGCCGCAGCTGCATAATACCATTTTCTGAGCTTCAAACGTCGTGTTCCCGCTTGTGTCAATAATCGCGGCGGGACCGTCGATGATCAGCGGGCCGTTTGGAATTGGTTTAATGGTAATAACGGCGGCGGAGGGCGGTTGCAGGTCAAGACGGCCCGGGCCACAGGCTTCCTCCGAGCGAATGCGAGAACCCTCTGGAAGTGAATATCTCAGCGCGCCGGAGGGACACAAATCAACGGCCTTGATGATTTCAATGGGTTCCGCGCCGTTGATATTCACCCAAGGCCGTCGGTGGACATCAAACACCTCCGGCAGGGTTCGCAGACATATTCCTGGATGGGAGCACAGCTCAGGATACCAGTGGACAATCAGATCTTCGTTTTCATATTCCTTCATAGCGCAACCGCTCCTTGCAAAGTTTCATTTTAACGCCCTTATTTTATCATATTATGCCATAAAGGTCTAGTACCGGAGGGTTGCAGATGCAATTAAGGATGTCTGACCAGTGAAAGAACTCTGCCCGTTGCGGGCAGAGTTCTTTCAGAGTTGTTGGATAATGAATTGGATTTAGCTGTTCTGATTCAGAATGATCACCTGAATGGCTCTGGCGTCGGCGCTGTCCACGGTGCCGTCGCCGTTGACATCGGCCTCCAGACGCTGGAGAATCGTGACGGTGGTGCTGATTGACTTTTGAGTGTAGAAATTGTAGACCATCTGCGCGTCATTGATGTTGACCACGTTGTTTTGCGTGACGTCGCCGTCGTAGGAAACCACGAGATCCGTCCCGGATACCGCCGTAATGAGCGCCTCGGCTTCGTCGGCGGTGGTATCCGCGTCCACTATTGTGACATAGGCCAGATACATGCTGGAATAATACATGGCCGTGCCGTTATAATAGTACGTTATGCCGTCCGCGGGACTGAATACCTTCACCAGCATTACCTTCTGATCAGTGGGAGCCGCGTTGTAGGTGTCGTAGTCGATGAAGGTGATGCCGTATCCGGTCTTGTTGATATAGAGGGTGACCGTACCGCCGGACTGTGCGGTCGAGGATTCGCTTGACGCAGTGCTGGTGTCGCTGACTGTCAGGTTGGAAAGAGTAAGGGTGGTGGTCTGCTCCGAAGCGGCGTCATCGGGCACGGTAAAGGTCAGAACGGCAACCACAAGGCCGTTTCCGAGAGCCTGATCTTCTCCGTAGCTGGAAATTCGCACGACTCCGCTGCTTGCATTATTCTTGTAGTCAAAGCCGTTGATGCCGGAGGCATCCGACAGCGTGAGCAGAGACGGATCGTAGCTGATGTCCGCCTGATAGGCTGCCACGGTGTCGTAGTCGTCGGAGGTGATGACCACGTTGACTGTCAGGGTATCGCCTGACTGCAGAACATCATCGGAGGGCACCAGCGTGACGGTATAGGTGCCGGTTTCAACGTTCTCGGAGCCTGACTTCTCCACCGTGATGACGCCGGTATAAAGGACTCCGGCCTGGGGAACGGTCTTGGTTCCGTTCACATACACAACGCCGTTGATTGTGCTGTCCGCATCGATTTCCAGCGCGGTCAGATAGCCGGTCTTATCCACAGTCCAAGTGGTGTTGACCAGATTGACCACTACTTCCGCGTAAGCGGGAGCGGAGACGGTGTCGGTCTTGCTGCTGATATAGTCGTAATCCTCAGGATTAATGCTCTTGGTATCCACATCTGAGTAGTTGTTGTGCCATGACTCGGAGGTGGAGATCACACCGGTGTAGGTGACGTTGGTCAGGTTCACGGTGAGGTCGGTGGTGGAGCTGCCTCCGCCGGCCAGATCACCCTCGCCGCTGGCCTCGGTTGCGCCCTCATAGCCGGAGGAGTTGAACATGTCGCCGCTGAGGGTCATGTCGGAGAAGTTGGCGGTGACGCCGCCGTCGGCGGTGCCGTCGGTAGAGTTGGTGTCGCCGCTGCCATGCGTCTCGGTGTAGGGGGCGGTGGTTGACATGACGCCGTTGCTGACCTCGATTCCCGCGTCGTCGTTGTCGATGACCTGCAGAATGACGCCCGTGCCGGAGCTCAGAACCGCGTCGTCCACGTCGATGTTGGTGCCGCAGCCCTTGATGAGGAAGGTGGTTTCGCCGGTATAGAGCTCGGTGCCGTCGTTGACGTAGGTGGTTCCGGAGCCTGCCCCGCTGTGGTACATGATGCCGAACCGTTCGGAGTATGCCTTGGTTACGGTGTCCACCACGCTGCTTGAAATGGTGTCGTAGCCGTAGGCGGAGCTGATATTGCCGGAATCACTGGAGGTCAGGGTGATGCCGGAGGCACCGTTGGCGCAGACACCGATGTAGGTGGGGGCTACAATGGTGCTGCCTGCGAAAATCACCTGAGTCGCGCCGATGGAATAGGTTGCGTAGCCGCTGGGGGAGTCGCTGGAGCCGAAGGGATATACGGCTTCGCCCAGATAGCCTCTGCCGATGCTGCTGTTGTAGAAATCATAGCTGCCGGAGGCGGCGAGACTCTCGATGGTATCGACATCCTTCATGCCGCCGGAGATATAAATATCGCTGTTGATGGAGTACAGGCTGACACCGGAGTTTTCGTCGGTGGACAGCACGCCCCATTTTTCCGCCGTGACGGTGGAATTGAAGTATGTGGCCTGAGCCGCGCCCAGCAGGTTGGTGGCCCGGGCGTTGCCGTTTAAGCCCAGCATCCATGGCACGGACTTCATGGAGGAGGTGCTGACCGTACCCACATAGTCGTCATCCTGGGTGCCGTCCGCGCTGGACAGGGTGGAGTTCATCACCAGCAGCTTTGCGCTGCCCATGGCAACCACCGTGGTGCGTACCACGCCCTGGTTCTCAACCGTGGAGCCGTCAATGGTCACCTCGCTGGAGCCGGCCGCCAGGATAGCCGTGCCGTAGCCGACAAAGTCGTTGGCGCCGTTTCCGGTCATGGAGATGTTGACGTCGCTGATGTCATAAGCCGCGCCGTCCACGAAAATGCCGTTAAAGGCCTCGCCCTGAGAGACGATGCTGCTGCCGCTGACGGAGGAATTGCTGTACGTTCCGCCGACAAGACCGGAGAGAACCGATTGACTCTCCTCAACTCCGCTGCCGTCCACATAGAGGGCCGCGCGGTAATTGTAGCTGCTGCTGATGGGGTCGGTCTCGGTGATGACAGCGCCCACATAGGTTCCAGGAACGCCCGTCACTTCCACGCCGTCGGCATCGGTCACTGTGACCAGCTTGCCGTCGGCGGCGGTGTAGGCCTCGCTGTTGAGCGTAATGCTGCCATCGTCGGCGATGACTACCGTATCACCAGACGCGGCATTCTTGCTCACCGTGAGTACGATGGTTCCGGTGTAGGTCTGGCCGGCCTCAAGGGTGATGTTGGTTCCGTCCTTCGTGACGGTCAGTGTGTAGCCCTCCGGAGCCTGCACCGAAGCGCCGCTGCCGATGGTCAGGCTGGTAAGGATGGCGGCTTCATCATAAATTCCCGCGGGCTCCACCGTCCAAACCGCGTCATCGGTCAGGGAGACGGAAACTGTGTTGGAGCCGTTATAGTAGGGACGGTTCACTACATGGCCCAACAGGTAGTATTGCTCAATGTTGAAGTAGGTGTTTTGGGTCTGCCCGCCGTCGCTGGAGTGGATAAAGGTAGTGGCGGAGATGGCGCCGTCCAGCGTCGCGCCAGCACCGATGGTCACGTCCAGCTCCTTGGCGGTGCCCACATAGCCGGTGCCGTTATAGAGGTCGCCGCTGTAATCGCCGTTGGTCAGGGTAATGGCCTGCACCGTTGTGCCGCTTCCTCCGCCAGCCCCCGGAGCGGTGTTGGCGAGGGTGACGCTGTCTGCCGCCCCGACTGCTGTGACGCCGGAATCGGCAGGGGCGACGCCGACTGCCTCATCCAGACCAGGCCAGCCCGCCTTTTCAGTGAAGGAAGTGTTAAAGGTCTGTGTAGCGCCATCGGCCATGCCCACCACGGAGTCGTCGTTGTCCATCATCTGGACCAGGACGCCGTTGTTGGGGTTGAGGGCTGCGTCGTCCACCGTGATATCCACCGTGCCCGCCTTCAGGAGGAAGGTGGCATCCTCGGTGTTGACCTCAGTGCCGTCCAGAACGCTGATGTCGGCGGCGCCGTGGGTCATAAAGCCAAAGACCGTATTGATGACGGTATTGCTGCCGTTGCCGACCACCGTGCTGCCGTCGGTGACGCCGGAGGGAGTGGTTTCCGAGGCGTCCAGCAGGCTGATGGTCCCGTTGGAGGACTGGTAGACACCGGTGCCGCCGGTGTAAATACCGGCGTAGGTCAGTCCGTCAAAGGTCACGCCGTAAAAATACTCGTAGGGGCTGCCGATGAAGTAGGAACCATAGCCAGAGCCGTAGCTGCGGTCATAGCCAAAGATATCCTCTCCGTAATCCATGCCGCCCTCGTCATAGGTGACCGCCTTCAGAGTGGAATCCACCGCGTTGATCACAGGCGAGGTGCAGGCGTCTACGGAGAGCACCGCCCAGCCGCCGGTGGTCATGGTGGAATCAATGACATTCAGGGTGGGATAGTCGCCCAGCAGGTTGCCGGTGCGGGCGGAGCCGTAAATGCCCAGCACCCAGGGAGGCGTTACCATCTCACTCTGGTTGGCGCTGTTGGCAATGTCCGTATCGAAGGAGTCATCCGCGCCGTAGGTGGTAAAGTTGGAGTTTGTGATGGTAATTTCACTGCTGCCATCGGCGATAAAGCCGGAGCGCAGGAAGCCGTGGGTCACGACGGTGGTGTCGGAGATGTCCAGAGTGCCGCCGTTCACCGCGGTGAAGGTGGAGTTGATGGCGGTAAAGTCGCTGGCGTCGGTGCCGTCGCTGTCTGAACCGTCATTGTAAATAGCAGCGCCATCCACCGTCACAGAGCTGCTGTCGGCCACCACTGAGGTAAAGCCGGATACCTCATCGATGTTCAGCGCAAGGCCGGAGATGACAAAGCTTCCGTCCGATTCACTGAGGTCGGCCACGTCTGAGAGCACGGAGGTGTCGGTACTAAGCGCTCCGTTTACGAACTGAAGGCCGAAAATGTAGGTGTCGGTGCGGTTTTTGTAGCTCGTAAGGGAGCCGGTGTAGGTGTTCCGGGTGACGCTGCTTCCATTCACCTGGAGGGTAACCGTGCCCGTGTCGAGCTTCTCGTTGGAAACCGTAATGCTGCTGCCTGCCACTGGATCCAGCGTCACATCGGTGTATGAGTAAGAACCGTCGGCGTTGAGGGTTATGGTGCCGTAGCTGGTGATGATGGCATTCAGGGTGCTGTCGAGAGAAACTTTGAGGGAGGTGAGGGTGGAGGTTCCGGTGACCGTCCAGGTGGAGCCGTCCTCCAGGGTGACGTCCAGATTGTTTGTGCCGTCCCAGGAGGCATCTGGATTCCAGTTGGCGGCATCGTTGCCGTAATCCGCCCACTGAGCCGTCCAGCTGTCATACGTTCCTTTGATGATCGCGCCGGTGAGAGTGGCGTCATCCAGATTAACCTCCATGTCCCGCTGATAGTCCTCGTGGCGGATGTCGCCGGAGGCGCTCATGTCAGTCATGTTTACCGTGACGGGGTCAACGGCGTCGTTGTCGCCTGCGTCCAGAAAACGGCCCATGCTGTCGCTGTTGAGAACGGTCTGAACCAGGGTGTCATTGTAGGTTTCCAGCGTCGCGTTGGTGAGATTGATATTGGCGCTGGTGCTCTTGACCAGAATCGCGGAACCGCTGATATAATCCACGTAGGCGCCGATGGCATCGCCATAGGTATCCGCGTAGTCCAGCGCGCTGTCGGTGATCAGGGAGGCTTCCGCCGCCACAGTGGAGTTCTCCACAGTAAAGGTGGCGGTCTGCGCGTCGCTGGCGCCGGAGCCCATCATGTCCGGGGAATGGATCTGAACGCCGTTGCGTCCGCCCGCCAGAATGGTTCCGCCGTCGTTTGTGTTGCCCAGTACCTTGTCTGTCACCTTGTCTGGAGCGGAGGCGCCGTCGGCCACGGTGATCGTGCCGTTGTTGGAAATGATGGCGCCCAGTTCACCGCCGGTGATGTCGCTGCCGTAGAGCCAGACGCGGCAATTGGTGTCGGCGTAGGTGCCGTAGCCGCCGTTGGTTGACTCGGCGTAGGAGTTATAGGAATAGAGATCCAGTCCGCTGTTTGTGGCGGAGTCAGTGGACATGGCCGCCCAGCCCTCCGCGATGCAGCTGGAATTGATGTAGTAGGTCTGCGACTGTCCGATGGAGAAATTAGCGCGGGATGTGCCGCTGACCAGCAGCGCCGCGTTGGAGAACGGGTCACTGACGGAATCGGTATAATCCGTCTGACTCTTTCCCGTTGCTACGATGGTGGAATCGTTGATGACCAGGGTGCCGTCGTTGTAGTTGCTGACGGTATAGCGGCCCGCGCCATCCACCTGAATATAGGAATTGATGATGTTCATGGTGGCGCCGTCATCCACGGCGGTACCGGCACCGTCGCTGTCCAGGTTGCCATCAGTGGCGGCGAACTGGATGACGCTGTTATAGCGGTCGCCGTCCACGGTGTAATAACCGGTCTCGCCGCCCAGCGTAAAGTTTACACCGTCGCCCGTGGCGACAATGCCATTTGCGCTGTAGCTGTCGGAGGTCAGGCTGATTCCGTCGGCACCGGAAGCGGAAACGCCACTTGCGCCGTCCGCGACGGTGTAATCCGCGTCGGAATACGCGTCGTCACTCAGCCCGTCCTCGTCCACATAAATGGCGGCCGACGAGGGCGCGCCATCGCCCGTCTGTCCTCCGCCGCCGGAATCATCAGACGACCCGCCCGAGTCATCATCAGTCGTTTCGTCCGCATCCGTGCTGTCGGGGGCGGCGATGCTGATGGACGCGGAATACGATGCTTCTCCGATGGTCACCACACAGGTATAGGTTCCCACAGTATCCGCGCTTAAATCAAAGACATAGGCTGCGTCGGTTCCCAGAGCGGTGCTTTCGCTGTCCGAGGATGCATACGACCATGCATAGGCCGCGTTGGTCAGATCCAGATCCGAGCTTGCCGAAACGCTCAGAGTGACAGTATCTCCAATGGCAGGAGACGCGGGATCACTGATGATTGTAATCCCGGTGTCGGTGACCGCCAGCGATACTGTGCACAAACTGACTATCATGGCGAAACTGAGCAAAACGGCGAGCGCGCGGGAACAATTTTTCCTCATAGAATACACTCCTTCAGTTGTTTCTCATGTTTGCGGGATAAGCTGTTGTAGAATTCGCCTGCTGTGTTTGACCCGATACCTGCTTGTACCTTCTTCCTTTCTTCCAGTAAATTTAGCAACACTGCTCCGAAGCCCGCGTTCCAAAAGGCGGCAGACCGCCGAAGCCATTACTAGCAAACAGTTGAATCCCTTGTAAAATAGAGAAGTGTAGCTGAAAAAAAGCGCAAAAAAACTGCCGCAAGCCGGTCGCTTGTTGCATTTGCCTTTTTGCCCGCGTTCCGGGCGGATCGGTTTGGTCTCTCCGGGAGGAGCCATGCTCCCGGAGAGACCCGGCCTGACCGGGCCGAGACGAGCAATGTTATCCGACTTCCGCCGCTGTGATAAACCGCATGAAGATGGTGGCGACCTGAGCCCGGGTGGCAGTGCTTCCGGGATTGAGTTTGCCCTGATCATCTCCCTGGAAGAGTCCGTAGCTCACGGCCCATTTCATCATGTCCTGAGCGTAGGGGGACACTGATGCACCGTCTGAGAATCTGCTCAGACTGTCCGTTCCGGAGGTATCAATTCCGATGAGCTTGGCGTAGCGCATCATGATGGCGGCGATCTGTTCCCGCAAGGCGGCATCATCCGGCCCGAACAGTCCGTTTCCGTAGCCGTTCACAATCCCGTTCTGCTGTGCCCACGCCACGGCGGAATCGTACCAGGTGCCTTCCGCGACGTCCGAAAAGGTTTGCCCCGTAATCTGAGGCTCACCTGCCAGCCGCCACAGAACCGTAACCATCATGGCACGGGTCATGGGCATATCGGGGGAGAAGGTGTTGGCGGAGGTTCCTAGAAACAATCCTCTGGCCACGACAAAATCAATGGCGCTTTTGCCCCAGTAAGTATCAGGGACATCGATAAACGAAATGATTGTCCCGGTGCCGCCGCTGTCGGAACCATCGGAGCTTCCGGAGTCAGAACCTCCGCTGCTGGAACCTCCGCTGCTGGAACTACCACTGCTGGAATGGCCGCCACTGGAGCTGCCCCCGGAGCTGCTGCTTTTGACAACAGTGGGGGCGACGGTTACCTGATAACCGTCCATACCGTCCTGCGTGCTGACAACACAGTTATTCAAGCTGATGTCATCTGTGGTGGCATCGTTTGAAATCGACTTGAGAACCACGGTCCCCACGGAAATATTTTTGCTGGTGGAGACGCCGTTTTCGCTGGAGGAAACAAAGTAAAACAGCACCCTCCAAAGGTCGGTTCCGGCGCTGCGATCCGCGGATTCGTAAGTGGAATTGTATGTTACGCTGTCCACATCAAACTTGGTGGTGTCAAACCAGAGTTCCGTCTGGAACTGATAGAGATCGTAGGCTGAACTGTAACCGGCGTCATTGGACATGACAATACTCAATGTCAGCTTAGACCCTTTGGCTACAGTGTCGGAAATGTTCGTTCCGCTGGCGGTCATGGTAAAGGTAAAGCTTCTGGAGGTATCCGTCGTCCACGCGCCCGCTGTGGGAATCGCCATCGCAAGGAGAAGCGCAAACGTGACAAATAGCGTTGCAAACCGTTTCATAAGTATCTCCTTTTCTGTTTGATTGTCATGTGGTGTGAGTATGATACCAGAGGAGTGACCGCGCACGCCGGTTTTCATTGTAGTTTCCTTCCGATTCGAACATGTATCATTTCTTAAACCGATGGCTTGACCAGTCTATGTCAGTTGGGAGGTCTCAGAAAGACAACCTTACGCTTTTGCCTGGGAAAAAGTCCTAGAATAACTCTTACCGGAAATGGTTTGGGATCATCTCTCGCGGCAAGTCTCCCTGCCAGGCGTTTCAGATTCCGAAACCTATGAAGCCGTCCCATTTTCATGACGTTCTCTCCTTTTTGATTTTATTACAAGAAGATTCTATCAAACGCATTTGTATTTGTAAACATTTAACAGTTATAAAAATTTAATTTTTAAAAAATATTCAATATAAGTAAAATTATTACTTATGTGGTTGCGATTAAGAAGAGCAGCTGCTCCCCCGGTCTGGTTATCAGCGGGCAAAAAGCCGCCTGCTCATATCAGAGCAGGCGGCATGGATGAACGGTAAATCGTGTTGGAACATAGCAGATGGTCCAACCCAGGAGGATGAGGGGGACAGAATGCTCACAGACGCTTCATGAGAGGCTCATAAAAGGTCCTGGCGCTTGTGACAAATTGATTCAAAGCCAAGGAAATCGTGGTTTTGACAGGATGGGCAACCGTAAGCGCCCAGTATTCGTCTTCCGCCGAAACGCGGCAGCAAAGGATGGGGGATTTTTCCTCCGTCTGTCCCTGCGCATAGAAGAAATAGGCGCGGGCAATGGGCTCCGGCAGGAACACTGCCGCCTCTGCCCGCTGGCACAGCTGGATGGTCAGATCCATATCGCCGGTTTCCATATGTCCCTTTGGGCGAAAACCCGCCCGGCTGAAAAGTCGGTTTTCGTTGTCCCGAACGATGGTTCCCTCCCGCTTGAGGACAAACGGACAGTCCCGAAACCGCGCCAGCTCTTGTGCCTCTCCCGCCAGAGCCAGTTTGCGTACCTCCTGCGCCTGATTGCCTAAGATCCAGTCCAACAAATCACGGTGAACGGCAACCACAAAATTCCGATCTTCAATCAGCGGAATATGCTTGAGCCGATTGCCGGAGGGAAACGCGCCCATGACCGCATCCACATGGGGCGGAATTTCCCGCAGCGCGCCGGTTTGACAGGATAATTCCACGATGCTCAGGGCAAGCTCAGGGTGATCACTTCGAAAAAAAGAGAGAAATTCCGGTAACAGCATAGGGCTGTATCCACTGGGTACTCCAATGTTGAGGGTATGCTGAAGATATTTTTTCTCATCCTCAATTTTTTTCTCCATGTCGTGCCGCGCCGACAGACAGAGCTGCGCCGTGTCGAGAAAATGCTCCCCTGCCCGGGTAAGGGTCATGGGATTGGTGCGGTTGAGCAGCTCCATTCCAATTTCCCGCTCCAATTTATTCAAATGCTCACTGAGGGCCTGCTGGGAGATATATAAATTTTCCGCCGCTTTCCGTACGGTACCCGATTCGTAAATCGCAACAAAATATTCAAATGAAAGAAAATTCATGATTGTACCTCCCACTGAATGTCGGCAAAATTCGCACTCATTGTTGCAACTTTCACAATTATAAAGCATTTGCTTGTACAGTACAAGTAAATGCTTGTAAAATTATCAAGAGTTTCCGTGCTGGTCACTCCCGCGCTGCCGCATTTATAATATTCAAAGGATAATTGGAGTTCAGCGGTGCACTGCACTTTGTGTGCCGGAAGCTTGTTCAACACGAAGGAGGAAACTGATGGTAAGGCATATTTCATTATTCTGCTTTCAGGAGCATCCCGAAAACGGAAAAACCTTGGAAGAAAATATAGCGGACATGAAAGCGTTCCTGCTGAAAATTCCGGAGATGGAACCCACGATTCTCCACGGCGAGGTTGGACATGCCTTTGACAGCGCGCGGTTCACTCCCGACGACGCGCCCGTGATGTTTGGGCAGTTGGTTCAGATCATTGATTTTGCAACCTGGGAGGACGCGGCAGCCTACGTCCCTTCCAAGGCACACACGGAATTGGCCCAATTTTCAGCTCCGTTTCTCAAAAAGGTAATTGCGATTGATTATGAGATTTAAACGAAAGGACTTGTGTACATGGTAATCGATTTTAATGGAAAGCTTGCGGTAGTCACCGGCGCCGCCGGAGGGATCGGCATTGTCTGCGCAAAAACGCTTCTGGAGTCTGGCGCAAAGGTAGCCGTCGTCGATGCGAATGAGGAGGCCACCAAGCAGGCGGTGGAGTCTCTGAAGGCAGTCGGCGAGGTCAAAGGCTATGTGGTTGACCTGTCCAATCCGGATTCCATCGCGCCTCTGGTGACGAAAATCCGCGAGGAAATGGGAGAAATCAGCGTGCTGGTACAGGCCGCCGGGCTGCTGCGCGGCAAACCCGGCCTGGAGGTCACCCCTGATGACTGGAACCTGATGCTTAACGTGAACGCCCGCGGCTTGTTCTTTATGATGCAGCAGGTGGTTGCTCAGTCGATGCAAAACATCGGCGGCGGTTCCATTGTTAACTTTGCGTCCATGGCCGGTATCCGGGGGATGCATCCGCCCATGTGTTCCGCTCACTACAGCGCGTCCAAGGGCGCGGTTGTGGCTACCACCATGCAGGGCGCAGTGGAATGGGCTTCTTTGGGTGTCCGCGTCAACGCGGTGGCGCCCGGAGGCGTGCTGACACCTGCCATGCAGAAAATGGGCTTTCCGCCCGAGGTAGTGGAGCCTGTCCCCTTAAAGAAGCTCAGTGATCCTCAGGACATCGCAAATGCCGTTACCTTCCTGTCCAGTGACGCGGCCGCTATGATTACCGGACAAACCCTGATTGTCGACGGTGGCTCCTCCGTTGTCGGATATTAATCTCAGTTTTTTAAACGTATCATCAAAACCTCCTGCCATCCCTGGATGGCAGGAGGTTTTTTTAAATTGCGGTGACAGGGCATCGTCTGCCGAGGAATGTTCTCCATGAGAACCGGACATACTGCTTACCTATGCTTCTAAAATGGCATTGATATTACTGACGGAAAATCCGACGATTCCATATTCTGTAATCAGCTCCAGCATGACATCATCGCCGATGTTTTCACCCGGGGTGTATGCGTTGACCGTCCCGTACCATTGTAAATTATTACTGTCGGTTAATATGACGTTCCGTTTTAAAAACCTTTTATAAGTCATTGATCTTCAACACCTCCTTGTACTGAAGCGATTACAATTCTCTTGGTATATTATATGTAAAAGAACAGAGGTTTACTCAATTAAAATTGTTAATATTAACCATGGCGTACTATATGATAACGCATGTTCGTTTATTTTTTTGTAGAATTTAAGGAAATGAAAAAATATTTTGGATCCGTTTGATTAAAATGAGAAATTTAATCTCAATCTGAGTCTAAGAAGGATATTGATGTTTATTTACACGGTATGAATCAAGAGAATTTTTGCTTGCTTAATCAAAAATTTCGTCTTTAGGTCGAATAAAAACGAATTATTTATTTTATAAACTTTTTAAACTTAATTATCTTAAAATTCTTAAAAAATATGACGTTAATTGAACAATATTACATATTCTTACGACACAATATGTTAACAAATTTTTAAAGATTTATACAAGATATTTTTCATCAACAGCCTTATGCTATTCACGGTTCATAAAACCGCTTTTACACTGAAATATTTTAAAGGAGTGTTCACAATGAAAAAACGTATCCCTGCATTACTGATGGCAATCGTCATGATTGCTGCTCTTGCAACCGGCTGTTCCAGCAGTAAAAGCTCCAGCAGCACAAGCTCCGGCACCTCAACCACCTCCAGCGCGTCCAAGAGCAGTTCCAGCAGCACCAAGTCCTCCACCAGTACTGCCTCCACCAAGTCCTCCACTGCTTCCGATGCCACTGGGAGTGACAGTGATTCTTCCGACAGCTCTTCCGCTTCAGAGAGCAAGACCAGCACCGCTTCTACCAAAACGGGAACCTCCACCGATGCGACTGGAACCAGTTCGAGCACTAAGGCGACTACGTCTACATCTTCGACGACTTCTACCACTAAGAGCTGATAGCAGTAAGCAGGGGTTTCGATTTGTACCCTTAAGGAACGGCAAGTGTAATGCCGTTCTGCCGCGAATAAAGGCAAAAAGAGAACGGGAGCAGCTGTTGTGCAGATGCTCCCGTTCTCTTTTCTGTTGTCACGCGCGGTTTTCTCAGGAAAGGCGGCGTTTAAAATCCTCATAGCCGAACTGCCGGATGACACGGCAGTCACCGTTTTCATCCCGCAGGGCGATGGCGGGAAGAGCCATGCCGTTGAAGGTGTTGTTTTTTACCATGGAGTAGATGGCCATATCCTCAAACACCAGCCGGTCGCCGGTCATGAGAGGCGTGTCAAAGGAGTAGGACCCAATCACGTCTCCCGCCAGACAGGTAGGGCCGGTCAGCCGGAACAGACAGGGCTTTTCTCCCGGCTGTCCCGCATTTTGCAGGGGGGGACGATAGGGCATCTCCAGCACATCCGGCATGTGGCAGGCGGCAGAGGCGTCCAGAATGGCGATGGAGCCGCCATTCTCCATTGTGTCCAGCACCGTGGTCAGAAGAAAACCGGCGTTGAGAGCCACCGCCTCGCCGGGTTCCAGGTAAACCTGTACGCCGTAGCGGCTGGAAATACGCGAAATGGCGGCTTCCAAGGCGGCAAGATCGTAATCGGCCCGTGTGATGTGGTGTCCTCCGCCGAAGTTAAGCCATTTCAGGCCACTCAAATAAGGGCCGAAGTTCTTTTCCACCGCATCCAGCGTGGTGAGCAGTGCATCGGCGTTCTGTTGGCACAGGGTATGAAAATGCAGCCCGTCCAGCAAAGGGAGAAGCTCCTCCCGGAACTGGTCCCGTGTGGTGCCCAAACGGGAGCCTGGGGCGCAGGGGTCGTAGATGGCATGTCCCTCCTGAGTAGAGCATTCGGGATTGATCCGCAGGCCGATGCTGCGCCCGGCGGCCTTCGCGCTCGCGCCGAACCGCAGAACCTGAGCAGGGGAGTTAAACACAATGTGGTCGCACAGGCGGACAATCTCGTCAAATTCCTCCTCCCGGTAAGCGGGAGAGAAGATATGATTTTCCAGACCCAGCTCCTCCGCTCCCAGCCGGGCCTCATATAACCCGCTGGCGGTGGTTCCGCACAGGTATTCCCCAATGAGGGGATAGAGGGCAAACATGGAAAAAGCCTTCTGCGCCAGCAGAATACGGCAGCCGGTGTGATCCATCACACCCCTGAGTATTTCCAGATTCCTGCGGATCAGGGACTGGTCCACCAGATAGCAGGGAGTGGGAAGCTGTTCCGCCCGCATTTAGTCCACCAACTCCGGCGTGTCGGTGATTTCCCAGGGCAGGCCCCACTGATTCAGGGCATCCATAAAGGGATCGGGGTCAAATTCCTCAATATTATGGACGCCGGGCTTGTTCCACTTGCCGGTTAACACCATCATGGCGCCGATCATGGCAGGGACGCCGGTGGTGTAGGCAACGGCCTGGGAGCCCACCTCACGGTAGCACTCCTCATGGTCGCAGACATTATAAATATACAGCTTCTTCTCTTGCCCGTCCTTTTTGCCGATGAAAATGCAGCCGATGTTGGTTTTTCCCTTGGTGCGCGGGCCCAGGGAGGAGGGGTCGGGGAGCACCGCTTTTAAAAACTGAAGGGGGACGATTTCGCGGCCCTCGTACAGAATAGGCTCGATGGAGGTCATGCCCACATTCTCAAGGCACTTCAGGTGTGTCAGGTAGCTCTGTCCGAAGGTCATGAAGAAACGGATACGGCGGATGCCGGGGATATTCAGCGCCAGGGACTCCAGCTCCTCGTGGTGCAGAAGGTACATGTCCTTGGAGCCTACCTTGGGGAAATTGTAAACCCGCTTGATCTCCATAGGCTCTGTTTCCACCCAGCCGCCGTTTTCCCAGTAGGAGCCCTTGGCGGAAACCTCGCGGATGTTGATTTCAGGGTTAAAATTGGTGGCGAAGGGGTAGCCGTGGTCGCCCGCGTTGCAGTCGAGGATGTCGATATAGTTGATTTCGTCAAAGTAATGCTTCAGGGCGTAGGCCGAGAACACGCCGGTGACGCCCGGGTCGAAGCCGCTGCCCAGCAGGGCGGTGACGCCTGCCTGCTCAAACCGGTCCCGGTAGGCCCATTGCCACGAATATTCAAACTTGGCGGTATCCTCCGGCTCGTAGTTGGCGGTGTCGATATAATGGGTTTTGGTGGCGAGACAGGCGTCCATAATCGTCAGGTCCTGATAGGGGAGGGCCAGATTCAGGACGGCCTCCGGCTGATAACTGTTGATGAGGGCGATGAGAGCCTCGGTATTCCCCGCGTCCACCTGAGCGGTGGAGAGCTTGGTTTTGGTGGTACCCTCCAGCTTTTCCTTGATGGCGTCGCATTTGGCTTTGGTACGGCTGGCGATGCAGATGTCGTCAAAAACCTCGCTGTTCTGGCAGCACTTGTGAATGGCGACGGAGGCGACGCCGCCGCAGCCGATGATCAATAATTTTCCCATCCTTGATTCTCCATTCATGTGTGGTTGTATTTATGCTTCAACGTCCCGCAGCAGCTCTTCCACATAAGCGGGGAGGGCGAACGCGCCCACGTGAAGCCGGGGGGTGTAGTATCCTGTTTTGAGACCCAGAAGATCCCACCGCACCGCGTCCAGGTCATGGACGGGGTGATAGCGCTTGGAGGCAAAGCCAAAGAGCCAGTGTCCGGAGGGGTAGGTGGGAATATGGGCCTGATAGACCCGGCTGATGGGGAAGCTCTCCACAATGCGCTTGTGGGCCCGCTGGCAGGCCTGAGAATCCTCATCGTAGAAGGGGCTCTCATGCTGGTTGACCATGATGCCGTCTTCCTTGAGAGATTTGTAGCAGTTGCCGTAAAATTCCCGGGTAAACAGACCCTCTCCGGGGCCGAAGGGGTCGGTGGAGTCCACGATGATGAGGTCGTATTCGTTTTCCCGGGAGCGGATGAACCGAAGGCCGTCCTCGTAGTGGATATTGACTCTTGGATCATCCAGACGGCAGGCCGTCTTGGGCAAATATTCCCGGCACACCTGCACCACAAGAGGGTCGATCTCCACCATGTCGATGGAATCCACGCTGGAGTAGCGGGTCAGCTCCCGGATGACGCCGCCGTCCCCCGCGCCGATGACCAGAATACGTTTTGCCGCGGGATGAACCGCCATGGGGACGTGAACAATCATCTCGTGATAAATAAACTCGTCTTTCTCGGTCAGCATCATATAGCCGTCCAGCGTCAGAAACCGGCCGAATTCCTTGGAATCAAACACATCGATGCGCTGAAACTCGCTCTGGACGGAAAACATCTGGCGGTCAACCCGGATCGACAGCTTCACATGGGGGGTGTGCCGCTCAGAAAACCATAATTCCATCGTTACGCCTCCTCCAATACATTTAAATATTCCACCTGAGGATCCTCAGTTCCAGTAATGGAGCAGCCCTTCTCCTTGGCATAGGCGATGTAGCTCAGAATGGCGTCCGTAATCACCTCGCCGGGGGCAAGAATGGGGATTCCCGGTGGATAGCACATGACAAACTCGCTGCACACCCGTCCCCGGGCGCGGTTTAAGGGAACCGCCTGCTTGGGTGCGTAAAAGGCCTGCTGGGGGGTAACCCGAACCTCGGGCGGAATGTACTCATGGGACATAAGCCCGGCCTTGTCCCGCTGATGCCGCCTGCGAATTTCCGCCAGGGCGCTGACGAGCCGCTCAATATCCTGCCGCCGGTCGCCGATGGAAATATAGGCCAGGATGTTTCCGAGATCGCCGAATTCGATCTGAATGTCGTACTCATCCCGCAGAAGATCGTACACCTCGATACCCGCAAGGCCGATATCGAGGGTGTGGACGGAGAGCTTGGTCACATCGAAGTCGTATATACTGCCGCCGTTTACCAGCTCCCGGGAGTATGCATAATAGCCTCCGATTTTATTGATTTCCGACCGGGCATACTCCGCCATGGACACCACCTTGGCAAATTCCTCCCGCCCCCGCAGGGCAAGGTTGCGCCGGGCGATGTCAAGGCTGCCCATCAGCAGGTAAGACGCGCTGGTGGTCTGTGTCAGGTTGATGATCTGGCGGGCGTAGCCGCTGCTGACTCCGGGGCCGGTGAGGAGGAAGGAGCTTTGAGTGAGGCTGCCGCCTGATTTATGCATACTCACCGCCGCCATGTCCGCTCCCGCCGACATGGCACTGACAGGCAGGTGCTCACCGAAATAGAAATGGGTGCCGTGGGCCTCGTCCGCCAGCGCCAGCATGCCATGGTCATGGGCAAGCTGAACGATTTTTTTCAGATCCGAGCAGATGCCGTAATAAGTGGGGTTGTTGACCAGCACCGCCACGGCGTCCGGGTTTTCCCGGATGACCTGTTCCACCTGCTCGGTCTTCATGCCCAGCGCGATGCCCAGCCGGTGATCCATGTCGGGATTGACATAGACCGGTGTGGCGCCGCAGAGCACCAAGGCGTTGATGACGCTGCGGTGAACGTTGCGGGGAAGGATAATTTTATCTCCCGGCTTGCAGACGGTGAGCACCATGCTCTGGACGGAGGACGTGGTGCCGCCCACCATCAGGAAGGCCTGGGCGGCGCCGAACGCCTCGGCGGCCAGATCCTCTGCGTCCCGAATGACCGAGATAGGGTGGCAGAGGTTGTCCAGCGGCTTCATGGAGTTGACGTCGATGCCGACGCACTGCTCGCCGAACAGCTTAACCAGCTCGGGATTTCCGCGCCCCCGCTTGTGCCCCGGCACGTCGAAGGGAACCACGCGCATCCGGCGGAAACGCTCCAGAGCCTCATAAATGGGAGCGCTGTTTTGGGTCAGTCCTCTCATGGCGGCGCTCCTCAGTAGACGTTGCGCCCGCTGAAAATCTCGATCATTTCGCGGCGCAGGCTGTTGGAAACCGTCAGACGGGTCTGGGGCGGAAGCTCATATTCATCCACATTGAACAAGTAATTTTGCAGCGGACGGTCTTTGATCAGCATTTTGGTATGGAACAAATTTGCCTCATAGACGTTAATATCCACGGCGTCGTATTTCCTGAGGGTTGTCTGGTCGATATAATCCTGGATGGAGGTAATACCGTGGTCGATAAACAGCTTTTTCCCTTTCAGGTCGCGGGTAAAGCCCCGGACGCGGTAGTCCATAGTGATAATATCGGAGTCAAAGGAGCCAATCAGGTAATCCAGCGTGGAGAGGGGGGTGATCTCTCCGCAGGTAGCCACGTCGATATCGACCCGGAAGGTGGCAAGGAAGGTGTCGGGATGGTATTCGGGATAGGTGTGGACGGTCACATGGCTCTTATCCAGATGAGCCACAATGGTGTCCCCCATGGGAATCATGGTACCCTCCGCGATGAGCAGCGTCACCGAAGCACCCTGAGGATCATAGTCCTGCCGGGAAATGCTGAGGGTTCTGGCCCCGATCATATCCACCACATGGGTCAGAATACCGGTCAGGCGTTCAGAGTTGTACTGCTCGTCGATATAGGCAATATAGTCCTTCTGTTCCCGCTGGCTCTTTGCGTAGCAGACGTCGTAGATATTGAAGCTCAGCGACTTGGTCAGATTGTTAAAGCCGTAGAGCGTCAGTTTTTGTTCCATTGTGTTATCGCACCCCATTCGCAATCAAAAACGCAAGTAATTGAGCATAAGCCCATTACTTGCGTTCGTTTCTGATATATTTGGACAGGAAAACAGAAATACCCGCAGTTCGAGTGTTTCTTGCAGTCCAGTGATGATATACAAAAACAAATCCAGGCGTTTTAGAGTCTATATAGCAAACATTTTACTTTTACTACTCTTATTGACCGTTTCACAAGTATGTGCGCAGGGCGCACCGGTTATGAAGTAACCAACTTATAAAATTTGAGCGTTACACCCACATCAATAATGGCAGCGGAAAGGCTGCCGTCGGCAGTGGACCCGGCTGTCCGTATGGCCTTGACCGTCATCGTTGACGGTGATCCAAAAACGTTTGCACGGAGACTCTACGCGGAGGGTCGTTTCCATACAATTGTTATCATAACATATCGTGTGATTTTGTCAATTGGTTTGGCAAATAAAAATAGCACACAGAATCAAGAAAATACAAAATGGAACCCAATGCATGGAAAACATACACAGGTGGGCGGTCAGCGGGTTTTTGATTACATGGAACCTACTCTGGGCTTTCATGGGCAGATAGCACTGACACGTGCCGGTTTGCGAGGGGTATGTTCCGGTTTCTTGAAGCACTCTGAAAGGAATTATGGGAATGGTGTAGAATTGTGCAAAATTTTATTGAATTTAAAATTTACATTCAGAAAAATACAGGTTATAATACAAATATGACGAAACGAATGGGTTGACTGAAAACGCCTTGGCAGTATCCCCGGCTAACTGCCGTCAAGGCTGCTTATTTGGCAGCCCCATACATTTGGATCTGCCAGGAGGATACACATGATCAAAAAAATCATCGGCATGTTCGCTACGGCATTTATTTTGTGCTTCCTGCTGCCATCCGCGCTGGCGGCATCCTCCGGAACTTATTCAGATGTTGCCTCCGACGACTGGTTTTATACATATGTCAGTGAGCTGAGTGCGGGCGGGGTCGTCAGCGGATATCCAGACGGCACCTTTCTGCCGGACAACTCCGTGACCTGCGGGGAAGCGCTGAAGCTCATTCTTCTGGCTGCGGGATATTCCGAGCAGACCGCGACGGATACGGGCTGGGCCAGCGGATATTTGACCTTTGCCGTTTCCCAGGGCTTTCTGGAGACGGGAGAGGTGGCCGATTTGGATACCGCTATCAGCCGTCTGCTCATTGCCCAGGTGGCGGCGAAGGCGCTTGGACTGGCTGAATCCCAGAACGACAGCCCCTTTTCCGATACTTCCGACAGTTACGTGATCGCCCTCTATGAGCAGGGCATTCTGGAGGGCAGCGAAGAGGACGGCAAGCGTGTCTACAAGCCGGAGGACAGCATCAGTCGCGCGGAGATCAGCGCCATTGTCTGGAGAATCGATCAGATGAAAGGCGGGGATACCCCCACCATTCAGTTCCGCAGCTATACGCTGGATGTGATGACCGACGTTACGGCCAATACTTATGACGCGGACAGCTTTTACACTGAAAACGGATTCCTGTGCTATGAGTCTGACACGGTTCAGGCCAGCGTAGGCATTGATGTGTCCTCTTATCAGGGCGTGATCGACTGGGAGAAGGTGAAGGCCGCCGGCGTGGATTTTGCCATCATACGGGTGGGAGGCCGATACTATGGCTCCGGGGGCATCTATGCAGATAAAAATTTTACCACCAATATTCAAGGTGCTCTGAACGCCGGAATTGATGTGGGAGTTTACTTCTTTTCCCAGGCAATTAACGCGACGGAGGCTGCGGAGGAAGCAAGCTATGTGCTGACGCAAATTGAGGGCTATGACATCACCTATCCCGTGGTGTTTGACTGGGAAACGAGCAGCGATTACCGTACTTATCAGCTGGACACCGATACCCTGACCCAATGCGCGGTGACCTTTTGCAACGCCATTGCCGACGCGGGCTATACGCCGGTGGTTTATTTCTATCCCTACATCGGGTATCTTTACTACGATCTCAGTGAAATTGACGACTATGATTTCTGGCTTGCGGAATACAGCACAACGCCCACATTTTATTATGATTTTGAGATGTGGCAGTATACCTCCAGCGGAACCGTGGACGGCATCAGCGGCAACGTAGATTTGAATATCTGCTTCAAAAAGTATTAGGACAAAAAAGCGGAACCTGGATTTCAATCCAGGTTCCGCTTTTTTTGAGAGGACGATCAGAGTTGTGTTGGGAGAAAGGAGGATATGTGGTTAGCTCTTGCTAACTGATGTAATGATAACATGACCCACTACCTTTGTCAAGCATAAATATAAATTATTATCAAAATTTTCAATTTATTTTTTTACTCAAATGCAACAGCCGGTATTAAGGGCGGAAGGGTGTCGTTTTTTGCGCTGAACCGCAGGGAAAATAACATGAGGGACACCGAAAAACGGTATCCCTCATGGGTTTCAGTCTGTGGAAACGCTTCCAATGGAATTCTCACCGTTGTGGTGTTCCAAGGCGATCATCTGCGCCAAAAGCAACATAGAACTCAAGTCCTCACTGCCGCCTTCTGTTACTTCCGAAAGAATGTTTTGGAGATAGGAATCATCTCCTGAGCTGCTCACAGAGGAACCGCTGGAGGAGACGGACGCGGCGGAGCCCGCGGAGAGATCGGTGCCGCAATAGCTCATGACCTTTGCGACGTAGTTCTCCGTTTCCTGAAAAGGCGGAATTCCGCCGTATTCGTTGACATTGCCTGGACCCGCGTTGTAGGCGGCGACGGCAAGCTCGGTGTCCCCGTCATAGGAGCTGAGCAGCTGGCTTAAATACTTCGCTCCGCCCATGATATTCTGCTCGGGATCATAGGGATCACTGACTCCGAGAGACTTTGCGGTGCCGGGCATCAGCTGCATGATGCCCATGGCCCCGCAGGAGGAGGTTGCATCAGCCTGGAAATTTGACTCCGCCTTGGCGACCGCCTTCAGCAAATTGACGGGCACCTGATACTGCTCCGAAGCGGCTTCAAAGATGCTGTCAAGGTCAACTTCGGATGAGTCTGCGGAGCTTCCGGTATTGCTCAGCACGCTGGCAAAAACACCGCTGTCGCTGACCTGTGAAGCTTGATTAGTGGGTATGGTTCCATACGAACTGATGCTGCTGACCGACATGGCGTTAACATCCTTTCCAATGGCGCTACTTTCGGCAGGTTTCGGCAAAAAACCTGGAAAAATCATAAAATTTTCTTAATTAAAATCATATCATATCAGCTATGGAAAAGCAACTGCTTCCTGCCATTTTTCAGAGGTTTGATTCGGTGGGCGCCGCGCTTTCATCCAAAGATGATTCCTGTCCGGGCTGAGGCCTGCTCTTTTTACGGCGTTTGACGCAATCAGTCAGCAAAAATTCAATTTGGCCGTTAAGAGAGCGGAACTCATCCTCCGACCACGCGACGAGCTCCTCCCAGAGAGACGGCGAAAGCCGCAGAAGTACCTGCTTCTTATCTTTTTCCTTTCCTTTGCCGTCCATTCAAAGGCCTCCTCTCACAGTGGCGCATCAATATAATGAGCCGCTGTTGACAATCGGCTGCGGTTCCCGATTAGCGCAGAGGACCACCAGCAGATTGCTCACCATGGCCGCCTTACGCTCCTCGTCCAGGTGTACGATGTCGTTGGCATTGAGTTGGGTCAGCGCCATTTCCACCATGCCAACCGCGCCTTCCACAATCATCTGGCGGGCATCGATGACAGCCGAGGCCTGCTGGCGCTGGAGCATGGCGGCGGCAATCTCCGGGGCGTAAGACAAGTGAGTGATTCTGGCCTCCACAATCTCCAGTCCGGCGATGTCCACCTTGGCCTGAAGCTCATCCCTGATTTTGTCCGCAATTTCCTGGCTGCTGCCGCGGAGAGTCTTTTCATTGTCGTCTCCCGCCACGTCATAGGGATAAAGCCGCACAATGTTCCGCAGAGCGGAATCACACTGCATGGAGAGGTACTGCTCATAATTATCCACGTTAAAGGCGGCTTTGGCGGTATTGACCACCCGCCAGATGACAACGATCCCGATGATAATGGGATTTCCCATCTGGTCATTGATCTTTTGCTTCTCGTTGTTCAAAGTCATGGCCTTCAGAGAAATTTTTCTGCCGCCGGGCATAGGCACGGTCACTTTTCCATCCATCAGAGCAGCGGGTTTGGTGCTTGCGGGATTGACTGAAGTGACAAACGGATTGACAAAGAAAAATCCCTCACCTCTCAAAGTGCCGTAATATCTGCCGAACAGCGTCAGGACATACGCCTCGTTGGGCCTGAGCACCTTAAGTCCCGCGAACAAAATGGGTCCGATCACGCAGACATAGAGCAGAGAAATGATCAGCACGATGACGGCAGACACAACGGACAGCTCCTCTGCCAGTGCGATGATGCTGATGACAGTCGCGGTAATGCCGATGAGCATGAGAGTAATATTGACCAGCATCACAGCCATTCCGCTTGTTACCTTTGGCGTCAGTTCCTCAAGCTGCGATTTTGCCTGTTCGCCCACATCCGGTTTATGCATCAGAAACACTCCCTCTGAATATATAATTATGATATCATTTTGATATCATAATTATAGTATCATGCGGACTGGAAACTGTCAAGGGGTTTGGAGGTCAATGCCAACAATAAACAGCCCTGACAACAGGTAAGCGCCGGGCGGCTAAGGTTACTTTGCCATATGAAGCCTGAGTTTACATTCAGTTTATTTTTGTGCTGTATCATAAAAACAGGAAAGAAAAGAGGTGCAGCATCACTGTAATGTACCAAGATATGAAATAAGAGGGGAGCGAAAATGACGCATAATGAAACATTAATATTTCGTTAAAATCTTCTAAACTATGTTCTTGTCCAGCTTTTTTTGATATGATAAAGATTATTACAGCGCTGCAAGCAAGAGTTTTCATGTGCGGAGGTATTATTTTGAAAAAGAAATTGTTTTTTCAGAAGTCAGAAGCCCAGTTGAGTGCAGCCACAGCCACGGCCGTTAAAAAACGGCGCGGGAAGTGGATCATACCCGTTGTGATCCTGGTACTGATATTGGCGGCGTTTTTTTTCCTGCGGGGGCAATTATCCGGCGCGGGCACCGGCAGTGAGACGGATTATGTGACTGCAACGGCGGAGCGCAGAGATATGACGGTAACCCTGACCGGCAGCGGCACGCTGGAGCCGGCGGACTCCTACACGGTTACCACGCTGGCGGAAGGGCAGATTCTTTCCGCCGATTTCGAAGAGGGGGATTTGGTAACCAAGGGCTCCGTGCTCTACCAGATTGACAGTTCCTCCGTCTCCAACAGCATTCAGCAGGCGGAGCTCACCGTTTCCCAGAACCAGCGTGCTTATAACAACAGTGTGGATTCCTTGTCAGATTTGACCGTTTCCGCACCTATCAGCGGGCACGTGACCGGTCTGTCGGTGGTCAAAGGAGATTCCGTCACCACGTCCACCGCGATTGCAACCATTGTGGACGACAGTACCCTGAAGCTCAAGCAGTATTACAGCTATGACAGCGCGGATCAGGTTTATGTAGGGATGCCGGCCGTGATCTCCGTTCCCGATCAGATGCTGAAGCTGGACGGCAAGGTGGAATCCATTGACTGGGTGACCCGATCCTCCGAGACGGGAGTCAGCTGTTTTGCGGTGACGGTCAGCGTGAGCAATCCAGGCTCGCTGTCGGCGGGGATTACGGCCAGCTGCTGGCTGACAGACTCCGACGGTTCCTACATATATCCCGCCACCAGTGACTCCGCTGCCTTTGAAAACGCGGACAGCGCCACGGTTTATGCCGATGTTGCGGGTACGGTGGACAGCGTGGTGGTCATTGACTATGAGGCGGTGACCAAGGGGCAGGCCCTGCTTACCCTGTCCAACGACACGCTGGGAGACAGTGTGGCGGATGCCTCCGACGCACTCCAGAACTCGGAGATATCCCTGAACAGTGAGTATGACTCGCTCAGCGACTATACTGTAACCGCCCCCATTGAAGGCACGGTTGTGGATAAATATTATAAGGAAGGCGAGACGGTAGAAGCGGGAAAAACCCTTTGCACCATCTATGATCTCTCTTATCTCACCATCACCCTGGATGTGGATGAGCTGGATATTTCGCAGGTCGAGGTGGGGCAGCAGGTCACCGTCACCGTGGATGCGGTGGATGGCGAGGAATATTCCGGCGTCGTCACCAAGGTGGGCATCAGCGGAACCACCACGGACGGTGTGACCACCTACCCCGTGACCATCCAAATCGACGAAACTGACGGTCTGCGCCCCGGCATGAATGTGGATGTGTCCATTACGGTGGAGGAGTATCAGGATGTTTTGACCATTCCTGTGAATGCGGTGGAACGGGGTGACCAGGTTCTGGTGCAGACCGGCGCGGCGGCAAACGATCAGGAGGGGACGCCGGAGGGCTTTTCCTACCAGGAGGTGACACTGGGCGCCAGCGACGACGATTATATTGTGGTGACGGACGGCCTGTCCGAGGGCGATGTGGTGGCCTATGCGCAGGAGGATGCGCCGGAATCTACGAACGTCATGTTCACAGGAGGGGGCGGTGACACTACGAACGGCCCTCCGGATGACAGCGGAAGCGGAGGGGGGGCATCGTCCAATGGATAATGTTCTCATTGAATTTCGTCATGTTTCCAAGCTGTATCAGATGGGAGACACACTGGTGAAAGCCGCCGACGACATTTCACTGGAAATATACAAGGGTGAATTTGTGGCCATTTTGGGTAAATCCGGCTCAGGCAAATCCACCTGCATGAACATCATCGGCTGCCTTGATGTTCCCACCAGTGGGGAATTCCTGCTGGACGGCAGAAATGTGGGCCACATGAACAAAAACGAGCTGGCGGAGTTCCGCAACGAGAAGCTGGGGTTTATTTTTCAGCAGTACAATCTGCTGCCCAAGATGAGTATTCTCGAAAATGTCGAGGTGCCGCTGATGTACGCTGGAATAACGGGACGGGATCGGCGGCAGCGGGCGGCTGAGATGCTGGAGAGCGTGGGGCTGGGTAATAAGCTGAAAAATCTGCCCAGCCAGCTCTCCGGAGGACAGCAGCAGCGGGTGTCCATCGCGCGGGCGCTGGTGTGCAGCCCTGCGATCATCCTGGCAGACGAACCCACCGGCGCTTTGGACGGCAAGACCGGTACGGAGGTTCTGGAGCTGCTGCGCAAGCTCAACGAGGACGGCAATACCGTGGTGCTGATTACCCATGACAACTCCATTGCCGCCGCCGCCAAGCGCATCATCCGCCTGTCGGATGGGAAAAAGATTTTTGACGGTCCCGTGGACGACCCAAGGGCCTTTGCGACGCCGGCCATGCCGGTTTCTGCCGGAGGTGAGGCGTATTGAAGCTCAAGGAAAGCATCAAGCAGGCGCTGAAAACGATCTGGGGCAGTAAGTTGCGCGCCCTGCTCACCATGCTGGGGGTGATCATCGGCATCGCCGCGGTCATGGTCATCGTCGGCGTTGGGAGCGGTTTACAGAGCTATATGCTGGAGCAGTTTCAGCAGTTCGGTACCAATACCCTGACGGTGACAGTGGTAGGGCGCAATTCCTCCCGCTCGGTTTCGGTGGACGATATGTATCAGATTGTGGAGGACAACGGGCAGTATCTGGACAAGATTTCGCCCACGGTTCAGATGCAGGGCAGTATCAAAATCGGCACCGAAACCATTTCCACTACGTCCGCCACAGGAGTCAGCGAGGAGTACTTCTCGATTAAAGGATATACGGTGGAGCAGGGCAGGGGACTGCGCTATGTGGATATCAGCCAGAGAAAAAAGGTCTGCGTCATCGGCAAATACGTGGCCGAGACATGGTTTGGTGACAACGCCGTGGGGCAGACGCTGAAAATCGGCGGAAATACCTATACCATTGTGGGCGTATTGAGCCAGGAGGACGACGAGATGGACGAGGGCGGTACCGACGACGCGGTCTATCTGCCCTACAGCACCGCCTCCCGGTTAAGCGGAACCGCCATCAGCAGCTATACCATCACCGTGGTGTCAGAGGATACCGCCTCGGAGAGTAAAACGGCGGTGGAAAACGCGTTGTATGCCATCTTTGACGATGAGGATGCCTATTCCGTCATCAGTATGACCGAAATGCTGAGCATGATGACCGATATGATTAACGTCATGATTACGGTGCTTACCGTGATTGCGGGGATCTCCCTTGTGGTGGGCGGCATCGGCATTATGAATATTATGCTGGTTTCCGTCAGCGAGCGCACCCGGGAGATCGGTATCCGCAAGGCGCTGGGGGCCAAGGAGCGCTATATCATGAGCCAGTTCGTCATAGAATCTCTCGTCATGAGCGCCATAGGTGGTCTTATCGGAATCGCGGCGGGGTATGGCATTTCCGCTGTTGCCTCTGTGCTGATTACCGCGCTGACGGATACCGCCATCGCGGTGACGCCCACGGCGCAGTCCATCGGAATTGCCTTCGGCGTGTCTGCCGCCATCGGCATTTTGTTCGGATACCTTCCAGCCAAAAAGGCCGCACGACTAAATCCTATCGACGCGCTGAGGTTTGAGTAGGCAGTTGCGTTGTTGTCCAGGTCAATCAAAAAAATGAAAAATGTGTCCCTTATACAAGGGGCACATTTTTTTGTAAAAATTGGGGATGGAGGACGTACCACATCGCAGCGCCAGAAAATAGAAGGCATATAAAAAAACGAAACTGCAACAATAAGGGGAGAAAATAAAGACCGCTGTCAATGATTCCAGCACACGGCGGCCGATCCGTAAGAAAAGGATAGGAAGTGATTGCTGTGCCGTCCGGGATGAAAAGGGTGTGGATCAGTCTTTGCTGCATTGCCTGTTTTCCTTTGGCGTCGGGCAGTTGCGCGCTGGCCGCCTCCTGTGAGCAGTCCGATGAGCAGAACATCATCAACTGGGTCGATTTTAACGTCCCCTGTGAGGCGATGAAAAAAGCCATTGCTCTGGATGTTGACTCTCAGGAGAAGGATATTAAATTGAATTTCATTGAACTGCTGGCCTATCTTGCCGCGCAAAACGGAAATGACTTCAGCGGTTATCGTGATAAGCAGTTAGACGCGCTGGCCGAACAGCTGAATTCCGGAACAAGCATGGCGGAGCTGACCAAAAAGCTGACGTATTACAATTATTACTATGAAGCTTACACCGCCATTTTTTCCGGTTTTGTGGGTGATTATGAGATCGAGGTAGCAGATGAGGACGGCGAGGGCACTCACTGGGAGCAGCGCTACGGACTAAAGGTATTTTCGCCGATTGCGAAAGGCTTTGCCTACAGCCATTACGACGATTTCGGGAACACACGCTCCTATGGATTTTCCAGAATTCACCTCGGGAATGACCTTCTGGGATTGGTGGGAACTCCCATCGTGGCTGTGGAGGGCGGCGTCATTGAGGCGATGGGCTGGAACCAATACGGGGGCTGGCGCATCGGAATCCGATCGCTGGACTCAAAACGCTACTATTATTATGCCCACTTGCGTAAAAATTTCCCCTTCCGAAAGGATTTGACGGTGGGCTCCGTCGTCAGCGCGGGTGACGTCATCGGTTATATGGGCAGAACAGGATACAGCATTAAGGAGAATGTCAACAACATTGAAACCACCCATCTCCATTTCGGGATGCAATTGATTTTTGACGAGTCCCAAAAGGAATGCAACAATGAGATTTGGATCAATGTCTATGAGATTATCCAGCTTCTGGACCAAACCAGGAGCGAGGTGGTGAAAAATCAGGAGACCAAGGATTACAGCCGGGTTTACGGCTTTCATGACCTGTCCGAAACCACCGGAGAATAGGAGAAAGGCCGCCGGCTTTTAGCCGGCGGCCACGCTTGCTTACAGCCGCAGGATATCCTGACGGTTGATATACTTGGTGTGGAGCAGATGCTCAGATTTTTCAGAGAGAGGCGCCCCCAGGTAGTCCTGATACAGCACGCGAACCTCTTTGTTTTCGTGACTTTTACGAACCGGCAGCTTCCGATCCACATCATAAACCGACGCAGTGCGACGGAGAACCTTTTTCCAGGAGCGGATGGGGTTGCCCGCGCCGCCGATACAGCCTCCGGGACAGGCCATAACTTCGATGAAGTGATAATCGGCGGTTCCGGCCGCAACACGCTCCATGATAGCCCGCGCCTGACTGAGCGTATGTACCACCGCAACCTTCACGATGGTTCCGGCCAGGTTTACTTCGGCCTCTTTCAACCCCTCCACGCCGCGCACCGCGTGAAAGTCAAGGGATTCCAGCGTTTGCCCGGTGACGACCTCATACACGGTGCGTAAGGCGGCCTCCATCACGCCGCCGGTGGCGGCGAAAATTTCGCCCGCGCCGGAGCCGAGGCCAAAGGGGGAATCAAAGGGGGTCTCCGGCAGTGTTTTGAAATCGATTCCCGCTGTTCGGATCATCCAGGCCAGCTCCTGCACCGTCAGAGCCACATCCACATCCTGATAACCGCTGTCGTTCATCTCATACCGCTTACACTCATATTTTTTTGCGGTGCACGGCATAACGGAGACACTGAACAGCGATTGAGGGTCAATCTGGTTCCGCTCCGCAAAGAAGGTCTTGATCACCGCGCCGAACATCTGCTGGGGTGATTTGGCGGAGGATAAATGCTTGACATACTGGGGATAAAAGGTTTCACAGAATTTGACCCAAGCGGGGCAGCAGGAGGTAATCATAGGTAGTACTCCGCCGGTATTCAGGCGGTGCAGCAGCTCGTTTCCCTCTTCCATGATGGTGAGGTCCGCTGAAAAGTCGGTGTCGAACACATAGTGGAAGCCAAGGCGTTTCAGGGCGGTTACCAGACGGCCTGTGCTCACGGTGCCGGGCTCCTCACCCAGTGCCTCCGCGATGGTGGTGCGCACGGAGGGGGCGACCTGTACCGCCAGTGTTTTACCAGCCTCCTGAGCCATATAGATGTCCGTGGTGTCGTCATGGATGGTCAGCGCGCCCACCGGGCAGACCTGCATGCACTGTCCGCAGTTCACGCAGGCGGTGTCCGCAAAGACTTTTCCGTAGGGGGGGTTCACCACCACGTCGAAGGAGCGCCCCTCCTTGGCCAGCACCCCGACGGTCTGAACCTCATTGCAGACCTCAAGGCAGCGTCCGCAGACGATGCATTTGTTGGGATCATGAACAATGGACGGGGACGAGCTGTCGATGGGCAGGTTGCGGGATGCAACCTCATAGCGCACCGGTTTGCTCATGTTCAGCTCCTTGGCAATATTCTGAAGCTCACAGGAGTTGTTTTTCTGACAGGTGAGGCAGTCCAGTGGGTGGTGGGCCAAAATCAGCTCCAGCGTGTTGCGGCGGGCGCGGATCACCCTGGGAGAATTGGTCACAACCGTCATTCCGTCCGCAACCGGGAAGCTGCAGGCGGTTTGCAGCAGCTTTTGTCCGTTCACCTCAACCACGCAGATGCGGCAGTTGGCTTTCACCTTCTGGTCCTCATGATAGCAGAGGGTCGGAATATTGATATTCAAGCTTTTGGCGGCTTGCAGAATCGTGGTGCCTTCCGGCACCTCGACTGCAATACTGTCAATGGTCAGCTTTACGTTAGCCATGCTTCATTACTCTCCTTTGCATGTGGCATTTCTCGCAGTAATCGCCGTCCAAATGGGACTCAAAAACCTCGGGGAAGTTATCCATCGCGCTGATTACCGGAACCACGGACGAGTGGCCGAGGCCGCAGAGCGCGGAGGAGCGAACGGTCTCCGCAAGATCGCGGATGGTAAGCATATCCTTAACGGTACCATTTCCAGCGCATATTTTTTGAATTAAATCATACATGCGCCGGGTTCCCTCACGGCAGGGCACACATTTGCCGCAGGACTCGTGGCTGAAGAACTCAATGTTGTTTCGAACGATGTCCAAAACGCAGTTTGAGTCGTCAATGACGAAGATGGTTCCGCAGCCCAGACGTCCGCCTGACGCGGAAATGTGGTCGATGTCCAAGGGAATGTCAATCTGGAAGGGATTGATAATCGCGCCGGACGCGCCGCCGGTCTGCACGGCCAGAAGACCCTTTCCATCCGCCACGCCGCCGCAGACATCAAAGATCAGCTCTTTGAGATTGATGCCCATGGGAAACTCGTAAACGCCGCGCTGAGCCACGTTGCCGATGACGGTGAAGAGCTTGGTGCCGTGACTGGTGGGGGTTCCGATGTTCTGATACCATTCCACACCGTTGCGCAGAATATGGCTCATGTTTGCCAGCGTTTCCACGTTATTCAGGACGGTGGGTTTTCCAAACAGGCCTTGAATGCCGGGATATGGCGGGCGGAACCGGGGCTCGCCCCGCCGGCCTTCGATCGACTCAAAGAGCGCCGTCTCTTCGCCGCAGACATACGCGCCCGCGCCGCTGCGGATGGAAATCTGAAACTCAAAGCCGCTGCCGAAGATATTCTCCCCCAGAGCGCCCGCCTGCTTTGCGGTCTCGATGGCGTGGGTAATGATGGGGACGATCTGAGGATATTCCGCCCTGAGATAAATGTAACCCTTGCGGGCCCCGACTGCCTTGCCCGCGATAGCCATGCCCTCCAGAATGCTGTGAGGGTCGCAGCTGAGCAGGACGCGGTCCTTATTGGTGCCCGGCTCGCCCTCGTCCGCGTTGCAGACGATATATTTATCCTCGCTTTGGGTGTCGTAGGCAAATTTCAGCTTCAGCCAGGAGGGGAAGCCCGCACCGCCGCGTCCCCGCAGCCCGGCGTCCTTCAGGGTCTGGATCACATCCCAGCCCTCCATCTCCAGTGCCTTCTTCAGCCCCTCGTAGCCGCCGTTTTCTATGTAGACCGCGGCATCCGACATATTCTCCTTGCCTTGGTTCTGCAGCAATACCCGCATCTCTTTCACGGTTACACATCCTCCCGAATATAGCGTTTGATCAGCGCCTGGGTACTATCATAGGTCAGATTCCCGTAGGTTTTATCGTTGATCATAATGGCCGGTGAAACGTCGCAGATTCCCAGGCAGGGGCAGAGCTCTACTGTAAAGCGGCGGTCCTGTGTGGTTTCACCGACTCCGATTTTTAGAGTATCGGAAATCGCGTCCATCACCGCCCGGGCTCCCCGCACATGGCATGGCGCGTTGTTGCACATGCGGATAATATATTTTCCCTTTTCCTTCACGGACAGCAGGCCGTAAAAGGTAATGAAGCTATAAACCTCATTTTGCATCAGCCCCATCTCCCGGGCAATGACAGCGGCCACGTCCTCCGCCATGGAAGGAACCACTTTCTGAACGGCAAGTATAACGTCCATCAGTTTGTCAGGGCGGTTTCTGTAACGCGCGGAAATTTCCGCGACGCGGACCAGGGCCGATTGTGATGTTGTATGACTGTAGATTTCCTGTTTCATAGGTCTACATGCCTCCAAGTCGTTTATTAGGATGCCCTGAGTGTATCAAAGGTGTAGTAAAGTGTCAATCATAGTTAATTTCCTGTCAGTTGTTATAATGCACTATTTGATATCAAAAATCTAAAATTATTTATGAATAGTAAATAAAATGGAACCATAATTTTCATTAATTTAACATAATAATGAAAATTAGCTTTGGCTAACTTGTTAACTTCTCTATTTTCTACTATCTTTTTTTGTATATTTCTCGAATTGTTAAAAAGATGAATAACTTGACGAGAAAAATCACCCTGCGTGTCGTGAGACACGCAGGGTGATTGATTGCTGTTACATACAGAACCTTTTGTCAGAACAGGTTACAGGTTCATCGCGGCGTAGAATGCCTCCTTGGTCGCCCACTCCACGGTGCGCGCCCTCACGCAGTCCCCAATTTCAAAAAATTCGGGGGTAATGCCCATAAGGCTGTCCGCTTGCTGCGTTTTGGCACGCATACCCGCCGCCAAAACAACGCTGTCCGCCGCCAAAGAGCCGCGCACGCCGTCCTTTTCGTAAATAATCTCTCCGTCCGTTACCGCGCAGCAACGGGCCCCGCACAGTATGGTCAGATTTTTTTCATGTTCAATTTCAACCATCAGCTCGTCACGATGGGTTTTGGAGGCGTCCGGCGCGAGCGCGCACTGCATTTCCAAAATGGTGACTTGCTTGCCCAGTCGGGCCAGATGCATGGCGGTTTCACAGCCCACCTGGCCGCCGCCGATGACCACGACGGTGTTGCCCAGGGTGTCCTCTTTGCCGTAAGCGTCGGTGGCGACCTGCGCCGTTTCAATGCCGGGAATAGGGGGGATAATGGGTTCCGCGCCTACCGCGGCGATCACCGCGTCATACTCTGAGTTCTTTAGCTCCGCGTCCGTCACGGTGTGATTGAACTGCACCGTGACCGGCGATTTTTCGATTTGCCGGATCAGAAAATCTTTATAATCCTTCAGCGGGTACTTAAAGGAGACATAATCCGCGAACTTCAGCGCGCCGCCAAGAAATTTGCCTGACTCAAAGAGGGTGACCTCGTGTCCCCGTTCGGCAGCGGTCAGCGCGGCCTTCATCCCGGCGGGGCCGCCGCCCACCACAGCCACCTTCTTTTTCCGGGAGGGAGCAGGCATGGCGTCAATGGCATCCTCCAGACCCACGCGGGGATTGACCGTACACTGCATGTGCTGTGCGTAGTTGTCGGAGTCGTGACAGCGCATACATTTGACGCAGGGAATGACATCCTCCTGACGGTCCTCAAGACCTTTATGAATGATGTCCAGGTCGGCGATGAAGGAGCGAGACATCAGCACAAAATCCGCCTTACCCTCGGCGATGATGTGATCCGCGTCCTGAAGGGAGCCGATGCCGCCGATGGTGGATACCAGCTTTGTAATTTTTCCCGATTTCTTGAATCCCTCGGCCAGAAATACGTTGGGCATGGGGGGCAGAAAGCCGCAGGGGTGTGTCCAGGTCATCCAATCGGTATTGTGCATCCCGGCGGAGGCCTGAATGATATCGCAGTACTCCTGAAGCTGCTCGGCAATCCGCAGACCTTCGGCCTGGTCGATGCCGCCCTCCTGGTATTCCGTGGCGGACATGCGCACCTCAATGATCATCTCCCGTCCAACCGCCTCGCGGACAGCCTTCAGTACCTCGCGGGGGTAACGGCAGCGGTTTTCCGTGGAGCCGCCGTATTCGTCGGTTCTCTTGTTGGTATAAGGCGATAAAAACTGAGCCATGGGAATGGAGTGGCCGAAGTGCAGCAAAATTCCGTCGAAGCCGCAGTTTTTAATGGCTATGGCGGCATCCACATAGCCCTGCTTGAACTTCATCATCTCCTCCACGGGAATCTGGCGTCCGATGGGAGGGCTGCCCATGATGGAGCAGCCATCGCAGACGGTGTAGCCGTCGGGGAACACGCCAATGAGCTCCATGGTGCATTTCGCGCCATAGAGATGGATGCGCTCCGCCAGATCACAGAGACGATTAGTGTGGTTGGGCACATAGATGTCCCAGCTTGCATGTACACCGTCATTGTTCGCGCCGCCGATGGATACCCCCGCGCAGGTGACAAGTCCGGCGCCCGCTTTGGCCCGGTCCTCAAAGAAACGGATGCCAAGCTCGGTAGGGTACGGCTCGCCGTTGGACGCGGTGTGGATGGTGGAAGGCGCGGAGATAATGCGGTTTTTCAACAGGTGGCCCGCCACACGGATGGGGGCCATCACATGGGGAAAAAGAGCTGCCATTTACATATCCTCCCTATAGTTGCGGTATGAGCTTGTTTCCAAATCTCTTGCCCGCGCCGGTATCCACCCAAACGGGAGCGTTTTCAGTGGATACCGGCGCGATCAGAAAGCATGGACTTGTTAAAGGCTTGGGTCAATGAGAATTTTCAGCATCCCTGTGCGATCTTTCCGATCCAGACCCCGTTCCACGCAGTCGGTCAGAGAGATGATATCGGTCACCATACCGGGGAAGGAAATTTTTCCTGCCGCCAGCATCTCCAGATACATCCGAACCTCGTCTGCGGTGTATACAAAGGCGGATTTCAAATCCGGCTCAAAAATCTGAAAGTTGCCGGGGGAGAGGGTAACGGGCGACTGAATGGTGCCGATGATCATGACCTGTCCGCCGGGTCTGACGCACTGATGGATGCAGTTAAGCAGGCTGTCAGGTTGTCCGGCACACTCAAATACTATATCCGCACCCACGGGACTTCCCAGAATGCTCCGGATTTCCCCTCCGATGTCGGCACACTCTTTTGTGTTAATGCAGTAATCTGCGCCGTATTCCTTCAATGTGGGGAATTTGGCCGAATTGGTGCCAAGAACGATAATTTTATTGGCTCCGCCAGCCTTGAGGAACTGGATGGCGGACAGGCCGATGGGACCGGTTCCGGAGACCACAACGTTATCGCCAAGCTTAAAGTCGGATTTCCGGATGCCGTGCAGTGCCACGCAGATCACGTCAAACAGAACCGCATCCTTGAACTCCACATTGTCGGGAACCTTGATGAGCATGGTGTGGGCCACGTCGCGCACCAGATAATAGTCGGCATATCCGCCGTCGGGGCCGCCGATGCCGGCGGTACGGGGGAAGCCGTTGATGCAGATATTGGTTTCCCCTCTGCGGCAGGAAGGGCAGTCCTCGACACAGTGAGCGGGAGGGCCGCACAGAACCCGATCTCCTACCTGAAATTCGGTTACGCCCTCTCCAACCTCCGACACTGTGCCAGAGTTTTCATGGCCGAGCACCATCGGCTCATGATAAAAAGGATGACCGTGTCTGAAGAATTCCACGTCTGTCCCGCAAATACCGACATAGTTGATTTTGACCACCATCTGGTTGGGGCCTGCCTTCGGAATAGGGCGCTCCTCCAGGCGGACATCCTCTTTTCCATACAAAACCGCTGCTTTCATCACGTGTCTCCTTCAGTTTGTTGAATTTTTGACATTCTCTAATTGATAGCATAGCGTATTTTGTGAAAAAAGTAAAATAGCTTTTTCTTTAATATCCATATGAGAACGGTTATGATTCGTTTTTCTTGTGAAATACATACAATTCCCTTGCGGCTGATCAGGCCATATGGTAAACTGTATGGAAAAGAGGGCAAGGAGCAGGTGTCTCGTATGACATTAACCAGAATTCAATATTTTGTTGAGGCCGCACGGTGGGAAAATTTTACCGAAGCGGCCAAAAACCTATATGTATCTCAGCCAAATCTGAGCAAGCAGATCTCCCTCATGGAGCAGGAGGTGGGGGTGAAGCTGTTTTTCCGTGTCGGAAGAACGGTTCGGCTGACCTCCGCCGGACGGGTGCTCTACGAGCTGCTGAAGGATATTCCGGACAGGACAGCGAAAGCATTTGAGCAGGCCAGGTCAATCGGACGGGGCGATGGCGGCAGTATGTCCATCGGACTGTTAGAGGGGCAGGAGGTCAACGACAGCATTTTGCTGAAATTAAACCGGTTTTTTCAGGATTATCCGGGCCTTGAGTTTCACCTGGAGCGGAATGGATTTGCCAATCTGAGGAATTTACTGATGAACGGGCACTACGATTTGATTATCACACTCTCCTTTGAAGCGGAGGCCATGGAGGGGGTGCGCTATGAAACTATCATGCCCCAAGAGGGCGCCATTGCCATTAACCGCAGCAACCCCCTGTCAGAGCTGTCGGAGCTGCGGCTGGAGCAGCTCCGGGAGGAGAGCTTTGTGGTCATTTCGCCCGCCGAATCTCCCTCTGGATACGCGACTTTTCTGGAACAATGTGAATCTCATGGCTTTACCCCGAATGTGGTCAAGCAGCTTTCCTCTCTGGAGAGCTTATTGCTTTGTGTGGAGATGGGCATGGGCGTGGCTCTTCTGGATCAGAATACCCGGCTGGAGCACAACAGCAATGTGCGAACTGTCCCCATTTACAGCAGTTCCCATCCAGATGTGACCGTCGTCTGGCTGGAGGATAATCAGAGCCCGCTGCTGCAAAAGCTGGTATGCACAATCAGGGAATAAGCGGAGCTTATGATAGGTTATCTGCTCATGTGGAGCTGTCCGCTGTTTGATTACTATGGAAAACACCGTTTCACAAGGTCATCAGCCGGTTTCTTCCGTGCTTTGTCAGCTTGACGGAAGATTGAGTGCCATAAGGCTTTTATAAAAATCAAGCGTATGAAAGCCCCGTTCCAGCTGGGTGATTAAAAACGCTTCGCAGGCATCGGACATCTGCTGCAAGCCATTCCGGTCAAGGGCAAAGGAAAACAGCCGCCGGGGGTCGCCGTAAGCGACATAACGCATGGCTGCCAGCGCGTTTTGAGACAGGGGAAGGGCGATTCCCAGCCCGGCCTCACGGCAGGTGGCGCAGAGCAGGTGACCGGCGGATAAATCCAGCAGTGCCCCGTCCGGATCCACCTTGCCGCATCGGGCACAGCCGCTTAAAAACGGCTCATATCCCGCAAGGCAGGCGCATTTCAGCTCGAAGGCCGCTTTGACCAGTGCGGGCGGTTTGTCCAGAGTGGCCAGCGCGTAGATGGTATTTAAAACGAGGGAAAGCAGAGCATTTTCCGACTCCCCATTTTTGGCGACCCGCTCCGCCACCTCGGCAAAGTAGGAGCACAGGGCCAGTTTTTCCACATCTGCCTTGATGCCCCAGAACTGCTCCACCGACTCCGCCTCGTTGAGGGTATAGTAATCCTTGTACTCAAACAGCGTCATGTCCGAATAGACCAGAAGCTGCGCCGAAGCGGCAATTCGGCTACCCCTGCGGCGGCATTGCCGGGCTTTGACGGTGAGCTTTCCGTAATCCTGCGTCAGCACGGTGAGAATCTTGTCGCTGTCCTTATAATTTACCTCGCGCAGAACCAGACCCCGGGTTTTGATATGTGGCATGAGCTATTGATCCCGGTAACCGAAATTTCGGATCTGGTTGACATTATCCCGCCAGTGCTCCTTGACCTTTACCCAGGTCTGAAGATAAACCTTGGTACCCATAAACCGCTCAATCTCCTCCCTGGCCAGGGAAGAGATCTTTTTTAAGGTTGCGCCCTGTTTTCCGATGATGATGCCCTTATGGCTGTCTTTTTCGCAATAGATGGTGGCATCCAGCTCCAGCAGTCCGTCCTCCCGCTCATGGAAGCGGGTCACTTCCACCGCTGTCCCGTGGGGAATTTCCTTGTCCAGGCAGCGCAGCAGTTTTTCACGGATCAGCTCCGCCACAATCTGCCGCTCCGGCTGATCCGTAATCATATCATCGGGAAACATTTCCCCGCCCTCAGGAAGCCACGCCTGCAATACGTCCAGAAGCTCCTCCAGACCTTCCCGCCGCTGGGCGGAAATCGGGACAATGGCATTCCACTCATATGCTTCGGAATAGGTCTGAATGACCGCAAGAAGCTCGTCCTTCTTTACAGTATCAATTTTATTGATGACCAGCGCGGCGGGCACGTTTTGCTTTTTGATCCGTTCAATCAGCTCCTGCTCAGGCACGCCGATGTGGGGGATGGGTTCCACCAGAAGCATGATGCCGTCCACATCCGCGATGCTGTCGGAAATGACCTTGACCATATAATCTCCCAGGCGAGATTTGGGTTTGTGCAGCCCCGGTGTATCCATAAATACAAATTGTGTTTCATTTCGGTTCAAAATGGCACAAATGCGGTTGCGGGTGGTCTGAGGTTTGTTGGTGACAATCGCCACCTTTTCTCCCACCAGCGCGTTGAGAAGGGTGGATTTTCCCACATTGGGGCGGCCGCAAATGGTAATGATCCCACTATTTTTAATCTCCATTTGTACTATTCCTCTCGTAAAATACCAAGTGTATTTAAAATAAATTCCTCACGAACCCGCATCCTTGCTTTTTCAGCGCCCTCATCCATATGGTCGTAGCCTAACAGATGAAGGATGGAGTGCACCGTGAGATAGGCAAGCTCCCGCTCCAAGGGATGCCCGAACTCTGCCGCCTGGGCGGCGGCCCGCTCCACGGAGATCACCATGTCTCCCAGCGGAATCAGCCCTGTGGCGGGGTCGGCATCCGGTTTTTCGGGATGTTCCCCCGGCGTAAGCTCGAACATAGGGAAGGACAGCACATCGGTGGGGGCGTCAATTCCGCGCTGCTCCAGATTGATTTCCCGGATACCCTCGTCGCCGGTGAGGAGCACGTTGATTTCGCAGGGCAGAAGCATGTCCTCTGCATTCAGAGCCTCGGTAATGACCCTCTCCAGCAGCGCCTCTTCGGGGCGTTGCGTGCCGTCATCTGCTTCGATGATGATTTGATGCTTCATGCTTTGGCTTCCTCCGGTTTTCATCCTCTTCATATGCCTTGATGATGCGCTGTACAATCACATGGCGCACCACGTCGCTGCCGTCCAGACGGCAGATCGCGATATCCTCCACACCGGTGAGCACCCGCGTGGCTTCCTTTAAACCGCTCACCTTGTCGTTGGGCAGATCGATCTGGGTGACGTCGCCGGTGATGACGATTTTAGAGTTAAACCCAATGCGGGTTAAAAACATCTTCATCTGCTCCCGGCTGGTGTTCTGGGCCTCGTCCAGGATGATAAAAGCGTCGTCCAGCGTCCGTCCGCGCATATAGGCCAGGGGAGCGACCTCAATATTGCCCCGCTCCAGGTATTTCATATAGGTTTCGGCGCCCAGCATATCAAACAGCGCGTCGTAGAGGGGGCGCAGATAAGGGTCCACCTTGCTTTGGAGGTCTCCGGGGAGAAAGCCCAGCCGCTCACCCGCCTCCACGGCGGGTCGGGTCAGAATGATCCGGTTGACTTTCTTTTCCCGGAAGGCGGCCACCGCCGCGGCCACCGCGAGGTAGGTTTTGCCGGTACCGGCGGGGCCGACGCCAAGGGTAATGGTGTGGATTCCGATGGCCTCCACGTACCGCTTCTGCCCGATGGTTTTCGCCTTGATGGGCTTTCCCTTGGCGGTGATGCAGATCACGTCCTTGGCAAGCTCGCCAATGCGGGCTTCGCTCCCGGCCTTTACCAGCTCGATGATATAGCGGACATTCTGCTCATTGATGACCTCGCCCCGCCCGGAGAGGGTCAGCAAACCCTCCAGCGCCTTGACGGCATAGATGACATCTTCTCCCTCTCCGCTGACCTTCAGGTTAGAGTCACGGTTCACCACCTGTACGCCAAACTCCTTTTCAATCAGGCGCACATTTTCATCAAAAAAACCAAATACATTAATGGCGGTTTCCATCCGCTCAATACTGATCGTTTGTTCTGCCATAGCTTTCTGTTCCTCGTTTCCAAACTGCCTGTTATGAATCTTCCGTATCGGTCGCGCCGTTGGGCGCAACATATCCGGTATTACCCTCAAGCTCCACCACTTTTCCGATCTGCTCGGTGCATTCGGCGCTCATGGTGACAGTGAGAAGGCCGTCCCGCTCCACAGCGGTGAACTCCGAGGAGATCAGGGTTCCGTCCCGGGTCTCTAGTTCCTCCGCCAGCCGGGTGTTTAAACGCTCCTCCAGCATATCCTGAGCCGCGTTCAGATCCAGATTGTAGAGCACGGTGTCATATTCCCGCACCCGCTCAAGCGTCAGCGACAGGGGCATCTCCTGTCCGCCGGGCAGAGTCAAAGTGTGAGTCTTACTTATTTTATCATATTGTTCGTAGGAAATAAAAGCATTTTGGAAAAAATTCAGTCGTTTGCCCATAAAAGAGAGATACAGTCTGGTTTTTGATGCTCCCGTGTACTCCTTTACCTCCGCCTGCATGGGAATCACGGCGGAGAGCGTTCGCCAGGTGCGGGCGAACACAGTGCCGTTTGCGTGTACCAGCATTTGACCCAAATCATTCTGGCTGTATTTCGGTTCCCGGAGATCCACATATCCGCTGATTAAAACATCTCCCTCCGCCACCGTGTCTCCCTCCTGAAAGCATGCCTGACCTCTCAAAACCTCCATTTGGCTGATAATTCCCGATGCCACCGCCACCACGTTGCTGGGGATGCTCTCATCCTCGATTTCGGGCTTCTTCTCCGCCTCTCTGACCACCACTTCGGCTCGGGTTCCGTGGAGATTAATGGTCATCCATGAGAGGTCCTCCAGCTCCAGCAGCAGCTCGTTGGAGAGCTGTCCCTCGTCAATGGAGGGACCGTAAGTACCAATGGTAACACCGTGCCGCCGGAGGGCAGAGAGGATCTCCGCCGTGGAAACCGTCTGGTTGCCCTCCACGCTGATGGTCAGGATAAACTGGGACAGGATACAGACGGTTATCACGGACAGGAGAAAACCCGCGATCAGTGCGTACCGCCTGTGGAAACGGAACAAAAAGACCGGAAGCCCCCGTTTCGTTTCAATTCGGCAGGAGCACATGGCCTTTTCTGCCAGGCTATTCAGCTTTTTGACATCCTTGAGCGGGACAACAAGGGAGAGTGTTGTTGCGTCGCGCCATTTTAGTCCCCAGAAGCTCACGTTTGCTTTGGCGCAGTGATTTAAAAAAACCGCGGGAGAAGCCCCCGTGATTTCCACACGTACGGTTCCGCGAATCAAATTGACTACTTTTTTCAAGCAAATCCCACACTTTCTGTTCCTGAGGACGCGCAGAACCAAGTGTCCGGCGGCGTTTGTCCGGCATCCGGCAACCTTCTGAGCCGCCATACGATACGGTCACTGATGATTGAAATGACTGCTTCCTATGTAGTTAGTGTAAAATTTCTGAAATGGTCTAGCCACGATTCAAACGTCCCTCAACAAAACGCAACTTCTATAATGTGTCCGGTAATCAAAAGCTCCGCTGTGCTCATAGATTTCAGCTCCAGCGCGCTTCCGCGTATACGGACGATCATTTTCCCGCCGGAAATCTGAATTTCCTCCGTACCATAGGAGAGAATTCCCTTGTGCCGCTCCATCCGAAGCTCACGGTCGCCCAAAAGCTCCAGCCGGGGAAGCCCCGTCAGTACATCGGCCGGCAAATCAAAAACCTGAGATGTTTTATCTAAAATGCTGTCCCTGCGTGGCTTTCCTTCCATCCACAGCCACCCCCTGTCTGTTACTATATGAAAAAAAGCGGGACAGTTTGCCTGTCCCGCACGGATGTTGATTATTCCTTCAGCAGTATCTCATAGTCCGCCTGTGTCATGGTGCGCTTCTCATGAGGAAGCGTCGCCTCCGCAAGCATCTGATCCCGCAGTTTACAGGCAAATTTGGACCAGCTTTTAAACTGCGTGGATGTAATTTTCTTCTTCATGTAACGGGCATAGTGGGTTTTGTAGGCTCTCTGATGCGCCAGCCAGACGGGATCGTTTTTCACTTTGCGCTCATGTTTTTTCTTTGCGCCAACTTCTCTGCAAGCCTTTTCTGTTTCACCTGGGGCGAGATTTTCACAAAAATCGGGGTAATAGCCGTTGGAAAGGAGAAAATACCGGCCGCAGCAGCCGCATCGTTTGGGAAGCTGCCCTGTTTGAATGCCGAGGAACAGCTCGACCGTCAAAAAGGCGCCCAGATCACTGTAACGGTTGACTTCGCAGAGCATAGTCTGCTGCTCTCCGTGCTCCGGCTGGATTGTCAGCGTTCCAAAGGTCGACGATAGTTGAAAATAAGGCACAAAGGTTTGATAACGCGTCTGGCTGGAGGAGGGGGGATGCGCCTCGGAAAACCGCTGATAGGCGTCCGCCGCTTGGGTACTGGTTGGAAATGTGCTGTGAACGTGAAAATAGTGATCCAGAAAATCCGAAAAAACATATTTCACCCGCAGCACATCTTCGCAAAAGCCAATGTACACCCGCAAAAGCTCACGGATTTCCCGGGACATGGCAGCCACCTGCTCCGCTACCTGATCAGGCCGGGACGCAGGTTCAAAACGGGTCAGCAGCGGCATCTCCTCCGGAACCGTTCCAAACTGCACGAAGCGGTCATCAAAAAACAGCTCGTCATATTTGTTGAGCAATACAAACAGCCGCCGGGTTCTCAGATGTTCATTTCCCTGGAACGGCTTTAAACCAAACAAAATATCGTCCAGATAATTCAAGATTTTCTGGATGGTCTGGGCGTCTTGATTAAACTGCTGTGAGCCTGAATCGTCGGTATATCGGAGACGTTCGGAGCTGTTTTTCAGGAGGTTGTAGTAAATCTCCAGCTTAGGCGCGTCCAGATTTAAATAGTCGCATAAAATCTCGCCGCTGCGGTAGCGCGATGTTCCGTTAATCCAAAGCGAGTCGCTCCAGCGGTATACTGAAAATGTGATCATTGTTCATCGTCTCCCGGTGGTCATAGCAAGCCCAAACATTCCTTTTACACGTTCAATGCAGCAAGGCTCTATTGACAAATTAGAGAATATCAAAATAATATTTCAATTATATATTCTCGAATAAGAAAAACAAAAGTGAGGTATTTCTTTCAGATAGATGCCATACAAGAAAAGTAAAACAGTTTAAATAGTCATATAAAATTCCATAAAATCATTATTTTTTCAGTACATAAGTTCGGTGATATCGCAAAAATATTTTATCATACAGAGTTATTAAATTCGATACTCTATGACGGCTTTAATGGCTGTTTTGGTAGAATATAGTTTGGGCAATATATTCTCCATGGAATCTACTGCCGGGTTTTCAATGTGATTTGCGGAAACATTTCATTTGAATGGAACTGTACTATAATGATAGCAAAAGAACTGCCGCCGGTCAATGGTTAACGGTGTTTTTCAAGCAATTTATAAGTTGCGTGCGTGGGAAGAAATGAGTATACTAAACATAAATTATAGCTGAAGTCAGCAGGGAGGTCAAATCAATGGAAGAAACTTTGAAGCGGTTGCAGCAGTGGATTTCAGAGTCGGACAATATTGTATTTTTCGGCGGCGCGGGTGTTTCCACGGAAAGCGGGATTTCGGATTTTCGCAGTGTGGACGGCCTGTATCATCAGAGCTATCGGTATCCGCCTGAGAAGATTCTGGGCCATTCCTTCTTTGAAGGAAATCCCGAGGAATTTTACCGCTTTTATCATGAAAAGCTGGTGTGTCCCGGCGTTCAGCCCAACGCGGCCCACCGTAAGCTGGCGGAGCTGGAGCAGGCGGGCAAGCTGCGGGCGGTGGTCACTCAGAATATCGACGGTCTGCATCAGGCGGCCGGAAGCCGGGAGGTGCTGGAGCTGCACGGTTCGACCCATCGCTGCTACTGCGCGGCCTGCCGGAAACCGTATCCCGAGGCCTCCATCAACGACTGTGACGGCGTGCCAAGGTGCTCCTGCGGAGGTGTCATCCGGCCCGATGTGGTGCTTTATGAGGAGAGTCTGGATGGAGATGTGATGAACCGCGCGATCGATTACATCAGCCGCGCCGACGTTTTGATCATCGGAGGGACCTCTCTGGTGGTGTACCCCGCCGCTGGGTTGGTCCGCTATTATAACGGCGGCAAGCTGGTTTTAATCAACCGGGACCCAACCCCTTGTGACCGTTCGGCAAATCTGGTGATCAATGATTCTATCGGGGCGGTCTTGGGTGCCATTCAGGTATCGGGTGTGGGTGCCTGAACGGGCTGATCCGCGATTTTAATTTGTATGTGGGTCAAAAACTCGGCTGCCAGGTCTGTTTCATAATAATCAATGATGCAAAATTCAAAGAGATCGCCCTCCAATGTCAAATGATGCTCACTGGCAAATTCGAACAGCTTTTTGCTCCAGATTCCGGATTGAGAGCTTCCTCCGCTGTAAGCTACGGTGAGATAGTTTCCGGCGGGAAGCACAAAGCTCACCGGGACGCTAAAGGTTTTGTTGACAATGAATACCTCACGGGTTGCGCAGCCTCCATCCTCGGCGGGCGAAGACGGATCCAGCCGATAACCGTCGGAACGACCGATGGTGTCCGCCAGAGAGCAGCCGCCGTTTTTGATAAAATGAATCAGGTAATAGTCTATTTCGTCCTGACTGATGTCCCCTGACGCGATATGCAGACAATTTCGCTCTGACTCCTCCCGTATGAAAATCTCATGGTAGTTGATATCGGAAAGCGCCTTTTGAATGCCGTCAATGCGGTAGCGCGTGGTGTCCAAAGAATATTGCAGCTTGCTGATTTCCTGTTTCAGATGGGTCACCTCGCGGGATAAAATCTCCAGGGTAGTGGCAAGACTGCGTTTTCCCAGCATGTCCTGAATCTGCTTAAAGGAAAAATGCAGCTCCCGCAGTTCCCGGATGAGGTTGAGCTTCATCAGATCCCTATGGCTGTAATACCGGTAATGATTCTGTTCTCCGCGCTGTGGAATCAGCAGCCCGATCTCCTCATAATAGCGGAGAGAATCCAGCCCGATGCCGTATAATTTGGACACCTCGTTGATTTTAAGGTGTTTTTTCTTTGGGGGCATTTGTCCATTCCTCCTAAAATTGAAAAAAAGCTTGACCTTAGTATTATACCAGGGTTTATAATAAATGCAAGTTGGAAACAACGAACAATCAAATAACGACGAATGATCGCTGCCCTAGACGCCATCAAGTATGGGGCCGAAGAAGCAAATCAGAATCTTTTCTGGTGAAACTGACAGGCAAAAGGAAGGCAGCGGGACGGTTCTTTGGAGAGAGTGCTGACGCAAGGGGGCGGAAGGCATCGCCTATGAGGCTATAACCAACAGGCAAAAGGACAAAGAATGAAATTAAAATTTCATTTTGGAGGTTCTATTGTGATGCGTATGATGTTGGTTGGAGCAGGTGCAGTCGGAGAGAGTATTCTCAAGGTTCTGCGGGTAAGAGATCCGGGGCGGTCATGGCTAAGCGAGGTTCTGGTGTGCGATTACGACCTGAAGCGGGCGGAAGAGGTGGTGGAGAAGCTCAAGGGAGACGAACGGTTTGCGGCGGCGAGAGCGGACGCCACAAATCAAGCTGAACTGGTAAACCTAATGCAAAAGCACCAAATTGACTTTGTGATGGATGCAGCGCCGCCGTTTGCGTCAAAGACGATTTTCGACGCAGCCTTCGAGGCGGGGGCGAATTACGGAAACATGGGCACCTGGTCGGAGCCTATGGATGAACCGGCCTACGGTCCGGGAATTGAAAACAGCTACATAGAGCCTATGGCCAGCATCATTTTGACCGCCACGAGGCATGGCGGGAAAAGGGAATGATGGCGGTTGTCTGCATGGGGATTGATCCCGGCGTGGTGAACGTGTTTGCCAAATATGCCGCCACCGAGCTGCTGGATGAGATCACCGAGGTGCATGTAAAGGACGGAGGTAATCTGACCGTTCCCGGGGCCGACCCGGATGATATCTCCTTCGGTTTCAACGTGTGGACGGTGTTGGATGAGGTGATGAATCCCAACGTTGAGTACGACGCGGATCAGGGCGGCTTTTTTGTGGAAAAGGCCTTTGCAGGGCAGGAAACCTTCTTGATGCCCGAGGGCGTGGGAGTCAATACGCTGGTCAAGGTGGAGCATGAGGAGGTTGTGACGCTGCCCCGCTATCTGGCCCGGTACGGTTTGAAAAAGGCGAGCTTCAAAATCAGCCTGGATGACAATCTGGTCACCGCCCTGAAGGTGCTGGATAAGCTGGGATTGAGAAGCATTCATCCCGCGCAGGTTGGCGGTGTGACTGTGGTTCCCCGGGATGTGGTGGCAGCCTGTGCCCCTCAGCCCAAGGATATCGGAGCGGAGATGCAGGGCATGATGCTGGTGGGCGCCCACTGTATCGGAACAAAAAACGGAAAGCACAAGGAATATTTCATTTACCAGCCCTTTGATAACCAGATGTCTATGGAGGTCTGGGGATCTCAGGCGGTGGTGGCGCAGACAGGCTTCGGCGCGGCGCTGGCCATTGAGCTGATCGGAACGGGTGTGTGGAAGGACAAGGGTGTATTTGCCCCGGAGTATTTTGACCCTAAGCCGTATCTCAGACTGATGGACGAAAGCGGATTTACCTGGAAGGTACAGGAACTTTAACAGTGGAATGCAGACAGAGACGTCGCAAGGATGTTTCTGTCTGCCTTTTGCATATCGGCAGGAGTATATCAGCCGTGGGGAAGAGAAAATAAATCAACAACATGTTTTGGAGTGTGATATCATTATGAAAAAGAACATTTCATTTTTGCTTGCCGGGGTTTTGCTGGTCACCACTCTGCTGAGCGGATGCGGCGGCAGCAGCAGCGGCGAGGGCGACAAGGTGTTGAATATCTACAACTGGACGGAGTATATTCCTCAGGAGGTTTATGACCAGTTTGAGGAGGAAACAGGCATTCGCGTGGTGGAGAGTACCTTCTCCTCCAATGAGGAAATGCTGGCAAAGCTTGAGGCCGGGGGTACCGATCAATATGACCTGGTGGTTGCCAGTAATTATGTGATCGATGTCATGAAAGAGAAGAACATGATTCAGACCATTGACAAGGATAAGATCGAAAATATCACGAACATTTCGCCTTCTTCCATGGGAATGGACTACGACCCTGACAATGAGTACAGCATCCCGTTTATGGCGACGCTGACCGTGATCGCCATTAACCAGGAAAAATGCGATGAGCTGGGTGTCACCATCAACAGCTTCAACGATCTGCTCAATCCCGCGCTGGAAAACAACATTGTGGTGGTGGATGATTCCAGAGAGCTTGCAGCCGTGGCGCTGAAGGCGACGGGGCAGGATCCCAACAGCACTGATGAGGCCACCATCGAGGGCGCGCTGGACTGGCTCAATCAGCTCAAGACCAATATCAAGGCCTATGACAGCGACAGCCCCAAAACTCTGCTGGCCTCCAACGAGGTGGCGGTTGGACTGGTTTACAATATGGATGCCGGGCAGGCTATTAAGGAAAACGATCAGATTAAGGTGGTATACACCACGGAGGCCTGCGAAAAGTCAATTGACAACTTTGTCATTACCGCAAATTCGAAGAATAAGGAATATGCGGAGGAGTTTATTAATTTCGTCCACCGCGCTGATGTGTATAAGATGATTTTAGACGAGTTTCCCGGTGTGTGCCTCAACGATGCGGCAAAAGAGCTGATGGACTCCTCCTATTTGGACAATGAGGGCAGCAACGTGGATACCGCGGAGCTGGACCGGGCCAACCTGATTGCCGATGTGGGAGAAGCGGCAACCTACTATGATGACATTTTCACCAAGATGAAAACCTGATGGGAGGTACGCAATGAAGAAGCTTGAAATCATTACAAGACCGGAAAAGCTTGATATTGTCAAGCGGATTCTGGCAAAAAACGAGTACTCCGGCATGACCGTGACCGCAGCCATGGGCTGCGGTCACCAGAAGGGTGTCTTAAAGGAATTTGAGCAGCTCAATCTGGATATTAACCTCCTGCCCAAGATTCAGATTATGACCGTGGTCATGGACGAGGACGCGGAGGACATCATTCAGGAGCTTCAGCAGCAGCTGTCCACCGGAGCGGTGGGCGACGGGAAAATTTTTGTATCCGATGTGATGGACGTGATCCGAATCAGGACAGGCGAGCGCGGAGAGAAAACTCTATAAGCCGGGAGATGGTCAGCTTGGGTGAGCCCATTATTCGATTAGTTAATGTCGTAAAATGCTATCATGAGAATCAGGTCGTGAAAAAACTGAACCTGGACATTCAGCAAGGGGAGTTTTTAACGCTTCTGGGGCCCTCCGGCTGCGGGAAAACTACCACCCTGCGTATGATTGCCGGTTTTGAGAGCGTGACCGAGGGGCAGATTTACCTAGAGGGAAACAATGTTGCCGATTTAAAGCCCAACCAGCGCGACGTCAACACCGTATTCCAGAACTATGCCCTGTTTCCCCACATGACGGTGGAGGACAATATCGCCTTTGGTTTAGTGGAAAAACGGGTGAAAAAATCGGAAATCAAGCAGCGGGTTGCGGAAATGATTAAAATGGTACAGCTGGAGGGCATGGAAAAACGCATGCCCGCCCAGATGTCCGGCGGTCAGAAGCAGCGGGTTGCCATCGCCAGAGCGCTGATCAATAATCCCAGGGTGTTGTTGCTGGATGAACCCTTGGGCGCGCTGGATTTAAAGCTGCGAAAGCAGATGCAGTCCGAGCTGAAGCATCTGCAAAAGCGGCTGGGGATCACCTTTGTGTTTGTGACCCACGACCAGGAGGAGGCTCTCACCATGAGCGACCGCATCGCCGTCATGAATGGCGGCGTGCTGGAGCAGATTGGAACGCCCAGGGAGATTTACAATCGTCCGGAGACAAAATTTGTGGCTGATTTCATCGGGGAGAGCAATGTGCTCGACGCCTATGTCACGGAAGTATCCGAGGGCGGCATCCACGTCAAGATGGAATTCGGAGACGCTGTCCTGAAGGCCGGGGGATTTGTGGAGGAAGAGATGGTATATCTCTGCGTCCGCCCTGAAAACCTGAAAATGACGAAGGAAGCAGTTCCGAATTTTAATATTTACGGCACGGTAAAAGAGCATATCTTTATCGGCTCGGTGTGCAAAACCGTTGTGGAGCTGGCCAGCGGGCTGGAGGTGAAAATGACCTCACCCCAGACGGATGAGCTCTATGCCGTAGGAACCAGGGTGAACATCTATTGGAGGGAGGATCAGGGCGTGATCCTTCACACCAAGGAGGAGCAGCTCTATAATCTCATTGAAAATACGGTGCAGATAGAGGGCGGAATGCATGAAGCATAAATGGAACAACCGGCTGCCCATGTTCGTCATGATCGGCCCCGCTTTTTTGTGGATGGCGATTTTTGTGCTGGCGCCGCTGTGCTATGTGGTGGGCATCAGCTTCCTCAGCAAGGACTCCAGCGGCGGAGTTATGTTCCCGCTGACGCTGGCCAGCTACTTCAGCTTATGGAATGAGAGCTTTCTGACCATCTTCAGCCGGTCGCTGCTTTTGTCTCTCCAGACGACGATCATTTGTCTGGCGGTGGGTTATCCCTTTGCTTATGTGATTGCCAACGCGCCAAAAAAGCACAGGGGGCTGCTGCTGCTTCTCATTATGCTGCCGTTCTGGATCAATTCCGTCATCCGCATTTACGGATGGAATACCCTGCTGCGGCAGGAGGGAGTCATTAACTCCGTTCTGATGTCCATTGGTATTATTTCAAGTCCGCTGGAGATGCTTTATACGGACGGCGCCGTGCTGTTGGGCATGGTATACGAGCTGCTGCCCTTCACCATACTTCCCCTCTACGCGTCCATTGAAAAGCTGGACCGCTCTCTTCTGGAGGCCGCCAGTGATTTGGGGGCAACCAAACCGCATATCTTTACAAGGGTGATTTTTCCCCTCACCATGCCTGGCATCTTTGCAGGCTCCATTCAGACCTTTATCCCATCTCTTGGGCTGTTTTATATTTCGGAAATGATGGGCGGCGGGTCCACCATGTATATCGGCAACCTGATTAAAAATCAATTTTTATCCGCCAGAAACTGGCCGCTGGGCGCGGCGCTGTCCCTGCTGCTGATTTTGATTACCCTGGTTTTAATGAAGCTTTATACCAAAGTCGGCAGCCTGGAGGACATGGCTTAAGGAGGTTGTGCAGATGGACACCAAAAAATTGCAGAAATCAGAAAAGGCGGGCTTTGCGCCCCTGTCTATGCTGTACGCATGCCTGGTTTACCTGTTTTTATATTTACCCATCGCTGTGGTCATCGCGTTTTCCTTTAATACCTCGAAGACCAACATTATTTTTGAAGGCTTTACCTTTGAGTGGTATGCCAAAATGTTTGACAACCGCCAGCTGATGGAATCCTTCCAAAACACGTTGATTGTAGCGGGAGTATCCACGGTGTTTTCCCTTGTATTGGGGACACTGTGCGCCGTCGGGCTCTATAAATTTGAGTTTAAGCTCAAAAGCCTTGTCAGCAACTCCCTTTACATACCCATCGCAATACCGGAAATCGTATTCGGGATCGCTATGCTGGTGTTTTTTTCCTCGGTTCACATCAGCACAGGAATGTTCACCCTCATCGTATCCCACATTACGTTTTCCATGCCTTTTGTGGCCATCACCGTGCGGTCGCGCGTCGCTGGATTTGACCGCTCCATTGAGGAGGCCGCAAAAGACTTAGGTGCAAATGAATTCCGTACATTTATGAGAGTTACCCTGCCCATGATTATGCCCGGCGTCATTTCCGGCGGTATGCTGGCGCTTACCATGTCCCTGGATGACGTGGTGATCAGCTTTTTCACCGCTGGGCCGGACAGCACCACCCTGCCGCTGAAAATTTTGGGGATGGTGAAAAAGGGCGTCTCTCCGGATGTAAATGCACTGTCCACTTTGATGATTCTGGGAACGGCTGTAATCATGGTTATCTCTCAGATTGCTCAGAATAGGCTGGAACAAAGACAGGGAGGCAATAATTCCGAAAGTTAAATAGGATTAATAAAACAAGTTTCTTGATAATAAAAAATCATTAAAAATTTGGAGGAATTATCATGAGGTTATTAGTAATAGGCGTGGGCGGCGTGGGTCAATCCGTCGCCATGCTGATTAAGCACGGGGAAATCCATGGCGGGCAGTGGCTGGATGCCCTGGTTCTGGCGGATTTCAACTATGAGCGCGCCAAAGAAGTGGCGGATCTGGTGGGTGATTCACGGTTTATCCCGGAAAAACTCAACGCGGATAACAAGCAGGATATCGTAGATTTGGTGAAAAAGCATAATATCAATTTCATTCTGAACGTGGTAGCGCCCATATACAATGAGGTGATTTTTGAGGCGGCCTATGAAGCGGGCGTGGGTTATATGGACTGTGCTATGACGCTTTCACACCGGCATCCTGAAAAGCCCTATGAGCTGCCCCATGTCAAGCTGGGGGATTACCAATTTGAGCAGAATGAAAAATGGAAGAAAAAAGGGATTATGGCGCTGGCAGGCTCCGGTGTGGAGCCCGGCATTTCCGACGTGTTTGCCAAATACGCCCAGAAGCACCTGTTTGACGAGATTTATGAGGTCAACGTCCGGGACGGTGATAACTATATCATCCCCGGCAAGGAAGTCTCCTTCGGCTTTTCCATCTGGACCACCATTGAGGAGTGCTTAAATCCGCCCGTCATTTGGGAAAAGGACAGAGGCTGGTTTACCACAGAGTGCTTCTCCGAGCCTGAGACCTTCTTCTTCCCCGGCGGCATCGGGAATGTTGAAGTGGTCAATATCGAGCATGAGGAAGTCTTGCTGGTTCCCAGATACATCGACTGCAAGCGTGTGACCTTTAAATACGGCATCTCCAAGGAATTCCGCACTATGCTGAAGAATCTGGAAGCCCTGGGAATGGATAAAGCGGATAAAAAGATTGAAATCGGTGATTCTGAGATTACTCCCCGTGATTTCCTGAGCGTGGTGGCGCCCTCGCCCCTGGAGACGGCCACGGTGATGGTGGGAAAGGGTTGCGCCGGCACGTGGGTGACGGGAAAGAAAAACGGTCTGTACCGCTCGGTGTATATCTACCAGATTGCCGACAATCAGGACTGCATCGAAAAGTTTGGCACCTCCTCCGTGGTGGCACAAACCGCGGTAGGCCCGGTGGTAATGCTGGATCTGATTGCAAATGGGATATGGAAGGGCGTCGGCGTGGTTGGACCCGAGGCCTTTGATCCCGATCCCTTTGTGCTCAAGATGAAGGATTACGGATTCCCCGCGGCGCTGTATGAAAAAGACTCGGAGTACGACGAGCAGTATCAGCGGGACGAAATTTTTAACGAGATGTTTGGCGTATAACCAGGCGGGCTTACCTGAAACGGTGGGGGTATCTCCCACCGTTTCGTAGGGCTGCAAAAAAATATTGAGGAAGTCAAGGTGGCAGCATGGAAACAAAGGAAATCATTCTAAATGATTTAAATCATATTCTCGAGATCATTCACAGTGACTCGCTGACCGATGAGCAGAAGGCGGCGGTTACCCGCGAGACGGTGGAATATTTTGATCATTATGTCAGCCCCGGCTGGCTTCAGTACCGCAAGTCGGTGTCCACCAACGGCGCTACCGTGGAATGGAAGGATCATGATGAGTTCTGTTGCGGGCTGTATGGCGAGGAGTTTATCGACTGCCTGGGCGGCTTCGGCATTTACACCTGCGGACACCGCAATCAGGAGATTATCGCAACGGTAAAGGCGCAGATGGAGCACCAATGTCTGCACTCCCAGGAGCTGCTGGATCCCCTCAGAGGGTATCTGGCAAAAGCGGTTTCTCAGATTACACCGGGAGACCTGGAGAAGTGCTTTTTTACCAACGGCGGAGCCGAAGCGGTGGAGATGGCACTGAAGCTGGCCAGAATCGCCACAGGCGGACGGTGGTTTATCTCCACCGTGAGAGCCTTCCACGGCAAATCCATGGGCGCGATCTCCATGGGCGGCAAGGGGAGCTACCGCGTCCCCTACGCCCCCATGGTGCAGCAGGTGCAGCATGTGGAGTACGGCGTGGCTGAGGACGTGGAGAAGGCTATCCGCAATTTGCAGGCCGTGGGCGAGAAGGTGGCCGCCGTGATTTTGGAGCCCATTCAGGGCGAGGCGGGTATTATCATTCCGCCCGAGGGTTATCTGAAAAAAGTCCGGCAGATCTGCGATGATACCGGCGTGGCGCTGATTTTTGACGAGATTCAGACAGGTATGGGCAGAACGGGAGCTATGTTCCGCTGCGAGACCGAGGGTGTGGTTCCTGATATCATGGCCTTCGGAAAGGCCTTCGGCGGCGGTGTCATGCCCATCACAGGCATTATTTGCAGACCGCATATGTGGGTGCAGGAGCTCATTGACAACCCCTGGCTGCTGGGTTCTCCCACCTTCGGCGGAAATCCTCTGGCCTGCTCCGCCGCTCTTGCCACCATTAAATATATGCTGGAGCACGATATTCCCGGGCAGTGCGCGGAGAAGGGCGCTTACCTGAAGGCCGGACTGGAAACGCTGTGGAAGAAATATCCCACCGTGATTCAGGAGGTGCGCGGCATCGGGCTGATGCTGGCCGTGGAATTTTTCGATGACGAGATCGGTTATTCCGTGTCCAAGGGCATGTTCGCGCGGCGGGTGCTGACCGCCGGGACTCTTGTCAATTCCAAATGCATCCGCTTTGAGCCTGCGGCGGTTATCAGCTACGAGAGCCTGGATCAGGTCATTGCCCGCATGGAGGAAGCTCTGGCGGATACCAAGACCGGTATGAATCTGTAAGGGGAGTGGACTGTATGGAGTTGAAGAAAAACTATATTGATGGTGCGTGGGCGGAATCGGTGACTGGGAGAACCCAGGAGGTTATAAATCCCGCCACAGGGGAGATCATTGCCCTCACCGCCGACAGCAGCGAGGAGGACACCAACCGCGCCATTGCCTCCGCGAAGCGCTCCTTTTATGTGACACGGGAGTGGCGGAATCTGAATGGGCAGGCCCGGGCGGACATGCTGCTGAACATTGCGGCGCTGATGGATCAGAAGCGGGCGCTTCTGGCGCAGACCGACACGCTGGATAACGGAAAGCCCCTGAGAGAGGCGGAAGGGGACGTGGACGACGCGATTCATTGCTTCCGCTACTACGCGGGGCTGGTCACCGCGCCCAGCGGCGTGACCTATGACGTCAACGACGGTTTTGGACCCATGCATTCCTACACCGTGGCCGAGCCGGTGGGCGTGTGCGGGCAGATTACGCCGTGGAATTACCCCCTGCTGATGTCCACATGGAAGCTTGCGCCCGCCCTGGCGGCAGGCAACAGCGTGGTGTTTAAACCCAGTTCCAACTGCCCGCTGTCCACCGTCATGCTGTTTGAAATTTTTCACGAGGCGGGGATGCCCGCGGGAAGTGTGAATCTGGTACTGGGCTCCGGCGGGGCGGTGGGGCACACCATCGCCTCCAGCATGGACGTGGATATGGTGACCTTTACCGGCTCTACCAAAGTGGGGCAATCCATTGCCGCCGACGCGGTGAAGAATCTGAAAAAGGTGGGCCTGGAGCTGGGCGGAAAATCCCCCAACATTATTTTTGACGACTGCGATTTGGACGGTGCGGTGGAGTGGGCCATGATCGGAACCTTCTTCAATCAGGGGCAGGTTTGCTCGGCCTGTGCCAGAATCTATGTACAGGATACCATTCATGACGCGTTTGTGGAAAAACTTAAGGCAAAAACCGAGGCTATGACCATCGGGAACGGACTGAGTAATCCCGATATCGGGCCGCTGGTGTCCAAGGATCAGATGGAAAAGGTGCTGGGCTACGTCGAAAAAGGAAAGGCGGAGGGCGCCACGCTGGTGACAGGCGGCTGCCGATACACCGAGGGCGAATGTGCCGGAGGCTTTTTCGTCAAGCCCACGATTTTTGACAACTGCACCCAGAACATGACCATTGTCCGCGAGGAGATTTTTGGGCCGGTTGCCTGCATTGTTCCCTTTCACACCGAGGCGGAGGCCGTTGAGATGGCCAATGACACGGAATATGGTCTGGCCGGGACGGTATGCACCAAGGACGGAGCCAAAGCCATCCGTGTCATGAAGGAAATCCGTGCCGGTATCCTTTGGATCAACTGCTGCCAGCCGACCTTCAATCAGGCGCCCTGGGGCGGTTATAAGATGAGCGGAATCGGGCGCGAGCTCTCCGTTCACGGGCTGGAGGAATATCAGGAGGTCAAGCAGGTCAATATCGCCCTGGAGACCGGCCCTATCGGATGGTATGAGCATTAAGCGGGCGCGGCTTCACGGCTGTAACGCAAACCAATAGGTTACAAAACGATCCCCAACGGCAAAACCGTTGGGGATCGTTTTGTAACGTCAGAGGGGGATGGATGATGGAAGATTCACGACCTTGCGTTTGAGGAACGCCCCCCATGCCCGCCGGTTGACAAGGTGCTGTTGGGATTGGTGAAATCAAGTCCCAAAGCATTGGCGACAGCTTCTAAAATACCGTTGCTGCTGAAGGTTGCGCCGGACACGGTATCCACGTCGACAGACTGGGCTGAAATGATCTCGGAAACCACCGCGCTTTCTGCGCGGATAAAATAGGGCTCATCGTCCTGGTAGGAGACGATTGTAATATCGGCGATGGCTCCATCAGAAATGGTCACAGAGACGCTGGTGGTTCCGCGAAAGCCCGTACCTGAGCCGGTATAAACGCCATCCGACAGCCCGAGGCTGTCTTCTGACGCACCGCTGTCGGCTGAGGATGATGCCTGCGAGGATGCGCTGTCATCGCCATCCGTACCTGTTTGTATCTCTGGGGAAAGGCTGGTGTCCGTGTCAGTTGGGGTATCGGTTCCGGCAGAGGAGAGGGCGTCCGCCACCGCGTTTATGATACCGTTGCTGCTGAAGGTTGCGCCAGACACCGTATCAACATCCGTGCTCTGGGATTCCAGAATATCGGCGATCACGGCACTTTCGGCCTTAACGAAAAATTCCTCATCATCGCCATAGGACAAAACCTCAATATCAGTCATTACTCCGTTTTCCACGGTGACACTGACCTGCGTGGTGCCCCGGTAACCGTCCGCGCTTCCGGTGTATACGCCGTCGGTATACCGTCCGGTTTCAGCCGCCTGCGTCACCGCCGATTCCGTGGACGCGGAAGCGGAAAAAGCTTCCGCCGCACTGCTCACGGACAGACTTCCGGCGTAGTACAGGCCGGTCAGCGCGCCCACCGTCATCACGGTTGCCACAGCGGGCGCGGGATTTGCCGATACATTATTCCGGGGACAGGCGTGAACACAGCAGAAGCAGTGGATGCACTCACCGGAGGTTACCTCGTTGCTGCGGTAGAGGGGGATACCCATCACACATTTCGTCGTGCAGGCGCGGCATGACCCGCACTGCCCGCCGGGTTTTTTAATTCGAAACAGCCGGACGCGGGAAATAACTGCGAAAATTGCCCCCAACGGGCATAAGTAACGGCAGAAGGGGCGCTCAACGAAAAAGGAGCCGATGATGATCAGCAACAGCAGCAATCCGCCCACGGATATCAGATAACTGACCGCCGGCCAGCCCTTGACGGATGCGTACATACCGAAAATGGTCCAAGGATTCCAGAGGCTGTCGACAGCCGCGAGTCCGGTCCACACAAAAGCCACAATCCCCAGGAGTACCGCATATTTCAGCAGCTTAAGCAGGCGGTCCGCCGATTCGGTGATGTTCGGGCGGGGCAATTTCAGCTTTTTTCCGGCAAACCAGAGCAAATCTCCCATTGCGCCGAAGGAACACAGAAAGCCGCAGAAAAACCGCCCCATCAACGCGGTGATCAGCAGGACGGCTCCCGCCAGGATCAGCTGCTGAGAAAGAGCTGCCCCGTCGAAGCTGCCGTCAGCCCAGGAGATACACAGTTCCTTTAAGGCCGAGAATGCGGAAATGAACAGACCAGGAAAGAGCAGAAAAGCTACAAATTGAATAATGTGCCTTGCGGTACCCAATTTGGATTGTTTGTTTCGTTTTACTTGCATTTCAATACTACCTCGCGTTTTTATCATATTCATTTAAAAAATACTATTTTTATATAACAAGGTGTTTGCGGCTTTTACCACAAGCACCTTGCCGCACAACCGCTGAAGCAGGCCCTCAAAGCCGATTGACGGCGCGATTGTTCAGTTGTTCGTATAGGCAGGATGGAGAGAAAACAGCTCCCGCAGCGCGGGTGAGCAAAGCACGTCCATCCGTTCGGTTACGAAAATGGTCTCCGCGCCAAACTGCTTTGCCAGTTGGGCTCCCTGTTCCATTCCCATCACGAACATGGCGGTGGACAGCGCGTCCAGCTCCATTGCACAAGTCCCGATGACCGTCACGCTGCAAAGTCCAGAGGCGGCTGATGCTCCTGTTTCAGGGTCCAAGATATGGTGATGGAGAATCCCTCCTGCTTCCGAGAACCGTTCATAGCTTCCGGAGGTCACAACCGCCTGGTTTTGAATGCGCAGCTGACCCATTGGAATTCCCGTGCTCTTTCCGGGGTGCTGGATGCCAACCGTTTTTGGCGTTCCCATCACGATCACCGTGCCGCCCAGATTGATGATCGCGTCGATCACTTCGCCCTCCTTCAGGATGCGGCGCGCTTCATCAGCGGCGAACCCTTTGGCAATGCCGCCCAGATCGACGGCCTGTTCCCGCCGGTTCAGCATCGCACGGCAGCCTGATTCGTCCAGAATCAGATCCCGATCCCCAACAAGCTTCCTTGCTTGTTCAATCTCCATGCCATCCGGTATGGTGCTGTGTGATGTCCTAATGGCCCAAAGTGCCGTCAAGGGGCGGGAGGTAACGGAAAAAGCGCCGTTGGACAGGATGGAAACCCTTTTTGCGGTTTTCAGCAGGGTTAGGGTGTCGGGGCTGACAGGGACAAAGTTATGACCGGCCGAAGCGTTGAGCTGGGAGATCTCACTGCTGGCCTTAAACACGGAAAGGCGGTCGTCCAGCTCCAAGACTCGCCGGGCCGCTTGGTTCAGCGCGGTTTCGTCCGACGGACGATAGACTGTGATCGTGTTCACGGTTCCCAGTGCGTGAAACGACTTTTGTATTGATCGAGTCATGAAAAACTCACCTCCTGAGGACAGTTCAAGCTTACCGGCTGAACATGAAAGTGAGATGAGAAAATCGACTTCAATTGTAAACAAACTGAAAACCCTCACTCTACGGAGCGGGGGTTTCAGACGGATCAAAAGAGCGGCGGCGGTTAAGGCTCCACCGGCAGCGCCGGGAGAGTAAAGGTGAATGTGCTTCCTGTTCCGGGCTCACTTTCCACTGAGATTTCGCCGCCGTGGGCTTGAACGATCCATTGCACCATGGAGAGTCCCAGTCCGGCTCCACCGCCGCTTCGGGCGGGATCGACCTGATAAAACCGGTTCCAGATGAGAGCCAGATGCTCCTTTGGAATGCCGATGCCATCGTCGCTGACGCTGCCGGAAAGCTGCTCCCCCATCCGTCTCAGGGTGACGGTCAGCGTACCGTTTTCGCGCCCATACCGAATTCCATTGGAGATGAGATTCATCAGCAGCCGCATCAGAAGCGTCTCGTCGCCCAGCAGCCATAACGCGGGCTGGATCTCAGTCTTGATCGTGATATTCTTTTCAGCCGCCGGTTCTTTCTGCTCCTCCGTGACCATCAGGCACAGCTCACTCAAATGAATCTGTTCCAGCCGCAGCGGTTCCCGCCCCTGTCCGGAATGATTGGCCAGCTCAAGAAGCTGGCCAATCATTCCGGACATCTTCCGCGCCTGGGTCAGCACGGTTTCCAGAGCGGCCTGATATTCCTCCATGCTTCCGGCATGCTCCAGGGCATATTCACACTGAGAGATCACCACCGATATAGGCGTACGAAGCTCATGGGAGGCGTCTGAGGTGAACCTCCTTTCCCGGTCAAAGGAGGACTGGAGCCGGTCGAACATACGGTCAAAGGTGTCGGCCAGGGCATAAATTTCATCCTTACCGTCTCCCAGCGCGATACGCCTGCCCAAATCGCCGCCGTCCCCGATTTGCCGGGCAGTTTCCGTGATGCGCTTGATTGGGCGGAAGGCCCGTCCGGTGATCAGATATCCGCCAAGTACGGACAGCAGAACAAGGCAGGGCAGCGCCACCACCGCCACCTTCTGGAAAACGCCAAAGGCGGTGTCGGCGCTTGCGCTGGAAATGATGCCCCTGATCCAGATTGGGTCGCTGTGCTTGACGGCGCGCTGCGCGTCATACAGATACCACGTGTACCCTCCGCTCTGCGCGGTCTGCACGGCTTCGTTCTGAAAGGCTGCCTCCGCTTCAAACCCGGCGGGAAGCGAACCTGCCAGCAGGTTGCCGTTGATATCGTAGTAGAGCAGATACACCCCGTCTTGAAACGTCACTAAATGGTCGTCATCCAATTGATCGGCGCTCACATGCACCTCATTGAGGTTACCGTCCACGGCGGCAATCAGACTGTTTTCGGAGGAAGTCCGCACCAGCCGCTCTCCTGCGGCAAACATAAAAATCTGGGTGACTGCCGCCAGAAGAATCATCAGTGCCGCATACCACAGGGTCACCCGCAGGCGAATGGATAATTTCTTCATGGGTCCTCCAAACGAAGCACATAGCCTGCGCCCCGGACGGTTTGGATTAGTTTCGGCTCCCTGCCCTCGTCAATTTTTTTTCGCAGGTAACGGATGTAGACATCCACGACATTGGAGGCGCCGTCGTAATCGTAATCCCAGACATGGTTGCTGATTTTATCTCTGGAGAGGACGATCCCCTTGTTGCGCAGCAAATATTCCAGGATGTCAAACTCCCTGCTGGATAGTGAAATTGGCGCTCCGCCCCGCGTTGTGGTTCTGGAATCGCAGTCCATTGTCAAATCCGCCAAGGCCAGAGTGTTGTCCACGCTGTCAGTGCCGCGGCGGAGGATCACCCTGATGCGGGCCAGCAGTTCACCGAATGCAAACGGTTTGATCAGATAATCATCCGCTCCGGAATCCAGCCCGGTGACGCGATCTTCAATGCTGTCCCGCGCGGTCAGAAGGAGCACAGGAGTCCGGTTCTGGGCGGCGCGCAGTTGGCGCAAAACCGTCAGACCGTCTACTTTCGGCAGCATGATGTCCAAAATCACCGCGTCGTACTCCGCGCAGGCCATATGAGCCAGAGCGTCCTCCCCGTCCAGGCAGACGTCCACGGAGTAGTGCGCGAGCTTTAGTTTATCGGCGATCAGCCGATTCAGTGTAGGTTCGTCCTCCACCACAAGAATACGCATGAAACCACCCTCATTTAAAACCTATGATACGATAAGAACATTAAAATACAATGAGATAATTTGCCCTTACCATATTTTGCGCTGTTTTGCCCGTTTTTAAGGATGGGATCATGGTTACCGCGTTCAATTGCTGCCATCGGTCAGGATGCGGTATTCCAACGGTGTCAGCCCGGTTTTACTGCGAAACAGCTCAGCGAAGTGGCTGGCGCTTCTGTATCCCACGGCCTGTGCGACCTGACCGACGGAAAGCTCCGCCGAGGAGAGCAGGTGCTCGGCCCTGTGCATACGCCGCTGCTGAATGTACTCGGTGATGGTGCAGCCATGTATGCCGCGGAAAGAGGCCTTCAGCTTGGTGGTACCCATGCACGCGATTTTGGACAGCCGCTCCAGGGGCAGCTCGTCTGCGTAATGATCGTCGATATAGGCGGTTACCGCTTCGATTTGCCGCCTGTCGCTTTCTGTGAGCCGGGGCTTTAACACGGGAGGGCACTGCTTATACCGGGCCATGACCAGGGAAAACGCCTCGGCGACCTTGCTCTCGTAAAAGAGCTTTGCCGCGATACCTTCGCCCCGGTAATGCTTCACCTGTTTGAGCAGGCGCACCATCTCCGGAAAGTGTTCGGTCTGATCAACAGTTTTGTAGGCCTGACGGGGGCTGAGATCGTCTCCGGGATACTGCCGCCTGAGATAGTCCTCATAATAGGCCGGCAGCATCTCAATGCCCACCGATTGGATGGGTACTGCTTTATGAATCAACATATGGCAGGGGGCTTCCCCTCCGATGAAGGTTTTGACGCAGTCGGCACTCAGGCGGCGGTACGGGTTGAGTTCCTCCCCGGAAAACGATTCGTAATAGGTAATGCTCAGGCATTTCGGCAGCCGGAATTCAAAAACAGCGTCTTCATGAAAGCAAAAATTATGGATCTTAATGTCAAAGAGATCCTTCTGGTGATAGATCCAATAGTAACCCTGGCCAACAGTTTCCGCCAGCTCCCAGCACAATCCCATGGCCCCGAAGCGCTGATCCTCCGGTTTCGGGGTAAATCCGTTCTCCTGGAGCATAGGGTTGTATACGTCCTCTATCATATTGGTCACTGTCATCACCTCTCTGCCGCGATCAGCCGCGTTTTTGCCGGAAACAGACGAAGCTTCGAACGATCCATTGCCGGACGCTGCGGGATATTGTATGTTATAAAGAAGGTTAGCTATATCTAACCGAAATTGTAACACATATCAGGGTCTGCGTCAATTGGCCCGGGATATGACATCTTGTATCTGGAGGGTTACTGATGGCAAATGAAACTTATCTGAATAAAAAGGGACTTACGGTGAAGGATCTGGTGACGACCGGTATTTTTTCAGCGCTGCTTTGGCTCACCATGCTCATCGGCGGGCTGCCTCTGGCACCCAATCCTGTGACGACTTTCTATATGCCCCTGAGCAGCGCGCTGCTGGGCGGCCCTGTGTTTCTGCTGATGGTGGCAAAGGTTCCGAAGCGGGGCCCTATCTTCATAGCGGGGACACTGGCGGCGATCATCTGGTTTGTCACCGGGATGCATTGGGCGATGGATCTGGGGTATTTTCTGGGCGGGCTTATTGGAGAGTGTTTGGCGGGGCTGAAACGGTACAGGAGTGTCCGTGTGAATATCGTTTCCTATATCTGCCTGAGCCTCGGCTGCACGGGCAGCTATCTCTGTTACTTCGCGGACCCCGTTTCCTGGAGCAGCTACATGCTCAATGGAGGCACGGCGGCGGACTACATTAACACGATGAATGCCACGGCACAAAGCTGGATGCCTGTTGTCATCATTGCGGGCACCATTACCGTGGCGGCGTTCAGCGGCTGGGTGGGCAGCAAGCTTTTGAAAAAGCAGTTTGAAAAGGCGGGAATCACCGCATGACCAAACACAGAGGGCTGCGATTTGACCCCCGCGCCAAACTGCTCCTGCTTGTCCTTTGTGCACTCTGTGCCACCATGGCACCCAGCCTGACCTATGAGCTTGGCCTGGTGCTGCTGACCGCCGCCCTGGGGCTGATCTGCGGGCAGTGGCGTTACGCGCTGATGGGGCTTTTGTTCTACGCGGTGATATTCGGCCTCACAGAGGCGGCTTTGGCAGGCTCGTCGACCACGCTGAAAACGACTCTCATCGCCTTTTTGGGTTTGTTCCATAAGGTGTATCCCTGTGGCTTTTTGGCGGGAATTGTGATTGCCACCACCAAGGTCAGCGAATTTCTGACCGCCATGCGTCAAATCCGCGTGCCGAATACCATTACCATACCAATGGCGGTGATGCTGAGATACCTGCCGGCGGTTCGGGAGGATTGGCGCTTGATTCAGGACGCTATGCGCCTGCGGGATGTGCCGCTGCACCTGAAGGGATTGGTGACTCAGCCCGTGATGACGGTGGAGTGCCTGTATGTGCCGATGATGATGTCGGCCTCACGGACAGCGGATGAGTTGTCCATCGCGTCGGTGACACGGGGTATTGAGAATCCGGCGGACCGTACCTGCCTCACGCGGATTCAGCTCGGCCTCCGGGATGTTTTAGCGATAGTATGCTTCACGGCCTATTTTGCAGCCGGACGCTTTTTGTAAGGAGGCGGGCAATGATTCAATTTGAACATGTCAGCTTCGCCTATTCCGGGCAGGAGTCGGGAAACCTCAACGATTTGAATCTGACGATACAGGACGGAGAGTGCGTGTTGTTCTGCGGGCGGAGCGGCTGCGGAAAAACCACCGTTACCCGTCTGGTGAATGGACTGATTCCATATTTCTTTGCCGGGGAGCTCACCGGCCGGGTGCTGGTAAACGGCATGGAAATTGCCCAAACACCCATGTATCAAATTGCCCGGCGGGTGGGTTCGGTATTTCAGAACCCACGTACCCAGTTTTTTAACACGGACACCGACAGCGAAATCGCCTTTGGCATTGAAAATGAGGCGCTTGCGCCGGACGAGCTGCACCGGAGGATGGACCGGACCACGCAGGAGCTGGGGCTTCAGGTGCTGCTGGGACGGAACCTGTTTGAACTGTCCGGAGGAGAGAAGCAGAAAATCGCCTTTGCCTCGGTCTACGCTATGCAGCCGGAGGTTTATCTGCTGGATGAACCGTCGTCCAATCTGGACATCGGGGCCATTGAGGAGCTTAAAAAGCATCTGGGGCTGATCAAGCATCAGGGGAAAACGGTGCTCATTGCCGAGCATCGGCTCCATTACCTGATGGAGCTTGTGGATCGGATTATCTATCTGGAAAACGGAAGAGTGGCAGGCAGTTATACCCCCTCCCAGCTCAAAAGCCTCTCCGAGGAGGAGCGGTCTGCCATGGGCCTGCGGGCCGCCGATCTTCTCGCCGTGCATCCGCCTGAGAGCTGTGCCTGCACGGGAAGCCCGGTGCTGACGCTTCAGGATGTCACTCTGCGGCACGGGAAAAGAACCATTCTTGAGCATGTGTCCCTACGGGCCGCGGGCGGCGAGCTTATCGGTGTGGTGGGACACAATGGCGCGGGAAAGACCACCTTTTCCAGGGCGCTGTGCGGGCTTCACAGGCATTACGGGGGCAGCTTCCTCTGGGAAGGGTCACCCCAGGACGATAAGGCCAGGCGGAAACGGGCCTATATGGTCATGCAGGACGTCAACTATCAGCTGTTTGCCGAGAGTGTTGAGAAGGAGTGTGTGTT
>Ga0316604_10000128_pt1 | contig 117874 bp, 119 predicted proteins | sample OWC_soil_day20_C_FD_207650 | JGI IMG/M metagenome (GOLD analysis project Ga0316604, IMG submission 207650) | Wetland soil microbial communities from Old Woman Creek delta, Ohio, United States - OWC_soil_day20_CT | ecosystem: Environmental > Terrestrial > Soil > Wetlands | place: USA: Ohio... | reverse complement strand
AATAGCATCAAGTGTTAAACGGCCTATAACATTTCACCCATTGAGTGAAAATAAAAAACATACAAAAAGAGTTTCAACTTTGTTAAAATGTATTCACCACAAACACAAACAACAAAGGAGAAACCCTCATGCCTAGTTTAGCGAATTTACATTTACAAAGCAATACTAAAATCAATTTCAACGGTGGCAATTTATCTTCAGATGCAGGGCTATTGCTTCTTCATAAATTCATAGATAAATTGGGTTTGAACTCCTTGCTTAAGAGTTGTTTCAAAACTACCGACAAAGCGAATCGTCAGCATCTTGACCATGAAATCTTACTGCAAAAAATCTACCAGATCTGTGCTGGCTATTTTATCGATGATGTATCGGATGAACTTTCAACAGATCCTGTTCTCACTACTTGTCTAGAGAAAAAGCGTCTTACTTCTCAACCTACCATCTCACGCTTTGGATCTCGTCTGGATGAAATAACGTTGGAACAGCTTCATAAAATCACATCTACTTTACGCAAACGAGTTTACTCTGTGATCCATCCACAAAGAGTTCTTCTGGATTTGGATTCAACGCTTCTTCCAACCTACGGAAAGCAAGAAGGGGAAGCTTTCAACTACCATTACTCGGCGCATGGATATCATCCACTGGTTTGTTATGATGGTTTGACTGGTGATCTGCTAATAATTGAGCTTCGTAAGGGCAGTACCTATTCATCAACGGGGGTGTCGCAGTTTTTGCAGCCACTTCTTGATAAATATCTTAACCACTATCCAGATACCCAGCTGTTTCTCCGCGGAGACAGCGGTTTTGCTACGCCGGAACTTTACACACAGGCAGAATCCAACGGTTGTTCTTATGCGATACGGCTCAAGGATAATCGCTTGCTTCGGGAAAATGCGTTCCATTTGGAAGAGGAAGTAACAGCGATGGCAGCTATCTATCCAGAAAAGTTTATCGCTCTTTATGGTGAATTTTCATATCAGGCAGGAAGTTGGGATTATTCTAGACGTGTTATCTGTAAAATTGAAAAACACCCAGAAGAACTTTTTGTTCGCCATACATTCATTGTGACCAATATGGAACTGTCGCCACAGGAGATAGTAAAATTCTACTGTAATCGCGGTCGAATGAAAAATTTCATTAAGGAATCCAAAAATGAATTCGGTTTTTCTACGATGAGTAGCCATTCGATGCTCGTTAATTCGAATGGCTTACAAATGTGTATGTTGGCATACAATCTTTTTAACTGGTTCCGTCGCTTATGTCTGCCGGGAAAAATGAAAACGTTTCGTGCAAATACCATTCGGCTAAAACTCCTGAAAATTGCAGGAAAATTAGTAAAATCGGCTAGAAACATCACGTTTAAGCTTTGTAGCAGTTGTCCGTATATTCGTGAGTTTTATGAAACATTTACAAATATTGAGAAACTGACTCCGAAGTTAGAATAGCAATATCTTGTTCTTTGACAATTAAAAAACAGATTTTAAAACTGATAGGATTGGTATACCCATTTTTAAGTAGAAATGAACCTGTTTTCTGTTTTTTAGTTGTTATTGAAGAAAGTTATACACAGATGTAGCGTTTTTAAGGCGCCATGAATAATTCAGATTATACTATATTTACATTATTATATTCGTCAAAGCTACTATATATAGATATAGCTTTGTAAAATTTATGCATTATATTTTCACACTCTGCAATTCTTGTCTAAAAGCTGGCTTACGAGGATACTGTTGCAATAATTGGCCAACTAATTCACCCGCAATTTTTTTACCGCCGATTTTAACCAATAGGCGCAAATGAGAACAGACATTTTGGTAATGTGAGCGATTGTTTGCATTACCTGCACTGGTTGTGATTAGCTGGTTGAATAATTCATATACTTGTTCTTGATACAATGGGAGCAATGGTCGATAGAATTCCAAAACCCGTCGTGGTTCTTCTTGAACATAAGTCAATAGTGTACCGAATTCACGTTCTTCAATAAGAGCGGATGTATATGTATTACCGTAGTATCGGCAATGAAGAAATAGAGTCTGGTGAATATCTGGATATATTTGTTTCCAATCTTTCGCTTCATATGAATTCTTTAATTTCAGATAATAAGTGAAGTCTCCTTGTATTGCTAATTCACGAGCAACGATCCGCAGTTTTTCGATTTCACCACAAAGTTCATATATCTTAAAACGACATTCTTTCCACTGGCGCACAAGCCCCCGAAAATCAGAATTTTGTTCTTCTCCTTCCAGTGCAAGTTTTTCTGCTAACGCATACTGTTTTGTCCTCATCACTTCCTATAGTAGCATCTCACGAAAACGAGAAAAATGGCGATTATTGTAAAGAAATTCCGTAGCTACTTGCTCACCATCAAATTTCTGAATGACATTATGTCGTAGAAGGGCAACTGACTCTTTCTCATAATCAGATGAATCCGCTACTTTATCAAATACCTTTTCTAATTGCGCACGTTCCTGACTACTGGTTACCAAGTCTACACAAATCGTTAATAAATCAAAACGCATGTCTGACCAATCATCATATCGTTTAGTCGTTGTTGCTAGCAAAACTTTTTGAAAACAAATTCCCTTTATATTTTCAGCTGTCATCTCATCGCTAATTTGGCGGAATAAATGAGTTACTTCATCTATCACTACACCGACTGAACCTGATGAATCATCTGCAAATTGTAGCAGATCAACCATTTCTGCCATAATTGCCAATAGCAAATCAACCGCCAGTACATAATCTTGCTCATTACTTGCTATGTCGGCACGTTCAAGCACCTGATAAGCACCCTGCAGAGCCTGATCACAATGATGGTAGTCAATATATCCACGACGATCCATAGCTTTTTCAATAAAGCGTCGCATCAGTTTAATCCATTTTTCCTTTTCACCATAGCCAACAGTAAACTCTGCCTGGATACGGTCTGCAATCTCTGGACAATCGACAGCAATTGAGACCAGCAAATTAAGCAATTTTTCCTTTGATTGTTTAGAAAGTAATTTGACTAATTCGGTTGAATCGTGTGAACCGATTATTGGAGAAGTATTATTAGGACTATCTTTCAATTCTTGCTGGGTTTTAGCCGCTCGCAAGGTATAGAATACCGCGACCATGTGTTTACAATATGGTCCACCAGTATATGGGCAGTCACAGTTTGCATCTAAAATTCTTCCTTCTTGATCTAGTTGAACCTCTATTGAATAGTCATCACTGCCGATAACTGTCGCGATATACAAGTGATCTCCTGCATCCTTAATATCTTCAATTCTCTCTTCTCGAAAATATTCTAATCCTCGCACCACAATAATTTGATTGATATCCTGCTCAAAATTCTCTATATTCACTAATATTCCCCCATATAAGTATGGTTACTGCTTTCATTGCATAATCATTATTTCTTTTAAACATAAGAAAAGACTTGGCTTCGACCAAGTCCGCAGACACAGGTAGAAGCCTTAGTCGTTCTTACTTGGAATCACGAAATTGTTATATATTCCGATTCCGCAAAAAGAACAACCCAACAATGCCCATTTTTTCTAGCCGGTATTGCCGTTAAGCCCTAAACATATTAGCAATACATCATCTATCTTTATCTGTCTACTCAAGAACACGAATTACTTTAGCTATAGCCTCTTTAACTTTACGATAGCCATTCTTCTGCCAAACCTCTAAAATGGGAATGAAGCCTGTTTCGCCACTTATTTTTATCTTTTCTAATAGTAGCAAGATCATCCCCCTGTTACGATCTTTAAATTCATTGACAAAACTATAATCTTCGCCAGAAATTAACGCCCGAAGTTCTGCCAGTAATTCATCGGAATAAGTATCACGCTCAAATTCCCACCCTTTAGCAGTATATATAAGCACAGGCAGTCTAAAATTATATTTAATAGACAGATACCCCTGAACAACTACCCAGTCAATACGTGCAAGTTATATCCTCAAGCTTATATTGCTTGTAAAACCCATATACAAGGCTTTTATCTCCGCAGCTGACAAATCTTTTATACCTTTGGTATCTAACTGAAATTCAACTTTGTGCCGATTTTTAGCCATACAATCACCTTCTTTGACTTTATCAAACAAGACTTCTCACTTATGAAAAATAACCATAACCCAGCATTGTGTAAGTTATGGTTATTTTCTGTTATTAGATGAATCTTTCCTGCAAATTTAATATTTAATCACTACATTTCGCCGTTTGGCCTGATACGTTTTAGTGCTGATAACGTTCTGTACAGGACAGAGGGACAGGTTTTCTGTCCCTCTAAATATCACTTCGAAAATGGCATATCATCTTTATTAATTGGGACAAACAACCTGTCCCCTTGTCCCTTCTGAAATTGACTTAGATGAGCTTGTGCAACTCATTGATCAAGGCCTAGCAAATGGCAAATTAGTCAACATCGATACTGACCACCAAAAGGATGGCCATACTAAAATTGAGATCTATGTGGAATAACCGCCCCAGTTATTTCTTGTTGATAAAAATTCGGCACCAAAACGTTAATCTCGCCTTGCCAATTTCAAGAGTTACGTCGGTTTGGCAGTTGACCGCCACAAATCACGCAAACTGCCTTTAACAAAATTTTTGCAGCCGTCTTTCCAGTATCCCTTGTATTTTTTCAACACAAACCACACTCACAAGATAAATCAGCGTGACACATAAATAGGCTTCGAAGAAACGAAGATCCAGCGCCGCTGCGATTTTTGCTTTGGCCATGATATCCGCGAGTCCAACGGTAAATCCCAAAGCGGTGCCTTTAATGATTCCGATAAATTGGTTGCCAAGCGAGGGCAACGCGACAACAAAGGCCTGTGGCAGCACCACACGCACCATCGTCTGGTATCGTGTCATTCCCATGGAATAACAGGCTTCAAGCTGCCCCCCGTCAACCGATTCAATAGCGGCCCTGAGTGTTTCGGCCATAAACGCCGATGTGTTTAACGTAAGAGCAAGTACGGTTGTCTGAAATGCGCTCATCGACTTCATGGCCGGGATGATCGAGGGCAGACCGAAATACAGTATAAATAACTGTGCCACCAAAGGGGTCGCTCTAAAAAAGGTAATATAGACACCAAAAAATTGTGATAGTCCCCATACCCGGAAGTGCCTAATAATAGAAATGAAAACAGACAACAAAACAGTAAGCACCAAAGACATCAGCGACATATTAATCGTTAATTCCAGCGCGGGTAAAACAATGGGAAACAGATTAACAAACCATAAAACATCAAAATTCATGGATTCATCCTCGTATCATATTGTTATTTAATTTGAATTAATCGTATTGATAAATCTTTTAATTCTTTCATTTGAGCAGTTTTCAAATATTTCTTGCGGTGTTCCCATGGCTGTAATACCACCATCTTCTAAAAAGAGAATCCGATCTGCCACTTCCCGGGCAAATTTCATTTCATGCGTCACAATCAACATCGTTTTATTATGCTCTGCTACCAATTGCTTAATGACCCCTAGGACCTCTCCTACCAATTCTGGGTCCAGAGATGATGTTGGTTCATCAAATAAAATTACATTGGCATTTACAGCCAAGGCTCTCGCTATTCCGATTCTCTGTTGTTGTCCTCCCGACAATTCCTTTGGATATGCATCTCTTTTATGCAAAAGCCCCACTTTCTCCAGCAAGCTGACAGCTACTGCTTCGGCTTCTTTTTTGTTCATTCTTTGCACCGTCACCATAGGTTCCATAATGTTTTGTATCGCTGTCTTATTCTTAAGCAAATTATAATTTTGAAAGACCATTGCCGTTTTCAGCCTCATGCGGTCAATCTCCCGCTTCGAAACCGTTTTGGCATCAACCACAACTCCATCAAGTGTAATTTTACCTTCAACAGGTCTAACCAAAAAATTCAAACACCGGAGAAATGTAGATTTTCCGCTGCCCGACGGACCAATTAATACAACTACTTCGCCATTAGCAATTTGAATATCTACATTTTTCAAGACCACGGTTTCGCCAAATTGCACTTTTAAATGCTCTATTGTAATCATTTACCCTCTCACCTGACTGTGCTTTTGCATGAAAGTACTATATCTTCATTATGCAATAAACACGATATTTTGCCATGCTTACAACCATAACATCAAATCAAAAAACAAGTTGTCTGCCTAGCCATAACAGCAGCATAAGTACAGTCAACTTGTTTCGCATAATTACTCTGCTATTTTGCCATTAACCGGTTTTTTGCTGAAATCCACTCCATACCACTTAGTATATATTTTTTCCAGCGTTCCATCTTGTTGCATTTCCTTAATAGCTTTTGTAACAATTTTATTCAATTCTTCGGACTTGGCATTGCCTTTTACAAACGGATACGCTTTTGCACCAACAGCAATATTTTCTTCTACCATTCTGGCATCAAGTGCTTTATTGCTAATTTTATAAGCTGCCTCAGCGCCCGCAAAAATCATGACATCCACTTTACCTTGGCGAAAAGCTTGATCCAGCAATTCAGAGCTATCAAAGGCGACTAGGTTGATTTGTATATTCTGCTCCTTAGCAATTTGTTGAAACAAATTGCCGCCATTGGACCCTGCTGAAAACCCGCAATTCATCCCGGTAATATCTTTTAAATTTTTAATGTCTGTTCTATCAGAATGAACCACCAGTTTCTCGGGAATGTACGCGTAAGGCTCCGAAAAATCATATTTTTCTTTTCTCTTCGCATTAAGCGTGATGGTATTGCCCACGGTATCAGCTTTACCTGAATCCAGGTAGCCAAACAGTGTATTAAATTCCCCCGTTACAAATGTAACTTTTAATCCGGTTTTCGCCGAAATAGCATTCCAAATATCGACCTCGTGCCCTTTATGTACGCCATTTTCAATATAGCTATTCGGAATAGACGATGAACCAGATGCTACAATAATTTCGGTTGGTACTTTTGCTTTTTCCTGTGTTGCCACAGACTTTTCCGAATTGCCGCAGGCGGCCGTTCCTAACATGATACAAACGGATAATAATGCTAAAACAATTTTTTTCATAATTTTCTCTCCTCATTTTCTAAATATATTTACAATCTTTTAAACAAAATCACTAACATATCCAAAATCGTTTGATTATATTAGCAATGTATGCTGTTATGCCTCTCAAGTCATCACGGCTATGAGTTATAAAGATGTTGTACTCACTCATTGTCATACTTTTTAATCTCAAATAAAATACTAGGATCAACCAAGATATCCACCGCCGTCATCGCCATTACTTTTGCCGCTGTAAGTATGGCTTTATCGCCCTCCGGTGATATCGCCTTTTCAGCAAATTCTTTAGTATGAAGCACAAGTCCTTCCCCTAAGCCTATGTTACCATGTATCGCAGGTATTTCATGAGTGACATTGCCCATATCGGTAGCGCCGATACCTTGTGAGAAATCTCTTTCAACGATAGGTTCACCAAGCTGAGCAAAATTAGTTTGCAGCAATTTTACTAATATCCTGTTGTTTCGAACTTCGCGGCAACCAGAACCTAACACTCTATATTCGAAGGTTGTCCCGGTACCGATTGCCGCACCTTGTGCACAACGCCTTACTATTGCAACAAGTTCCTCTAAATAATTGCTGTTAAGAGCCCTGATACTGAAAACAGCCTGTGCTGTTTCTGGAATAATGTTAGTTGCCACCCCGCCGTCAGTAATAATGCCATGAATTCGAGCATAGTCCTTGACATGCAATCGCATGGAATCAACCAAATTAAACATTTGAATAACCCCGTTCAAGGCATTTGTACCAGACCAGGGAGACACCGCCGCGTGGGCTGCCTTTCCTTGAAACGTAAATTCCACTTTCTGAGTTGCATAAGAAATATCATCAGCCATGGAGCAACTGTTAGGGTGCAGCATCATTGCGACATCAACCCCAACAAAAGCACCTTTTTGCAGCATAATAATTTTTCCGCTCCCATTCTCTTCCGCAGGGGTTCCGATAACCTTCACCGTCCCACAAGTATTGCCACCCATTACTTTACTTAAACCAATTGCTGCCCCTAGCGCCGCACTGGCAATTATATTATGTCCGCAGGCGTGACCCATCACCGGTAAAGCATCATATTCTGCCACAAAAGCAATCGTGGGCATTCCCTGTCCATATGTTCCAATAAAGGCCGTCTCAAGACCACAAACTCCGGTCTCTACTTCAAAGTTCGCGTTCCTTAATGAATCAGTCAGTGCTTGCGCCGCTTTGTATTCTTCAAACCCCACCTCTGGATTATTGCATAGGTAATGAGAGATTGTCAGAAGTTCAGCTTTGATTTTATCGATATCTTCGCAAACTTTTTCTTTTAATAAATTGCTATTTCCCGTCATATGACTACCCACCCCATAAAATTCTTCCCTTTCGTATCCCTAAAAAACTCTTCACTATATTCTAAATATTAATATTTTATTGTTAGGCTATAGGTTCTCTCTATGTAAATATAAACTGCAATTTTAAAAAAATCAACACAATTAACGAAAGGGTTAGCCAAGCAAAAGGATACATGGTGACGATTCTTTCGTATCCTCTACTTTATCCATCAAAGTTAACATGATTTCCGGTGCAATCCAACCAATCTATTTTTATACCTCACACTCATTTACCATAAAATTACAAAATCCTGCGAACTTATATAAATTCGCAGGATTAATACCCATCATTTCATCTTTTATTCTTAGAATCCCATACAACTCATTTTTCGACACTACCAATGATACGGTTCTCCCCGATATCTTAAGCGAGCATGTTACTTTAATGAACATGGCACCAATGGCACGTACTATAGCCACAACTAAAAAAGATCGGCTTGTCTTCAGCCTTTGCCTTGAAATGTCAAGGGGACAGGTCCTTCGACACAACCCATCTTCTAATCATTTCACGGTTCATGCCTAATATTGTTGCAATCCCTCTTAGCGATAGGTTAGATTTCTCCATAAGCAGCTTTACCAGATCCTCTCTTAGCGATTTATTAGCTATATTTCTCAGATCATCGATTCCCATTCCTTTTTCGGCCAAATACCGATTTATATATTCAGTCACATTTAACTGATCTATTTCCTTCTCTTCACAAACATCAAGAAAAGCTCCCTCTATTAACTCATGATTGAACCTTACAAACTCTATTAAGGCTTTTTCATGAGAGTTCGAAAGAATACCCAATATTGCCTCTGTATCTGTTAGTTTTCTTCCCTCACCGATATAGTCTCTATAGCTGCTCCACTTATAACCAGCAACAGTTCCGATACCAGGTTTTATTGGGTTTTGATGCACATATCTTATAGCTGCTAGCAGATAGCTCTCGTCCTCAATAGTTTCACTTTTAAATCTTTCTTGGAAAACATGCCCAATGCGTTTATATTTTTTATTGAAATAATAAGAATAGCTTGCGGCAATTCTTTTAACGATTTTGGCTATTGGCTCTTTATCTTCTTTTATGATTAGGTGTATATGGTTATCCATTACACAGTAAGCGTAGAGGAAATACTCCTCCGCTTTCTTCTTATCTCCCAGCAAATCGATAATTTTTGTTTTGTCTTCTTCATCTATGAATATGTTTTCTCGGTTATTACCTCTTAACATGATGTGGTAAATTTGCGTTTGACTTTTTATTCGAGCATATCTTGGCACACCGCTCCCTCCCTATACAGATTTTACCATTCGCTTGTCTTTGTGCCAATGTACTTGTCCCCTTGACACCGAAGCTGCCTAAGAATCAAATATCAATGCGCCAACCCGTAATTACTTTTTCGGCAAACTACAGGTTGACGCATTTGTTAAAAATTTTTAATGTAGTTGAGGCGGGTTAGCCGGCAAAATTACAGGGAGTATAATTGGTTGCGATACTTAATTCGCATTTATCTTTTTTGGCTTTTGTAGAGGCTAGGCTGGCAAGATTAATAAGATTAGAAATTGTGCGGAGTATATTCTGCGGGTTTTCTTGAATCTCTTTGCTTTCTACGATGCCTGCCGATACTGTAACGGGTATATTTTTATGAAATGGATAATGAGAAATTACTCTTAAAAGATTTTGGGCAAAAAGGTAACACTGATCAACGTAATACGGGGTAAGCACTAAAAATTCATCACCGCCGAATCTAGATACATAGGTTTGTTCTGTCATGTTGGTACTTAAGATTGTCCCTAATTCCTTTAATATAATGTCTCCAGCGATATGACCGTGTTGTTTATCGATAAGGCCAAAATTATTAACATCCAAAAAAGCAAAGGACATTTCCTGATTATTTTCGATTAATCGCATAGCATTATAATAGATAAAATCGCTTTTGGGAAGCCCGGTTAACAGGTCAAAGTGTTTTCCCAACTCAGTTTCTAAGAACGATTTCGTAATGATGCCTACAAGCTGATTGTTGTCCCGAACCAATAGCAGCTCAGTGCTGCCGGCATCAAAAATTTCTTTGGCTTTCCATATAGATGAATGAGCATCAATATAGACAATATGATCTGACATGGCATCTGCGGCAATCCTATTGGGATGAGCTTGTAATAAATCCTTATAGGTTAGCACTCCGACAACTTGGCCATCTTCCATTACAGGGAAGCCATCGCAGCGATTTTCGGAAATAAGACTTTGAATAGAGCGCAAACCATCTAGTACATTAACTGTACTATATTTTTTTATCATAATATCAAATACATATCGGATCATATTTCCATTGATTTGCTAACAATGATCGTAATATTAAGTTGCACCTTTATTATCATTGTTTCGTTAGCAATTTTTTCTCCTTCTTCTAAAATTAGCGATACTAATTTATCTTGAGGCAACATATTAAGTAAGGATTTTCTTACAACAATCGCTTCAATAGCCGGGTGCTCAGTTTTTCTTATTTCATATTGATCGGGTGACAAAATATTAACCATTCTTTTGGCTGCCTCCGGACCAATAGGTGCCTTTTTTCCGATGATTAATACATCCTGCATGGGCGGAATTTCAAATTCGGATAAGCGCATGCTTATTTCTACTTTTTTACTGCTCTCTGTAGGATTGCTCATGACCTTTGCCCCCCCTTTTCAGTGAAAACATAGTTAGCTTTCGTATTATCTAATTCGGTTAAATCTAAGTCCATCACCTAAGTAATAGTATGTAAAATCCTGCCCTCGTAGGGGGATATCAGCCTGTAAAACTTACCTTATGTATAAAAAAAGCAGGCCAACGCCTGACTGCATAATATCAATTATTATAACGGTAGCCTAGAAAGCAATATTGTGATGTTAAAAAAATATATTGATGTATACTTATTTTGGAAACAGACTAAAAATTTGGATATATTTTGTCATTATGCATATATTTTTGCATATGTTTTAAGTAAATGTCAAGATTTAGTTGGGAGTTTAGGCCTATATTTTTAGGACTTTTTAACCACAAAGAAAAATGAATGAATTTAAGTGCAAGAAGATCCAGCGGGACGTCAGACCAATGTCATAAAGCTATAATGTAATAAAAAGGAAATAAATAAAAAAATATTTGACCTTTTAAAAAGCACCCCAACAATCGAGATGGATACCCTTTTAAGCGGCATATCTTCTCATCTTGATTTTACTGGCTTCATAGGCATTTTCTTGTTCTAGTACATGCCACTAAGTATTACAGAGACCTTGGTCAATCAGTTGGCCAAGGTCCTCTTTAATACGTGAGTCAGCATCACCCGGAACCCCTACAATCAATAAAAATATGGTTAATATAATATATAGATTTGATGTTTTATGACTCTGCGTAATGGTGGTACTATAGTTACGGGGACCACAATGGCTTAACACAAAAAAAATTAAGCACTCGATGGACTATTTAGGAAGGAGAAATGATATGGCTGAAAATTTTGTATCCAACTTGTTAATACCTGAATTGTTGTGCGCTGATTTCAACAAAAGTCTCAATTTTTATACAGAAATCTTAGGCTTTGAGATTAGATATGATCGAGAAGAAGGGTTCGCCATGCTTGAAAGAGAAGGCGCCCAAATTATGCTAGATCAAAATAGATCCGATAATTGGGTGTCAGGGCCACTCGAATATCCCTATGGCCGTGGTATTAATTTGCAAATAAAAACGACCTCTATAATAGATCTTTATGAGTCCGTAAAAAAAGCAAACGCCAGAATTTATCTCCCCCTCAAAGAAGAGTGGTATCAAGCAAACGAAGTCATGCTTGGATGTCTTCAGTTCATAGTTCTGGATATCGATGGCTATATGCTTCGCTTTTTTCAGGATATTGGTACAAGACCAGTATAAGCCACCAGGCCAGTTAATTCATTAATTAGGAAGATACTGTTCTCATTTTAAGTTTCTGGACAAATTATGTCTTGCAGTGTCTTTCTAATTCTTCTCTTATTTTGTTTTGCATAAGGTTTCAAAACTCACGCTCGAATTTCAGTATATTATTTTTCGATGATGCACTCTCTTGATTTCGCCCTACGAAGTAATAAGGACACTAAGGAACGTCCGCATATTGCTACTACTCTTTGCTTTCTTGAAACCATGCACATTGAGCAGCTTTTTGATTTCTCACAACACTCTATTCAAAGTACTCGTATTTTACAAATTTTATTGGTGGGAAGAATTTATTAAGAAATCGATCTGCATCTTCATGTATTTGCTTTGTCGAATTTCCATATTGATCAAAATCCATATAGGTGATTATTGTCGATAATCTTTGATCACTGCCCATATAGATACGTTTTTCCGTTAAACGCCCCTCGCTGTCATAAGTATAACATTCCTTATGTGCGAGAATCGATTGTTTGGGATCTTTGTAATTTTTATTATCAAAACGATTTATTTCTAGGATGCGTCCATATAAATCATATAAAGTTTTGTATGTTTCAAAAGGCATACCGTGTTTATTGTTTTTGATCATCAAAACGAGTAATCCTGTTTCAGTATATTGATAGAGCGTATTTCCTATATAATCACCATTAGGACTATAGTGTGTTGTCTCCAAAGCATTACCATCATCAGTAAGTTTTTGAATTATTTCCTTCGGCAAGTGTTTTGGGTCTTGAAAATAAGTCGTACAAGTATGGTTTGTATCATCATATATGCTATAAGATGTTAGTTCTTTCTTACCCTGGATTGAAAGCTCACTTTTAATTATTCTTCCTTTATTATCAAATGTTTGAATAATGGGATTAGTACCTATCATATATTCAGCTGTTTCTCTTGAACCATCTTCGCGATAGCATTTTGTCCAAATAGGAGTAGAAGATCCATCAAAAAAAAATGCCATACTTTTGACAGGCCCTAACAAACCATCTTTTTCTCTGTCCGAAAGTTTGTTAGTCTCATTTCTAGTTTGAGCAAAGACCAAAGTACAAGATAAAAGCATGGAAACTAATATCCCAAACACAATTACTGATAAATTCTTTGCTTTTTTATTTCTTGTCATGTAAATTCTCCGATCGAGTTTGTATTTTCTATTATATATCGCTATTTTCTTCTTGCAGTTATAAAAACCTTTAAGGTTGCAGACTACCCATATTTATCCCTTTCTCAAATTTCTGTGTTTACTATGAAGACATTACGAGACGTTCCTTTTGTTGTCAATACACTCGTTCCGCTCCCCTACCTAGGGTAAGTTTTCTTTTGCAAAACGACAAAACATCAACCGGAACTTAACGCTACAATCACGTACCCAACTGGCCCTGCGAAAACCGCGCTCTACTGGTTCTTTAATAGAGGCAGTAATTTGGGTAAAATTATACCATTAAGCAATAATACCCCAAACGAATTTTGGAGAGCATTCTTTCTCTTCGAATATTTCAGGCTGTATATGGTATTGGGGGTGGTCTTTTTTAAGCACGCAAAACCAAAGGCCTGGATGCCATTTCTCCACTAGAAAGGAAGAGGTAAAAGAATAATGGATATTTTTAGGAATGAAACAGGAGATACAACAAAATGCTCCATCGGCATTCTGATAATGGAGAATGTACAAAATGAATCCTTCGAAGATAAGCTAAAGTCTGTCAGACAGGAGTCTGAAGCAACGATAAGAGCAAAATTCGATCAGGCAACACGCGGGGATTTAAAAGTGTTTCATCCCATAGACGCTTATATCTCATACTACAAGAATTTCGGATATACTTATCATGTACTGCCTCAACTCGAATCGATCATAAAGGGTAAATCAATACCTATTGGATTACCGTCAGTTGAAGCAATGTTTATTTCTGAGTTAAAAAATATGCTTCTGACGGCTGGCCACGATCTCGATAAAATGAAACCACCGTTGGTCTTAAGGGTCTCAACTGGCAACGAAATCTTCACCGCTATGAATGGCAAAAATGTTGCAACAGTACCGAATGATATTATGATTACTGATCAAGAAAATGTTATTTCAACTATCCTTCGGGGACCGGATCTGCGAACCGCCATAACGCAGGAGACAACCCGTGTTATTTATACGGTTTATGCGCCATTTGGCGTAGAAGAGCAATTGGTGCGAGAACATTTGAGAGATATTGAAGCTTATGTTCGCATGAGTTCGAAACAATCAGTCACTTGTTTAAATCAGGTTTTTTATTGAACGAAGATATTAAGTGTAAAATTAAGGAGGATTGATATGGCATTTGTATTAGACAAAGTTGTCCCCTGGGGACGTAGACTCAGTGAATATCAGGAAATGTTTTGTTTGTCAGATCGAGATTTACTTGATAACAAAATTATCAGCTTTGGAGATGGACCTGCCAGTTTAAATGCAGAAGGTTCTAAAATAGGAGGGCATATCGTATCCGTTGACCCTCTTTATCAGTTTTCGGTTACTGAAATAAAAAACAGGATTTATGAAACGAAAGCTATTGTTTTAGAACAGACATATAAAAATCGTCAAAACTACATATGGGATAAAATTAAAAGTATTTCAGAGTTGGAGAAGTTGAGAATGTCTGCAATGAATTTGTTTTTAGATGATTTTGAGAAGGGACTGGCCGAAAAAAGATATATATGTGGTAAATTGCCAGACAAAACAAACTTTCCCGATGATAGTTTTGATTTGGGATTAAGTTCTCATTTTTTATTGCTATATTCAACTCTTGGCTGGGAGTTTCATCTGCAATCTATAAAAGAAATGCTACGCATTTGTAAAGAAATTCGCATATTTCCAACATGCGACTTAGATAGCCAAAGGACTAATTTGCTAAGTAAAGTCATTCATTCTTTTGGAAATACATATAAAATAAAAATTATTAAAACTAGTTATCAATTCCAAAAGAATGGTTATGAAATGCTCATTATAGCTAAACACAAAAAAACCGCGACAGCAGAAAAAGTTACCCGAGACTCATGACCAAGATGCGATTGTACTAATAGCTCTTTATGTACCAAATTATCGACATTTCAATTTCTTTTTAAATCCCTTATGTGTATTCGAACAATATCCTACAGATTTATAAAAATTACAAGCATCTATCCTATTTGCTTCTGTTACCAAAATAATTTGGATGCAATTTTTGATGAAGTAAGAATATACCAGAACGTCAGACTGAGCGAAAACACTCTGATGTCCCACATGTCGTCCCAAGCCCATAAAATCCATACTACAAAACTCAAACACTCATGTATTTATTATAGAAGCTGTTTCAGGAGATTCCCCTTTCATCAACTCTTTGCTATTACACCACGTGAAATTCCAGTGGCACATTCAATCTGTCGGATAGATAATCCTTCTATTTTCTTCAGATGCCTTAGTATAACATCACGTTCAGACTTCGGCCATCTGGTTATTTCATGTGGATCGTGTCCTTCCATTGAACGCATTATTTTGCGATAGACTTCATATTCTGATAAAGTTCTGAAAATACTTTTGTGGATTGTTTTCTAGAGTTATGCTCTACTATTTTCCTGGTAAAACCTAATAGCCTCAGACTCTGATACCGGACAGCAGATTGCATAGCCTTGAAGAAAATCACAATGATACTTTTCCAAAAACTCTATTTGCCCCTTTTCTTCTACACCTTCAGCAACTACCGCCATCCCCATCGTGTGTGCCAAGGCTATAATTGTTTTGATAATTTCCCGTTGTTTACCTTCAACTAAAATGGTGTCAACAAAAGTTTTATCAATCTTTAAGGTTGTCGTTGGCAACGACTGAAGATATGTTAATGAAGAATACCCTGTGCCAAAGTCATCTAAAGCCAATCGAATTCCCATAGCTTTTAATTCGTTTAGTCTACTCACACTTTGACTATGCGACTCGATTAGAGCATTTTCAGTTATTTCTAATTCAATTTGGCTTGGTTTCACTCCAGTCTCATTAAGTATGCTGCAGACCTTACAAACAAAATCTTCTGAAATTAACTGGAGAGGTGATATATTAACTGAGACAAAAGTAGTAAACCAGCCATTATCGGCTAACTTTCTGGCAAACTTACATGCTTCCCTTAAAACCCAATCTCCAATTATGTGAATAAGCCCCTTTTTCTCAGCTAGAGGAATAAATTTTGATGGAAGAATACTCCCATATTCATAGCTATTCCATCGCAGCAAGGCTTCGAATCCTATAACTTCACCCCGAGTTACAGTTACTTGCGGCTGGAAATTAAGTGAAAGTTCTCCGCGCTCAATGGAAAGACGAAGGCCATTTGTCAGCAGCATTTCTTCATATACCGTCTTGTGCATTTCCGCATCGTAAAAGCGCCAACCATTTTTGCCGGAGTTTTTAGCGGCATACATAGCATTATCTGCGTTCTTAAATATTTCCTCTGCAGTCTGACCGTCAGCAGGATACATGGAAACACCGGCGCTGGCGGAAATATGAAATGAATTGTCGTTTATTCTAACTTCCTGGCTAATTGCCCAGATAATATTCTTGGCAATTCTATCTATAGCTGTTTTTTCGGTAATACCAGGCGCTATAACCATAAACTCGTCCCCGCCAATGCGGCCGACTATTGCGTTATTACCGATATTTTCAGCAATACGTTTTCCCGTTTCGGCAATAAGAATATCACCGTAGGAATGTCCCAGGGTGTCATTCACTGTTTTGAGATCATCCAAATCAATGAATAAAACAAAACCTACTGACATTCCGCAGATAGCCAGCTCAAGCTCCTCCTGTAAACACTCATTTAAGCGTGTTCGATTAGCAAGACCTGTCAAGGCATCAGTATAAGCAAGGTGGTAAATTTCGTCGGTTTTCTTTCGTACGGCTTCCTCGGTTAGCTTTCGTTCGGTGATGTCCTGATTAGTTCCAAACCTGTGAATAGCTCTGCCGTGCTCGTCTCTGATAGTTCTGTGACGAGACACAATCCAGCGAACCTCACCATCCCGGCGGATAATACGATGTTCAACCTGATTCACGTAATCAGGTTGTCTGGAAGCATTTGCCTTCTCATAGCAATCTTTCACTACTGCGGCATCATCCGGATGAACAAATTCCTTTAGATAAACCTCAGGAGCCATTAGTTCCCCTTCTGTGGCTACATCCGTACCATAAATCGCATAAAAGCTATCATTAAACTTATACCGCCGTATCCCTTCGATGTATTCCCATGGAGCCAATCGTGCTAAATCAGCTGCCAGAGAAACTAGCTCTTCGTTACTGCGGATATCATCCTCCAGTATTTTTCGCTCGGTGATATCCTGATTGGCACCATATAATTTGATAATGTTACCGCATTCATCCTTTGAAGCACTTGAAATTGCTTTTATTATTCGTGTCGCACCATCCCGGCGTATAATGCGATGCTCCATCTCACCGATAAATTCTTGTTCCCTAAATGAGCACATACACTGAATCATTTCTTTAACTTTGGTGATGTCTTCAGGATGAACAAATTCGTGAAGATACTTCTCAGGGGTCATAAATCCCCCTTCCTTTGCTATGTCAGTTCCATAAATAGAATAAAATTCGTTATTAAATTCAAAAACGTGTTTCTCAAGATTAAAATTCCATGGACCTAAGCGAGCTAAACTAGCGGCAAGTGAAAGAATTTCTTGCGAATTTGCCAATCTATCGCCGGCTTTGCCTTGCTTCATAATTTTGCTTACTTTTTCTTCGTGCGCCATGATACTTCCTCTTTCGTCTCATGATTACTTAAGATGTAAAGCAACATTCATAATAACGTGTTTTGGTCTTTTGATTGTATTTGCTGAAAAACAGCAAAACTCCTGCCAAATTAATAAGCAGGAGTTTCTCATTATATTACATTCATTTAATTATATATAAAACATCTAATCTCAAGTCATATCTTCCCTATCGTAAACAATCTTCTCAATCAATAATTTAAATGCTCTATTTTATTCACTCGGATTGACCGCATTAATCCATAAATCTTCAAATTCATCAATCCGTTTTTCAAGTTTGCGTCCAACTTGCTCGCGGTTTGTACCATCTGATATGTGTAGGAGCATATTACCGTCCAATAACCTCCATTCTTTATTTCCCTGTGCTTAAACTGCATCCGTTTACCACACTTAGAGCAAGACGATACAGCGGGACTAAACCATAAATCGTTCACAAACCTAGTTCCTCATTAATAAGAATTATATTTATTCTCCCCTTGGGATAGGACTTCTCTGTTATTGACCAGTTGTTGCATATTCTTGTCATTGAGGAACAATTCATGCATTTACCTGTTTTTATACATGGAGTCTTTAGTTCGGGATGACGCGCTGCATTTTTCGGTGCTGCATGCTCCCGAATCCTTTTAAATGCAGAGTGAATATCAGGAACTATCTTATTTACCCCTATAGTTAAAATAACTTTTCTGGGTCCGAAAATTAGTCCTCCAATGCGGTTACCGATCATATCCAGATTCACAAGAACGCCATCGAGGGTTACTGCATTTGTTCCTGTCAAAAACAAGTCCACAGAGAGTGCTTCCTTTCTTTTACCTATCTGTTCCCTGAATGATTCATCATGGTTAAATGTATCAATGAACTTGAAGTCACTGCACGCTTTACAATATTCAATAATTCCTGTGCTTCTAAGGGTTTCTGAATCACCATAAGAAATAGTTGCAGGCTGAAATTCCCCTATGAGTTTTTTTATGATGTTACCAGCTTCTACTGAGTTGTCTACGATTTCACAGTTAAAATTGTTTTTAGAAAGTGATTTCTGACAATCTTCTAAAAGTGACATGATGCATCCTCCTTGGATTCTGACTCCAATCGCTCTTCTCTTTAAAAAGATAATTTTTATTGTTGCTTCATATACAATCAAAAACCTTTTAGGACGCGTCAAGGGGACATAGTTATCGACACCTTATTTAGACCAAATCGCGATGACGCCCCGATTAGTTTAGGTGCGACAAGATAAGCAACAAAATCTTCAATTTTAAAATGTATTCATAGCAATTCTTTCCTCATATAGCACACTGGAAAAGGAAGATGGGCAAATCGCTTAGTATTACATTCTATAAATCCTCGTTCGCGATACCATGACTTTAAAATCTCATGATCTCCAATAACACCAATCAACACCGTCTTTCCTCCCTGGCCAGTAACATATCCTGACACATACTCGACAATCTGGCGACCATATCCTTTATGCCGATATTCTGGCAATACGGCCAATCGTTCCATATAAAAACTGGTTGAATCATTTCTTTCAATAGCAACAAAACCAATCTGCACCGTTTCACAAAACACCCCAAACATTGCAATTCCCTTTTTCTGCATCTTCTGCAAATGTCGCGTTTCAATAAATGCGGGGTTGGTTGGAGCGGTTTCTTTAGTAAGTCTGAATTGTTCCGCTACAGTAGCAAAAGATGCCCGTATTACATTCACGCTGGCTGCCAATTCCTGTTCGGTATTCACTGATTTATATAGCAAAGCCATATGCCCGCTCCCTTTTATCGTTATGTAATCGTCTTTACCAACAACCTAAAATCTCCCTGCTTACTCACATAGCTGGTTGACGTATTGCAACTCCGTACCTAGTCTTTCTTGCTGCCTGAATAAGAAAAATTCTTCTAATACCGCCTCCAGCTTCCGAGTAGTATCTGTGGTATCCTTTCCTTCTTGATGCAGTTGATCAAGACCTTCCGACAGTTCCATTCTCGCTACAACTCTGTACCATAAGAAGCGTATTGCTACTTTAAATAGCAATACGCTTCTTGCATTTCTCGCTGCTGGTCAAACTTTCTTTATTGCCGTTGCAATTCTAAATTTTTTGGCTATCAATCCAAGATCTTCTTTGTTAAAATATTCTTTGGCCAATCTAGACGAATCCAGTTCATCTGTTAAATCCAACTTATATTTTGCTAAAAAATCATGAATGTATCCATCAATTGCAAAACAAGGTTTCTCGCCCACTTTAGCAAGAAATTCATAATGTTTTTTAATTTTCGGATCATCATATCTATCTTCTTGTCTAGCCAGCGAAGCAGCAACATAATCAAAAATAACTAGACTATTTTTCCCAGAATATTCGTTGACGAGATTAAATGTATTATTGATAGATTCTTCATTAAGATACATTGTTAAGCCTTCAAGCAGAAAAAGGCAGTTTTTATTCTTAACAAAGCCAGCTTCATCTAACTTTTGAGATAATGATTCTTTATTAAAATCTATAGAGATAAAATTTAAATTTGGTGGGAATTTGATATTTTTCTTCTTGATACTATTTATTTTAGTCTGCTGGGTTACCTGAGCATCAAGCTCAAATACTCTTGCCTTTTCTAATTCATCTTTAAATCGAATAGCACGAGAATCAAATCCAGCTCCAAATATTAGTACTTGTTCAATATTCGAACCAAGATTCCTAAAAACAGTGTCAATAAATTTCGTCCGAGCAATAAGATATTCATAATTACCCGGAGCTTTAAAAAAACATTTTTTTAATATCTTCCTAGAAAACTCAGTCTTGGCTATTAAATTAAGATAAGAAGGCACAAGCATAGGAGCAATATAATCATCACTTTTATAGTTAGGGTCTTTTTCATAATAAGATACTGCCCGAGTTAGGCATGTTCCCTGCGCTGTTATGGATACCTTTGTTTCAATTCTTTTACTCATAAATACCTCTTCAAGCTACGCTATTTATATTTTTTTCCCATTATCGTCTAAATTATAAACAACTAGAGCCATAACTATCACAAGATTAGCTATGACTTTAGTTTCGTTATGCTGTATATATTTTCCTACTAAAGCCACATAAAAGTGTTATTATAATGAGCATAGCACCACTGCAGGAAACTGCCATAATATGCTGTACTTGTCATTAGAATAAATTTTATTTTATAACTAAAGGGGCGTAATCTATGATATTAGTAAGTGCTTGTTTAGCAGGTGTAGAATGCAGATATAATGGTTCTTCTCATACAATTCCCGAAGTTGTTGAAATGGTAAAAAAAGGGGATGCTATGCCTATTTGCCCAGAAATACTTGCTGGTTTACCAATACCTCGTCCCCCCGCCGAACAACAAAATGGAATGATTATTTCATCCAACGGCGATGACCAAACTGCCGATTATTTATTAGGTGCTACCATTGCGCTATACTATAACGCCTTAATATCCTTTATCAGCATTGCAACATTTTCTTCTTTTGTAGCCCAACTGGTGCAAAATCTTACAACACTGTGTTCTGCATCAACTTTTTCCCAAAAAGAATACGAATACTTTTTACTCAACTTTCTCAGCGCAGCATCAGGCAAAATGGGAAACTGCTGATTTGTCGTAGAATCATAGCGAAAAGAAAATCCTTTTTCAGCAAAGGCATCTTGAATCAATAGCGCCATATCGACAGCATGCTTTGAAATTTCATAGTATAGCCCATCCTCAAATAACGTTTCAAACTGAATGCCTAATAGTCTCCCTTTAGCCAACATTCCACCATTTTGTTTGATATGATAGCGGAAATCTTTTTTCAATGCATCGTTTAAAATTACTACAGCTTCTCCAAACAAGGCTCCGACCTTTGTGCCCCCAATATAAAACACATCACACAGTCTTGCAATATCTGCCAACGATAAATCACTATCTTTTGAAGCTAGACCATATCCTAATCTGGCCCCATCCATAATAAGTGGCAAACCACATTTCCGACAAACTTGACTTAATACTTCCAGCTCGGATTTACTATAAGTGGTTCCATTCTCCGTAGGGTGAGAAATATAAACCAAACCGGGCTGTACCATATGCTCGTGAGTGACATCATTCCAATGGGCATCATATAGTTCTTTTACTTGCTCAGCCTTAATTTTTCCATCATCACTTGGTAAAGTAAGTACCTTATGACCAGAAGCTTCAATCGCACCGGTTTCATGTACGGCGATATGTCCGGTAGCAGCCGCCACTGCACCTTGATGCGGACGCAAAATCGAAGATATGATTGTTGTATTGGTCTGTGTTCCGCCAACCAAAAAATGCACATCAGCCTGCTCATTCTGGCACGCTTTTCTAATATACGCCCTGGCTTTTTCAGAGTGTTCATCCATTCCATAACCTGTGGTCTGCTCTTCATTGGTTTCCACTAATCGTTTCAGGATGCGCTCATGTGCGCCCTCTGTATAATCAGATTCAAATCGTATCATCGTATTATTCTCTCCAATCGGTCTAATTTTCTAAATCATAAACATAGGTAAGTAGTGTTGCCATATGTTTATGTGGATCATCATGCTCCTTGCTCCATTTCTTTGCTATCGCGCTCTTGTGTGAGTATGTACGTTGTTGCTACACCAGCAAGCAATCCCCAAAAAGCTGATCCTACTCCCCAAATTGTAATTCCAGATATAGTAACAAGAAATGTAAACAGTGCCCCTTCTTTATACGACTCTTCACTCATGGCCAGCGAAAGACTTGACGTAATTGACCCCACTAATGCCAATCCGGCTATCATCGTTATTAACGTACTTGGCAAAGCTGAAAAAACTGAAGAAATGGTCCCACCAAAGAAACTAACCAAAATATATAATATTCCGCAAGCAATTCCGGCAATATAGCGTTTATCTGGATTTTTATGTGCGTCTTTTCCGGTACAAATCGCAGCAGTGATTGCAGCTAAGTTTACTCCATGAGATCCAAAAGGAGCAAATAGCAGAGACGCAAGGCCAGTAGTTGTAATAATAGGGGTTGCTGACGTAGTGTAGCCATCAACTTTAAGCACCCCCATCCCCGTGGCATTTTGCGCAGTCATAGTAACAATGCCTAGCGGAATTCCTAAGCCAATTAATGCTTGCAGTGAAAAAGTAGGTTTGGTAAAAACCGGATAAACCAAAGAAATATTCATACTACCAATATTTAAATAGCCAAGAGTATATGAACTAAATACCCCCATCATTAACGTAATCGCTATTGCATAACGCGGAATAAATCTTCTTGATAATAAGTAACACACAAGCATTGGAACTGTTATCATCGGCAGTTGTTGCAATGAAATAAACACATCCACGCCAAATTTAAGTAAAATCCCTGCAAGCATTGCAGCAATAATAGACTGAGGAATTCTATCGATAACAGATGTAAATAGTCCAGAAATACCTAAAATGGTTGTAATTATTGCTGCTAAGATAAAAGCTCCAATTGCATCAGAGTAAGCGTAAGTAGCCCACCCGGAAACTAACAACACAGCCCCCGGCGTAGACCAGGAAGTTATTACCGGAACTTTTAACCACACACTCAAAACCATGCCTATAACGCCACTACTAAAAGATATTGCCCATATCCATGATGATAATAATGAATCACTTAAATGGGCAACCTTTGCGGCTTGAAAAACGATTAGCATGGGGCCTGCATAAGAAACTATAACAGCAATCACTCCTGCTATAATTGCTGAGAATGAACAATCATTTTTTATTGTGCTCAAAAAAGAACTTTTCGTACATGCCAACTGCTGTATCATGGTATTACTCCCTTTCTATTTTTCATTAATACACCTCTACTGTTATACATAATTTTATTTCTTATTTCCATCATCCTTGCGCTAATAGGAACGCATGACATATTATTATAATAAAGCCACCACATGTATAACAGTCAACACCGTTGTATAACACCAATAGTTGGAGGGAGCCATTTGAATATCTCTGTTGATCGAAATTCCAAAACCTCTATTCAAGAACAAATCAAGTTGGAAATTGCCCAACGCATCCGTTCCGGTCTACTAGAAGAAGATTATGCCCTTCCATCTGTTCGGCAACTTTCACATTGTTCAAATATCAGTTTAGTAACCGCACATAGAGTATATAAATCACTTGAAAAAGATGGACTTATTAAAACCATTCGAGGAAAAGGCACTTTTGTGAAACAGCATACCACCTTACATAACGACACTCCTCAAGGAATTAACACAATTTCTCTCGATCCGTTCAACTGGCACTTATCCATTCCGGATTATCTTCCCCGTGCGAGTTTTTGGAGTCAAAGCAGCGTACGCCTTCCTCCTCAATTTCTTGATATGGCTACAGCTTCTATACATCATTCATTACTTCCACTAACTTTGTTGCAAGCTTCTATGCAGCAAGCCTTACGACAATATCCGCAGTCTCTTGGGTGTTATTCTCCATACCAAGGCGATCCTGACTTTTTAAAAGTTATTTGTGATTATTTTGCAAATCAAGGCTTGTCAATACGCCCTCATCAACTAATTGTCACTAATGGAACCCAACAAGGAATGGATTTATTCGCCCGGACATTTTTAGGGCCCAAAGATGTGATTGCAATGGAAACCCCTTGTTTTTCCGGGGCCATTGATGTCTTTCGATTCAACCACACTATAATTCAGCCAATTCCAATTGATGCTGAAGGAATTCGTATTGATATATTAGAAGAACTCGCTGCACAGACAAAAATTAAAGCTATCTACACTGTACCAACTTACCAAAACCCAACAGGTACAATTATGTCTCTCAACCGCCGCAAAGATCTACTTGAGTTTGCAGAAAATAATAATATTCTTATTCTCGAGGATGATCCTCATCGAGAATTATCTTTATTCAACAACAATTTGGCAATAAAGCCGCCTCCAACGCTTAAGTCATTAGATAAATCCGGTAGAGTGATTTACCTCAAAGGCTTTAGTAAATTTCTTTTTCCGGGACTTAGATTAGGCATTATTGTTGCCGATGGCACTATCTACAACCGATTGCTAGCGGCAAAATCGATTTCCGATCTCGGCTCCCCTCTATGGCTTCAAAAATCCCTTATTCCTCTGTTTTCCAATCCACAGCTTGTCACCTTTATAAAAAATTTAAATCAAAAGCTAACGTCTCGAAGTAGTTTTGTCATGAAAATGCTTACCGACAATCTTGATCCCCAAATTAAGTTTAAAAAAATATATGGCGGAATGCATTTGTGGCTTACGTTGCCTCCCGAAATATCTGCCGACAACCTGCTTACCATAGCCCATAGCCGTAGTATTCACTTTTTACCGGGATCCATCTTTTATCCTGGCGAACCCGAATCTAACCACTTGCGTATTTGTTGGACCAATCTTTCAGATGATAACTTACCAAAAGCATTAGATATACTCTGTCGTATACTCAATAACGCAATAAGCAATCCATAACTTAGACAGTAAACCATTTTAGTCACGCCGGCTTTACGTGGAAAGACAGGGGACAGAGGAACTGTCTTAAAACAAGACAGTTCCTCTGTCCCCTGTAAGCTTCTTTAACCTTTGATCCTTTCCTGACACCCTTATAACCATCTTAATGATATTATCAATGCTGCCGAGTATAAGTTAGAAACCAATCATAGAGTTCCTGATTTTTATATACACCGGCAATGTTGTGCCCTTGCTCTTGTAAAATTGTAAGCTTTGGTCTGCTGCCTTGTGCCAGTAACGCGTTAATCATTGCTTCATCATTCTTCAGCGGACAAATGGTATCCTTTTCACCATGAAATGCCCATATTGGCATAGAAATCAACTGCTTATTCCAACTGTTTGGAACTGCTGGATTCGAGGCCAGAGGAGCTATCGCTGCAAAGTATTCTGGATACAGACAAGCTAGATTCCATGTGCCGTTCCCTCCCATGCTCGTTCCGGTCAAATAAACTCTATCTTCATCTATACGATATTTCGTAAAAACATCATCAAGCAACGCCGCCAGAATATCCGACTTATTCAACCAAGTTTCGTCTTCCGGACATTGTGGTGCTAGAACGATAAAGGGAAAATCGGTGCGTCTTTCTGCAACCCAAGTTGGTCCATATTCTTTCACTAAATCTATGTTTTGCCCACGAAGTGAGCTCCCATGTAAAAATAAAATCATTGGCCACTGATTTGTAGTTTGGGTGTATCCCGCAGGAAAAATAAGCATGTATTGAATTTTTTGGTCATTATATGTAAAAGTATTTCTTTTTTCTACAAAAGTAGTCGATGATTCAACAGTTTCTGATGTATGTGCTGCCAGCGTTGATGCTGGTTCAATATTTACCCCCTTCTGTTCATTAACATTAAAACCTTTTTGAACACAATAACATGTTATTATAAATAATAGAAAAATAATGATGCCAAAAATCTTCTTCAAACTAGCACCCCTTTCTTAAGGATTCTCTTTATACAGTCATTCGCAAAAATTAATTGTCCATCCATAGGTTACATCTATATACTACTTCAATTTGCTAGGAAAAAAAATGACGATTGCCTTACAGTTCCATTACAAAAAAGCTTCTGCCATTAATCTATATAAGCTTCTTGCGCTGTAAGCAATCGTATATAAATATTATCCTCAACAAAACAGCGTGAACCTCGACATTAGTGAAGGTCCACGCTAGTTTTGTTCTATTAAAACTCAATTTAATTCATTAAAAAAATAATTTCTATAGCAAACTGGTACAAATTTTTAAAATTATGCAGGAAACTGCCATAATATGCTGTACTTGTCATTAGAATAAATTTTACTTTTATAACTAAAGGGGCGTAATCTATGATATTAGTAAGTGCTTGTTTAGCAGGTGTAGAATGCAGATATAATGGTTCTTCTTATCCAATTCCTGAAGTTGTTGAAATGGTAAAAAAAGGGGATGCTATGCCTATTTGCCCAGAATTACTTGCTGGTTTACCAATACCTCGCCCCCCCGCCGAACAACAAAATGGAATGATTATTTCGTCCAACGGCGAGGACCAAACTTCCGATTATTTAATAGGTGCTACCATTGCGCTAAAAATTGCTTTATTAATTAACTGTAACAAAGCTATCTTAAAATCAAATTCACCTACCTGTGGATGTGGAGTTATTTATGACGGTACATTTTCTGGGCACCTAATTAATGGAGATGGTATTTTTGCAAAGTTACTTAAAGAAAACGGTATCAAAGTTTGTACCATCGACTAGCCTTAAACCCCATATATCTATCTCCTAGTTTTATGCACTCTTGCATTCATTCCATAGCATAACACGCATTAAATAGACATTAGTCAATAATTTGACTAATGTCTATTTAATGCGTGAACTAGAGTCACCCATAACCCCTGCTATCAACAAAAGAGCATAGTAATAGATGACGAGTCCATACAAAATAAGCTAGCAAAAAGCCCAATACATTTTGCTGAATCTATATATTGCCGTGGTCTATTTCCAAGCAGCTAAGCCTGAGGTAACAACGGCAACATCCTGGGCTACAGAACCACCGCTTACACCAATTCCGCCTACGACTTGCCCATTTTCAATAATTGGTAAACCACCGCCAAAGATGACCAACCGACCATTGTCTGTTGTATTAATTCCAAATAACATCTGGTCTGGCTGAGTTAAACTGGCCAGTTTTTCGGTGGACATTTTGAGGGCTACTGAAGTATAGGCTTTGCCGCGAGAGATATCGATGCTAGCTAGAAGTGCCCCATCCATACGATGCTGAGCTACCATGTTTCCGCCTTCGTCAACTACGGTAATAACCATAGGACAGCCGATCTCTACTGCCTTTTGTTCAGCAGCAGTAATCATTAGTTTTGCTTTATCTAAATTTACGATTGGAGCGGCCTGCGCCATTGATGCAAATCCCAGAACCAGTACCATGCAGAAAATGAGCATACAAGTTACTTTTCTTTTCAATACAAACACTCCTTCTCTAGTAGATATTTACCTGATATGATGTAATTAAATTGGTAGTATTCACCTCCTCTATACAGAGTTCGAGCTGGTTCTGCAAAATCCTCTGCTAAAGATAAGAATTTTGTAAAAATTTCAAAAATATTACTGAATTTTGCTGAACAGTAAATTAAGGGAGACAATGGGACAGGTTCAGCATCCCATTTTTTTGTATAGGAAAACCCCGCGTCTAACGCGGGGTTTTCCTATACAAAAAAAGCGCTCAACGGTGAGAGTGAGCATCAGGCGACAAAAGGCGATAGACTAAAGTGAACCAAGAAAGTCGTGCCTAGGGATACTAGGGGACATTCCCCACTTTGTCAGCTTTTAGTATTATTACTATGCGCTGCAAAAAAGGAATGTCCTCTATATCCTAACCATATAAGGTTTTCTCGTGCTTACGCGTCAGAATAGCTTGACTCAAATCCCGTTCTCGGCACAAAAAGCATCAACTTTTAACCGTATGTCCTGCGCGGTGCTCATTTTTAGGACAGCTTCCAGTAACGCGTTACATTGCTTTAATTCCATTTGACTGACAGCATGTTTTACTTTGCGGATCGCAGTCGCCGACATGCTTAATTCATCCAGTCCCAATGCCAGCAGCAGCGGGACCGCTTTAGGATCTCCAGCCATACCGCCGCACATGCCGACAAATTTCCCTGCCGCGTGAGCAGCCTGAACAACAGTATGGAGCAGAGTTAGGATAGAGGGATTAAAATGGTCGTACAAATAGTCAATTTTTTCGTTCATTCGGTCAACTGCCAGCGTATATTGCACAAGATCATTGGTCCCTATACTGAAGAAGTCCACTTCCCTGGCAAATTGTGCGGCCATTACGGCCACAGACGGTACTTCCACCATAATACCCACTTCAATGGTTTCGTCAAAAACATGGCCTTCCGCTCTCAGTTGTCCTTTGACTTCTTCCACAATCGCTCTGGCGCTTCGCCATTCCTCAATACCGGAAATCATCGGAAACATGATTCTTATCCTGCCATAGGCACTTGCCCGCAAAATTGCCCTCAGTTGCGTGACAAAGAGAGGTTTCTGATCAAGACAGAGCCGAATGGCTCTGTACCCCAGAAACGGATTCATTTCTTTGGGGATTTTCAAATAGGGAAGCTCTTTATCGCCACCAATATCCAGGGTGCGGATGATTACCGGCTTATCGCCCATGACCCGGACAATGTCTTTATAGACATTAAACTGGGTTTCTTCGTCCGGCAGACTAGCCTCCGACATATAAATAAGCTCGGTCCGTAATAACCCTATACCCTCCGCCCCTTGTTCCACTGCATAACGGGCGTCTGCCACCGTACCAATATTCGCTCCGATTTCAACCCGGTGACCGTCCTGGGTAACAGCCTCTTGGGCGGCATAGGCCTGCCAGGCACTTTCCGCCTTGGATTCCTTCGCCATCTTCTCCGAATAGCTGCGAATGGTAGCTTCACTAGGATGAATAATGCAAATGCCGCCCGTACCGTCAACAATCACAGTATCTCCGTCCCGGACCTGATCAAAGCCGGTGGCAATGCCAATAACGGCCGGAATGCCCAATGTTTTGGAAAAGATCGCTGTGTGGGAGGTTTTACCACCTTTTTGCGTAGCAAAAGCCAGTACATACTTTTTATTTAACTGCACGGTATCGGTGGGCGCCAGATCATCGGCAATTAGAATAACTTCCTCGCGAATATCCGCCAAATTTATGTCTTTTGCACCTGTTAGAGCGGCCAATAGCCGGCTGCCGACATCCTTTACGTCAGCAGCCCGTTCCCGCATATACTCATTAGGCATATTCTCAAAAATTGCCGCGACTTGTTTGACAATTTGTTCAACGGCTTTTTCAGCCGAGAATAATTTTTTAGTAATCAGCTTTTCCATTTCCGGACAAAATGTCGGATCTAATAATATGCTTTTCTGAGCCGCAATGACACCTGCTTTTTCAGTGCCGACTGTCTGCTGCGCCTGTTCAATCAGCTTTTCCGTTTCTTGAATACTTTTTTCCTTCGCCTCAGCAAGCCGCTTTAGTTCCTGAGCAACGCCGGCTTCTGCAATATCCGCAAACTGCTGATTCTGAACACCGTGAGCATAACGGATTGCTTTTCCCATCCGGATTCCCTCAGAAACCCCAATACCGGACAATCTGATTTCAGCCATAGCTTTTCACCTTTCACCAATTATTCCTCGCCGAATTTACTGTTAACTAAATCCAGCAGTGCTTTTGCCGCCGGTTCTTCGTCATCGCCATCGGCTTCAATAATAATTTTGGACCCATATTCAAAGCCCATGGTCATCAATCCCAAAATACTTTTACCATCAGCTTCCATTCCTTCTGCATTTTTCACCCTTATACCGGCCTTAAATTCATTTGCCTTTTCCATAAACAACTGAGCCGGACGAATATGAAAACCAGTCTTATTTTGCAGGATACCTTCCACAACGATCATGCCGTACCTCCTAAATCGATTGCAAAACTTCAAAAAGTTCTGCAGATGAATTTGCTGCCAATAGATTTTTCCGAAAATCCTCATGGATTAATTTTCTCGATAAGGCAATTAATATTTTCATATGCTCATTGCTGGCATCCTGGTCTGATACGCCAATCAGAAATACAAGCTGCACCGGCTTGCCGTCAAGCGAATTCCAGTCAACCGGATTCGCCAGCCGGGCAAAGGCCAGGCCGGCGGAAACGACGCCGCCGGATTTGCCGTGCGGAATGGCCACCCCGAACCCAATGCCTGTTGAGCCTTTTTGTTCCCGTTCATTCACCGCTGCCAAATAAGCAGCCTTATCCTTGACAAATCCGGCCTTTTCCATACCGTCAATCATGATCTGCAAGCATTCTTCACGGCTTGCGGCGTTGAGTTCCAAGAAAACAGCTTCATCATTAATAATGTTTAAAATCTCCATTAATTCGTTGCACCTCCCGGTAGTTGAAAAACACTGCTGTGTTGTTTTATTTATTCGCCTTTAGGCAGACGTTTTATTCTTCTTTACCAGACTGACCAATAGCGCAGTCACAACTGTTCCGGCCACAATCGAAAGCACATACATAACCAAATTGCCCACTGCATTAGGAATCATCAGAACGAAAATCCCGCCATGCGGCGCCCTTAATGTGGCGCCCAGAGCCATTGATAACGCACCGGCCACTGCCGACCCGGCCATAATCGAGGGAATAATCCGGAAAGGATCGGCAGCAGCAAACGGAATAGCCCCTTCCGTGATAAACGAAATTCCCAGTACGCCCGCTGCCTTGCCTGCCTCCCGCTCTTCATCGGAAAACTTTTTCGGCGCAAGGACAGTCGCCAGCCATAACCCGAGAGGAGGCGTCATTCCTGCAGCCATTACGGCAGCAATCGGTCCGTAAAGTCCACTGCCCAGCAGTCCGACCGCAAAGGTATAGGCTGCTTTATTTACCGGCCCGCCCATATCAAAGGCCATCATCGCTCCTAAAAGGAGTCCCAGCATACCGGCATTGCCGGAACCAAGATTCGTAAGCCAGCCGCTAAGCGCGTCCATTATCGCTTTCATCGGGCCGCCAATCACATACACCATCATCAAGCCAACAATGGCGCTGCCAAAGAAAGGAATAATCAATATAGGTACCAAACCGGCAAAATTCTTGGGCAGCTTGATGTTTTCTTTCATCCATTTGGTCACATAGCCGGCCAAAAATCCGGCAATAATCCCGCCAAGAAAACCTGCTCCGACTTTAGATGCCAGCATCCCGCCAATAAGGCCCGGCGCAAGACCCGGTTTTTCCGCAATCGAGAAGGCGATAAACCCCGCAAGAACCGGCACCATCAAAGCAAACGCCGTACCGCCGCCGATATCCATCAGCGCGGCCGCCAATGTTCCTTGCTGTTTGAAAGCTTCAATGCCGAATATAAATGAAATAGCAATTAAGAGGCCGCCGGCAACAACAACAGGCAGCATATAGGACACACCGGTCATCAGATGTTTATAGGGCCCGGTTATTTGTGCTTTTTTCACGGCTTTGTTTTGCGCCGCCTGATCAATAAATTCTTGGGCAGACGGCTTCACGGCCAATGCTTCTTCAATGATGCTCCGGGGATCTTTAATGGCTTGCCCAATAGCGACTTTTACAACCGGCTTACCGGCAAAGCGTGATTCTTCCACATCGGTAGCTGCGGCAACAATAATCGCATGAGCTTCGGCAATATCCGCCGCGGTTAATTCATTTTCAATCCCCACTGCTCCACGGGTTTCAACCTTAATCTCAACATTTTTCTCCTTAGCTGCCTGTAGCAAGGCTTCGGCCGCCATATAGGTATGCGCTATACCTGTCGGACATGCTGTCACCGCAAGAATCTTTTTCATCCCAAAATCCTCCCCCATTTTTTTATTATTGCGTTTCTATAGTCTGTTAATTTTTACCTTATCTATAAATTGCCGGACTTCCGCTAAAGAACATACCTGCGTGCCCGGCTTTGAAGCCGTTACCGTCCCCGCAGCCGTAACCCATTGTGCCGTTTCTTCCAAAGAATAGCGATTCAGCAGCGAATAGGCCAGTACGGCAACCATGGAGTCTCCTGCCCCTACCGTGCTTTGGGGTACGATCGGCTCAGTCCGCACCCGGTAGGTTGCCGTTTTGTCCATAATGATGGCACCTTGCGACCCCATGGAAACAATGATGAGTTCAATACCTTGGGCCAAAATCGTCCGGGCTGCCCGGATAACCTCCCGGTCATCCGCCAATTCAATACCTGCTAATTTTTCCAGTTCGTGAATATTGGGCTTAATAGCGAAAGGTGCTGCTTGAATTCCTTCAAGAAGCGCCGCATCATCGGCATCCAGTATGGTTTTTACCCCTTTACCCTTAGCGAGCTCCACCAATTCGCGATAAATACCAGTCCCGACACCAGGCGGCAGGCTCCCGCTTAAAACCAGGTAGGCAGCATCGTTGAGAAGCTCGGAAAGCTGAGTTTTAAACCTGTCAATTTCCGTATATCCCACCACAAAACCAGCTTCATTAATTTCGGTCGTGCAGTTGGAGCTGTTATCCACTATTTTTAAATTTGTCCGTGTTTCACCGGCTATTGGCAAAAAGCTGGCCGCAATTTTTTCCAAAGACAGATAGTTCAGCAGGTTCTGGCCTTGAGTACCGGCAATTAATCCCGCGGCCGTAACCCGGACCCCAAATTGATTGAGCACCTTGGCAACATTAATGCCCTTGCCGCCTGGGTCCATCCGCACACTTTGAACACGATTCAAGCCGCCAACATTAAGTTTTTCAACAACAACTGTTTTATCAATTGCCGGGTTCAAAGTAACTGTAACTACAGATGATTTCAAGCACATTCTCCTCCTATGGGGTTACTACACAAACCCTGACTCCTAACTCTTCCATTTCACTGACTGCAGCTTGTGAGATTTTGTCATCCACAATGCATGTATCAATTCTTGCTATCTCGGCAAATCTGGCAAAAGCTACCTTACCTATTTTGGTATGATCGGTTAGTAAAATAACCTGTTTGGCAATATCAATCATCTTGGCTTTTGTTGATGCTTCCACAAGATTTGGGGTTGTCAGGCCTGCTTGTACATCCAGCCCGTTTGTTGCGATAAAAGCCTTATCTACCCGCAGCATGCTGAGCGATTGTTCCGTAATCGGCCCGACCATCGCCAGCGTATTTTGCCGCAATGTTCCCCCGGTCATAATAACCTCGATTCCGTCAAGGCCCCGCAGTTCCTGGGCTAAAATCAGCGAATTCGTCACAACCTTTATGTTGGAAAAATTCTTCAGTTCTTTAGCCAGATAAGCCGTTGTCGTCCCAGAATCAATTACCAGGGTATCACCATCCTGAATAAACTCAGCCGCCTTTTGGGCAATTCGTTCCTTTTCGCTGCGAAACTTATCTTCTTTCTCGACAAAAGTCGGTTCAAAATTGACATTCTCCAGACATACGGCCCCGCCATGTGTCCTTTTTAATAATTTCGCATCTTCCAGTTCTTGCAAGTCCCGGCGAATTGTTGATTCCGAAACATGAAAAACCTTACCAAGTTCTTGTACGGAAGCCCGTAAATGCTCTTGCAGGTATTCAACGATCTTCAGTTTGCGTTCTTCTTCATATAACATTATTGCACCCCCACATGCCCAAAATAACCGCATGAGTGTTTCATGATTACTTGTGATCATTTATGATTATTTACTCTTATATGTGATTATAATCTGACTATTCTCAACTGTCAATATACAAATTTATACCGCATTAAGGATAATTTTTCTTAGTCTGCCCCTTACAAAAAAAACAAATAATCCACAAGCCCGGAGGCTTGCGGATTATCTGTTTTTACATCATCTAGTACCCACATTCTCCCTAAAAAACACTCAACGGGGAGAGTGAACGTCAGGCGACAAAAGGCGATAGACTAAAGTAAACCAAGAAAGTCGTTCCTTGATTTCCGGTTTTTACATTAATGGTGGCATGGTGTCTGGTGGCAATGCGGTAGCAAATTGGTAAGCCCAATCCCGTGCCAGTATCCTTCGTCGTTAAAAATGGTGTTCCCAGGTTTTGCAGAATATCATCCGGCATACCAGTCCCCTGATCTTGCACCCACAAGACAACTTCTTTTTTTTCAAAACTTGTCCCAATAACAAGTGTGCCGCCCCTTGGCATGGCCTCCAAACCGTTACGTACTAAATTCAGTATCAGTTGGCGGATTTCATTTTCATCCAGAGCAAGCGTGGGTAATTCTTGTAATTTAAGACTTACAACAACATTACAAGCGGCGGCGTCAGCCTCAATTAAAGGGGATATTTTTTGTATTAATGTATTTAAACAGTGTGTTTTCAGTTCAACCCGCTTATCTTTGGCTAAAAAGAGGTATTCGCTGATAATGGTATTAGCACGGTTCAGTTCTTCCAACATTAAAAACAAACGATTTTCATACTTATGTAACTCAGCCTCACGAGCCATTATTTGCAAATAGCCGCAAACCGTTGTTAAAGGGTTGCGTATTTCATGGGCGACACTGGCAGCCATCGCTCCCGCCATATTCAGCTTGTCAACACGGGTGGCAAGGCGGTCCAGTTCTTTACGGGCGGTGACATCCCGGATAATGCCGTCAAGGTAAAGCAAATTTCCTTTTTCGTCATAGTGGGGAACACACTTATTCTCAAGCCATATTATATAGTTATCTTTACGTATTAAACGCAGCGCAAGAGGCAAAGAACTATATTCTCCCGTGGCGTTAATAAAAGCCTCATACGCAGGCAGATCATCAGGATGAATCAAGTTACGCAGCAAGCCGGCATCGTCATAATATTCACCGGCACAATAGCCGGTGATGGGAAGTACGGACGGACTGATATACTCCATTTTAGGTTCAGGTAAAAGCCGGTAACGGTAGATGATGTCTACTGCACCTTCCGTTAACAGCCGAAAGTAAGCTTCCCGCTCAAGCAAATCGGCGCGGTTTTTTTCAAAATACACAATTAACGTACCGGAGGCAATAATGAGCCGTAATATTCCGCCAATGGCGTAATTCACGGAAGGTATCCAGGTCAATCCTAAACCGAGGGTATAAAGGGAGCTGGCGGTAAGCAGGCCCCAGAGGATAAATGCATAGCCGGTAATGCGGTTGCCGATACCCTTTATTTTTAAATCATGTATAAAAGAACGACCAATTGTAACCAAGATTATGCCGGCGAACATGGCGGGAAAAGCATGTTTAAATGAAAACGGCAAATCCAGGAAAGCGGCGGTAATGCTGACTACGGTCACGGCGGCGGCGCCGTACACCCACCAACGGTTAAACGGTCTGCCGACAAAAAGATACTGGCCCCACAGAAACAATAGGATTGTGCTGTTATACACTATTTGAAAGATTATAAATCCGGTCAACGATTGTTTCCAATCAAATATCCCAGAGTCAAATAGGACCAGCCGCACGGAAAAGGCGACCCAGGTTATGATCCAAATCCCCATGTAGCGTTCACGGTACAAGACGTAAAGATAGCTGTAGACTAGAATCATACAAAACATTCCGGCTACCGCGAATAATATTGCCAAGCTCGCGTGATTCACAAAATTTCACCTTATTTCAAATATTATTGATCGGTTCAAAAATGTAACAACATTATTTTACTACTTCCCATTGTAATAATTACTCGAACTGAGTAATAGCTTACCAAATTTTTGAAATTAAAGACCCTTTATTCAAATGATGTGTTTGAATAAAGGGTTTTTATTTACAAAAAGGGACATTTTTTTTTAAAACACATAGGTAATGCAATTTATTTCCTTAAATTTCAATCAAAGGAGGTGATTGGCGATGAAAACGTAATACCTCTGCTCGATCGTCCGCTACAAAAAAACCGAAAAAAGGAGCGAAAAAAATATGGCAAACGTAGTTAGCTTATCTGACAAATCCATTACCATCGGAATTGCGACAACACCGCAAGAAAAAAAGGAAATTTTCCGCTTTCGTTACCACATTTACGCAAGAGAAATTGGCCATCGGCTCGCATCCATTGACCATCGTAAAGGAATGTTATGTGATGAATTAGATGAAGGAGGAATACTGTTACAGGTTAAGACAGAAACAAATTTGATCGGTACTTTGAGAGTGAATATTGGATATCTTCAAGACTTCCCTCCATATATAGTGCGTAATTTTTCATTGGACAGGTTTCAGAACTTTAATAGTTGTAACGGCAATCAACTCTATGCATATAATTCAAAAGGCATTATATCTTCAAACTATCGTCGCTCTGGAACACACCATTTGCTGGAAGAAATAAGTTACAAACTTTATTGTGATAACCACGTTCATTTTAGCTTCGGTAATTGCAATTCTTATTTGCTCCCCTTTCATGAACGCTACGGCTACCGACGCTACACACGCAATTGGGCCGACCCAGATTACGGCCTGCAAGTACCACTTGTCTTACTAATAGACGATATCGCATACTTGCAGACTGTAAACTCCCCCATGCTTAATGTGGCTTATAACAGAACCGCACCAAACGATCAAACCCGCAAATGGTTTTACCGGGAATTTCCTGAAGCTGCAAAAGTAATCAGCAACCGCGCGGTTACGGAAGATGTTTATTGGGCTTACCTGCACAAATATCTTCAATATTCTCCCCATAAGGCAATTCCGATGCTCCACGGAATTCCTGAATCGGCGGCCAAAAAATTCGTCCACAGTTGCGGCGCAATTCTCAAATGTCACACCGGCGAACCGATAATAACCTGCGGCGATTCCGGTAATGAACTAAATATTTTACTTACCGGCAGACTGGAAACTTCGGATGGTAAATACATATTACCAGGACAGTCTTTTGGCGAAGTCGGTTTAGTTAATCGTACTAAGCATACATCAAATATTTTTGCAAGCACCGATGTAGAAATCCTTGTTTTATCTTTCCAATATTTTAAGAAATTCAGTTATACTTACCCTGATATTTCCCGTAAGATTTTACAAAACTTAGCGGCAACAGGCAGCCTTAAATCCCGGACAAGTTCGTCATTAAAACTTTGATTATTATAAAGGAGGATGTGAGCAATATGGATTACACTCAAGTTTATCAACGAAATATCGGTTTATTTACGCCCCAGCAACAAGAAAAATTACGCAATGCCAAAGTCGCAGTTGCCGGAGTAGGTGGAGTGGGCGGTATTCAAGCCGCTACTTTGGCACGTTTGGGCATTGGCGAGCTGGCTATTATGGATCCTGGAGTGTTTGATGAACCTGATATGAATCGCCAATTTGCTGCTATGGCCGCTAATATCGGCCGTAATAAAGCAGCCGCTACTGCAGAAATGTTAAAGGAAATCAATCCATTTTTAAAACTTACTGTCTATGAACAATCCCCCTCAACCGAGGAAGGGCTTGCTGAATTTATGCAAGGTAGTGACATTGTAATTGATGCCATTGATTACTGCGGTCTCGACTATAAAGTTATGTTTGCCCAACTAGCAAGGAAATTGGGAATCAGAAATATTTCCGCTCCAATCCCTGACTTTGGTACTTTTATGGTCATATTTGACCCACAAGGCATGACCATGGAAGAATTTTATTGCGTTCCAGCTGATCCTGTTGCGCGTACACCCCACTGTGTACCGTATGACAAATTGCTGGAAACACACCGCAGCCAAGTATTAATTGACTTTATGTCCGGCAAATGCCACTATATTTCCACCAATGCTGGCGCTGCTTGCCTGAGTGGAGCAATTGTAGCTACAGAAACTGCTTTGCTTATCACCGACAAAAGGACAAATGAAGACATTGCATTCGCCCCTCAGATAACCTATGTAGATATGCTGAACCGTATTTACGAGACATACATACCAGAAATACATCGGCAATCCAAATAATAACTTACTTTTATATTGTCACAGAGCCAGTTCTTATTTATAGAATTGTTATGTCAAAAAGGACCTGCTCTAATGGCATCCACAAAATTTACATTTACTCTGATTACTAAATATTTCGCCTCAATCGCGCCAGCAAAACGGAGCAGACTGAGCCGCCTTCACGCGGCGAATTGAGCCACCCCTACGTAGCAAGCGCCAGTTGAGGGAAACCGTGGGAAGTATTTCCAACAGATTCGTGCTGCAGTACCTGTCAGGAAGACTCGCGGGGACGGTTATTGTGAAAGTTCCCTTTCAGCTGTTCGCCTGTGCCAAACTTTTCCATGGCTGTTCCGCCGATTCAGTCTTACCGGCTAGGCTAAATAAAAAATTCAAAAAAACATAGAATCCCTGCCAAATTATAATTGGGGGGGCAGGGATTCTACTTTTTTCCATCACTAATGATGCGTTCTCAACAATTAATCCACAAACGGTTTGCTTTATAACACCAAATACTTATCCATATCTATTCACTTTTTTTAGGAACTGCCTTACCTGCAGGTTTGACTTCCTTGGCATTATCTCTCACATCTTGAGGAATCTCTATAGGATCTACTTGATTATATTTTGAATACGTTACTTGCATATTCAATGTTGATTTTGTCAAAAAATCTTCGATTGCAGTTCTATCCTTGGGATTAGCTATATTCAAGAACAATTTTGCCGCTTTTTGAATCGGTTCTGTTAAATCCATATCTATTTCTTTTACCATCTTAGTCACTTTATCAACTTTAACAATATATTTTATGTCGCCAGCAGCCAATAGCCCAAGCCGCGCTACCGCAACCCCTCTCAGCATATCCTTATCCTGCGCATAATTCTCTTTGACAGCTGCCTCTATAGCATCACTTAGTTCTATTGTATCCAAAGTTATTTCCATATATTTGTAAGATGGTGTTTCCTTTTTCAATTCCACCGATTTCATCATCTGTAACATATTCATTCGAGCAGCGACTTTTTCGTCTGCCGAAAGTTGTTTATTCAAGGAAGAACTGATCGGCAAAACCTCTTTTATCCAGGTTTTGTTACTCAACAAATACATCACCAGTTTGTCTTGGTTTTGTTCTATATATTGTTTTAGCACCATTGTGTCTTCTTTATTCAGTTCGTCACGATAGCAAATGTTTATATCGTTCTTGAGGATCAGCGGGTTTTCCCGGCCTTCCCCGTTGATTACAAATTGCATGTCTCCCTTAGGAGTTTCAGCTTTGATGTCTGCGTCATAATGAAAGCTGTTTACATCCATCATATTTTTATATACATCGTTCAAATATGCCTTTTCCGTTGGCAGCTCTTCAACGGCAAAAGCAACCGAACTGTTCACCGCCACAAACAACAATCCCCATACTAAAGCAGCTCCCCAATTGAACTTTCGCAAAAATCTTCTCATTCCATCAAACTCCCCTTAACAAATTCCGTTACTACTATATATATTGCTATTTTCTTCTTACAGTCATAAAAACCTTTAAAAATATATAGGTCAAGGGGCTGGGATTGTCGACACCTTATTCAGACCAAATCGCGGTGACGCCGATTATGTGTAATCCATAATCGCACATAAAGAAACAGCAGGGCGATTCTCTTGTTTGCTTTAGTTTCAAGACAGAGAAGCATCCCTACTGCTGCCTATAATACCTTATTAATTTTTTTCCATTCGCGCCACTACTTTGTGCCATGCGTGTTTCTTTAAGAAGCTTCCCTCCACATGTTCTTCCAAATCCCGAAACATTTTATATGGAACAGAAAATGACAGCATATCATGTTCGACCATGGGGCGCACTGTAATATCTGTCAAACCCACGACCGCTCTGGGATTTTCCTTCTGTGCTTCGGCATAGGGAATAAGAAAAATAGACTGACACCCTGAACCAAACGGTATCATGACATTTTCGTTTCCTGGTCGATAATAGTTTGCAAGTACGGTGAGTGCTGATAACTGATCATTATTAACATAAAACACGATTAACTCAGGTACTTCCTTAGTAATATCCAGCTGTGATAACGGTTTAAAAATGACGTATTGATAGGGAATATCTGTTATTGGCAAACACTCAACAAACTCGGCTCCTAGCTCAGGATCTTTTTTATATCCTTCGCCTTCAAATAAACCGTCTTTACCCACTGACAAAAAATATTCAATCCCACCTGGATAATTTGGATACTGGCCAAAGCCTAATCCTACTTTACCCCCAAGACAACCTGTGGTTTTACGTTCAAAAACTGATGTTTTCCCTTTTGCCGCCGCTATAAATAGCGGAATTGCACAGCTCCACTGCCCTTCTTTCCCCTGAAGTGCCCCCTCCGGTTTTTCATTACTAAGCAAAATAGCTACCGGTTCGTAACGCAAGCTCAATTCTTTAACCAAACGACTCTCCATGCTCTCTACCTCACTTTCATTTTATATTTGATACTATTTTGAAACCATTTCAATTTGCATATAGTTGTCACGACAACTACAATGCTAAAAAAATACTTAGGTGATGTTATCGTAAATTTGATTTAGAATTATCTTCATTTCTGTAACTTTATATGATTCTATTCCTATTGTTGCTTTATCTAATAGTTGCTTAACTTTGGGAATTAATTGTTCACGCAATGCCCATCCGTCATCAGTCAAAAATATTTGAAAAGCTCTCTTATCCACCGGATGAGACTTTCGAACAACTAATCCTTTTACTATTAATTTTTCCAGAATACGATTGGTATTGGGTTTATCTTTAAAGGTCATATCTGACAACTCTTTGGGAGTAATACCTTCTTTCTCCCATAAACAGTTTAATATACCCCATTGCTCTGGAGTTAGATCATTTTCTTTTAACTGTTGAAGTAGTTCATTTTTTAGTTTTGTATTCACTTTATTTAAAATAAACCCAAGTGAATTATCTAATTTAAAATCCATAGTATGCTCTCCAGTAGTTGTTGTGACAACTATATTATAATTTCATCGTAATAATCAGTCAATATTATTTTAGTTAAAATTCAGAATCAGTATCACGCTAATACCTCTAATCATTCCAGCAGCACTTCCAGCATTTTTTTGCGGTCATTAATAAACCTTTTCATTACGATATAATGCTCTGTTTGTTCGTAATTAACAACTTCAATGTCATCATTAGATATTTGTATAATCCTCGCATTTGGATATCCAATTAAAATCGGTGAATGTGTTGCAATAATAAATTGCGAATGTAATTTCACTAAATCATTAATCCTTGAAATCATTGCCAATTGGCGCATAGGCGATAATGCAGCTTCTGGCTCATCAAGCACATATAGTCCATTGCCTTTAAATTTGTTCATAAAGGTCGCAAAAAACGCTTCCCCATGTGACTGCTCATGTAATGACCTGCCTCCATAATACTGGCTCACTTGCAGTTCATCTATTTGTGTTGCAAGATTGTAAAAGCTTTCTGCACGCAAGAAAAAGCCATCTCTAGGTTTTTTGGCTCCTTTAATTAACCGAATGTAGTTATGCAATTCTGAGTGAGAACTTCTCGTCGAAAATGTGAAATTTCGCGTTCCGCCTTCAGGATTGAAACCCCAGGCAATAGCAATTGCCTCTAGCAAGGTAGACTTACCTGTACCATTTTCTCCAATGATAAATGTAACCTGTGGATGAAACTCCAAAGTCTCTAAATTACGAAAAACAGGTAAAGAAAAAGGGTATTGATTGGGGCAATCTATTCTATCTTGCAGTATGTTTATGGAACGCAGATAATGTTCCGAATTTAATAAATCCATATATAATTCTCCTGAACCATCTCTGTTTTAGTTACTATTAACCAAGTATGGGAATAATCCTGCAACTACCCCTGAGCACTTGCCCATAGATATTGTTATTGCCATTGACGACCTATTTATTCCATATAAAATATACTATTTGCATTTGTTTCTACCTATGGGGTGTACCAGGCTACAAAGCTCCATAGTTAACAATTACTATTTCAAATTAAAATTACGAGATTTTTAAAACAAAAAAGTCTTGTGATATATGCGTAATTTGCATTAATCACAAGACTTTTCGTAGGGAAACTATAAAATTGTTTAGTTCAACTTACCACTTATCGCATTGAAGCAATTTTTTTATTATAAACATGAACTTTTTCATATTCATTATCCCAAAATTCCTGGTGGCGCATGTTATCCAGATATTCCTGAGAATAACCGAACTTTAGCCAATCTTTTTCCTTTTGCTTAAACAATAGTTCTTTCGCTTGTGCTCGGCGGAAATCGTAAACATGCTCCTCTGTTGCTTGAATAAAAATATCGTTAGCCCATCTTTCCAGTACCGAAGGGACCATTTCCAAGTAACGCTGCTCCATTTCTTCCAAAACTGATTGATACCGATCAAATCCATCTGTGGCTACTGTTACTACGTTGTCTCCCGGTCCTAACCGGAGGAACTTTGCTAGCTTAATTGCACCAATGATATTACATACACCAGATGGGCCGAATGCATTCTGTAGACTTTCGGCCAAATCCCGGCATACGCCTAAACCGACTAATGTTTCAATACCGTCATGGAAGATTTTCAGGCCTTGAATAGTTTCTTCGTCTTTAATTAAAATAACGAAATCAGTCATCAGAACGTTGTGAATTAGTGTGCACATCTTGTCACCAATCCCCTCAATTCGGTGTTGCCCGCGCCCACTATTAGCCAGTGTTGAACATTCGTAAGGCTCAAGAGCTGCTATCTTCGCTTCAGGAAATGCTGCCTTAATTTGATCACCGGCTGCTATTGTACCCGCCGATCCAGGGGCCGAAACAAAACCTGCGATACGCCCGTTGCCTACCCCTTTCACAGCATCTATTGCACTGCCACCTGTTACATGGCGATGAAACCGATAGTTTGCCATGAGTTCAAACTGTGCCAGGGCTTTATTTTTAGGATTTTTCATCATTTCATGAGTTCGCTCAAGCGTTAATATTACATCCGACTCTGAACCTGGTGTGAGTTCAAGCTCGCCACCGTATTTCTTTATTCTCTCATAACGCTCTTTGCTCATATTGTCCGGCATAATGACAACAGCTTTAAGGCCAAGCAATTTGGAGATATAAGCGGTACCTATGCCAAAATTACCGGTGGATGGACCAAGAATAGTATGCTCGTTGGTAATCTCACCATCAACAATTCCTTCGATCAGCGTACTATACGCGGGTCCCACCTTATGTGATCCTGAGGGAAAACCGTAGCCGAGCATAACAACAACGTTGGCATCAATGCCTGTAAGAGCAGAAGGAAGTACAACTTTCCGTACCGCATTATTTTTGTCTTTCCAATTAATATTGAATAAGTTGATAGGATTTAGCTCATCCTGGTGCAGCATAGCTATAGCCTGTTCTCTAACTGTAGGATCTATTGTTTCGGGATACAGCATTTCATCATAAGTCGGCCCAAAAGGTACTTTCATAATACGCCTCCTAAATTTACATTCATAGTAGAAATTGACAGGCAATGGCTTGATATCCTACCGCAGCACATTTTAATTGCTCAATTTCAATATTTTCATCAACCACATGAGCTCCGTCTTCTCTTCCTGGTCCAAACCCTATGGTGGGAAGACCCGCTACCCCAGCAGAATAACTACCATTGGTACAAAAACTATATTTAGTTATCGTTGGATTAAGACCTACTTTTTTTAGACTGGCTACAGCACCGCCGACAAACGGGTGTGTCTCTTCAAGTACCCAGGCAGGGAAAAATCGCCTTCCGCTCATAATCTCTCCTGTATAGCATTCTTGACTTGCTTCCACAATTTGCGCCGCTGCTTGAAACTGTGGATCCAATTGCTGCATTTTCTTTATACTCTCTTTAATCGGCGCAAGGACGCTGTCTTCGGTTTCGCCTACCAACAGCCTGCGGTCAAAGGTTACTCGACAACCATGAGGGACAACAGACGCTCCGGGATATGGAGATGAAATAATGTCAGTCAACTCCAATATTCCCTGTCCAAGGAACTCATCTGTCGGGGTTTCATTCTTAAGAACACATTCAGTTAAGCCCATCATCATATAAACAGCGTTTTTTCCAATACCAGGGTTTGAGGAGTGAGCGGCTTTACCAAGTGTAGTCAAGGCAACTTCAGCACGTCCACGTTGCCCCCTCTTTAAACTTAAATTGGATGCCTCACCGATAATAACATAATCAGGTTTGACCGCGGAAACCACTCGGCTTAAGGCAAGCCCCTCAAAAGTTTCTTCACAGACTGTTCCCGAAACGAATACAGATCCCCTTAGCAAATGTTTAGCCTTTACTAGCGGTGCCAGGCCATATACCATGCTTGCCAGTGCGCATTTCATATCACTGGCACCACGTCCGAAGATATATCCATCTCTTACAATTCCACCAAACGGGTCAATTGACCACTTATCTTTATCACTAACCTCGACAGTATCTATGTGTCCATCAAATAATATACGGGGACCGGGAAAAGTTCCCTGAATTTCACCTATCACATTACCAACTTCATCAATCCAAACCCTGTCATAACCTAAGGCAAGCATTGTTTCTTTCAATTTTGTCGCTACGGCCCGCTCATTGCCGGTATAGCTAGGCAGCTGGATAAGCTGCTGGCACAATGCTATCATTTCAATATCATTGATCGCTGCCGATGGTGGTTTTAACAACGCACTTCTCATGATTTCTTCACCACACTTCTTGTATTTTCCTGCTCTAAAACTCTGGGGGCGTAATTGCGGATATAAAAATCAATTGTCCTTCACCCGTATTCCAAATTTTATGCGGAACACTGGACAGATAGTAGATACTGTCGCCCTCTTCCAAATCATAAAAATCATCGCCAATTTGAATCTTCATCTTCCCCTGAGTCACAATAAGATTTTCTTCCCCATAGTGAGTTAGCGGCTCTTCACAAGTCACTGCTCCTGGATTTAGGCGTCCTATCGTCATTTCAATGTTCCGGTTTAAATCTGGTGACAGCAGTTCAAAAACGACATCGCCATTACCTAATTTAATTACCTTGCGTTCATCTTTTCTGACAATCAAGTTACTATGTATGTCATCCATGAGAAAATAAAACATCGGTACACTCAAACAATGGGCTATTTTACGCAAGGACGTAATTGATGGCTCGGCTAACCCGCGTTCAATCTGACTTAAAAAGCCTGTTGTTAAACCAGCAGCTTCCGCTAGTTCTCGAATCGTTAATTCTTTCTCCTGCCGTTTAGACCGAATTCTACTTCCGAACACAGCTAATACCCCCTTATGGTTGTAGATTCAGCTAAGCACTTTTTTTGCGCAATACTTGTCCAGAAAGCGCGCCGGTTTCTACGCCCTGGTCTAATGCCGCCATGCCGTTAACAAAAACATATTCAAAACCAGCCGGTGACTTACAAGGATCACTATAAGTGCCCCGTTCAGCAATTTGACTAAAGTCGAATAGATTAATATCTGCAATTGCTCCGGCTTTAATTACGCCCCGGTCACTCAAGCCTAGACGTTTCGCTGGCCGCCAAGTCATCCGAGAAATTGCTTCCTCTAGCGTTAATACCTGTTCATCACGCACATATTTTTGCAATATCCTGGCAGTTGAACCAAAAGCACGAGGATGCGGTTTACCAAGTAATAATCCGTCAGTTCCCAGCATGCCGCAAGGATGCTTAATAATTAGTGCTACATCTTCTTCTGAAATGCTGAAATTGACCATAGAAACTTGCAACTTCTCATCTATCAGAAGCTCAAATACTACTTCTTGTGGGGTAATATTTTTAGCCATGGCAATTTCTGCGAGACTATGACCTTCCCACTTTTTATTTACGCCTGTTTCAATACCTGTAATTAAGACCCTGTCCCAGCCAGCCGCGCTGGCTATGTTTTCCCAGCCTTCAATTCCAGCCTCCATTTCCTGAGCAAACCGCTGCCGCATTTCCGGGTCGCGTAAGCGGGTAAGTAAAGCATCCGGGCCGCCAGCATGGGCATATGGTGGAATAAGAATACTTAGCATAGTACTTCCAGCAGGATAGGGATACTGATCAAAAGCAACATTAAGGTTTTCACGTTTGGCTTTATCAAATAAGGTCAGGATACTGCTTGCCGTTCCCCAGTTTTCTTTTCCAATGACTTTCAAGTGGGAGATATGGGGCGCTACTCCTGTTTCTCGGGCAATTGAAAAAATCTCCTGAATTGACTCTTTCACCTCACCTCGTTCATTACGCACATGAACAACATAAATACCACCGGCGGCTGTTGTTACCTTGGCTAACTCAGTCAGTTCTTTATGATCGGCAAATACACAAGGCGGATATATCAAGCCTGTTGAAAACCCGAAAGCGCCGTCAGTATAAGCCTGCTCTGCCAAGTTGCACATCTCTGCTATTTCATTTGCTCGCGCAGACCTTTCTTCCATTCCTAGGACAGCATGACGAAGTGAACCATGACTGATGAGTGTTGCAATATTCGTTGCTGTCCCGGCATCTTCCAGAGCGCCCAAGTAATCACTAAGTCTCGGCCATTCCCAAGGAATATCCGGGTCGCCCAGCAGGCCCGCAACATGCTGCCGATATTCACTGACGCCAGAAGGCAAAACTGGAGCGACTCCCAAACCGTCTTGCCCGAATAACTCGGTAGTAATCCCTTGACTAATCTTAGCTGATGCCTCCGGTTTGACCATCTGCATCAGATCAGAGTGGCTATGCATATCAATAAATCCTGGACTTAGTGTCAACCCGTCAGCATCAATGATTTTGGTAAAAACATCGGAAAAAGGTGTCCTAGTTCCTATCTCTGCAATATATTGACCAGTAACTACAACATCTGCTACAAATCCTGGCCTTCCTGTTCCGTCAACAACGGTTGCATTACGAATTAACATGTTTTCCATATAGCATTACCTACCTTAGTACCTCTTTTACAGCAGTTATACTCGGAGCTATCCGCTTCGGCGCCCCGGTAAATTGTATCGCGCTTTGTATATCCTTCAACCCGTTACCAGTTATAATAACAGCTACCGTTTCAGCGCTGTTGATAATGCCGCTTTGAACGGCAGCACGTACTCCGGCAATACCGGCAACTCCTGCCGGTTCACCAAAAACAGCAGTCGCTCTGGCTAACGTCCTCATTGCCCAACCGATTTCTTCATCAGTTACTGCAACAAAACTGCCTTGTGATTCATGGATTGCCTGCATCCCTTTATAAAAATTTCTTGGGTGTCCGACCGCGATAGAATCGGCGATAGTATTTGCCGCTACTGGAATTAATGGTTTGTTATCTTGCCAGGCAGTCAAAAATGGTTTGCAACCGTCGGCCTGAACACCAAGTATCTTCGGCACCTCGGAAATAAAGCCCAATCGCTTCATTTCCCATAGTCCTTTCCATACTCCACCGACTGTACAACCGTCACCTACTGAAACCACAACCCAGTCAGGAAGCTTCCCCTGTTCATCTAAAATCTGCTCTATCAGCTCTAAGGATACTGTCTTTTTTCCCTCTATCAAATAAGGGTTAATTGCACAATTCCGGTTATACCAGCCAAATTCCTCACTAGCTTCCATACATAATTCCCAAGCCTCATCATAAGTTCCCTCTACAACAAAAACCTGCGCGCCATATACTAATAACTGAGCAAGTTTGGCTTGGGGAGCCCGCTTGGGAACAAAGATCGTGGCCGGGAGTCCGGCTGCTGCGGCAAAACCAGCCAAAGAGGATGCTGCATTTCCTGTAGATGCGCAGGTGATTCGTTCGGCCTTCTTTTCAAGAGCCTTCATTACTCCGACAGCACTTGCCCTGTCTTTAAAAGAAGCGGTAGGATTTCTGCCCTCGTCTTTGATATAGCACTGGGCCACCCCCAATTCTACAGCCAAACGGGGCGCTGAATAAAGCGGCGTCCACCCTACCTGCAGGTGCTGGATATGAGTGGCATCCCTAACTGGCAGCAAGGGAAGATAGCGCCACATGGAGCGGTCTTTAGAATCAAATTTAGGGTTAACTACTTTTTCAACAGCGTCATAATCATATTTAACATCCAGAATGCCAGTTTGATAGCCACAAATAGGACAGTAGTAGTTCAGCTCGTCATCTCTATACTCTCGGCCACAACATACACAGACCAACTTTTGCACAAAACTCATTTGCACCCTCCGCTCAATATCGGATTCGTTTTAGAAACACCTTTGTTCTTTCTTCTCTTGGATTCTCAAAGATATCCTCTGGCGTTCCTTCCTCAACAATCATCCCTTGATCCATAAAAACTACCCTGTCAGCTACCTCACGGGCAAACCCCATTTCGTGGGTTACAACAACCATTGTCATTCCTTCTTCGGCCAAGGCCTTCATTACCAACAAAACTTCACCAACCAATTCTGGATCTAGTGCCGACGTCGGCTCGTCGAACAACATAATCTTCGGATTCATGGCCAAGGCCCTAGCTATCGCCACACGCTGTTGCTGTCCGCCTGATAACTCCTTAGGATAATTATCAGCTTTGTCGGCAAGTCCGACCCTATCAAGCAACCGCAGAGCTGCCGCTTTCGCCTCTGAGATAGTAACGCCTTTCACGACAACTGGAGCTTCTATAATATTTTCAAGCACTGTTTTATGAGGAAATAAATTGAATCGCTGAAATACCATACCGATCTGCGTACGTAGCTTACTTAGATCTGTGGAGAGGGTTATTTCTTCTCCTTCGAATAAAATTGCACCTGACTGAATAGGCTCCAGCTTGTTGATACAGCGAAGCACAGTGCTTTTGCCTGAACCACTAGGACCTATAATGACTACTTTTTCGCCGTCACGTATCTTCATTGTAAAGTCTTTTAATACTTGGATAGCACCAAAAGATTTGAAAATATTATTCATTTCAATAATCGCGCTCATTGTCTTGCCATCCTTTTTTCTAATTTGTCGGCAATTACCATAAATATCGAATTCATAATTAAGTAAAGGACGGCGATAACAGTATATACTTCAAAACTGCGGAATGTAGTATAAATTATCTGTTCTCCCGTACGAAACAGTTCTGTAATGGTTACTAGTGAGGCGATGGAGGAATTTTTCAAAGTCATTATAAATTGATTTACTAAAGGCGGAATACATATTTTAATTGCCTGCGGGCCCACAATCCTAATCATTGCTTGGCGAGGCTTCATCCCTAGTGACAAGGCTGCCTCCATTTGCCCTTTATCTACAGCTTGTATACCGGCACGAATAATTTCAGTGATATAAGCACCTGTGTTTACGGCTAGGCCTAATACTCCTGCGGTCATACTGGATAACTTAAGACCTAATTGAGGCAAGCCAAAATACAGAATGAATAATTGCACCATTACCGGTGTACCGCGAATGATCCAAACATAAAAGAATGCAATCGATGATAAAAAACGGTTGGAGGAAATCCGGCATAGCGATCCCGCTATGCCGAATACCATACCTAGTAATAAGGAATACAAGGAAATCTCTAATGTTACCAGACAACCTTCAAGGAGAATAGGAAACTTATTTAATATAATAGAGTAATCTAAGCTCATAGTTATTTCCCCTTCAAAAAACGAATACTATTTGCTACCTATCAGCCATTTTTGGTACAATTTATCTGCTTCACCATTCTGCTTCATCTCTTTAAGTACGCCATTCACCAGATCAGCTAGTTCTTTATCACCTTTTTTTACTGCTATTCCAAGTGAAGCTTTGGTGAACGGCTCGCCAACAATCTTAACTTTAGGATGGGTCTTATTGTATTCCAACTGATTCAAAAGATCATTAATTGAAGCGTCTAAGCGCCCATTTTCCATATCAAGCAAATAGTCGACGGTTTCTTTGTAGCTCTTAATGGTGATATTAGCACCCTTATCTTTCAGATCTTGTGCAACTTTTTCACTGGTTGCACCCGTTTTTACACCTACAACTTTACCATTTAGGTCATTTACGCTTTTTATTGCGGTATCACCTGAATTTACTACCAATACCATTCCTGTATCCATATACGGATCTGCAAAGTCAACAACTTCTTTGCGCTGATCTGTAATATACATGGCAGCGATTACTAGGTCTGCCTGGCCATTTTGCAAGGTAGGTATTAAGCTTGTAAACTGCATTTCCTTCACTTCTAAAGGCACGCCGATTTTTTTTGCAATTGCTTCAGCCAAATCTATGTCATAACCGACAATTTTGTTGCTCTGTTCGTCGTGATATTCAAAAGGACGATAGTTTCCGGTAGCTAGAACGAGTTTTCCATTTTTCTTGATTTCATCTACCCGAGTTTTTGCCGTTGTCTGGGTAGTAGATGACTGCCCACAGCCACTAACAAGCATAATCGCCATGATTAAAATAGTAAGTACAGCAATACTCCTTTTAATCTTTTTCATTAAAATCAACTCCCCTTAATTTTTATAATTTATAACAAGGCTTTATGCCTAATTACCCTTTAACAAACAGAAAAGCCCTGCATAAAAAATGCAGAGGCTTCTTCGCCTTATTAAAAACAAAATAGCCCCGGGATAATATCCCGAGGCGTCTTTGCCATAAGTATCATATACTGTTGGTTGAATTATAGCAGTATATGAAATTTATAGCAAGCACTTTTTAGATTTGACTAAACTTTTTTTAATGTAACAATACTTTCGTGATAGGTAAGCCGACCTGGGATTGGGTACGGAGAGCAGGTAGGATATACGAAGGAAAAGTTCTAGCGTCTCCTATGCTTTAGCTACTACATTAGGAAGTAATCCCGGTTGTTATTACAATTTATCTAACTGATATTCCGCCAGTTTCTTTAAGTTTTTTTAAAACAATCGTTTCTTTTCCATTGACACGATCTAGTTAACCTAGCTAAAATATACTATTCACATTTATTTTCTGCATATGAAGTTTACCAAGCTATAAAGCGCGCTGTCCGTGCAAAATAAGGAGCATTAATTATGGAAATCAGACATTTGGAGTGTTTTATGGCAGTGGCCCGCTGCGGTAATTTCACCAAAGCAGCCGAGCAGATTCATATATCCCAACCGTCAATTAGTAAAATGATCAAAGAAATCGAAGCGCAAATGAATATTGAATTGTTCTATCGTGATACCAAGCATGTGGAACTAACTGATGCCGGCATTGCCTTTTTGGAGCAAGCCCAACAAATTGTTGCGTTGTTTGATAACCTTACTACTAACATCGATGGTTTGCTGTCAGACAAGTCGGGTAAAATCCGCATAGGTTTTCCACCGATTACTAGTGTAACTATGTTCTCACAAGTTCTGGGCGTTTTCAAGAAAGAACATCCTAATATTGAATTACAGTTGTTTGAGTTTGGTTCCAAAACGATTGAAAAGGCTATTCAGGACGGCGAACTGGATATCGGTATCGTATCGGCACCGGTTACCAATGAGGAATTGTATGAGATGTTTTGGCTTACACGTGATTCGTTGGAAGTGGTCATGCATCCTGAACATGCTTTGGCAGGCAAATCAACAGTTGCTATATCTGATTTGGCGTCAGAGTCTTTTGTATTATACAGCAGAGATTTCCGACTGCATGACCAGATTATTGAACGTTGCCGCTTAGAAAGCTTTGATCCCAAAATCATGTTTGAAACTTCACAGTTAGAATTTATGATTCAAATCGTCGCTGCCAATGTGGGAATTGTCCTGTTGCCAACCCGCATCTCCCGTAAATTGGATAGCAGTCAGGTAGTCAGCAGACCCTTGTCTGGAAGACCGATTTACTTGCAACTCGGAGTTATCTGGAAAAAAGGCCGCTATCTTCCGCATGCCGCCCGTCAGTGGATTGAGTTTGCCCGTACTTTTTCCGGTTTTAAAGATATGGATATTGATATTGTTGCAACTAAAGAATGAGACTGCTTGTGCAGTCTCTTTTTTCATTGCCTTCAATAATTTTCACACTGCTCAGAATTATAGTGACTTATTCTCAACGAGAATAGGCCTATGCGCAACATCTATTTCACTTACACGAGCGACGCCAGTACAATAAAGACACACAAGAAATTGTGCGTACTTTAAAGGAGGCTAACTATATGAGCACTGCAACCACAACTGTTATGGGCCCTATAAATACTCAGGAGCAATCTGAAACAAAGAAATATGACGCCGCCAACACCGCTAATGCGGAAAAAGTTATTATGCGTGATATTACCCGGGAAAAATGGTTCTGGGAAGTTGCTGTTCCCTCTTAATATAACTACAGTGTCGCCGTTATTGCTGGCAAAGGCCAAGCAGCTTCTGAAAATTGTTGCCCAAATAAGTTTTTTAGTAGTCATCGCCTGGCTGGGCAATCTCATTGCCCGGCACCTGGCCTGGGGCATACCGGGAAACATCCTGGGTATTGCCTTTTTGTTTATTGCCCTGGAATTACGAATTTTACCGCTTCGCTGGATTGAGACCGGTGCCAGCCTATTAATTGCCGAACTGGTTCTTTTTTTTATTCCCTCCGCAGTTGGTGTTATGCAATTTGAGCCGCTGCTGAAACAAAACGGATTATCTTTCTTTTTGATTATTACCATTGGCACACTTGGCGTTATGCTGGTGGTAGGGATTATAACCGAAACACTCATGCGCTATCGAGAAAGGAGATAATCCATGTTTACATTGCTAAGTATCTTGATAACAGTTATACTCTATAAGCTGGTACAGCATTTTTATCACCGTTATTCCTCTGTGTTTCTGCTGCCACTACTTAGTTGCCCACTTCTTCTAATTGCCGGCTTGAAGCTATTTCACATTTCCTATGATTTGTATGATCCCGGCGCCTCTTGGTTAAGTTACATGCTACAGCCGGCAACGGTAGCGCTGGCTGTGCCATTATATAAATACAGAAGAATTCTACGGATCTATTTGCCGGAATTTGCCGTTAGCATTGTTTGCGGTGCGGTTTTTGCCATGGTATCCTCACTACTGCTGGCAAAGGCATTACATTTAGATCCGCAGCTGATGGAGAGTCTTGCCCCCCGTTCGATTACCACGCCGCTTGCTATTGATGTGTCCAGACAGCTTGGCGGCATCCCGCCACTGACAGCTGCCTTTGTAATTTTCACAGGCATTACCGGCAGTATACTTAGCCCTGTGGTTTTCCGCTGGCTAAAACATGTCAGCCCCATCACCAAAGGATTAATCCTTGGTGTGGCTGCTCACGGAACAGGTACTGCCAAAGCACAGGAATATGGAAAAAGGGAAACCGCCATTGCCAGTCTGGCAATGATATTCGCAGGCATTATTACAACCCTTATCGCCCCCGGATTTGTGCCATTTCTATTAGAGTTGCTGGGTACAACCTAGCAAACGCTAATAGAAATGGTTTTTATTTTTCACTGACAATTAATCAATAACTTGTCAAATAAGCAACCAGCGGCAATGTAACCAAGCACAGCATAGTAGTAATCATAATAGCGCCAATTGCACATTCTTCATTAGACTCGTTAATTCGAGCCAACATAGCAATGGCCGACATACTTGGCATTCCCGTAAGCATAGTAATGAATGTAACGATTTCCGGTTGGACATGGAAAAAGCGCAATACCGAAAATACCACTAACGGAATGGCGATCATTTTTATGACCACTATCGCATAGTACTCTATTTTCGCGATGAATCTCCGTACATCATAAAAACAAAAAGTTCCCCCAATGTAAATGAGCGATAGCGGGGTTGTCATATCACCAACAACTCCAAGCGCATTATTTACTATGCCAGGCAGCCTCCATTCCATCAAAATGAAAACAATTGCCGCAACTATCGCCAGCATTGCCGGATTTACTATGTTTTTGAGATTATCCCTCAAAGAGCTGTTCGCAAGTTTGTTCTGGGGCAAAGTCAGCTGGACACCAATACTCCAAAGCAATACCTGATCAATAATACTAAAAAGAGCCATATATAGCATTCCACGTTCCGGCAAAACACCCAGAATTAATGGAATCCCGATAAATCCTACATTACCAAACATAGTTGAGGCATGAAAAACACGTCCGTAATCTCCCTGCAACGAAAATATTCGTTTCAGAGCAAGTCCGGTTAAGAATAGCATGGCATACATGAAAATGGCAGATAGTATAACCTCACTAAAACAAAGGAGCATATCGCTCCGAGTCGCACCATTTATTGATTTATGAAAGATCATAATAGGTAGAATTAAGCGCATTATCAGTTTCGATAAATCACCCAGATTTTTCTCCTGTAATGCTTTTGTCTTTATTCCAATAATCCCAATAAAGATTATAAGTGTAAAAATTTCTAATTGTCTAAGTACAAGATAAAAGGAATCCATAAACTGCTCCTTTATACAAAGTCAAACCAACTACCTCAACATGCAACCTGTCATAATTCTATAGTCCATTTACAATATTCTTTGGTCGCTCACCCTTCAAGACAGCTTCTATATTGCCCCAGTTAAATAGATGAGCCCGCCGGAAAAAGCTTGTCGTTATCCCTCCGATATGTGGCGAAAAAACAATATGTTCTTGGAATTCATCCGGTAAATTCAGCAAAATATTATCCTTTGTTGTTGGTTCCGGATATACCGTATCCAATCCAGCTCCGCGAATCCCCCCCATAACAATGGCATCATATAAGGCTTGATTGTCCACAATATCTCCTCTTGCAGTATTAATCAAATAAGCAGTTGGTTTCATTTTCGCCAGAAACTCAGCATTGACCATTCCCGCTGTTTCCGGTGTGGCCGGACAATGCAGACTGACAATGTCACAAATACAGATCAGTTCATTCAATTCCATGAAAGAAACATGGTACTCTGTTTCTTGTTCCTGAGAGGCTTTGTACTTGTCATAATAATAAAGCTTACATCCGAAGGGGATTAGGCGTTTAGCAGTGGCTTTCGCAATGTCCCCAAACCCAATAAAACCAATTTTGCAATCTCCAAGCTCTGTTATACCTTCAACCATCAAACGCTCTTTCATCTCTATTTGCCGTCCTTCGCGTTCCAGTCTATCTCCGGTTATGGTACTCCGCAGAAGAGCCAGCATAAGCAAAATGGCTTGTTCGGCAACAGCGCCTGCGTTTGCCCCTTTACAATTGCAAACATAAACTCCTTTTTCCTTTGCTGCCTGACAATCAATACCATTATAGCCAACACCTTCTGACTGGATAATCTTAAGATTGGGCATTTGACGGATGACATTACCGGGAAGTTTGGCAATAGCATCAATAATAATCGCATCTGCATCTTGAGCAGCTTGCACTAACTCTTCATCACTCGCTTTACATGGACAGAATATTACACGATTCCGCTTTACAAGCTCCGGGTCAGGCAAATACTTTTTATACCGATCTTCATTGCCAATAACTAAAATCTTCACTCGTTCCACCCCTACATAATTAAATTTAGCAACAGTATAAACTCTCAAGTAACTAGAGGGTCAAGAAAAAAATATCCGCTTACAAAATCATAAGCGGTCAAACGGTAATAAAATTTCAGTTATATACTTATCGATATCATTAGTAATACCATAATCAATCAGGGCAATTTCTATCGAGTCACCGATTAATTCATAGTGCTGTGTTTTCATATATGTAAGCAATTTTTTATAGTATTTCGCTGCGTCCATATGGGAGCCTTTAAAACGGATTCGCAGATATTCCCGAGCAGGAAAGCTCGTGTCCGACGCTGTAATTCTATCTTCATCTTCCAAAATCATAAATATACTGGAATACCGGTTGAATGTACTGGCTTTTAAGTTTGAAGCCGATATGGAAAGACCTATCTTACCTAAGAAAACCTCCCCATCAATACCATAATTTTTAACTAATTCAGAAACCGGATATTCAATATCTTCACCCAGCTCATATTCACGCCGCAGATAAGCAACACGCCACTCAGGAAACTGCTCTTCAGTAATGATATCGAGCGGAGTGTTCATCGCATCCTCAAGTTGCCCTATCCTCCGGGATATTTTTTTCTCAATTATCTCCAGTTCCCTTTTCTTACGGGCAATTTCGGACTTTTGATCCTCCAACATGGTCACAAGTGTATTGATGTCTCGACAATTACAAAACTCGAGAAGGTGCTTGATCGGAACACCTAAAGCACGAAGGTATTTAATTGAATTTAGCCGTTCAAACTGTTGCGTCGTATAATAACGGTACTTGGTCTGCTCATTAGTGTACTCTGGTTTTAATAATCCAATCTCATCATAGTACCTAAGGGTTTCTATTTTAACTAAAAACAGTTTTGACATTTCGCCAATAGTAAAAATCTCTTTCATTATAGCCGCCTTTCTATATCAAATCTCCTTACCGGCCTAATACTCATTCTAATCCCTCATCAGTATATTTATTCAAATTTCATAATTCTTCCAAGGCAGACAATAATCCTACTAGCTGAATAACAAACTAGCAGTATTTGCGTGAATTCCGATTATAAAAGCTACTATATTTCACTATTTTCTTACCCGCAAGAAAATAAACTGAGGATTTCGTGTTAATCTTTCATATACTTTGGGATGTAATTCCTTGAATTGTTCTGTCGGCATAGGTTCTATTAATTTCTCAATTATAAACCCCGCCTCTATTGTAGGTGAAATTATTTTACATAAAGGCCTTCGATAAAATTGGACTTTTACTCTCCCTGTATTAGTTTCCCATTCGTCTTCTATGATCTCCGTTAAAAAGTAATTTTCTCTGTTAAAATACGTAAAGTCCATAAATGGATGATGCACAGAGAAAACTAAAATTCCTTCTGCCTTTAATACTCGATAAAACTCAGACATTACAAGATTCCAGTCTTTAATATAATGAAGGGTTAAGGATGACACAATAATATCTAGTGATTTATTTTCTATGAAATTCAGGGGTTCATTGAGATCAGCCCTTCTAATGTCAGCCTTTTCACCAATTCTTTTTCTCGCCATTTCTACCATATTGGGACTAAAATCTATCGCTATTACCTTTGCGCCATTATCCACTAACCATTTGCTATACCAGCCTGCCGCGCAGCCAGCATCTAGTACTGTTTTCCCAGCAACACCGGGAAGCAATGACAATGTAGCCGGTCTTTCATAATACGCATTAAATGGTTTTGTATCAACACATTTAAAATAATACTCCGCCATTTTCTCATAAGAGTCAAACGATATCGAATTCTTATTTATCAGGGGTTTATTATTTAACAGACTTGCCAACATTATTCCTCCCAGCATGTGTTGCACAAAATAAGGACAATTCTTTTTGCCTACCGATTTAGGCTTTGCATAGTAGTGATTTTACATACACGGTATTAGAAAGATACGGTGCGACGGTTCTACCATTCCTAAACATTAGCCATAAATGCAAATAAGACTACAATTCAAATCGCGTTTAATGCGGCCTGAATTGTAGTCTCATTTATTATGGGAATTAGCCGCCCGGACTTATAGCTTCAGCCTTTTCGACACTTATTCCCCGCCACCTTTACTTTCATAACCATTTCCCAGCTTTTCTAATCGGACCATGAGCTTATCCATAAACGCATCTTGATGTACCAAGTGGGCCATTATAACCTTAATTTCCTCTTCCGCTTTTTTATTAATTTGGTAATCTTGTTCTGCCATTAATCGATCTTTTTCGGCTTGCCTATTTTGACTCATCATCACTACCGGCCCTGTATAAGCCGCCTGGAAACTTAACACAAGGTTAAGTAGAATAAATGGATACGGATCCCATGCGTTAAAATAACTAGGATCAAATACTTTCATATAAACCAGATATACGTTGACTGCCACCCAAATTGTAATCACAATACTTTGCCAAATAATAAACGGCCAACTGCCGACTACCCTTGCTACGTTGTCAGCAATGCGCTGACCAAGAGTTTGTTGTTCCTGATATTCATGGTAAACATTTCTTACAAGATGCTCTTTGATTTTATATTTGGCTGCTGGTCCAACATTTTGAATATCTGTATTGTTCATACTTTTTACTCCTTTCAAGGACAAGGGAGCAGGCTAGGCGTGGCCTTTTGGAATCACACTAAGCCGATATCATTATTATATCACTAGGCAGGTAGAAATTCATCTGATACAAAGGGACGATTCTTGACTTGAATTTTTAAGCATTCAAGCTAAGAATCGTCCCTTATCCCTTACTTTTGATTATCTCCGCAATGCATTGTAAAGTTTTGCTGATACAGTCGCAATAAAGTCACTGGAATAGCTATGATCACCTGTGCGGGTGTAAAAGCTGATTAAAATTGGATCATGTCCGTCCTGAATGACACCCACATCACAAAGCACATCATCTAGTTCACCCACTTTATGAAATACCGGCACTTGCATATAGCGGGGAATTTCATCCTGGAAGATGGTGTTGGCCAGATCATCCTTTAATCGCCGTACCTGTTTTTTATCAATATATTTTTCCTTATATATGGTCTCGAGAACCTTTGACATCTCATAAGGCGTTGTTACACTATGATAACTGTATTTTTTAAACGCCTGTTCATCATGGATTTCCGTCTTACTTAAGCGTAAATCCCGCTCAACTTTATCAAACCCGTCTTTTTTTGTTGTGTCAAACTCATTCAACAATGCTTCAAATGTAGTATTATCACTTACTTTTATCATCAGGTCAATGTCTTGATCATACTCATTCTGTTTGTAGGTTGGTGCTTTGGGATAAAGATATTTATATGTAGCTAAAGCAACAATAAGCTTACTTGTAGAGGCAGTCGGGAAAATAGTATCCTGGTTATATTTTATTGTTTTTTCCGTTTTTAAGTTTTTGGCAAATACACCAACTTGTCCATTAAACTGTTTTAAATCATTGATTATTTCTTTTTCTAATGCCGGCGCTGCATTAGCTGTTACGCCTGAAAAAATAATAATAAGTGCAGTATATAATGGGATAATTTTTTTTATCATAGGATTCCTCTTTTCAACCAGATATAGTCGTTTTATCAAACTAAGGGAAATTTACGGATTTCTTTCTCATATTATACATTTGATTTGTGTCAAAAATATGACGAAAATACATTTATTCACAACTATTTTTTGTATAAAACATAATATTAAGCAAAAAACTTCAAGAGTTAACTACTCTTGAAGTTTACTATTCTGTCACTTCTGCTTTTCTTTACGGTTAAATATTGTATTTTTTTCCGCCTGTCGGCCAATAGCAAACTTAGAACTTTTAGTAGCCTTTTGGATATTTTTATAACTGGATTTCGGTGAACCTTTTCCCATATTTGTCGACCTCCTTTGATAAAAAGCTTAAATCATATCATACCATTTTTAAGGAAACTATAAACCATCCCTTGGTATTCCATGATAGGAAGATCAGGGACGGTGGTAATGTCTTTCTTAACGTCTCAAAATCAACTTTGCAAACTTACCACAGTTAGATCATCTTGAACGATTTAAAACTTTGTCACAAACCCCAAGGAAAGTCCGTGGGCATCATACCCAGGATTATGAGTTTTAAAACCGTTAGAAACATGCATTAGCATATATCCGACATTTATTGATGAGGTTTCGTTGATTTTATAAATGAATTTAGGCCCCAGCCGCCACATGAAATCATAATATCGACCTCCTGCGGGAAAAGGTTTGTCATATAAGATAACTCCACCGCTTATATCAAATGCCGCCGATAGCTTTCCCGGATAATGTTTTTCAGTGCGAAACATGTAAATGGGTCCAATGCCGACAGCAGAACTGTCTTGTGATTGTGTCTGGTTCTCAAGAGTTACGTTTCCAAGCGGTCGAGTGATTGTAATCCCTCTATATATAGACTTATTTTTTGTTTCAGAAATTTTCTTAAGTATATGTAATGATACCGTATCAAGCTCACGGTCATTATTGGAAGAATTCAAGTAGTCCCACTCCAGCTCAAACTCGGAGTTAGCTGCATAGCAGTAAGAGTTTTCAGGCAGGAAAATCAGCAGAAAATTAATGACAATAGCTAGACAAATCAATCTACGCACAATATGACACTCCTTTTATGGGTTTCTATATGATTAGCGCTATTACGCAAAACTAACCATAGTTTCCTTTTCAAAGCAACATGGTTATTATTCTATATTCGTATTAGTTTCCCTGTTAAAATTATCAATTGTTGAGAAGATTTTATTGCCTTCGCTATGCGTCTTGATTGGCTAAATAATAAGTCGGAAGTGGAGAAAGCCACAGTTGCTTTAGTGGTTTTTTATCTTTGTTTCCGGTATAATTAAACAAAATCATAACTGTAGTAATAAAGCCTACACCCAAGCCGTAAAAAATAGTTCATCCAATACTTACCTTAGCATTAGGAGTGATACTAGTTGGCGTTAAAAAAACCATATGTCAGTTTGCAAACTAAAATCACTCTGCTGGTATGCGGGGTTGTTGCTCTGGCGTTGCTGATGACCAATGTGCTGATCAGCAGTCACATCGCTGAAAATACGCAAAAAAATCTGGCTGAAAAAGCCTCTGACATTGCCCGCATGACAGCCTGTTCACTTGTAGTGATTGAGGCGTTAAATACGCAGCGCGATGACACAGATATACAGACCTTTACCAACTATCTCTTGGGAGTAACCAAGGTAGAGTTTATTGTCGTGATGGATATGAACGGTATTCGCAAATCGCACCCTGATCCAACCAAAATTGGGCAGCATTTTGTCGGCGGTGATGAAATTGCGGCACTCCAGGGCCAAGAATATGTCTCTGTTGCTGCGGGGACATTAGGCCCATCCTTACGCGCCTTTGCTCCGATATTTGCCCCTGATGGTAGACAACTGGGCGCGGTTTCTGTTGGTATATTGCTTGATGATGTTGAGCAAACAGTTGCCCAAGGCCGGAGTATTATCTACTTTGGCACAGGCCTTGGCCTGCTAGTAGGCATTATCGGCGCCGTGCTGCTGGCCCGCAATATAAAAAAGACCTTATTTGGCCTAGAGCCTTTTACGATTGCCAAGCTGCTTGAAGAACGCAGCGCCATGCTCCAATCGGTTAGGGAGGGCATTCTCTCAGTGGACAAAGAATCTCGCATTACCTTGGTTAACCAGGAAGCGGCACGCCTCTTTCAGCTTGCCGGCATCGACATTGATCCGGCCGGAAAAAAGGTTGATGAATGTATCCCCAACACCCGACTTACCGATGTACTTGCATCCGGCCAGGCCGAATTGGATCAGGAGCAGGATATTCACGGAGTAATCATCTTAACCAATCGTTTTCCGATCATTGTTAATGGTGAGATTGTGGGAGCTATTGCCACTTTTAGGGACAAAACCGAAATGAGCCAGTTGGCTGAACAGCTTACCGGCGTACGTAATTATGCCGAAGCACTTCGTTCCCAGGCTCATGAGTTTAGAAATAAGTTACATGTAATTCTCGGCCTTGTGCGCATGGAGTCTTATGACCAGCTTGCCAGTTATATTAAAACCATTGCGCATGACCAGCAAACCGAAGTCAACTTTGTCGGCATCCGGATTAAAGATCCGGTAGTGGCAGGATTTTTGCTAGGAAAACTAAGCCGTGCAAGGGAATTGGGAGTAGAACTTACACTGGCAAAAGATAGCTTCCTGCCGGAATCAAATCATCCTGAGGTTAACCATGAATTGATCACAATAGTCGGCAATCTTTTGGCGAATGCGTTAGAAGCAGTAGCCAATTCTACAGTAAAACGGGTTAACGTATATTTTCACTATGATAACAGCGAATTAAATATAGAAGTAATCGATACCGGCCCCGGCATGAGTCCACAATTGCAAGAAGCTATCTTTACGAAGGGCTATTCCACCAAAGCCGATAATCGTGGCTTAGGGCTTTTCCTGGTACAAAGCAGTTTGGACAGACTTGGCGGCGAAATCGAAGTTCTTTCAGAACCTGGGAAAGGTACACGGTTTATCGTAACTTTACCATACGAAAGCAAGGGTGTGCAGAATGATTAAGGTGCTGATTGTAGAAGATGACCCAATGGTTGCCGAGTTAAACCGGCGCTATCTTGCCCGGATGACAGGCTTCAAAGTGATCGCTGCCGCAGGTTCAGGTGATGCAGCGCTGCAACTCTTAGATAAGCATGATATTGATCTGGTTCTACTTGACATCTATATGCCGGGAATGGATGGACTTGATTTGCTAAAACAAATCCGAACACTGGGAAAAAGCGTAGATGTTCTTGCGGTGACAGCCGCCAGTGACAGTCCCAGTATAAAAAAAGCTTTACAATACGGAGCAGTAGATTACTTAATTAAGCCCTTTGAATTTGAGAGACTGGAAGCTGCACTCTCTGCTTATAAGACACGTGCCGAATGTATGCGTGAACAGCCTACCTTGAATCAATCCGAGCTTGATCATTGCATTTTAGGTAAGGAGCAGTCAAGCAAGGTTGAGCTGATGAAAGGCCTTGACCGCAATACACTAAAGGTTGTGTGGGAAAATATTCTGGCTGAGCAGGGCAACGGTTTCACAACCGAAGAAATGGCAAGACGAGTGGGCATTTCTCGGGTTTCCATGCGCAAATATCTGGATTTTTTAAGAAACTTAGAAGTTTTACATTTAGAAATCACCTATGGCTCAATAGGCAGGCCAGTATATAGATATCAATGTGTCGATACTGATGCAAGCATAATAAAGCATTATCTTTAACCAGCCCAAGCGGCTGGTTTTTCACTTACTTTACTTACTAAACTATTTAGAAAGTTGAGAAAACTATACCGACTGGTAAATTGCAGGTACTATAAAAGGGGGTTATATAAAAATAATATTGGAGGAGAGTGAGCTATGAATAAGGACTTGCGAAATGCGCTGCTAACGGTTGCTATTGGTATTATTATTTGGTTTATCCCTATACCTGCCGGCGTCAAGCCACAGGCCTGGCAATTATTTGCCGTATTTGTTGCAACCATTGCAGGCTTCATACTGCAACCTGTCCCAATTGGAGCTGTGGCGATTTTCAGCCTTACCTTTTCTGTTTTTGCCGGTATCTTAAAGCCGGCTGAAGCACTGAGTGGTTTTAGCAATACTACCATTTGGCTGATTGTTGCTGCTTTTCTATTTGCCAAAGGATTTATCAAAACCGGCTTGGGACGCCGTATTGCCTACATGATTATCAAGGCAATTGGGGACAGCACTTTAAAACTGGGTTATTCCATGGTAATTAGTGATCTTATTATAAGTCCGGCAACCCCTTCCAACACCGCGCGTGCCGGCGGCATTTTATTTCCGATTGTACGCAGTTTGAGTGCAGCCTTCGGTTCCGAACCGGGAGCGTCCGCCCGTAAAGTTGGCGCGTATTTGATGCAAACAGCTTACCAGGGCAACACCATTACGTCTGCTATGTTCATGACAGCAATGGCCGGCAATCCATTATGTGTAGAATTTGCCGCCAAAACTCTTAAAATTAATATCAGTTGGGGGCTTTGGGCTGCTGCGGCCAGTGTTCCCGGAATCCTTTCCCTGATTGTAGTACCTTATTTATTGTATAAGATATATCCGCCTGAAATTACCAAAACGCCGGAAGCAAAGCAAATGGCCGCTGATGAGTTAAGCAAAATGGGCCCTATGAGCACAGCAGAGAAAATTATTGCCGCCGTCTTTGTCGGCGCGCTACTTCTGTGGGGTACCTCGCAATATACCAAATTTGACGCAACTTTTGTGGCCATCTTGGCTGTATCGATAATGTTAGCAACCAAAGTATTGGAATGGAAAGATGTTCTTGATGAAAAAGGCGCCTGGGACACGCTGGTATGGATGGGAAGTATTGTGGCACTTGCCGGCTTCCTTGACAAGCTTGGCTTCATTGCTTGGTTTGCCAAAACAGTAAGCAGCAGCATTGTAGGAGTAGCATGGGTTCCTGCCCTGGTAGTACTCTTGGTGGTTTACATGTATGCGCATTACGGTTTTGCCAGTCTTACCGCCCATATTACCGCTATGTATGCCGCCTTCGCCGCAGTTGCGGTAGCCGCTGGCGCACCGGCCTATCTGGTAGCCTTGGCACTTGCATTTATGTCTAATCTCTGTATGTCCCTTACCCATTACGCCGCCGGACCTTCGCCCATCTATTTTGGTGCCGGTTATGTCGATCAGAGCACTTGGTGGCGTCTGGGCTTTATAGTATCAATTGTTAACATGGTTATCTGGGTAGGTATTGGCTCTATGTGGTGGAAAGTTCTCGGCTTATGGTAAGGTATATATGAAAAACTAAAAAAGGATGTGTTTCTATGAGTATAAGAGAAGAAGCGATTAAGCTGCATAAGGATCATCAGGGAAAATTAGCAGTAGCCAGCAAAGTGCCGCTCTCTAGCCGGCATGATTTGAGCTTGGCTTACACGCCAGGTGTAGCTGAACCTTGTAAGGATATCAAAGATAATAAAGATTTATCCTTTGAATATACTTGCCGCGGCAACATGGTAGCGGTAGTCAGTGACGGAACCCGGGTACTGGGTTTGGGTGATATTGGCCCAGAAGCCGCCATGCCTGTAATGGAAGGAAAGTCTGTTTTATTTAAAGTTTTCGGCGATGTTGATGCTGTGCCAATTTGCCTCGATACCAAAGATCCTGCCAAGTTTATCGAGACTGTAAAACTGTTGCAGCCGACTTTTGCCGGCATTAACCTGGAAGACATATCCTCGCCAAAATGTTATGACATTGAAGATGCATTAAAAGCAACCATGGATATTCCGGTATTCCATGATGACCAGCATGGCACTGCTATCGCCGCTTTATCTGCGCTTATTGGCGCATTACGCTTTGTGAAAAAAGATCTGGCAGCTGCCAAAATTGTCGTTAACGGCGCAGGCGCAGCCGGTACAGCTATTGGCCGTTTACTCGTAAATGCCGGAGCTAAAAATGTTACCATGGTTGACATCAACGGTGCTTTATATGCCGGGATGCCAGGCCTAAATCGCATCCAGGAAGAGCTTGCCAAGGTTACCAACCAGGAAAAACGCCAAGGCAACTTAGCTGAGATAGCTAAGGGCGCCGACGCTATCATTGGTGTCTCGGCTCCAGGCTCATTTACCAAAGAAATTATCGGCACAATGAATGCCGATTCTATTGTAATTGCCATGGCTAATCCGGTACCGGAAATCAGCTATGACGAAGCCAAGGCTGCCGGAGCTAAAGTAGCAGGCACAGGCCGCTCAGATGCCCCCAACCAAGTCAACAACGTTAACGTTTTCCCCGGAGTGTTCCGCGGCGCTATCGATGTTCGTGCCCGTCAAATTAACGAAGAAATGAAAATTGCCGCTGTTCATGCCATTGCCAATTTAATTCCGGAAAATGAACTTAGAGAAGATTATGTTGTGCCAGATGCTTTTGACCCACGTGTTGCTCCGGCAGTAGCTGCCGCCGTAGCCCGCGCTGCTATGGAAACAGGAGTGGCCAGAATACAAATTGATCCTGAACAAGTGAGAGCCAATGCGGCTGCCCGCATTAAGCTAGGACGTTAGATTTCTTTTAAAATACAAACAGCAAGGCACCACTTCAAATAACATTTGAGGTGGTGCCTTATTAATTATTGCACAAATGTTTGCGTCATCTTTAGGCGGTAATAGTGTACTTCAGTCGTAGTCAAATCAGCTATAAACCTCGTCCCAATCCAGAATCTCATACCAGAATCCTCCCAGAATGGAATAACGGCTCAAAATCAACTTTGCCAACTTGCCGCAGTTAGTGTCATCTTTCATTTTTTCTATTATCAAATCTCTATTTATTGTTTTATTGTACATAGTATAGCCTCCTGTTCCTCTACTATAGTTCCTGTTAGCCATACTATATCGCAATACATCATTAATTAAAAATATATATTATCTATATTAATATAGTTTTAAACAATGCATTGCAGTTATCGGGGGGAGCATCTCCAAAGGTCATAAATTGTGGCTTTTCAGTTCCGAAAACCTGCGCATAAAACTCAACTGCTTCGCGACAGTTCCCATTAAAATTAAGAAATACATCTACACTCATTACTTTCAGTCCTCAGCTTTATATGCAGCAGCAAGTAAGCTAACCTTAATTTAGAATTGCCACTTCCAGGAAAAATCATGTATCAATACAATCATAAAAAGGGCTTGTAATACATGAATAGGAGGCAGAGTGATCGACACTCCGTCCCCTATTTTCTTATTATTGCAAGGTGGCAAGTTTCAGGTTTGGTACCCCAAAAGATATAGCCAGCACTATTTTGTGCTGGCTATATCTTTTCCCTACTACTCAAAGCTTCGAGTCATCTTTACATACCGTTTTCCGTCCCGCTCAAATTCCTCGCCCTCTTCATACAGTCCAAATCTTCTATAGAACGGCACTTTCTCGGTCCGCGCATGACACCAGATGGCTTTGGTTCCCATTTTTTCAGCTTCCGAGACTACATAATTTAGTAGCTTAGTACTGCATCCTTCCCCCTGTCTTTCGCTGGAAGTGGCAAATTTGCGGAATTGAATTACGTTATTGTTTATAAATAGGGAAATCACGGAGACGAGCTCTTGCTCTACATACAATCCGTAATGAATTCCTGATAGATCATCGGTTAATTTTACATAGTCAATACTTTTATCCGGCCACATAACTCTTTGCCTTAACTCCCAGGTCTGTTCTGCAGCAATCTGCTTTATTACCATAATTTGCTTCTCCCCTACTGTCTTCCACTGTTTACTGCGATTTCTATTGCCTTTAAGATTACTTTACTGCTGTTGGTAGCGCCGGAAATAGTGTCGACCTGCAAGGACTGAGCCTTTATCACCTTCGCAGGAATCATCTCAGCTGTTTGACCTCTCTCAGTCTTGTGCCTGATAAGCTGAATCTCGGTTATCTTATGATCTTTTACAGTAACACTTACATCTGCCGCCACAAAAATTGCATCACAGTTGCCGCGAAAGGTACCATCTTTTACCTGGGATAAATCTAGCTCATTAATTTGTAATCCTGCAACTATAGTTTTATAGTTATTAAGCTCTGCAATATAGGAATAGAGATAAGTTCCGCCACTCAAAGCCCCTATGCAGCATAGGGCAATAATTCCTTTTTTAAACTTATCTATTTTCCCTAGCCTCCTGACTAGTACCATTACCGCGGAAGAAAAGCAAGCAGCGCCTTAACAAGCGTAAATACTAATGCCCCCCAGGCAGCCTTAAGCATTCGCTGGTGATTTTCCATGCCTTTGCGGAATATAGGCAGTACCAAGTACATAAAGGCGCCAAAAACTAAAAACGTAAGTATATAATTGCCAACCTCTTTCACGGTGTTACCTCCTACTAATAGCCCTTGTTTGTCGCCATGCTGTTTCGACCATTAAATTATGCCACCTTTTATGAGCCAACGCAATGAAAAAAAGTATAAACATCCCGCCGGCCTGCCGGCCTTAATTGGCCAACAGGATGTTTGTTTTAATATTTTGTAGAATTATGCGACATTCAGGAGGAATTTGTCATTACAATAGGGAAAATTCAAAATATCCTATCTGAATTAAGTACTAGTTAAACACCTTGTTCGAGCAGCTTTACCACTCATAGTTATGAATTTTTAGTCCTAAAACAAGGAGGGACTGACTTTGCGCATTCTTATTGCGGATGACTCATTGCTGATAAGAACACAGTTAAAGGATTTACTGGCAAGCCTGCTTTCTGCTGAGTTTGAAGAGGCAGTTAATGGGGTTGAAGCCTTAGAAAAGCATCGCACCTTTAAACCACATGTTGTTATTTTAGATTATATTATGGATGCTCCTGACGGGTTAGCCGTTCTCAAGATTTTATCCAAAATTGATAAGAAAGTAAAAATAGTTATGACTACTACATTAGGGAAGCAAAAATTTATCTATAAGGATTGTCTGGCAAATGGCGCCCTTGCGATACTCTCAAAACCGATAACCCCGGAGAATGTTGTAAAAGTGATCCAAATACTGAAGTTGAATAATCAGGAGGATTAACGTTGGGAAAAGTTGCTATTGACCAACTACGTGAAGGCATGGTATCAGATCAGACAATTTTTAATGATCAAGGTCTCATTCTGGTGGCAAGCGGGGTTACCTTCACCAATTTTATTATTCGACAGCTACGAAATTTCGATATTGAAACAGTCAGCGTTAAAGACGAACAGGAGTTAGTACAGGAGTCCAGCGCAAACACCTCAGCGCCCTCCAAACCCCTAGCTGCTATCAGAAATATTACCGATGGCATTTTTGATTGCCAGGCCATTGCTATCAAAAAAAACATTACGGCTATTGAAGAAATTCTAGCGTCTGCCTTAGATAGACCTTGCGTTCAAGACTTTATGACTGCGTGTTCCAGCGACGAACCACTGTTTCGGCACAGTCTGCGTACCGCAATACTCAGCACAAACATAGGGTTAATTAAGCGGTATTCTATTGATAATCTCGAAAAACTTGCCATATGTACTCTTTTGCATGACTGCGGCATGGAGAAAAAGTTTAATGAAACTGATTTGGATCATCCTTTTTTAGGCTTTGATAAGTTGCGGAAGAATCTGGATATTGATATGTTGGTAGCCTTGGTTTGCCTGCAACATCATGAGCATTATGATGGCAGCGGTTATCCCTTTTCCTTCAGCCGCACACAAATCACCGAGTTTTCTTCACTGGTTGCCGTAGTCGATTATTATGACCGCTTATTGATAAAAGATGTTGAGCCGCGCAAAGCCATGTTTCAGACCATCGAGAAAAAGGGTAAATTTTTCGATCCCGGTATGATCGATGTATTTGGCTCAACAATTGATTGGTCCCGGATTTACACACTGCCACCCAGCATATCTTAAGCTTTTCTATTTTAACTGTTTTATTAAGTGATACAAAGAGGTTCTGCAGACATCATGCCTGCAGAACCTCTTTTAGTTTACCGTGACAATAGTAGAAGAACTTGGCGTTCTTCTATACTATCTTAAAGCTTTGCACTTCATTCTTTAACTCTTCCGCCATCCGAGCCAATGCCAGACTAGAAGCCGCAATCTGTTCCATCGATGCGCTCTGCTCTTCGGTGGTGGCAGACACGGACTGAGTGTGCTCAGTTGTGTTTTGACTGACATCATCAATCCTGCGGATGGCTACCACAATCTGCTGGCTTCCTTCGGACATTTGCCGTATAGCATCAGAAATACTTTGAATTTGACTGGAAACTTGTTCCACTTTTTTCACGATTTCTTTAAAGGCCTGATCGGCTGCCACAACAACCTCAACACCGGCTTTTACTTCCTGGGTGCCTTCATTCATGGCCATTACGGCCTGATCAGTGCCTAATTGCGTTTCAGAAATAAGATCAGCGATTTGTTTGGCTGCAGTCTGTGACTGTTCCGCTAATTTTCTAACCTCATCGGCAACGACGGCAAAACCGCGGCCTTGTTCACCGGCACGTGCAGCCTCAATGGCCGCATTTAAGGCAAGCAAATTAGTTTGTCCGGCAATTCCCGAAATCGTATCCACAATCTGACCGATTTCCCGGGATTGGTTGCCCAGTTGGATTACCTCTTGCGCTGATTTTGCTACTGTCTTTTCAATATTATTCATCTGCGATATAGCTGCCCCTAGGGCATCTCCACCCCGCTGAGCAGCATTAAACGCTTCATCAGAAATCCCTGATACAAGAACTGCGCTTGCCGCAACCTGTTCGATCCGGTCTGATACCTGTTCAGTTGCTGATCGGGTTGCATTTACTGATTCAGCCTGTGTTTGAATACCCTCGGTCAGATCTGCTATTGTTTCCGCAACATGAACATTGGCTGTTGCTGATTGCTCCGTGCTTGCGGTTAGTTCCTCAGAAGATGCTGCCAAATTTTCAGCAGCATTTTGAACCCGTCGCAATAGCTGCCGTAATTGAGCTGCCATGTCGTTGATGCTGCGCGCTAAATCTCCCACTTCATCTGTGCTGTTAGAAATTACGGAACGCTCACGAATATCGCCTTTGGCAATAAGCATGGCCTCATCTCTAAGTTTTATAATAGAGGCTGAAAATTTCTGGCCAATCCAAGCTGAAATGATAAAGCTCAGCACCAAACAAACCACGGTTATACCGACAATTAAAATGGCCAAATGTCTTGTCTCTGCGCCGGCTTCTTTTTCAGCAACATTGACAACAAGTATCCAACGCTGATTTGACAGTTCAACCGGGACAAGAGCTGATAAGTAAGTAGTGCCATCAAACGCAGTATATGTCCCTAATACTTGTTTTGCTCCATCAGTCACATTTTTAAAATAACCGATAAACTTACTGTCAATTTCTTTTGCAGGCAACTTCAGTTCCGGTTGAATTGTTTTTTCCGTTACAGTAAGCTTGCCAATAATATCCGGATATTTAGGATAGCTTAGTACCAGTCCGGAGTCATCTACTAAGTAAGCAAAACCTGTTTCTTTATATTTTATATCATCAATAATCGATAAAATGTTTTCTAAAGGTAATGTTCCCCCAAGGATCCCTTTGAGCTGACCATTTTCCAGTACTGGTACTGCCACAATAACGGCCAGTTTATTGGATGATCCTGATGTAATTACACTTGAGATTACCGGTTTTTTAGTTTCTAATACCTTTTTGTAATAATCCCGGTCTGCCACATTCGACTTTGTCCCATTTGCCCGCACAGCAGAGCCATTTAAAAATATGTAGTTTATATTAGTTAGTTTATCCAGGCGTTTTAATTCACTAGACATGACCCCAACAACGGCATTGGTGTTTGTGCCGTCCTTGATAACCGGATGATTGGCGACGCCCTCAAGTTGCGTAACTATGATACTTACGTCTCTGCTTACAGCTTCTGCTCCGCCTGCGGCAATGGAAGAAATTGTTTCATTGACACTTCTGCCAAGATAATCTTGCGCAAAGTAAAGACTCGCTCCTCCCAATATTCCTGATGACAAAAACAGGACTATGCCAATAATTGCCGTGAGTTTCATCCGAATACTAAGTTTCATGTACATGCCTCCATATAGTTTTAATAAAGCTAAAATGAGAAAGCAGTTGGGCTTTATCCCTCCTTTTTTTGCTATAACTCATATTAATATTCGACATTAAATATTAATTTCCTCTAAAAATCCCCCCAAAATGGCGATACTGCTCTCTTTAGGTCTGTTACAGGAAACTGAAGCTGTTGTATAGAATGTATGTAAAGACTTATTTGCATATTTATCTGGAGGCGAACTATTTTGCAACTAAAAAAAACAATTGTGTTTACAGCTCTTTTTACTTTTCTGACGCTGTTTGCTTGTGCGCAGACAGGAAGAATCGAACTGGCATGGTCTAATGCTGAAGATGCTGTAATGTATGAGTTAGAAATTGCTACAGTAGCAGTAAATAAGGATATTCCGGCAAGGGAAAAACACGTTGTGTATACCAGATCCAACATTTATACCCCTGGTGTCCAATTACCACTTTCCTTATTTGAAGGACAGGACCTCAAAAAGCTTTATTTCCGGGCCCGCCCGCTAGATTTAGATGAAAACCCTGTAGGCCCTTTTTCCCAACCGGCAGTTCTCGGTGATATGACCCTGAATCCACTCAAACCAACACCTACAGCTCTTTATAATGACCGCCCAGTCCCTTTATACCCTGTATATTCCTGGATCCCAGTAAAAGGTGCTGCCAAATATGAAGTGGAAGTCACTGATCAAGTTCCTGAATCGCCAAATGGAATAAAACCTTCAAAGCATAGAATACGTTCCTATGCTCTCACCCAGGGATTTGATTTTTATGATCCGGAACCCCTGTTAAAAGAGGGAATTTATTATTGGCGGGTTCTCGCCTATGATAAAGACAATCGACCAATTGGTGTATATTCTGATCCTGTTTTACTAGAAGTCAAAACCGAAGGCTATGACTGGGCAACCTTCGGTGACAGTATCACTCATGGCGGTGGCGCAATATCCAATCCCCCTTCTGATGGCCGGTTTGATTACTCAACCTATTTGCCTTATGAAGTAAAAAACCTGGGTAAAAGCGGTGATACTGCGGAAGCCTTGGAAAACCGTTTTGACCAGGAAGTACTGCCGTTTAAACCGAAATACTTACTCATCCTGGGAGGCAGCAACAGTATTCGTGGAGGAACAAGCGCGGAAGATGTAGTACAGTCATTAGCCGCCATTAAACAAAAGTGCCGCGAGAATAATATCCGCCCCATCTTTTTAACCCTGCCGCCGGTAAATCCCGAACGAATTCAACGTGTTTTTAACGAAGGAACAGCACCTAACTGGCAAACTGAATTACTCAAGGTAAATGCATTTATAAAACAACAGCCTGATTATGTCGATATCTATTCACCTGTGGTTGATGAACAAGGCTTATTACCTGTAAAATACGCACAAGACGGCCTGCATTTAGATATTTCAGGCAAACGAATCATCGGACAAAAAGTATCGGACTATATTAAGAAACATTCTTTATCCTGAGACTAACCCGCTCTAAGACTCCCGCTTCTACAAGCGGAAGTAAGAGCGGCTAAGTCCCTGGATAAGGGCGACTAACCTTCAGATAGGGTTAAAACCCCACCTGAAGATAAGTCTACTTTATATTTTTTTTACAAATGCAAAAACGCTAATTGTCTGCTACCGACAATTAGCGTTTTTTCTGTGTTTATTTCCACCTGTACAATCATCACCAATCCCCACTCGCTGCTGTTCTCATCCTCTTGGGAAGAGACTTATAGACCAAGTCATAAGAATGATCGATTAGCTGCTTAATATCTCTTTCGGCAACGCTGCCATCAAGCACTATGGTGTTCCAATGACGCTTGCTTAAGTGATAACCCGGAATTATACTTCGATATTGCTTCCTTAATACCTCCGAATAATCAGGATCGCATTTTAACGAAAGCGTATCCTGACCATTTCTTCGCGACATCAAGGCGAACATTTTGGATGCTATTTTAATAACAATAACATCTGGTCCAAACGGGTAATCCTCAATAGCACCGAGTTTTGTCATGCAATATAAAAATAGCTCTTTAGATTTCATAACTATCCCCTCTGTAACCTGTCTGTATATGTTACTTTGCATTATATCCCTTATTTCTCACGAAAACAAGAAACCAGCATGTTTCATGCTGGCATCTGTACACAAATTCTCTGTTTGTCCCTAAATTGTTTCAAAGCTTTAATATCCCACTTCTTCACCAATTATCCACACATGAATGTTAGACGCCGGTGGCCGTTTGTGAATAATAGACATAACATTACACAAGCGGGTTGGGCCCTGGCAATCCATACAATGCCCAGTCTGCACACATGGATTAGGGCGTTTTAGCCGCTTATTATTAAGCGGTGCTGCTGTAGATCGAATACGTTCTTGCGCATCGGCAACAGTAGGCACAATTTTATTAATACCGGCAAGAACGATAACCTTTTTTGGCCCAAAAGTCATAGCCGCCACCCGGTTGCCGGTAGCGTCTGTATTGACCAGACAGCCATCTTCGGTAATAGCATTAGCGCTTGTCAAAAACACGTCACAAGTAAGCTGTTTGCGCCGGATATCTAATATCTCCTCCGGACTTAACCCTGGTGTATGATGACAATAGACAATGTTGCCGCGCGCTTCTAATTTTTCTGCAACCTGCGACTCTATTAATGTCCACGAGCCGCCAATCCCAACAGTTGCATCCATTGGGATAACTGCAAAGAGTTCTTCTAACGCAGCTTGCATACTTGGGTAATAAGCAGCCTCAAATCTATTTTTTTTAAGTACCTCTACCGTCTTTGCTCCATGAGCTTGTTGTTTTGCATCTACGTATTCTGACATTGTTCTTCCTCCCTATTTTAAAACCTATGCTTGCTATATCAACTTTAACATGATATTCTCCATATGTATAATTAATAGTTCGTATTATTACAATAGAAAAAAATTATAGGAAGTGTTGCTTTGGAAATCAGACAACTACAAACCCTTGTTGCCATTAAAGCTGCCGGAAGCTTTGCTCAAGCCGCCGAACATCTGGGCTATACACAGCCAACCCTGACAGCACATATTCAAGCATTAGAAAAAGAACTGCAGGTTAAATTATTTGACAGGCTTGGCCATCGTATCCGCCTAACTCGCGAAGGCGAACATTTTATCAGCTATGCCGAAAGAATTCTCAAACTAATAGACGAAGCTGCTGATTCCGTATCTGCAAAAGCCACCAGCGGCAAAATTATTATTGGCGCCAGTGAAACTTTCTCGGTTGTCCGCCTGCCTTCGCTGTTAAAAGAATTCCGCAAAAAACATCCGGCAATTGAAGTAGAGCTTACCTTTGGTGATATTACTAAGTTCTATGCCGCGCTCAAGAATAATGTTATCGATATATCTGTTATTTTAACTGATAAAGTACCTTACCCCAATCTCTATACAGAAATACTGTGCCCAGAACCTATGGCTTTTATTGCTGCTGTTGACCATCCACTTGCCCAGCAAGCCGCCATCAATATCTCCGATTTTAGCGCCGAAGATTTCATTGTTACCCAGGAAGGCTGCGCTTATCGGACATTTATCGAGAATCTGCTTAGCGCCAATACGATAAAGCCTCGTTCCTTTATGAAAGTAAAAAATATTGAGGCAATCAAGCAATTTGTTATCAGCGGACTGGGAATTGCTATTTTGCCTCAAATTTATGTTGAAAAAGAAGTAACGGCTAACCTGTTGGTCGAACTGCCTTGGAAAGGCCCGGAGATTGGGATGCATACCCAAATCGTTTATCATAAAGACAAATGGCTCACACCTGCGATGTTAAGCTTTCTCGAACTAATTCGCAGCAAATTCCCCTCAAAATAAAGCAGACTAACCTGCAGATTGGGTTTAACCCCATCTGCAGGTTAGTTGTCGGACAAGGCGCAGTATAAGTGCTAAACTATTTTGCGCATATATTGCTCTAATTCTGCCTGCAAATCCGTGTAAGTCACTTCTTTCAAATCTTTGAAATTTCTGCGGAACAGCGCATAGTTAAAGTTATCTTTCAGCTTTTCCCTAACCCTATTTTCATACCGTAAGAACAGCCGATTATTGATATTAAAATTATGAACATTCGGGGTTGCTTGGTAGATTTCCGGGTTAGTCGGATTTTCTTGTAAGATGGTTGTTATATAGGCGATATTGCGCTCAATTAAGTCATTGTCAACTATGCCGGAATGTGCCGATAACTTACTCTTTGCCGGAAAACTTTTAATAAATTCCAGTGTTTCAATATATGTTGCTAAATCATGATAATCCAGATAAGGAATTGGCTGCTCGACCAAGTCTCCGACAAACAATACCGCATCCTTTCTGTCAAAACAAATGGCCGAATCGACAGTATGCCCGGGCGCATAGATAAATTCAATTTCCTCGTCGGCAAACAGCAGTCTGTCATTAAAGGTTACATTAGGCAGCATCAACTTTATATTGCCGCAGTGCTGTTGCCGCAATGACTCTAACTCTAACTCAAACTCCCCAATCTCCTGCATCCTTTTGCGGCAGGTTTCATGTCCAATAATGAGCGCGCCCGGAAACGCACAATTCCCCCATATATGATCCCAATCTGAATGAGAGTTAAACACAATAACCGCTTTATTATTTGCTTGTTCCGCAATATATTGCTTGATAATCTCCATAGATTGCGGCCCCAGATGAGTGTCACACAAGAACCAATAGGTATCGGTTTGGATCAGGTAAACCCCAATATCATCTTCAAAGGTAAAGACAACACCCCGATTGCCTAATTTACTAATGCCCTTCATAAACGCGCCCCTCCAATCCTTGCGTTGTCCTTTGGTAATTATCTATTCCCCTTTATTCTTTTAAAAACCTTTACTGCTACAAAAGGGATGAGGGAAACTTGCAATCAAGTTTCCCTCATCCCTTTTGTAGCAGTATAATTCTGAGCATTAATTATGCATAGTAAAACCCTAAGCAAATGCCAACACGCTTTTACTTTAATTCTCCGGCAGGCTCTAACCCCTGCTTGATAATGATAGGACACGCTTCCGACGAAGTCAGGAATTGTATAAATTTCTCGCCTTCTCCTGGTGTTTTTGAAGTTATAGCAATCCCTGCTGAAAACACGGTAATCTTTTGTATATCCTCCGGCAATGTTCCGACAAAGTCGCTCCCCGGAACGGATAATAATTCACTTACCTGTTGAAAGCCAATCTCTAAGTCGCCTCTTGCCACCCATTCGGCAACACGGCCTTTGGTGACCATCTCAGACTTAGCTTTAATTTGCTCCCACACACCAAGCCTTGGAAATAGCTCATTTGCCAGATAATTTCCGCTTGCACTGGCAGAATAGCCGATGGACTTTGCGTCTAATAAGGTGCGAACAACGGCATCAGTCGTACTAATATCAGGTTTTGGCTCCCCTGCCCGCACAACCATTCCTATTTTGGATAGCACAAGGTCTTGTTGACTGCCTGGCACAACAAATCCGTCACTAACCATTTTATTAAGTTCTGACCCTGCCATAATGACAAGATCGGCCTCTTCACCTCGCGCCAGTCTTGCCGGGATAGAGGTTGGTGAAGAACCCATCGAAGCGCCTGGTATTAAGATGACTTTCTTCCCTGTTTTTTGTTCATAGCTAGGCGCAAGCTCCTGTAATGCTGAGAAGAAGCCACCTGAACTCATTACTTTTATTTCAATCGTTCCTCCGTCACTTTTAGTCGGCGTTTCCGCATAAGCCGTAAAAGCCAGTGTCACTAGCAACATCATGCTTAACAAAACTTTGATTATGTTATTATACACAAAATCCCTCCTCCGGTCTATCTTACCCCAGGCACTGACTGCTACCGAACATACTCGCAGCCGAGTTTTATTAATGTCTTGTCAACCCAGCTTCTGTCCATAGTTCCGTCTTCTATAGCCTTAAACTTAACTTGTTCCTGCCGGTATTTTTCTCTTGCCTTCTCAAGAATTTCAGGAGCATCCTGCGGATCTATCACAACAATGCCATCGGCGTCGCCAACCAAAATGTCACCAGGTTTTACTACAATACCGCCGCAGCAGACAGGAACATTAATTTCTCCGGGGCCATCCTTATAGGGACCATTAGGCTGAATTCCCGCAGCAAAAATAGGCATTGTTAGTTCCCGTAAAGCCTCTGCATCACGCACAGCTCCATCGACAACCACTCCGGAAATCCCTCGCTTTACTGCTTGCCGCATCATAATTTCACCGGTAACAGAGTTGGTCAAGTCACCTTGTACATCTACAACAATGATTTCTCCCGGTTGTGCCATATCAATGGCTTTGTGAAGCATCAGATTATCTCCCACTCTGGTTTTAACCGTAAACGCTGTGCCAAGAAGAGGCAACCCATTTACTGATTTTATCCGTGAGTTTACGCAATAAAGACGATTCATCTCATCTGCGATATTGGCAACCGGCAGCCCTTTAAAGCTCTCTACCAGCACCTTATCTGGGCGGTTTGCTATGGTAAATATACGAAACCCAACGTTTGACATACTTTCTCTCCTTTTACTTCAATAATCCTAGCATACGCCAGGCTGGTACACTTGCCATCAAGCCGATAATGGATATAATCATGTACGCGATGGAAAACTTTCGCATTTCCTTGAATTCCACCATATCGCCGCCAGTAGCATAATAAGCCACTACCCAAACTATCGAATTATAGAAAACATTCCATACGTTGCCTGCACAATAAACAGTGAAGGCAGCAATAAACGGATCAATCCCTTGTGCTGCGCTCACCGGAGCAAACACAAGCGTTAGGACAGCTACGGCCGAGCCAACGGAAATAACAAAGAACCGCAGAATATACACAATGATGGATAAGGTTGCAAGATATAAGAAAATATTTGATGCAAACGGTGCCAGAATTGGGCCAAACAGAGATCCCAGCCAGGCATCTATCTTGAGCGAGCTGAATATCGAACCCAGGCTGGTAACCGATCCTAAGAAAATGATGGCATCCCACACAATAAGTTTTCTAAAATCTTCTCTGGTGCATACATTAAGTGCCAGTAAAATACAAAGACCGGCTATGCCAACAATTGATGCCGAAAGATTGTGGAGCGACTGGGTCATCCAGAACGCCAAACAAGCTAAAGCAACTCCCAGAGTTAATTTCTGCTCTTTGGTAAAAGGTCCAAGCTCATTAAGTTTTTCATCAATAAATCCGGGTGCAAGCTTGACCTCACCACTGGGTTTGTATAAATAAAAGATAGCTAACGTGCAGCCTATTAGCAACACAATACCCCAGGTTGCAGCACATAAAAACCAATAGCTCCAGGTAAATTGCGCTTGTTCAGCCTTAGGAAGCAGGGAAACCGCAACATAAGCCAAAAATGATGAGCTCATTAAAAACGGCGAGCTTAAATTAAAACCAGTTCCACAGGCGGCAAAAATTCCGGTTGCTCCCGGGCTTTTCTTTTCGAAACCCAACGCATTACTGATCGATAGTGCCACTGGTGACATAATTGCCATCTTAGCGGTTGTGCTCGGAATCAGTGTTCCTAAAAATGTGCCGCAGCCAATAAGTGCCATAACCTGGCCCTTGTAGGTAGCTGGAAATATCTTGAGCACTACCAACGATATTCTTGTTAAGAGTCCTGTTTTAGTGGCTGCTGCGCCTAGACCGATAGCGGCAACCAACAGCCACCAGGCATCACTTGAATAAGCGGCAAAAGCCACATTCATTGGCGCGGTTTTCGTAATTACAAATAAGGCGCTCATAGCCAGGCCTACTACATAGTCAGGAAATACATCAAATACCCAGTAGACTACCGCCCAACATAAAATCGCCACAGCCTTTAACCCTGCAGCCGATAACCCTGCTGGCAGCGGCTGAATTGCGATGGCAATTGCAATAAGTATCCCGAGAATTCCGCCTATTGTTTTCTTGTTCTCAGCGAAAAAACTCTTATTAGCGTCAGTACTCATCCTTATCAACTCCTATTATTTATACTTAATTCTAATATTAAGTGAGATTACACCAGTGCGTCTCCAACATAAGGGTACAATCTGCTAAAGGTTTCCGCATATTTGTATTCACTATTTCCTGAACAGCGTCTGGCATGATTGCCCCGCATTTTTGCCCGATCCATATAATACTCAATTAAATGTTTTTGCGCTGCAAAACACTTCATTGCGGCTTCTTTCTGAGGATAGGTTTCGGTTATATCAATAATTACGTCCGGATTAAAACCTGATACTTCTGTCTGATGAGGCTCAAACCCAAAAATACGCGCTTGCTTTGCTGTAGGATATCCCTTTAGTTTTACACCATTTGAGATCGAAAGTACACTGGCTTCCCACACAAACTTTGCTACCCGTTCATGATCCGGATTAAATGCGTCCTTGGGTCCATGGGTTATTATGTGCTGCGGTTTTACTTCCCGGATTTTCTTTACCATGCGCTCCATACAATCCGCACTAAATTCCATATTGTAATCATCTAAATCCCAAAACTCAACCTGCTTAATTCCAAGAATATCTAGTGCCTTGTCTACTTCGCCGGCACGATGTTTTTTGACGTTCTCGGCGGTTTGTCCGTCTTCTTTCCACAGATCATTGGATTCTCCGCGAACACCATAGCTCAAAATAACCAGCGAAACATTTGCTCCCTTCTTTATGTATTTAGCCATAGTTCCGCCGGCACGCCATACAAAATCTGCTGCGTGAGCACTTACTACCAATACATTTACATTACTGTCGCTCATACTTTCACACCCTCTGTTTTATTGCTTTTGTTTTAAAAATATAATGCTTTCATAATTCCTGCTTGTGGGTTTCGACTTGCGTACTAAGACGTCTTCCCCTCCTTTTTTTGTTTTTGCTTGCAATATTGCTCAACAATTTTGATTAACAATAATAATGTACAATATTTTCATTTTTGTGTCAACAATGATTATTGCCAAATGGATGGGGCAAAAAAAATCTCCCAGCAAAACTGGGAGATTTCAGAATATCTTTTTTTATTAAGCCAAATAATGGTAATTATTCCTTATTGTCTCTCTGACTGTTAAAACATGTTTTCTCACTGCCGCCTCAGCATCAAGCTCATTTCTGGCAGCAAAAGCTTTATAAATGTCCGTGTGTTCACCAAACGATGACTGACTCCGGCCCGGAACCAAAATAGTACGAAATTGATAACGTATTAGCTGAGTTCTGATCATATTAATAAGCTCAACTGCCTGAACATTTTGGGTCGATTTATAGATAATACCATGAAACTCAGTATTTAGCGCAGAATATTTATCAAATTCCTGTTTATCAAGATGAGCTTTCATCTGCTCTAAAATACTTTTCATTCTCGCAAGATCGTTTTCCGTAACATTACTGGTTGCCGACCTAGCTACCAAGCCTTCTAACACTTCACGTATTTCAAGATAATTTAAAACTTCCTCAAGAGTGAACGATTTTATTGTAGCCCCTTTGTTTTCTTCGATTGCTACTAAGTTCTCTTGGGCAAGTTTTAATAGTGCCTGTTTTACCGTATTTCTGCTAACGCCAATTGATTCTGCCAACTGCATCTCAACAAGTTTTTGGGCAGGTTTAAAGGTGCCTTCTAATATTCTATCTTTGATATAATGGTACGCCGCATCAGTCTGCTTCATTTTTCCTCCGGAAATATATATTTACTTACTCTAATACTAATATCAAAGTATTCCTAAACAAAATTGCTCATCAATATTGATTATAGAATCAAATATAGCATTGACACTCGGCCGCTGTCAACAGCAATAAACCAGCGGCTTACAATCTCCTAGTCCACTACTTTTTTATTACCTTATCTGTCCCACCCTGGATGCAACTTTTCATCACTGTATAAATTCAGTAATTACTGTTAACTATTTCCACATTTCATTCGATATTTTCTATAGAAACATAAATATTACGATGCTACAGATACAGGAGAGTGGATATATGCCTATAGATCAAATGGGCTTAAATAACTTACTAACGATGGTCAATCCGCAAAACACTTTAACCGCATTAAGAAAACAGCGTGAACAGTTACAAAGAAAGCTTAACCAAGCAGCAGCTTATACTACCCCAAATGCGCTGACAAACCCCGTAGACAGCAATAATACGCCAACTGACAGTAAACAGGTTATTTTAGAACTAGCAGCAGTTGATACACAGATTCAACAATCTGTGTATGAAGAAACAACCCGAAAACTTGAGTTAGAACGATTGAAACAAGAAGAGGCTATGGCCAAAAGCGCACGCGAACGGGAAAAAGCGCTAGCTAAGCATGAGCGGACTCTTACTAATGCCAGTATGACTAAACTATCTTCGGCCATTTCTAATAGCGCCCATGCTCAAAGCATGGCTAAGTCCGGCATGTCCTTTTCCTTTGTCCAGCCCTCTTCAGAAGTAACTAGCCATGTTCATTCGCAATATAGTCTCGAAGGAAAAATTGAAGCTACAGAACGCGATCTTAAAGAATCTGTTGAGTATGGTATTGCGGCAGCAGAAGTTGCCCGCCGCCGCAAAAAGAATCAATTAAAAGCTGATATAGAAGAAGCTGCCTGTCAAAATGCGAAAAAAACAAAGAAAAAAACCGTAAATATAACGATCTGAACCTCTTACATTCCACCAGAGCTATAGTATTAATCATTGTTAGTTGCGCACAATGAAATAGCGTGAATCCTCAATTGTTACGAGGATCACGCTATTTTTCCATCTATGGCTAGTGTACTAATTTTAACCATCCGCAAGAGTACTGGTTGTCCTTCTTGGGCTGCCTCATTAAATCAATGCTCAAAATGAAATTGCAATATGCAATTCTCATCCTCAATATAAGCAGTTATCTTGTTAGCATACTTACGCATTAAATACCCTGATAATCTTAGCAGTGCATTATCATCATTAAGCAGTTCCTCTTCTGTTGGACGTCTTTCAGGCAATTCCACCAGAAATCCATTATATATAATTTTAACAGCTACATTATATTCATCAAAACTGACTTCCAGTCTTACCTTTCCCTCACTAACCAGTTCTAGACTACTTGCGGTTTCGAAAAATTCGATAATGGCAGATGAGGCCCGGTGTATAACCTCTCTTCGCGCGCCCCAAGCCGCGCCATTAGCTTCCATAAACTCTATCGCTTTTTCTGTAGAATCTGTTCCTATCGCCAATACAATGACATTTTTTTGTTTTATGCCAATGCGGAATAGCAGATTTAAAAAGATAGCCGTTAACGAAACCACTGCAAGGGAAGATTTAAATAAAGACTGAAACTGCACCGGAAATTGAGCATAAATACCTGGCACGAGATCTACACTTAATCCCAACACCATAGATAACCCAACTACAAATATTTTTCTTTCATCAAGCATGCGCGAAACAATTATCTGAAACCCTTCAATAATAAAATAGCCAAGATTTATTAACAGCACCGCTCCCATTACGGGCGAAGGCATGATGGCTAGTAACGCAGCTGCTTTCGGACAAAACGCCATTGCAACAAACACACTGCTTACGAAATATGCCAAATAACGACTTGTCACACCATTGAGAATAGACAGCCCCACACTGCCCGAACTACTATTTAGCCCCATACAGCCAAGAATTCCACACATTGACGTCCCGACACCTTCAGCAAAAACGCCATTTCCGACATTTTTTAAATCAATACGTTTCCAATTTGTATTATTAGTTTTTTGACAGGTAGCTAAATTCCCCATTGTTTTCAAAGTGGAGCAGATAACCGCAACCAAAAAGGGCAACAGTAATCTTTCATCAAAAGACCATTCCATAGTCATAACAGGCATGGCTATATATGGCGCAGCAGCCAATTGTCTTATATGGTCTAAATTAAAAATTCCTAATACATATGACAATACATACCCTACAATTATGCCCGCAAGTATAGCGTATTGGCGCATAGAGGAATTTCCCCATACGCTTAGAGAAACCATAATCATTATGGTTATAAGTCCAACCACCATTGATGAACTATCTATTGTATTTTTTAAATCATCGACGCCAAATATCGCCGAAACCCCGGGAGCAATCCCGGCAACTCCTGTCATAACAACCATTAGACCTGCTACCTCGGTGGGAAACAAAAATCGTATCCGGGGAATTATTCTGCTTAGCAGCATTTGAAAAAAACCGGCGATAGTAGTCATACCAAACAGTAGTGGCAATCCACCTGCCTGCACAGCCAACGCAGATGCCTGATAATACAAGAATCCGGTTTCTTCCGCGCAAAAATATCCAGAGCCGATTACTCTTTTATGCAAAACTTGCAAAAGTGTACCCAGTCCTATCCCAATCATCATTACACTTACAAAATTCTGGGCAATCTCTCGCGAACCGCCCACCATACTTATAAGCAAAACCGGCAGCACCAGATCCATTGACAATACCACTATTTGTTGAATTACAACCGGAATTGCCACTCTACCGGGAATTTTATCATAAATTCCATAACGTATATTTATCGGTTTCTTCTCGGCCTTATCCATCTGTCTGAATTCTCGGAACGCAGCACCATTAAGCGCCTTTGCCATTCCTTACTCCTTTAATTCTATTAATACCTGCTCATTGTATTAGATAGTTTTACTATGTTATTTTGTAATATTTGCCAGAAATATGCAAACTCCTGCTACAACTATAGCAGGAGTTCTCTTTCTTTACAGCACTATGATGTTTTGTAAAATCACTGTTTCAAAATAAAAGATTTACTTCATCAGAACTGTAATAAATTTAACCCTACTTCATCATTATAGCTCCGATTAACTTCGCCTTCGATAACATCAATAATTAATTCAGCAGTGCAACTCACTTTAGCATAACTTAAATGGCCGCCAATAGCGTTATAGGAACTATCAGTTAAAGTAATGTGCACATGTATGTAAACTTCATCATTCATTCTGCTCACGTTGCCGACAAGTCCGGCGATTTCCATATCTTTTTTAAACTGCATGGAATGATATTCACGTGTAGTTGGATTAAATAGTCCAATAGTTACTTCATTAACAGCGCCAATACCGGTTATGGCTGCAAGCTTTACATTATTCTCACGGCAAACTTTTGTTATGGTCTGCACAATTTCGTCGTCTTTATCACAGCGAACTATGATTTTCGAAGCAAATCTTTTCATTTCCATTGCTCTTACCCCCAAAAGTTCTATTTTGTAAAGCAAAACCACTAGGATGATAACCGCCTCTTGATTGTACGGATATTTATTTTCTATTAGTATTATTTGTAATTTTAGCTGTTATTACATAATCCGTCAAGAGTTAGCGTTTGCTGATATAAAGAAAACACGGCTTGCGCCGAGCTTTGGCTAAAGCGCAAGTCGATGTTGCCCTTATCCTGTTTTTAAGAAAGTTATACTTTCTGTTAGGAAAAAAAGCCCTAGACTTCACACAAAGTCTAGGGCCTCTGTCATAGCGCCAGTTATAACAACACACACTTCTTATCTCATTACAGTAGCTTGGGCACCCGGGGCGCCCGTAAGTGCGCCGGAAATTGCAGGCCTGCCCCAATCAGCGGCCTTACATAAAATTTAAAAGCATCGGTAACCTGGTTGCCTTCGCTAGTAATGTATTCGTCCGGCATTAGTTTTGTTTTTGCCGCAATTTCTTCCACACCAACCAGGCGATAATCAACCGAATAATTGCCGGTACGATTGATGGTAAGTGACCCATTGCAATTATTCCAATATGCTAATTGAACGGCTCTCTCGCCGACTTCCCTGGCTTCGTGTTGATCAATATCAGATACACAGCCTACAAAAGATCGCTGCAGATAACCGAAGGTATCACTCCGCACCCGGGAAATTCCCAGCTTCACCTTGATTTGTTGTGATAATAACTCGCCTAAAGCACCTGTGCCTGAAAGGCACACGTTGCCATGGGCATCAACTTCGAGATCATTGTGCAGAGTAGAAATCATCAGCCTGCCATTAGCATCACGAATTCCTTCTGATACGGCAATAATACACATGCCATGACGTTCGTATACCTGTTTGACATCAGCCAGGAATTTGTCCATGTGAAAGGCACGTTCGGGAAGATAGATAAGATGCGGCCCATCATCCGGATACCTTTGAGCAATAGCTGAAGCCGCAGTCAGAAACCCGGCGTTACGCCCCATCACTACTCCGATATATACGCCGTTAAGTGCCCGCATATCAAGGTTAACTCCCATGAAAGCCTGCGCTACAAATCTGGCGGCCGAACCATATCCCGGCGTATGATCATTTAACACTAAATCGTTGTCAATTGTTTTGGGAACATGAATTGTCCGCAAATCATAGTTGACTTTCCTGGCTTCCTCGCCCACAATCCGGACAGTGTCAGCAGAGTCGTTGCCGCCAATGTAAAAGAAATACCTAATATCATGGGCCTGCAATACTTTAAAAATTTCATGGCAGTATTTTACATCAGGCTTTATCCGTGTAGACCACAAGGCTGACGAAGGAGTGAGGGCTACCTGCTCCAAATTATGACTGGTTTCCTGGGTCAAATCCAGGAAATCCTCATTGATAATACCTTCCACACCATGAATCGCACCGTACGTCCGAAGCATTTCTCCATATTTGCGGGATTCTGAAACAATGCCAGCCAACGATTGATTGATAACCGCGGTCGGTCCTCCGCCTTGGGCAATCAGTACCTTACCTTTTAATACCACACTATCTCCCCCATGTCATACTGCAGTTATTTTCGAGTTGCTAATTATGCTAAAGCCAAAGGCTTCCGTTGTTTGGGCCTTTTATTTCCCTAACAGAAAGTATAAATGAGACTTGAGATCTCGCTAAAGCTCAGCGAAGCCGTGTTTTCTTTATGTCGTTATATAGATAATTTCTGAACAGTCTGTCATAAGCAGACTATGCCTCTATTTCGCTAAAAGACTTCTTTTTCCTGCAGTATCTGTTATTTTTAATATGATGTCCAAGTTTTTCTGGTATAACTGTATCACTCTATATATTTTTCCGGCTATTGTTCTGGCACAAAATAACAAGTCTCAACCTGCGAACAGGTTGAGACTTATTAATCACCATTTCCCGGCTGCACCAAGTGGTACGTGCCCGGCTTAACCTAGACTATATTTTAAATTTTGACACAGCCGTCTGCAAATCATAGGCTAATTTTGACAAGGCCTCACTAGAACTGGCTATCTCCTCCATGGAAGCCATTTGCTCCTCAGTCGCAGCGGAAACGCTTTGTGATTCACTTGCTGAAATTTTACTTTGCTCATCAATTCGCTGCACGGAACTCACAATTTGCTGACTGCTTAAAGCAATTTCTTGAATCTCAGCTGAAATCTCTTTTACTTGGCCAGTCACATGAGTTACCAACTCGGCAATTTCAGCAAAAGCCACCCCGGCCGCATTGACAACTTCAGCTCCTGTTTTTACTTCTCTTGTTCCATCATTCATAGCAATAACCGCTTCTTGGGTATCTCCCTGAATTTCAGCTATCAGACTGGTAATTTTTTTAGTTGCGTCCTGCGACTGTTCTGCCAGTTTTCTTACTTCCTCAGCCACAACGGCAAACCCACGGCCTTGCTCACCCGCCCGCGCGGCCTCAATGGCAGCATTGAGAGCTAACAGATTGGTCTGACCTGCAATCCCTGAAATCGTATCAACAATATGACCAATTTCCTTGGAACGATCACCTAGTTTGGCTACAACCTTGGCCGAAGTGTTAACAGTAGACTCAATATTACCCATTTGTTTGACAGCCTTATCAACGGCTGTGCCACCTTCTCGCGCCTTATCTTCCGCTAAAGCCGACTGGTTAGCCACTTGATTCGTGCTGGCAGCAACCTGCTGGATACTTGCTGACATCTGTTCTACCACAACCGCTGCTGCATTAGCGGCAGCCAGTTGCTCATTTGTCCCGCTGGCCACACCGGTTATCGATGTAGCGACCTGGTTAGCTGCCAGCGCCGATTGTTCTGCACTAGCTGAAAGTTCCTCACTGGAGGCTGCCACTTGTTCAGAGCTGCTTTGGACATGGGAGATCAAACTGCGCAAGTTTAGCACCATTTTGTTGAAACCACTGGCCAGTTCTGCAATTTCGTCCTTTCCGCTGACAGTTGTCTGCACCGTAAGATCACCACCGGCTACAATATTAACTTGACCGGTTAATATTTCTATCGGTTTCATTATGCGTTTCATCATAAAGAAAGTAACCAATATCACAATAAATACAAAGGCCAGTGTTACGGCTGAAAGCAGCCACTTCAAAGTCACCAACGGCTGATAAATAACATTCTCAGGCACAACCGTTACCATTGTCCAACTGGTCAAAGGAATCTTTTGGTAAACAGCTAACTTAGCTTCACCATCATACGAATAACTTGCAACCCCTTTATCATTACTCATAATTTCTTTAAAGGTAGCGGTAAGCGGTTTTAATTTTTCTATTTCAAAAACACTCTTAGATACCAGTTCCGCCTCAGGATATGTTAATAACACCCCTTTGGCATCAACCAAATAGGAATATCCTGCTTCATACAATTTGATGTTTTTCATATCCTCTACGAGCGTTTCGAGCAAAATATCTTCTGCCATAACTCCACGCAATTGTCCTGATGCACTCTTAATCGGCATAGCCACCGATACTGCCATTTTTTTTGTGACAGAATCTAAATAAGGATCGGTGAAAGTAAGTTTGGATTGCTCCAGGGCTTGTTTGTACCAGCTGCGAGTACGGGGATCGAAGCCTGCCGGCGGCGTCCAGCCACTTCCATCAATCATTTTTCCTTCAATAGTTCCAAAATACATATCAGACAATTCTTTATCAACAGCTTTGTATCCGGCTAACATCGGTACGGTTATTTCATTATCTCCGATGCTGCTTTGTATATTGGAATAAGTAATCTCTAATATTTTGACCTTGCCGGCAAGCCAGCCATTTAGTTTGTTTACTTGCGCATTAGTACTGGATAATAACTCCTTTTGAATGCCAGCATGAAGCTGCTGTTTGGCAAACATATACCCGGTCATTGATGAAACTAACAAAACAATTAGAGTCAAAGAAGAAAATACTAATGTTAATTTCGCTTTTAATTTCATTTCTTATCACTCCTAAAAATATACTGACTCCAAAGCTTCAATACCAGGTATTACCTATCTGTAACAGATACATTAGGTAGAAAGTTGACTACAATGAGTCCTGGCATTACTTGATTATTTTTTTTGATAATCACACCCCCGCTTTCCCCCTACATAGTGTCTGTGTATATAAAAAAGACGCCCTTTACTCAAATTGAGTAACGACCGTCTTCTTTGACCTGTTGACTAAATTTTATACTACGCAAACTAACTCGTCAAGTAAAATGTACCATATTTTTAGACAAAATTAACATCAATTTAACATCATTTTACGCTAGTACCCATGACCAAACATAGCCGGCATTAACATTTTTTCGAAGCCAACCGGGACTTCAAACAAGGCCGGGTCTGGTTCGCCAAGACGTATATTGCGGAATTCCTGCCACCAGCTGCCATCAATGGCTGCAGTCTTCACTTGCATGGTAATACCGGGGTCGCTTGATATCCATATATAATGCGAGTTTTTATCTTTTGTTGTAACTCGGTATTTATCAGCAGCATAACCGTTTATTGTTTCCCTTAGAATAAAATTTTTTTCAACATCATCAGCAGGTGGCTCAGCGTCCATATTTTGTCTGTTGCTTTTAGTATTTGCTGTATTAAATGGCTGTTCCATATACATTTTATCTTCAAACATTACCATCCATACCAGTTTTTTGTCCATCCGTACAATATTAGCCATTTCCTTGGTTTCCATACGTATTTTGTTAGTTGTCATATACATTTTTTGTTTACTAATAGTTTTGCCGTCGTCAGAACTTACAATATCGGCGGAGAAACTTATGGCTGCGGCTGTTGTTGCAAACACCAAAACAGACATGAAACAGGTTAATAGAAGGATCACTTTTTTAACTGATTTACTCATGTTCTCACTCCTTTCAACTTTAATAGCTTAGATTCTAGCAGCTAACCATAAACTCCTTGTAAGTCTACTATTATCGCAGGCGTCTGTTTTACTTAAAATATAAGAACCAGAAACACCTCAGCTTTGAGATATTTCTGGTTCTTTGTAGTTTGCAGTACTTACGTAAGGAAAGTAAACTTACCCTACCGCTTTTCTATACCAACCCTTGCGCTTTCATTGCTTCAGCGACTTTAATAAAGCCGGCAATATTGGCACCAACCACCAGGTTGTCCTTGAAACCATAATCTTCGGCGGCTTTACTAGAGTTTTTGTAAATATTGAGCATAATGGTTTTTAGTTTTTCATCAACTTCTTCAAACGACCAGGCAAGTCGCATGCTGTTTTGTGACATTTCAAGGCCGGAAACAGCTACGCCGCCGGCATTAGCCGCTTTTGACGGCCCAAGATATACGCCGTTTTCCAACATGTATTCGATTGCATCATTAGTGCAAGGCATATTTGAACCTTCGCAAACAAATTTTACCCCGTTGGCAACAATCTTTTTGGCATCTTCAATAAGTATCTCATTTTGTGTAGCACACGGAATAATAACATCAACCTTAGTATTCCAGGGCTTTTCTCCAGGATAGAACTTGGCATCAAATTGTTCGACATAATCTTCTACCCTATCGTTGCAGGATGCTCTCATTTCTAGCAGGAACTCAATCTTGTCGCCGCTGATGCCGTTCTCATCGTAAATGTAACCGTCCGGACCAGAAATCGTAACGACTTTGCCGCCCAGTTCGGTGACTTTTTTGATTGTACCCCAGGTAACATTGCCGAATCCGGACACAGCAACGGTTTTGCCTTCAAAGGAAGTACCTTTAGCTTTCAACATTTCCTGACAGAAATAAACAATCCCGTAGCCGGTTGCTTCCGGACGAGCCAAGCTGCCGCCATAAGCAATGCCTTTTCCGGTTAAAACGCCATTTTCATAAGCGCCTTTGATTCTTTTGTATTGCCCGAACATGTAGCCAATCTCTCTGCCGCCTACACCAAGGTCACCGGCCGGCACATCTGTATTAGGCCCAATATACCGGTACAATTCTGTCATGAAGCTTTGGCAAAATCGCATAACTTCCGCATCTGATTTGCCTTTGGGATCAAAATCCGATCCACCTTTGCCACCGCCCATTGGTAAGCTTGTCAATGAATTCTTGAAGGTTTGTTCAAAACCAAGAAACTTGATAATACCGACATTAACGGACGGGTGAAAACGCAAGCCGCCTTTATAAGGTCCAATCGCACTATTGAATTGCACCCGGAATCCACGGTTCACTCTTACCCTGCCGGTGTCATCCATCCAGGGTACACGAAATATGAACTGGCGCTCAGGTTCAACAATGCGCTCAACAATTCCAAGCTCAATATATTCGGGATTTTTCTCGAGAACAGGCACCAAAGAGCTAAGCACTTCCTGGACTGTTTGGTGAAACTCAGGTTCGTTTGCATTACGTTCAACAACACGGCGATAAAGTTCATCACAGTATTTTTGAGCATTTATAGTCATGTTCCAATCCCCCTAAAGTTTTTTGTCCAATCTTGTCAATCTAGGTTAATTTCATTATACAACCTGTTTTGTATTTTGCATACCTGTATTTAACGGAATTTTCAATCAGATCGCCACCCCTTATTCTACTGAACGCGCACTATAGTTTCTTCTCAAAGAACAGATTCATTCTAATTAAAAACAGCCCACCTATATTTTCCTGTTACAAGAAACACTGCTTATTTTGTTTTTTCTAAATGCATTATTGTATTTTGAATACAAACAAATATTTCTTGAAAAATATTTTAAATTTTTTCAATTTCTGTATGTCCCCCACTGACTAAACCGCTTTACCATTCCTACTTCTGCAAGTGCGAGCATAACCCACGGACACAGGAGAACGGCTGAGTATCAGGATAATTTCGACTACAATACAGACGGCGCTTTAACGCCGTCTGTTGTATTGTAGTCTCCTTTTATTATGGCCGATTTTTGGGTTTTCCATTGCCACAACTGTCTCTGTTTGTTGATGAAACAATCATCAGCTTGATTTATTTATAAATAATCCCTTTAAAGCTTCGTCCGTCGATTTTGGTGTTGAAGGGTTCCTCTCTTCTCACCAGCTTAACATATTGGGTCTGCTGCAGAACAGGTTGGCTACACAACCAATCCCAATCCAACAGCCCTTCGGTTTCATTATCATATTGAATATGGAAATATCCCATATGCGTAGCTGTTAAATTATGAAAGAAATGACTGCCCAGTGATGGCTCTGGTCGGAGATCTTTAAGATCGACCTCCACAATAACCAAGGCTTGTGACATTTGCTCCCAGGTCAAAGGAATTCCCAGCCACTTATCTGCAGTTCCCATCCGACCAAAGCCAATAAGAATACAGCGCCGTCCTTCTGTAAACAATCGCTTGTTCAGTTCACTGATTTCACTGGCGATTTGCACACTGTTCTGCAGATTAAAAGTCTCAGGATCTACAAAAATAATATCGTGGATATTTTGATAAATTCCGTTGCCAATAGTACGCCGGCTGAAACACCAGGATTCCAGCGGCTCATCCATAGTAACCTGAAACGCTTCTTTGCCAACCACCATTGGCCTGATTTGCAGAAAATTAAACTCCTTGGGTTTACTTGGATCCTTAGGGATATTAACGGCAAATTCAATTTCAACATCGGTGCCAAATGACTGCTTCCCCAGCCTCATTAGGTCTTTTATAATTTGCGTCAGTGGCAGCCTGTTATACTTAAGAATAGGCGCAAAGGTCACTAGTTTAGGGCCGGGTTGATACACATTGTCATAAATGCAGTCATTTTCCGCCGAATAGGTGCTTCCGGTATACTCCAGCGATTGATCTTTATGCGCCTGGGAGATCGGCAGCTTCTTGTAAATATAGTCTTCGTCGGCGCGCAGGGTTATATCGGCAGAATCATTAAGATTTACCGCATAAAATGCATTTTGCGATTTTTTTAAGTATTCCCGGGGACCGGAAACAAGCGGGTTGATCTTCGGGTAGGCCGGGGAAAAACGGTATACCCGCTCTCCCTCAACAATGGCTTTCCCTAAACCTAAAGCCAGGCTTACTGTTCCGTTCTCCGGCTTTAATGGATAATAGGGATAAAAGTTATAGGACTGAGCAACCCCGGAAATAGCAGGATAGTAAAGATCACCGTAGCTTTCTCCAACCAGTTCCTGAATCAAAACAGCCATTTTTTCTTCTTCAATCCGAATATCTGCATTTTTGGCATATTGCACAGGAGCCGCATAAAACACCGAAGCATACACCAGCTTAACCGCATCGGCCAGCTGTTTAAACCGAACTTCATAGTCTTCGTGGCTGTTGGGCACTACATAGGTATTATAGATACCGGCAAAAGGCAATACTCTTGAATCTTCCAAGATGCTCGAAGAACGAACTGCGAGCGGACATTTGATATGCTGTGTCAATACCCGCAGATTTTCTTGAGTTGCAGCCGGCAAGGGACTTTCCGTAAACTTTTGGGCAATTGCTGCTTCTGTGGGATTCGTGGACAAAAAAGAATATAGCTTATTTTCTTCAATGAATTTTTCAAAAACATCACTACCAATAACAAACGAGCGTGGCACCTTAACTTTCATATCTTCATATTTATCTGCCAAAAGTGCTTTGGCAATCATGACGTTCATAAAAGCAACCCCTCTGGCCTTTCCGCCCAAAGAGCCTGTCCCCAGTTTAATAAAAGCATTTTCCATATCTTTTTTGGAAAGCCCTTCAAAGTCAAGCACCAAACCTGATTGGTACTTTTTAAAATAATCATTCAACACTTTTAGGATATAAGATCTAATATCGGAAACATTGCCAACCTGACCAATATCCACAAATCTTAGTTTGTCTGCCACTTCAACTTCGGCCCGCGCACGAAACCAGCGTGAAAAATGATTTTTAGTTGCATGATAATATAAACTCTCTTCCGGCAGATCACGGATTATTCGTTCTAGACTTGTAATGTCATTAGCTTCATCAATCACTTTGCCGTCAGGATACTTAAATACAAAAGCGCCAAACCCATAGTTTTCCATAATATAAGTACGCAAATTATGCAGGAGGTTATGGGAGTTCTTGTTCAAAAACTTTAACTGCAGCTCTCTGGCTTTTTCTTCATTTTCCGCTTCCTCAGACTGCAATAAGAACGGAAGGTCAGGAATCATTGTCCGCACTACTTGACTTAATTCAAAACCAGCCTGCGCATTTAATACTCCATCCTTAGGAAACCTTACATCGGAAATTACGCCCAACAGATTGTAACGATACTTGCTAATAATCACCATGGCTTCTTCATAGGTTTCTGCAAGCAGAATCTTCGGCCTCAGACGAACCCGCAGCAGACCATGGTTAAGATTCATGGCATGTAACACCAAGCAGCGGGTCTGTGTCAAAATTTCTGTATAAATAGTAGGCAAAATTTGCGAATAATAGGCCGGCGAATCATCCACTAAGAGGATGGCTTGCACACCGAGCTTACTGTCTGCCTCAACATTTTGCTTATCCTCTATGTATTTTATAATAGCTACCAAAACCTTATTGTCTCCCGACCAGTGAAACACCCGGTCTATACAGGAAATCCCCCTGATACGGGCAATCATTTCCGGAGTCAACCGGTCATAGGAAAGCATAACAATTGGAATATTAGGATAGGCCTTGTGGATTGTTGTTTCAAAATCAAAGGAACTCATATCACTAATACGCGACATGGTGATAATTAAATGGATTGTGCTTGTTTTTAATTCTTCGCAAGCATCTTCGCCGTTATCCACCCAATGAATCCTGGGTATAAAAGGAATGCTCAGGTCGCTGAAATGGTGGTAAATCTGTTCAATTAAGCGCCCATCTTCTTCAAGGACATATGCATCATACTCAGTAGATATTAACAATATTTCGGTAACCCTGTTTTTCATCAGGTCATGAATCCCTGAAAAGCGCGCCTTCATATCACCAAATTTCTTCATTGCACTTCCCCTATTTCTTGAAATATTTTCAACAAGCCTTATTATCAGTATATACCAAATTGAATTAGGAATCGATTAGGAGTAACGTAAAAAATAAAAAGCACTCAACAACATCAGTTGTTAAGTGCTTTTTGGGGGAGGTGAATATGAATATCTATGTTCAATAGAGAGGACTTACCGCTCTATGAATTTTCTATGTTTAGAATTATAGCCTCCTTTTTTTAGAATTTCTATAGAATGGAATAAGCAATAAAAAAAACGCCTACTAGGCTAAAACCCGTAGACAGTTCTAATACCTGCACCTTTTCCCTGTGCACGCCTGCTTTATTTAATCAAGTATAGCAAGATTGTTTTCCCTTAACTCATTTTGACATTGCGGACAACTGACTTTAGCTTTGGATTGACTGAAAAGCTCAGTATACTGCTCAAACTTATGGCCGCATTGATTGCAGCGATACCAGACACGCTCCCGCAATATGTTGCTAGCTGTTACTCTTGTTATAATGTTGCTGCCAACCATTTTATCGATTAACTCTCCTTTATTTCACACTCACCCAGCCCCAGCTATCCAGAGGACGGAGTTATTGCCACCTGAAATACAATGCCATTACCTCCGTCCTTAAGACGTTATTTAGTGGCTATTTACTTTCATTATCCCGCATACAGAATACTTTGTCTTCCCGGCTGCGGTGAAAGTTAATACATTGGCAGCATTTACCATGCCGTTCACAGGTAGTTTTGGGACAGGTGCAATTCTCCTCATTACAGTTAGTGTCAGCCATGTGTATTACCTCCTGTATTTGTTAATAAAGTAGACTTAGCTTTCAGGTGAGGTTTTAACCCCATTCTGAAGATTAGTCATCGATAAGAGCAATATTCGGGCTTATCAAAAAAATCCCTGCAAAAACTATTGATGCTGTCCTCTAAAAGTATTAATTTATTATATATTCAAAATTTTCACATGGAAAAAGAAGGAATTGATACATCCAATCTCTAATCTTCCTAAATAAATTGCAGAGTAAATGTTTGTGCGTTAAGTGTCATGTAAATGGGGAGTTGTCACTGAACGAAAAACTATTTTGGACCGATGACTAACCTGCTCTAATACTCCCGCTTTACAAGCGGTGAGTAAAGTGCGGCTAAGTCCCCGGATAATTTCAACTAAAATTCAGACGACGTTAAAACGCCGTCAGAATTAAGTCGCCATTTATAGTTTGCGATACAAACATTGCATCCCGCTGCTGCATTAGAAGGAAACTCCTTTAACTATGTAGCAATATGTAGCAATTTACTCTTTATGGAGGTGCCTCAATGCATTTATTAAAAAGCCGTCACCCGTATCAGCCTGTCATCAATACTAATACCTTAATTGTTTCGGCGATCTTCGTTGCTTTAATCATTATTTTTACTCATGTTATTGCCATCCAGACTCCTTTTGTCCGCGTCAGCTTCAGCTTTTTGCCAATCGCTTTGTTTGCCATGCTTTATGGACCGCTGCCAGGAGGTACAGTTGCGGCTATTGCCGATATTCTTGGCTGCTTGCTCTTTTCTCCTGGTTTATATTTCCCTGGTTTTACCCTTAGCGCGTTCATAACCGGCATGATTTACGGCTATTTTTTGCATAATAAAAAAATAACCTTGCTAAACCTCAGCTTAGCAAGTATAGTCATCCTTTTACTTGTTGACCTGGCGTTAAACACAGTGTGGCTGTCCCTACTTTACCACAAAGCCGCCTCAGCGTTTTTGTTCGGTAGGCTTATCAAGTGCCTAGTACTGCTTCCTGTTCAGATTGCTGCTATCTATGCTATATGTAAACCCCTGCTGCGTTATAGAATAGCCCGTCCCCAATAGTTTTACAAGCCGATTCTAAGCTCCCCAGATCGGTTTAAATATATCGTTTTTCAATATTGTGGAATATCAGCATAATTTTAGAGGGTTTTGATAATTACCAAAAGAATACTGATAATGAGAATATATTTTTATTAGAAGAAGGGATAAACGTGCATAAGGCTAAACTTATCAGTATTCTTACAGTTATCATTCTTTTATTTATGCAAACGGCATTTGCAAATGATTATGTTTTCTCCGGCAATCAACCTGAAGGTCCTAAATACAAAGGCCTATCAACAGATTGGTGGGCAAGCTGGTATCTACAAGAGTTTGACAAGTATGCGCCAGCACCAGGCTCAGACTGGACAGAACATGTTGCTTATCCAGCTAAGGTACGTGAATGGTTAGATAAAGCGATGAAAAAAGGGTGGGTTATCAATACAATAGCAACCCAGCCTAAAGTTGGCGCTATCGCTATACAGGTAAATCACGCCGATAATTATGCAAATCTGTATATTGTGCGCGAAATTCTGGAAGACGGCGTCAGAATAGCTGTATTAACAAAAAAAGGTGTTAAGGAAAGAAATATTTCCTTTAATGAGTTGAGCGGTGTAAAAAACGGCTATATTTTTAAAGGATATATCTACCCGGAAAAAGCTGAATAGGTATAATAAGCGAAACTACTTTCACCCTCTGGTGAAAGTAGTTTCTTTTTTTGAGCAACTTACACCTCTGGATATAATGGCAGTTTTCCGTTTATCGCTAAAAGCAGCCTTCGCTCCACTTCATCCCAGTTGATAATCCCCAGTATTTTGCGGACATATTCTTCCCGTTTGTATTGATAGTCCAGATAATAAGCATGTTCCCACACATCAATTACCAGTATGGGAATAGCTCCCCACTGAGTAAGGTTTTGATGTTTCTCAGCAGTTAGTATTTCTAAGCTATTCCAGGCAGGATTCCACACAAGAATGCCCCACCCCGATCCCTCCACCTTAGTGGTAGCAGCAAGCAGTTGTTCAATAAAATTGTCAAAACTACCGAACCGTCTGTTAATTTCGTTTAACGTATTTGTCCTTGGTTCACCGCCTGCGTTTGGTGGCGCCAGCACTGTCCAGTAAATACTATGCAGAATATGGCCAGAGCCATGGAATGCCAACTGGTTTTCCCAGTAACTTATAAAAGTATAGTCTTTTTCTTTTCTAGCTTGCGCTACTGCCAGTTCTGCTTTATTAAGTCCATCTACATAAGCTTTATGATGATAATCATGATGCATTCTCAGTGTATCTTCACTAATAACCGGTTCCAGTGCATCATAAGAATAGGGTAATGGCGGCAACCGATGTTTACCGGCCGGTACACGTTTATTAATTGCTTTCCGCATCATTTTGTATCCTCCTTACTTAGTCATAGACTGCTCCCTAAGTATGTTGAGGAAATCTGCGCAAACCAACGGCTGCACACATTACCTCATCCAGCATCCTATAATCTAATGTATTCATTTGAAGATACAAATGCGACGTTAATTGCCATTCCCTTGCGCAAATGCAAGCCCGTCAACGAATTTATGCTTCGGCTATTATTTCTTCTAAAATCGATGTACCTTTCGAGTAATCACCACTTGTCCATTGCCATGTTTCATGCATTCGCAGCCTTCTATCTTCTAACTCTTCTGGTTTAGAAACACACTCACCAGTCCGGAAATCATTGTCAATATTGATATGCTGGTACCTCATATGCAAACAGCCTTGTCTATCGGCTTTGGCAATTAGGTTTCCAAAAAGAATTTCTCCACCTTTATAAGTTGCCCACACAATATCGTTTTCCTGATAGTAATGAAAAATTGTTTCTGAGGAAACTTCACCATTACTTGTATTACTCACCGATTTAAAAACTCTATTATTGTAGTTAATCATCAACTTACCCCTCCCTTAGTGTTCTGTATTCAGCAAACGGCAGATAAGTTTTTTATGGCAGGAACTGAGACTTAAAAACAAGCATTTCGGTTCATTTTTCCGACCTTTCAGAATAATCTGTTTGTAGGTAGGCATTGCTTTTGTTACGATATCTCTACAGAATTGATGCACTTTTAATAAATACACCCCTCCTTTGATTTGAACCAAACGACTTGACGCCATAAATTCAACTAAGATTCAGATGGGGTTCTAACCCCACCTGAATCTTAGTCGAATTAGCCTAACGTCTATCCGTTCGCCTGTGCCCGTAAAGGTATTACTCCCCCCTACATAGGACGGGAGTATTAGAACGGGTTAGGTATCGGGCAAATCAAGCCAGTTTGCAGAACACCCACGCTTAAGCCCCATTCATTACAGGGTTCAAATACCGCTGACGCTTCTTTGCACGTGCACATTTCCTAACTAGCCTGTTAACCATGCGAGCTTTAACCAATGGTACTTACAACAGACAAAGGAGATGACCAAATGCAAACCCTAACCCTGAGCGCCCCTCTACTCGCAGCTTCAACGCTTACGGAATACCCGGTTGTTCCTGCCGATGTGGCTCAACAAATGCTAATTGACGGCAATAAACGCTTTGTTGAGGGAAAACTATCGACATATGATGTGGGAATAGGACGACGCCTCCAGCTTTCTCACGGCCAGTATCCATTTGCCATAGTAATAACCTGCTCTGATTCCCGGGTGCCACCAGAGCTGATTTTCGACCAAGCATTAGGCTCTATTTTTGTTGTCCGGGTTGCCGGCAATGTGCTGGACGCCATTACTCTAGGCAGTGTGGAATATGCGGTGGAACACTTGAATACCAAGCTAGTGGTAGTAATGGGTCATGAAAAATGCGGCGCGGTAAAAGCAGCCGTGGACGGCGGCCATGTCCCCCCCAATATTGGTGCCATTGCCGCAAAAATTCAGCCGGCAGTCGATTTTGCTCGAGCAGGTAATCCAGTCAATATTTACGAAGCGGCAACCGATGCCCATATTACCAACATGGTAAAAGTTTTGAAAGACGACCAGGTCATTGTCACTACTGCCGGAGTTAAAACAATTGGTGCTAAATATCATTTTGAATCCGGCGAAGTACTATTTAGCTATTAATCTAAGTTTCTCGACAACAGGTACAGTTCTTCTCGCCTGTTAAATTTAATTTTATTCCAGAATATAAGGCCATCCCGGTTAGTAGTAAAGACAAACAAGTGGCACTTTTTTATGCCTTGCTCTTTAAGTTTTCCCAAACAAGTTTCCACCAGAGTACTGCCAATTCCGTGTCTGCGGTAAGCCGAACTTACACAGAGATGATGGAGATAACCTCTTCGTCCGTCATGGCCAGCCAGTACCGCCCCAATGATTTGGCTTCCTGATTTGGCAACAAAGCTCAGTCCCAAATTTCGCTGCAAAAATCTTTCTAGGTTTTCTTTACTATCGGCGTCACTTAAACCGATTCCTTCCGAAGTTGACCAAAGCTGGATAACCTGGTTGTAGTCTGCCATAACCATTGCAGTTATTACAATTTTATTTTCCACATTATCACACCTTACCTCATTTGTGTTTGCAACTTAATAGAGTAAACAAATAGCCGCCCTCCGGGCGGCTTACCAATTATAATCATTCATAAAATCAGGAAACTCTTCATCCTTACCTAACTCTGCCAATCTCCTTCTGGCATCATCAAGTGTGGCACCAATTACTGTTGCGGCTCCATTTTTGTCAAGCAAAAGTATTTCCCCGTTGCCAATTACCACTTGTTCCAAATCGTCCGTGCTCTTCCAAAAATATTGTGCCTCCACTGCCTCATCCCCTTTTGTTATTTTTTAAATTATTAGACAAAAGGGAATAAAATCCTGCAAAGTTCTAAAGCAATATTTCCGATGACTAACCCGTTCTAATACTCCCGTCCTTATCTCATTAACAACCTGTAATCCCTGTCCTTGGCGTCCAGGGAACAGGTTGTAAAATTCGAAATAAGTTCACTCTAAGGGTCTTCAAACCCAAGGCTCACTTAAGCAGGCGGGTGTAATACCCCTACGGGCACAGGCGAACGGCTAGACGTTAGGATAATTCGACTAAAATTCAGGCGGGATTAACCCCCCATCTGAATTAAGTCTCATTTATTGCACAGCATCAATTGCTGATCCGGCAGATTCGCTAGCTTCAGCAGCTTCCTCTGCCGCTTCTTCCTGCTTGCGACTAGTTATTTCCGCAGCATATTCTGCCTGCGTAATTTCACCGCTACTCAGCATTTCTTTTAACTGGGCTTCACTATATTGCGAAAGATCAGTAGTTGTGGATTCGGAACTTTCCTCGGTCTCCACAGTACTGCCTGCAGGTGCACTGGCCGGTGCTGCCGCCGTTGCTGTCGTGCTGCTGGTCGAAGTATCTGTTGTTGTGGTAGAGGCAGCTGCTGCAGCAAGCTGTGCGCCTTCCTGGCTAATTTCAACCGAATAGGCAGCAGAAATTTTGGCTGCGGTGGAAGCTGTTTGGGTTGCACTTGTTTCAACAGTTGAAGTGCCGGTAACCGTGCTGGTGGTTGAACCAGTCTGCTCAGTTACAGCTTCACTTTGTTGCTGCGCAGTCTGATTAGTATTAATCTGAGCGGCACTGTTTGTTACCGCTGTACTTACACTAGATAAAGCATTCATAATTTTGCCCCCTATTAATTATTGTCCTACTATTACTATCGCATCTTATTGTTGGAAAAGTCTTGGATTAATTTGTAAAATTTTATAATAATCCAAGATATCTTGCCACTTTGACGCGGCATTACTACCACCCGACCACTCTTCAAAAAAACCTGCGAAATAACTCCGAAGCAATTTCGGAAGCTATCTCGCAGGTTTTTAGCTAATACCTAATCCGTCACATTAACCCAATAGCTACTTAGCGATCAAAAAATGGGCTTTTACCGGTTATACTAAGTGGAATTCCATAGGCAATTTTGACTTCATCACCAAAAATGCCAATATTAATAGCCGCTTTACCAATACTGAACATTACCCGGTTATCGGCATGATACAAAGCAGCCGCGTTGACTGCCGAACCAATAGCGATTCCCAAATCCCCGGTACTGATAGCACAACTACCAGAACCTTGGGCACACTCGCCACAGTCCGCATAGCCACAGAAACCGCAAGGTTTTACACCGATAGGTTTTACTTTCTGACCTAATAATACAACTAACGGCGCTTTATCAATACAGTTGGCGTCACGCTCAAAAAACTGCATGCCGGATTCCTGGGCAATACGCCGCATTTCTTCTGCTAATTGGTCTTTTACTTTGCCATTAACAATTGCCGTCTCCAAATTGTCAACACCACGCGCTTTAGGAGCAGTTCTTGCGGCCACACACATCATGTCGGCAATTTGTTTCACTGCACGTTCCTCAATTTCCTGACTGGTAGTAATCATCGACTGTCCTCCTTGCGTTTTTGTTAAATAACTTAACGATTAGCATCTCTTTGTTTTAACAGCTTTGCCATGTTTTTCCCAAGAGTCTTAAAGGTATCGATACCCTCTTCATCTTTTTGCACATCGCCCGGATGCAGCGCTAAAGTCATATTCCAATAGCTGGAGGTAGCAATTGTCATCTCGGCAATACCGAAGAAGAAGTTAATTGCTGAATAGGCAAAAGTTGAACCCGCTCTACGCACGGAAACCACCGCCGCACCAACTTTGCCACGCAGTATATTACCATCGTTAGCCTTTGAAACAAAGCCGCAGCGATCAATTAAGGCCTTAACTTCGGTAGAAACATTACTGAAATATGTTGGCGAACCAATAAGAATGCCGTCGGCTTCAATCATTTTTTCAATAAAGGTGTTCATTTCATCGTCCTGCCGAATACAGCGATTATCCTTGTTCTTAAAACATTTGGTACAAGCAAGACAGCCAAATACTTTGCGCCCACCCAATTGAATGAGTTCAGTCTCGATTCCTTCCTTTTCCAGTTCATCAAGCACAAAGCGCAGGCTTTGCGCAGTATTCCCATTAGCTCTTGGACTTCCGTTAAATGCGATGACTTTCAACTTAGTCACACTTCCTCTCATGTTTTACTGGCGAAACTGTGTTGGCAACCATTTCCGTCATGCAATGAGTGCCTGGCGGAAATTAAATACTTCCCAAAAAATGTCTTCTCTGTTAATATTAAATGATAGGCTATAATTAGGCAAGTACGCACTTTAATGTGGGATAGTATCTATTTGTATACCGTCTTGAACAAGCCTAGCTTTGAATATGACAAATTGGGAGTGATTACTATGAAGATTACCTTTAACCATATAGAGTACCAGTGCTCGATGGAATTAACCTTAGACCTTATTGGCGGTAAGTGGAAAGCGCTGATTCTCTGGCATTTAGGGGAAAACACCCTCCGGTTTAGCGAATTAAAGAAAACCTTACCCAAAATAACGCAAAAAATGTTAACACAGCAGTTGCGGGAATTGGAGGCAAGTGGCCTTGTAAACCGCTATATCTATACCCAAATTCCACCTAAAGTGGAATATTCACTTACCCCTGCCGGCAAAAGCCTTCTGCCGATATTAGATACTTTATGTCAATGGGGCTTTAACTATGCCACTACCGCAAAGGAAATTAATAAAGAACACACGGCTTGCGCTGATCTTTAAGATAAGTACAAACCGCAATGGCCTATCTGGTTGGCTAACAAAAAAACATAGGCTATCTACGACAGCCTATGTTTCGGTTGGCTCAAATATTTTACCTTTTGGGTTTTGGGATTAATGGCTTGGCATCAGATTTAAAAAGATCTGACTTTATTTTTGGCGCTTTAACTTTTGAACTTTGCGGAATTGCGGGTGGCATTGAAATCTTTATCGCAGTAGTATCCGGCCGATTATCTGCCGGTTTTATTTTTGTAGGTTTAGCTGCAACCGCTTTATTTTCTGCCGCCTTATTTTCCACCAGCTTATTTGCGGCCAATTTATCAGCTGCCCTGTTTCTTTGCGACCTCGTCCTTGTAGGTCTGGCAACATTACTACTGTCGGCAGGGTTTGGGGTAACCTGTGCCTGTTTGACTTCCGGCGGTTTATCGGCAGCCTGCACAGCTACACTCGGGTTAGCAGCAGGCAAAGCCGGTGCTGTCAAATAACTTACTTTCGCTACACGTGCTCTTTCCTGCAAAGCCGGATTGTTAGTTATAAGCAAAACCTGTGAATGCGGGTTGGTTCTTACAAATTCGAAATAAGCTGCTAATAACTGATCCAATTGGTTATGAACATCAAGTTCCGGCAGTGTTTCTTTTATTTCTTTTATATTACCAGCAAACTTGATTACATTATTCCCGTTGATGTTGACACCAACCGCAATATTGCCTTGTTTTGCATATTCTAATATTTTATTTTTAATTTTATTCTTTACTTGCATCGTATTTGTAGTATTTTCATCAAGTTCATTCACTATCGTCGGCAGCAATAACAGCTTGAAACTCTCAATGCCTTCGAATTTCCATTCCTCAATCTCCGGATTGGCAACCAGCGCAGCTATATCGGGAATTATCAGGCACTGACTATCCAGTATTTCATATGCTGCCGATACTATTTGCAATTGCAGATCAAGCGCCCGTACTGCATTATCAAACAATTCTTCTTTATCCATCGAAAAAGAGTTACCTGTCTGGGTAATAACAGCAACTATTTTTGCGGATGCAGCTTCCAAAGCACGTTGCTGCTCACTTGGTAGACGGGTTGCCAAAAAGCCAATCTGTTCTGATAGGCGGTTATACGCCTTCAAAAGTTGTTCCTGAATATCTCGCCCAGCAGCATTTAGCTTATCCCATTGGTAATCCCCCAACCCGGAAATTTTTATCCGGGAATGGTTCCAGCGAATAAGATCAGAATATTCCTTAAGGCCATTTAATAGTGTCTTTATTTTCGATACTTCTGTATGAATATGTTGGATTATAGCTTGCACAGTTTTGCTCTCCCTCTATAACTAATTACTTCACTTATTCTACAAAACTAACCTTCAGGTGGGGTTTTACCCCCATCTGAAGGTTAGTCGCCCTTATCCAAAGACTTAGCCGCTCTCACTCCCGCTTGTAGAAGCGAAAGTTTACCTAAATTATACACATTTTTTGTTTAATAAGCATTTACTATTTTATCGTTACATTTTTCTACTTTATTCAGTTAACACAAATGAGATGATCTTAAAAATCATGTAAAAATTATATACGAGCAGGAACTAAGCACTTTACACAGAATACAGAAAATGTAAATTTTTTTTTAAAAAATAGGAGTAGCCTATGAACTATACTTACTTATCTGTGATAGGATCTTTAATTGGAACAATTGCAATAGTATTGATTTCCTTGTATTTATACGTACTATACCGCAAACGTTACATGGGTATCTGGGCTATTGGCTGGCTTATCCTGGTTATAAGGCATGCAATTATGGATACCGGATACTTACCCTGGAAACAATCATTCCTTGGATTGACCTTTTACTTACTGTTAACTTTTATTTATGTTTTGCTAATTGTCTGGAGTACGTACAGTTTTATCAATAAACCGCTTAATAAATTTTGGCTGTATGGCGCTGCCGGCAGTTTCGTCATAAGCACCGCTCTGAATCTCCTGCCTTTGCCATTAACCTACAAATTGCTACTCCCCATCTATGTCTGCTGTATTGCCGGCATATGGATTGGTTTGACTTTTTTGCGCAACCAGGAACTACCGATATTTAGCCGCTTAATTACCGGATATGCATATCTTCTCATAAGTCTCATCAATTTTTCTGCACCTTTTATCATACCTGGCTCCTGGGTGCTGCCTTGGGGTTATGCTTTGGGCGGAATATTGCGGCTAACAGTTGCTATTGGAACACTAATGCTGTATTTTGAAAAAACCAGGAACGCTTTGTCGGCAAAGGAACTCCAATATCGCCATCTGGCGGAAAACGCTATAGATGTAATCTATTATTATCGGCTGCTGCCGCCAGCCACTCTTGAGTATGTAAGCCCCTCTGCGTTGGCGGTTACTGGGTATACTCCCACTGAATACTATGCCAACAACAGGCTGATTTTTACTATAATTCATCCGGAAGACAAAACCTTGCTTGGCGATTTTATTGCTAATCTGCCGCACACGCTCTCGACACCACTTACACTGAGGCTGCTCTGCAAAGATAAAAACACCCTATGGGTCGAGCACAAATGTCTTCCCATTTATGATAAAACAGGTCACCTTATTGCGGTGGAGGGTATTATCCGTGATGTCAGTCAACGCAAAAAACTTGAACAGATGGCCTCAACCTTTGACAGAATGAATATGGTAGGCAGCATGGCGGCAACGGTTGCTCATGAAATCAGAAATCCGATGACAACAGTGCGCGGCTACCTCCAATTCCTGGAACGAAAGGAAAAATATCAAACCGAAAAAGAAAATTTTCGTTTAATGATTGAAGAAATCGACAGAGCCAACACTATTATCCGTGAATACTTAGCGCTGTCACGCGAAAAATTTGTTAGTTTGGAACCATGCTCGTTAAACCATATCATTGAAACCTTATTTCCCTTAATCCAGGCAGATGCCACTTCGTCTAAAGTATCTGCCAGCCTCACCCTGGAAAATATTCCGGATTTGCCACTGGATAAGAATGAAATTCGCCAGTTATTATTAAATTTGGTGCGCAATGGTATTGAGGCAATGCCAACAGGCGGCAAGTTGACCATCCGTACCTTCCTTGATGAAAATAAAGCGGTTTTATCTGTCAGCGACCAGGGTTCAGGCATACCGCCAGATATGCTGGAGCAGCTTGGCACACCTTTTTTTACCACGAAGGAAAACGGCACCGGTCTAGGACTTCCCATCTGCTACCAAATAGCTCACCGGCATAACGCCAGTATTAAAATTGACACCAGCGTGCAAGGTACGACCTTCTTTGTTTATTTCAACCACCCGTTACAATCAATGCCGCCTGAATTGTAGTAGAAATTATCCTAATATCTACCCGTAAAATCTTTTAGCCCTTTTTCGGACATAAACCTCCGAAAAAGGGCTTTATTTTTTCTTTTTCTATTCTTCGCCCCATTTTTTTACATTATTAGAGGGATTATACTTTTTTCTCCCGTAACCCCTATTTGGAGGGGGTGATAGTTATGGATACCTAGCTTACAACATTTTTTCCCAATAACTATTTATAAAGGAGAGAAAAATATGTCAAATAATGAATTAGCCCTCATGCCTGGTGCAGCAGAAGCCGCTGAAGGTACAATCAAGATTGGTGTCGCTGTAACCCTGGCCGAAAAAAGAGAAATCTATCGTTTCCGTTACCAAATTTATATTGAAGAAATGTCTAAACATTTACCTGAAGTAGATTACGAGAACATGCAGCTGCATGATGACATGGATGAATGGTCTACGCTGCTCTATGCAAAAATCGGTTCAAAAATAATCGCCACAAAACGTATTACCATTGGCACAATTGGTGATTTTTCTCCGGAAATAATTGATTTTTTATCATTAGAAACATTTGCGAAAAACAACTCTATGCCTAGTCAGCAAGAATTTGCCTTTATAACAAAAGTAATGGTTTCTCCCGTTTATCGCAGCTCGCCTGCCCTTTATCTGCTTATGGCAAAAGCCTACGAGATTTGTTGCCACAACCATATCCAGTTCATATTCGGCATCAGCCATTTTCATTTACTGAGCCTCTATGAGCAAATAGGCTGCCGCAGATACTATAAAAATTTTTTCCTACCCAACAATGGTTTAGCTGTTCCTATTGTCCTGCTGACTGATGATGTTGAATACCTGCGTAAGGTACGTTCCCCTATTTTCCGCATTGCCCGAAAAAGAAAACACTTAAATACCCCTGCCTGCAAATGGTTTGAGTCCACATTTACCAATAAGTCAGACATTGTTAACAGCCAGCTAGTCAATCCGGAAGAGTTATGGTCTATCCTTTGCAAACAACTGCAAAGTCCACCTACCGCAGTTATCCCCCTGCTGCATGAACTATCTGACGCAGAGGCGAAAAAATTCCTTCATAGCTGCGGCATCTTTGTCCAATGCAATCCCGGTGATTTAATTACTTTCCAGGGTGATATCAGTTATTCCTACAATATACTAATTTCAGGAAAATTAAAATCGCTAACTTTCATCCGGCCAACTAAAGAATATACCACTCCCGGCCAAACCTTTGGCGCAAACGGATTAACCGAGCATAATAAACATACCGAAGATATTGCGGCAATAGGTGTGGCAGAACTATTGGTACTATCCGGTCTTTCCTTTCAAAAATTCACGCGGACTCACCCCGATATTGCTCATAAAATCATTCAAACTACCCTCAAACTGACCTCAAGGAACCCATCCAAAGCGGACAGGCCCAGCTAGCACTGCCAACCGCCGTTATGTTCAGCATTAGTCTCATATATCCATATGGATTACAACAAACTACTTTGCTATAATAGCCATATATGCCATTCCAAACGGCTTTGAACATCCCGACTTCTTCAGGAAAGGAATAGGAACATGCTTGATAAGACAGATTGGGAAATCTTAAAACTATTACAAGCAAATTGCAAAACACAATATCGAGATATCGGCGAACAAGTTCATCTAACCGGTCAAGCTGTATCTAACCGAATCGCAAAAATGGAAGAGTCCGGCGTAATAAAAGGCTATTCAATTCTACTTGATGATAATGCTCTCGGCAAAACAATAACCGCCTACATAACGGTATTTATGAAAACCACCGATCATACTGCATTTCACACCTTCCTCAAAAACAGCGAATCAGTAACAGAAGCCTGCCGAATCAGTGGCGAGGGTTGTTATCTGCTAAAAATCCTGGCATGCTCACAAGAAGAATTGAGCTGTTTTTTAGATGCTGTGCTGCAATATGGCAACTATCGGGTAAACATTTCTATCGGGAAAATTAAATAAAATAATACAAGAGACTCAGCCATTATCGACCGAGTCTCTTGTATTATTATTGTCTTCAATCTGCTGGTTTAACTACTATAGGTACCTTTACTGCTCATATAATTGTAAATTCCTTCACCGTGCTGCTGTTCTTCTTTTTGAATATGATTTAAGGCCTGACGCACGTTAGAATCCTTGAACTCAAAGATAGCCGTGTCATAAGCACCTGAGACAAATTTTTCTGTCATAAGCATATCACTGCACAGCATGGCATCAGCTTGACTGGCAGCCGTCGCCTGAGTACCACTTTGCTGTGGTTTCTGGGGCTGTTGCGATTGCTGCTGGTTCTGTTGGCCCTGCTGATTTTGATTGGTGTTCGGAACCTGACCACTTAAAATAGATGTGATTGTGTTTAAATGCTGCTGTTCTTGCTGTGCATAAGACTGAAACAGTTGTTTTAGTTGCGGGTCACTAGCTTGCTGCGCATTGCTCTGATATTTTTGAATACAAACTTTTTCGTGTGACTGCTGATCCTGCAGCAATTGTCTTTCTTTTTGGCTCAATTGCAATGTCATATTTCTGCCTCCTCCGTTTTCCTCTAGTTTGTCCGAAAAAAAGAACTATCATTCCTCCTGCACAAAAAATTATATTGATCTGCTTGCTCGTCCCCGCCTGTCACAATGGTAGCTGCCGCAACGATATGCTATAATAGAATTATTCTATTTTTTTTGCTGGAGGGAAGTATTGTGTACTATAAGCCTTTGTTTGAAAATGATGTTCCCGCAGTCCATTCTTAAATGGATCGGATTGCATTATCGCATTCCCTTCCGTTATTAAACTAACTACCAAAACGGAGGGAAAACCTATTGAAAAATTATCTTGGCCCAATATATTTAACATTGGCTGCCAGCAGTTGGGGCGGTACCTATGTAGTAAGCAAAGTTGTCCTTGACGTTATCTCCCCTCTCGAATTAGTCTGGTTTCGCTATGTTGTTGCCTTGTGTACTTTGGCTGTTATCGGCATTGCCACCCATCAGTCCTGGAAAATCGCGTGGCGGGATATTCCACTGATTCTCGCAATTGGCGTAATCGGTTATTTTGTTTCTATCTGGACACAGTTTGCCGGAACTCAGCTGTCAACTGCTCAGATGGGAGCTGTCATTACTTCAGCCACACCGGCATTTATGGTTATCTTTGCCCGCTTCTTGCTCCAAGAAACTCTCACGATAAAAAAAGGTATATCGGTTTGCCTAGCAACAATAGGCGTACTGTTTATTGTCGGCATTGGCGATACTGGTTCTCCCTTTCAGTTGGGCGGTCTGGTTTTAGGCATAGCTGCTTTAACCTGGGCACTAATGTCAGTTTTGGTCAAACGCATTCCCAGTCACTATTCACAACTTGTGACCACAACCTACGCCATTCTTATTGCGACCATTATCATCACACCTCTGGCATCACCCTCATTAACCAGTGAGCATCTGGTCTTGTTATCACAGCCTGTAGTATGGGGCGGAATCCTATACCTAGGGACAGTTGCCACAGCCGGAGCTTTTTACTTGTGGAACAAGGGCTTACAATTTGTTGACGCTTCCCGCGGCGGACTGTATTTCTTCTTTCAACCCTTGGTGGGAACACTGCTTGGCTGGCTATTCCTGGGGGAACAAGTCGGAATTTCTTTTTGGACAGGTACCGGATTAATCTTAGCCGGAGTCTTGCTGGTTATCAAAGACTAACCCCAAACTGTCAATAACTCACAAAGCCATCAATTCATTTAAAGAATGATGGCTTTTGTTATTCAAAATAATGCATGAGCAACCAGCTGTAAGCACCATACTAAATTAGGAGGTGTGTTTTATGCGTAAAACCGCTAAAAAGTCCGATAAGCATCGCAGAAAATCGACTGTTCCTAAAACCACGCTGCAAGACGGCGCTTATTTACAAACTTTAAAATACCTGTTTGAAGACAGAGCCGATTAATTTGACTAGTTAGGTGACTGAACCTCGAGGTGCCGACATACATAACGGCGCAGTTCTTCCACCGCAACCAAAATAATCGGGCAAAATGCCCGCAAACGCTAGTCATGCAAGGTTAACGGCTGCATCATAAACAAAGCAGCTAAAAACGGGGCATAAATAAAACCAGCTGCAAGTACCCATTCCATGCCCAGACCGATCCAGAGTAAATGATTACCATGAAACGGCAATGCCAGCAAGGCAAGTATTCCTTTTCCGCTGCTCTTCCCCTAAAGCCAATGCCGACAGCATAGTCAGCACCAATATCAATCGCTACTATCTGCAAGATGGTCAATACCGGCGGAATTTTGGCAAAGGCCATAACCATAAACGGCACAAATTCAGGAATGTTTTAGATTCGCATAAACGCAAAAAAATCCTGCAAAAACCGCAGGATTTTTCATTACTGCCATACAGTATTCTAATTCGACATTTCCTAGGAAATAAGTCTCGCAACTTTTCTCTTGTTTAGAGAGTTGCATTAAGTCCGGCGGTATAGCCAGAAGACCATGCCCATTGAAGATTAAAGCCACCGCACTGGCCGTCTATGTCGATTATTTCACCTGCCAAAAACAATCCTTGTACCAGTTTTGACTCCATGGTAGCAGGATTGATTTCTTTCGTTGCAATGCCTCCGGCTGTCACCTGCGCACTAGGCCAGCTTTTCGTACCTGTTACTTTGAATCGCCAATCTGTCAAAATCGCAATAATATTTTCTCGTTCCCGGACAGACAATTCGACAACAGGTCGCTTTATCTCTCCAACTCCCGCTTCCCTCAGCACAACCGGAATTAAGCGTTTATTGATGAGTCCGACCAGACTAAATTCAATCGTCTTAGCAGGTCGTTGCTCCCAACGTGTTGTCACCAGCGCTTTTAGTTCTTCGGTGGTCAGCGTATCAATCAGCGTAATTTTTAACTGCGCTTCTTTATTCTCATGCAATAGCTGGGCTGCGCTTCTGCTGATTTGCAAAACCGGTGGCCCGGAAACACCATAGTTACCGAACAAAATATCGCCCCGGTCTTTGACAATACCTTTATCCTTATGAAGAAGCTCCGCCGTACCGACAAATTTCACCCCGTCAATTTGCTTAAAAAAGTCACCTTCCAGTTTTAGCTGAACAAGGCCGGGGAAAACATCGATAATCGTGTGTCCGAGTTTCTGCGCCAATACATAACCATTACCATCTGAACCGGTAGACGGCATGGCTTTTCCGCCAGCAGTTAAAACAACGGCATCACCTTGCCAGGTTGAGCCGTTTTCAGCACTAAGTGTAAACATACCATTTCGCTGTCTGATCTCAGTAACATACGCATCACAGACAACCGCAACACCGGCCTCCTCCAGTTCATACCGCAGCACATCCAGCACACTAGAGGCCTGATCAGACATGGGAAACACCTTGCCGGCTTCTTCTACTTTATGGGCAATTCCTAGTTCTTCAAAAAATTCTATGGTTTGCTGTATGCTAAAATTCTGCAGGGGAATATAGGCAAAATTAGGATTACTTCCTTGATAATGTTTACTTTCAGCGTGAATATTAGTAAAGTTGCAGCGGCCATTGCCAGTAGTCAACAGCTTTTTCCCCACGCGGGGATTGCGCTCTAAGATAGTCACAGTTGCTCCCAGCTTGGCAGCCGTGATAGCAGCCAGCATTCCGGCAGCACCGCCACCGATAACCAGTACACGTTTTTGGGGCTTAGTCATAATTACGTACCTCAACATTTCTAAGTTAAATAGAATTATATTTTATACTATTTCCCATATGCAAAACAAAACTCCTGCCGAATCCCTCCAGAGTTTGTCAGGAGTTTGTGGCCGCTATCCTTGCAGGTGGTAATCGCCCTTATCCATGAATTTTCTTCATTGGGCTGTCCACAGCAGGCTAAAATAATAATCCAGCACATCGTGCCGGATTATTATTACTTGGTTTATTCTTTTACTGGTGTTGTTGGTTTTGCCCATTCATCAAGTCCTTTAAGTGTAGCTTCCTGGGTTTGCTTGCAGATTTCAGGCAATTCGCCGCCCCAGGCTGCTTCCGCTGCTTTGTAACCTTCTACAATAGCATTTTTCAGCAATTCAACCTTAGAAGTATCACCGCCTGAAAGAGCTATGGCAAACTCAATTGCCCGCTGTGAAGTCTGTTTAACACCCCAAAAGCCATCTTCTGCAATCTCTTGCTGCGCAGCAAGACTAGTTTTTTCATCAACCTCTAGATTTTCATAAAACTCTTTTAATTTTCCGTTATATTTCTCCATGATTTGCTCGTACGCCAAGCCCTGCGCTTCACCGGTTTTGACATTTTGCATAGAAAAAAGATTCTCTACCGTTGCCCGCAGATAAGCGAATTTCTCTTCTACTTGTTTAGCAATCTCATTCAAGGTTGCAGTATCCATGGTATAACCAGTTTTTGCTGAGGCTTGCGTTTGGTCTGATTTTTCATACACAGCCGCTTCACTTACCATTACCGTTTGTGAATCCTTGGCAGTAGTGGTAGTCACACCGGCAGTCGCCACATTACTAACAGCAGCTCCTTTTGTTAGACCGCTTTGTCCTGTTGTAACCGGGTTAACAGCCATAAAACTCCCTCCCTTGTTTTTGAAATACTCTTACTTTATATATCGCTACTTTTTTACCAAAATTTAATATCGCTCACTTTACCAAATTTGTTATCAGCATGTGTTGTTTAAATGTTGACAATATTGATGGGATTTGTTACTATTAATGCAGAGTAAATTACTAGGGTTTAGGTGGTGATATTGTGAAACTATCGACCAAAGGACGTTACGGAGTAAAAGCTGCGTTACATCTTGCGCTTAACTATAACAATGAACATATTTCCATAAAGTCTATCGCAGAAAAAATTAATGTTTCGGAATATTATTTAGAACAACTCTTTTCGCAACTCCGCCGGGCAGCCATTGTCAGGAGCATTCGAGGCGCGCACGGCGGTTATACCTTAAGCAGGCCGCCTAATGAAGTAACTGTCTATGACATTATTGAAGTGCTCGAAGGGTCTATTGAAATATCGGACTGTATTGAGGACACTACTTGTAATAATAGTGACTCTTGTGCCACAAGACTACTGTGGATCAGGTTCAAAGAGAGTATTGACGGAGTGCTGAAATCAACCACTCTACAAGATATGGCTGATGATTATAATAAGTTTAAAAAAATCAAGGATGGTGCCAACAATGAGTGATAAACAAGTTTATCTTGATCATTCTGCAACAACGTATATCAAACCACAGGTATTTGATGAAATGCTGCCTTATCTAACTACCTACTACGGAAATCCTTCCTCCATCTATACCATGTCACGGATAACGGAAAAGGCTATTGATGAGTCAAGAGAAACAGTAGCGCAGATACTTCATGCAGACAAAAATGAAATCTTTTTTACCGGCGGCGGTTCGGAAGCCGACAACTGGGCATTAAAAGGTGTGGCCTTTGCCAATAAACACCGTGGCAATCATATTATCACTACACAAATCGAGCATCATGCTATTTTGCATACTTGCCAATTTTTAGAGAAAAACGGTTTTGAAATCACTTATCTTTCTGTGGATTCAGAAGGCTTTATCAAGCTTGATGAATTGCGCCAGGCGATTACCGATAAAACAATCCTGGTTTCCATTATGTTCTCTAATAACGAAATTGGTACCATTCAACCAATAAAAGAAATTGGCGCTATTTGCCGCGAAAAAAAGGTATTGTTCCATACAGATGCCGTTCAGGCCGTGGGCCATGTGCCTATTGATGTAAAAGCTATGAATATTGACCTCTTGTCCCTTGCCGCTCACAAGTTTTACGGTCCAAAAGGAGTAGGCGCATTATACATCCGCAAAGGTGTTAAACTGGAAAATCTCATTCACGGCGGTGGCCAGGAACGCGGCAAACGGGCAGGCACTGAAAACATTGCCGGCATTATCGGTTTAAGCAAAGCACTTGCACTTGCCACTGAAGAAATGACGGCCGAAAACAAACGGCTGATATTCTTGCGTGATAAACTAATTAACGGACTATTACGCATACCCCATGTCAGATTAAATGGACCTGTAGGCGAAAAAAGAATGCCGGGAAATGTCAATGTCTGTTTTCAATTTATCGAAGGTGAAGCTTTACTGCTGCTGCTAAACAGTAAGGGAATCTCGGCCTCCAGTGGCAGTGCCTGCACTTCGGGTTCGCTTGATCCCTCCCATGTATTACTGGCAATCGGTCTTCCCCATGAAATTGCCCACGGCTCCCTCCGCCTCACTCTTGGAGGCAGTTCAACCGAACAGGATATCGACTATGTGCTCCAAGAATTACCTAGCATTGTAGAGCGACTACGCGATATGTCGCCACTGTGGAAAAACTTCACCGACGAACAGCTGCACGCGAATAAGCAAGCCGTTTGATAAAATTATAAAAGACCACTGCATATCAACCAATACTGCAGTGGTCTTTGTGTTTCAATAACTATACAATTATTACTCCTGCACCGGAATAGGCAAAACATACTTTAATATCGTGATAAAATGGGTAATGCTGCCAGCAAGAACAAATACATGCCAAATTGCATGATGGTAGGGGATTTTATGGGCCAAATAAAAAAGTGCGCCCACTGTATAAAAAAGCCCCCCCGCCACTAGCCAGTATATTCCTTCAATCGGTACAGCTGCCAATAAAGGCTTTATCATAACAACTGCAAGCCAGCCCATAAAAAGATAACAAAGCGTTGCAAAAATCTTGAAACGTTTAACAAAAAACGCTTGAAAAACAATGCCGGTTCCAGCAAGTGCCCAGATTATACCAAAGATAGTCCAGCCAAATGTGCCATGCAAAGGTATTAAAGTAAAAGGTGTATAGTTCCCGGCAATAAGCACATAAATAGCCGAATGATCCAGGAATTTAAAGGTATACTTAAGTTTTTCATTAGTGAAGCTGTGATACAGTGTTGAGGCACTATATAAGAGTACCAAAGATATTCCATAAATACTAAAGCTTACTACATGCCAAACGCCACCATTGAGATACGCTGCCGCAGTAAGAATGCCAAGTCCAATAAGTGCAAGTAAACTACCCACACCATGAGTTACCGCATTCAATATTTCTTCTAAATTAACCCTTGGGGCATTTGCTGTCTTTATCATTTATTCATCCCCTTTACTTATCCAGAAAACTTCAAATTACATTTGTCATTGATACCATGATACTGCTAAATTCATTAAAAATCCAGGTATACAATTTTAGTTAAGCTATCCTAGTTTCACATACCCCAGAAAGACAAGATAGTACTACCATCCAGCAAGTGTTTTTATTTTTTTATACTATTCAGTATTGTATGATTAAGTTAAATTATTATGTACTGAAAGGACTGATTATATGGCAAACCGTATCATTCTTAATGAGACTTCGTATTTTGGCCCAGGTGCTATCAGTGTTATCCCGGAAGAAATTTGTCGCCGCAATTTCGAAAAAGCTTTTATCGTAACCGATAAAGATTTAGTTAAATTCGGTATTGCAAAAAAAGTTACAGATGTTTTAGATCAGGCAAAAATCTCTTATGAATTATATGACAATGTAAAAGCTAATCCGACTATCGAAAACGTTCAAACCGGTGTCAAAAAACTAGCGGCATCTGGCGCAGATGTTATCGTAGCCATAGGCGGCGGTTCGGCAATCGATACGGCTAAAGGTATTGGTATTATTGCCACCAATCCGGAATTTGCCGATGTAAAAAGTCTGGAAGGTGTCGCCGATACAAAAGCAAAGTCTCTGCCTATCATTGCTGTTGCAACAACAGCCGGAACTGCTGCTGAAGTAACTATCAATTATGTTATTACCGACGAGCAGGCTGTCAAAAAGATGGTTTGTGTCGACCCTAACGACATTCCAATTATCGCCATTGTTGATCCTGAGCTCATGGTTTCCATGCCTAAAGGCTTAACTGCCTCCACCGGCATGGATGCGCTCACTCATGCTATTGAAGGTTATATTACCCGCAGTGCCTGGACAATGACCGACATGTTCGAACTCAAAGCCATTGAACTTATTGCCAAACATCTGCCAACAGCCGTTGCCGAACCTAACAATATGGAAGCCCGCGACGGCATGGCCTTAGCCCAATACATAGCCGGTATGGGCTTCTCCAATGTCGGCCTTGGCATTGTTCATTCTATGGCACATCCACTGGGAGCTTTCTATGACACTCCACATGGAGTTGCCAACGCGCTGTTATTGCCTTATGTAATGGAATATAATGCTCCGGCAACAGGCGAAAAATATCGGGAGATCGCTAAAGCATTAGGTGTTACCAAGGTCGAGACCATGGACCAGGAAGCTTACAGAAAAGCAGCTGTTGAGGCAGTAATCGCCTTATCTAAGCAAATTGACATTCCGCAAAAATTATCGGAAATCGGCGTTAAGGAAAAAGACCTACCGCAGTTAGCCAAGTCAGCTTTCGCCGATGTATGCACTCCCGGTAATCCACGTGATACGAGTGAAGCTGAGATTTTGGCGCTGTATCAAAAAGCATTTAAATAATAATGAAAAAAGATCGTTAGCTACTTGATCAAACAGATCTCCTAGCTAACGATCTTTTTTGTTTACCATATTACTGCTAATGTTTACCCTCTTCTTACATTATCAGTTGGTTCTGGTTGCTCTTCTTTTACAATGTTGGGTTGGGGAGCTTCTTCAGTTACAACCTTTGGGGCATCCGGGATAACTTGGGCTACAGGTTCAGGCTTAACGGCACTCTTACGACCGAGTCTCCAGGTTACGCCTAAGCGTCCCATATTTTCGCTACCACTGATTGCCCAAGCTAAATTGTACAAAGTATCTCTATTTGCATAATGATATACGCCAAGTGCAAATGCCTGCTGACCGCGATAGGTGCCTATACCCGCTGAAAGCTGAGTTGGTGCAGCTGGATCATAATCTAGTGGCGCCAAAGCTGTCATCGCAGCGGTAAGCGCGCCGATGTCTTCGATACGGTCAGACAGCTCTTCAATCCGTTTGTTATTCCAGGCTTGATCCAAATTATTTTGCACTTGATCGCTGTTATTTTTGGATTGATCTTGATTATTTTGGGATTGATCGCTGTTATTTTTGGATTGGTCGCTGTTATTTTTGGATTGGTCGCTGTTATTTTTGGATTGGTCTTGGTTATTCTGGCCTTGCTGATAGTTATTCCCGGCTTGCTGCCAGTTATTGCCAGCCTGTTGCCAATTATTTTGGTTCTGCTCTCGATTATTTTGCTTTTGCTCCCGGTTATTCTGGGTTTGATCCTGGTTGTTTTTATCTTGCTCCCGGTTATTCTGGGATTGGTCTTGGTTGTTTTTGTCTTGCTCTCGGTTATTTTGGGTTTGATCCTGGTTGTTTTTAGCTTGCTCCCGGTTATTCTGGGATTGATCTTGGTTATTTTTGTTTTGCTCTCGGTTATTCTGGGATTGGTCTTGGTTATTTTTGTCTTGCTCTCGGTTGTTCTGGGATTGGTCTTGGTTATTTTTGTCTTGCTCTCGGTTGTTCTGGGATTGGTCTTGGTTATTTTTGTCTTGCTCCCGGTTATTCTGGGATTGGTCTTGGTTATTTTTGTCTTGCTCTCGGTTATTCTGGGATTGGTCTTGGTTATTTTTGTCTTGTTCTCGATTGTTTTGAGATTGGTCTTGGTTGTTTTTGTCTTGTTCTCGGTTGTTCTGATCCTGCTCTAAGTTATTTTTCCCCTGTTGCCAATTGTTTACTGCTTGTTGGATGTTGTTTACTGCCTGCTGACCGTTGTTTGCTGCCTGCTGGCCGTTGTTTACTGCCTGCTGGCCGTTGTTTGCTGCCTGCTGGCCGTTGTTTACTGCCTGTTGGCCGTTATTTGCTGCCTGTTGGCCGTTGTTTGCTGCCTGCTGGCCGTTGTTTGCTGCCTGCTGGCCGTTGTTTACTGCCTGCTGGCCGTTATTTGCTGCCTGCTGGCCGTTGTTTGCTGCCTGCTGGCCGTTATTTACTGCCTGCTGGCCGTTGTTTGCTGCCTGCTGGCCGTTGTTTTCTGCCTGCTGGCCGTTGTTTTCTGCCTGATGGCCGTTATTTTCTGCCTGATGGCCGTT
>Ga0316604_10000127_pt1 | contig 118542 bp, 117 predicted proteins | sample OWC_soil_day20_C_FD_207650 | JGI IMG/M metagenome (GOLD analysis project Ga0316604, IMG submission 207650) | Wetland soil microbial communities from Old Woman Creek delta, Ohio, United States - OWC_soil_day20_CT | ecosystem: Environmental > Terrestrial > Soil > Wetlands | place: USA: Ohio... | reverse complement strand
GAGTTCACTATCACTAAACTCTCGGTGTTGAACAGCAGACCGTTCGACTTGCATGTGTTAGGCACGCCGCCAGCGTTCGTCCTGAGCCAGGATCAAACTCTCCATAAAAGTTTTATTTTATGAAGCCTTGATGGCTCTTAAAATTTAAAAGAAATTATTTAAAGTGCTCATTGAGCACCGCACATCTGGCTTTTATGATGCATTACTTACATTGTTCAGTTTTCAGGGAACGTTTTTTTACTATCTCGTCGCTCACTGGCGACTTTTATATCTTAACACAGCGGCTTTCACCGTGTCAACATATCTTTTGTTGGTAATTTTTGACGTCCGCTTACTTGTTTCACATAACACTCGCAAACGGCGACTTTCATATAATACATGAAAGCAGCACTAGTGTCAAGTGCCGCTTTCTAAATTGCTATCTGTTTACTATCAAACGCTTTTTGCTGCTGGCTCAGCTTTTGTTCCCACTCGCATAAATCCTTGTACATAAACTCATGCACTAGAAACTCCGGCTGTACATAATCAATGATACGCTGAGCAGCCGAAGTAGTGAATGGTCTGTGTTCATCAATCTTAAGCACATGGTTCATAACGTCTTCCAGGCTGTAAGTTGTTTTATGCTGGCTGGTGTTTTGACTGGCTTTAAGGTATTTCCCTGACAACGATGTATGCAAATGAACAGCTTTAATATACTGTGCATACTCTCCCAGGTTTTCAAGAACAGTTAACACATATTGTGCTCCATCTGCCTCTGTGCGCAAATCCGGATTAGTATTCATCAGATGGCCGGTATCCAGCATTATGCCGACATTGCGGTGCGATACGCCGTCAAGCAGCCTTGCCGTTAATTCTTTATCTGTCAGAGTCAAGCCCGGCCACCACAAATTTTCAAATAACAGGGTTACTTCTGGCGGGATAACCGGTTTTAACGCATTAACTACCTCGATAGTTGCTTCGATTACCTCGCCGCTTGTCGCGTTGAAATTCCAGCTAAACAATTCAGGGATACGAGCATGACTGACATGCAGTACCATATACTTTACTCCCGCTTGACTAGCCTCGCGGATATTATCACGGTAAATATTCAGCCAATCTTCGCGATTTGACCCACCATAACATTCGTTTATGTTTTCCTGACTACCAAACTGCCGAAGCAATGCCTCCTGGTCACCACGCCAAAAATCCAGCCACCACGGCCAAAAACGGAGATGACAGCCATGCATCCATTCTTGTTTATGAAGCTGCGCATCCCAGGGAGCGCAAAACATCATTTCCAGACCATCCAGATTATGACGCGCTAAAAACGCTTGGAGCTGTTGCGGGCTATTGCCAAATAGCTCATTATCAGTAACATAATTCGACATATTTACAAGTTGCAGCATACCTTATCCTCGTTAAAATTCTATTCCCTTTTGGGCTTTTATACCTTTTTTATAGGGATGTTTTATTTCTTTCATCTCGGTAACCAAGTCTGCTCGGTCAATAATTTCGGGATGCGCATCACGGCCGGTAAGCACCAGATGCAGCAGCGGTGGCTTTATTGCCAACAAAGCAGCAACCTCTTCCCAGGATACCAGACCAAATTTAACCGCATAGTTAATCTCATCAAGGATAATCATATCCCAGTTTCCTGACATGATTTCTGTTTTCGCATCTTTAAGTGCCTGCTGCGCCGCTTGCTGGTGATCCGCTTTTTCATCGTCTTGGGCATTTCTCACAAACCCTTCACCCAACTGACGAATTACAAAATCATCGCCCATTCTCTCGGCAGCCTGTAGTTCTCCATATTTCCAGTTGCCCTTGATAAATTGCAAAACCAAGACCCTAAGACCCTGCCCCCAGGCACGCATGCCCAGTCCCAGAGCAGCCGTTGTTTTTCCCTTACCGTTTCCCGTATTTATAATAATCAGGCCTTGTCTTTCGTCCATAATCCGCCCTCCATTTTGTCTGCCTATCTACTTATGTATATGTTTGTTTCCTTGGTCTACCGGGGCTATAGCTGTTTTAAGATGGTCGACATAGATATCCTGAATCGCCCTATTTTCACCTAGCCCGCGTAAATATACTTCAACCTCGAAACCAGCAGCAATTAGTTGCGATTTCGCCGAATCTTCATCCTCGCCAGCCATGTCATTAACAGCATGGTCACCGGCAACCAACAAAAACGGCATCAGTGTAACTTTTTGCACCTGTTTTTGTTTTAACTTGGCAATGATACGTCTTAATTCCGGATACCCTTCTACTGTATAGATAAAAACATGTTCAAACCCATAATCCTCAAGTTTTAATTGCAGCACACCATAAGCGGCATTAGCCGGATGCAGCCCGCCATGTCCCATAAGTACTACTGCACTGTTCGGTTCACCTGCAGGCATTTGCGATTGTAAAGCGTTGATGGCAATTTCATAGTCATCAGGCTGTTCTTCCTGCCCCATGTAATACAGCAGCGGCCGAGCCAGACATATTTTTTTAAATACTGGCATTGTTGCATGCGCATAATGCGCGACCATTATCTTTATTTTGTCATATTCGGCGCCAGGCACCACATGCAGCGGCTGAATATACACTTCCTGATATCCTTCGGCCTGCAAACGCTCTAATGCTTGCCGTTCATTATCAATAATTAGACCGTCGCGTTCCTGCAAACGTTTGATAACAGTCCGGGAAGTAAACGCTCTGCGCACCTCATACTCTGGAAAAGCAGCACGAATGCGGTTTTCAACACTTTCAATAGCCAGTCGTAAGGTTTCCGGGTAAGAAGTACCAAAGCTAACCACTACAATGGCCTTCTTGCTTACAACATATTCTTGCTTCACAAAATCCCTCCGTGTATTACCTAGCAAATAACCCCTCCGCAGAATCCCGGAAGGGGTTAGCTTACCATTGCTGTTCGCTACCAGCAGTAGTTTTTCCTGTTCAATTAAATAATTATCACTTGGTATTTTTAGTGTTTTTTTGCTTTGGGATTATTGAGTTCGTCAATAGCATCTTTGGTATGCTGCACATAAATTTCTTGGATATTAGCGTTTTCTCCCATACCATGGAGATAGGTGTCTACTTTAAATCCTTCAGCTAATAAAACATTTTTAGCAGAGTCTTTTTCATCACCTGCCATATCATTGGTGGCGTGATCACCGGCTACCAGCATAAACGGCATAAGTGTAACTTTTTGAACTTTATTGGCTTTGAGTTTAGCTATTACACCTTCCAGTGACGGATAACCTTCTACTGTATATACATAGACGTTTTTGTAACCGGCATCCTGCAAGCGCTGCTGCATAGCGGCATAGGAAGAGTTTCCTGGATGAACCCCGCCGTGACCCATTAATACGACGGCTTCCTTGTTTTTCAATTTAGGATATTGCAGTTCCAGGGCTTTGGCAGTTGCCAAGTAATCGTCGGTCTTACCTGATTGTCCCATATAGTAGAGCATAGGGCGGCCTAACGCAATTTTGTCAAAGGCTTTGCTTACTTCAAACTGTTTAACAACAGCCTTTACCATGTCGAATTCTTCACCAGGAGAGATATGCAGCGGCTGAACAATAACCTCACTGAAGCCTTCAGCTTGTAATCTGGCAAGTGCCTCTTTTTCCGTGTCAATTTTAACGCCGTCCCGCTCAGCCAGTTTCTTGATGATAATGCGGGAAGTGAATGCCCGTCTTACTTCATACTCAGGAAACTCTTTTTGCATTTTGCTTTCCACTGCCTCAATGGTTGCCTTCATGGTTTCTGGATAGGTAGTCCCGAAGCTAACCACCAAAATGGCTTTTTTACCGGTATCTGCGGCGGCTGCCGCCATAGGAATCAGGCTAACGCAGCCAAATACAGCAAGCATACAGAGAGTAGTAATCAACGTGTAAAACTTTTTCATAGATAAAATACAACTCCTTTAATTCTAAATTATATGCCATACCAAGCACTTTGCAAGCATAACGAACAGACTATCTCCCTACATCATAAACAGCTCCTCTTCTGAGATTATTTTATTTCAATAACATAATTGAAAAAAGTAAGGGCCAAGATTGACCCGCGCCAGCGGCGCAATGTTAAAAGGAGAATTAGAAAAATGTGCTGAAATATTAAAACTCCTGACCGTTTAAAGTCAGGAGTAATAACCAGTAAGCCAATAAAAAACTCCTGGTGGTTAACCAGGAGCGAATTAAGCTAAGTACACTAAAAAGTGCCTACTGTTAATCCCCTCCCCATGCCTCGTGGGTAACAAACGGTGATTGTCAGATAGGCAGTTCTCCTGACTCCGGATCATGGCTCACTTAAACCTTCCCAAGACTTTCGTCCCAGTGGCATATCTTAAGCTTGCTCCCCGTTACAGTGGCGGGACCGCGCCGGCATTTAACCGGACTTCCCTATTAAGCCGTTATGGCACCTATCTCAAAATATTCAGTTTTGCTTTGTTCTGTTATTACCATACCACACCTAAAATCAAGTGTCAACACTACGGTAAATCAGATTTACAATGAAGCGGTTTTCTCTTCCGGCGCTAATTCCAAAACAATACGATGATCAACTAAGTTCAGTTCTTTTATCCTGCCAGCGATGGTCTTTCTCTGTCCCCAAATGCTTTCTAGATAAATTTCACCATTTTGCGGCACTACCCGATCAACCCGTTCCATTAGCAATTCTTCTTTATCTTCTTTAAGAATATAGGCATTTGCCTCGCACATAGGACTATTCCCCCTTTTCACTAGCCATGTATTGTTTTATCTGGGTTACCATAGCCTCTACCATATGAGGCAAGGGCTCAGAATGCAGACCAACCAATTCAATATTGTTGCGATGAATTGGCAATAAAATTTTTTTTGCCTTGCTGGCGACTATTCGCTTAGACATCTTAGGAGTCAGTTCACCCTTCATTGAGTTAGGCAAAATAATACTTAACGAACCTAATATCAAGTCTACCTCGTCCACATTGCAAACAAGTGCATTTTCACCGGTAGCACCTTCATTGGCGCCTGCTCTAATCATTGTCGAAGTAGCCTGCGAATTTGTGCCTATAGCTAAGATTTCAACTTTATTATGAAACTCATTACGAACTTTGTCAATAATGACCTTGCCTATTCCGCCTCCTTGCCCGTCTACCACAACAATATACACAAAATCCCTCCACAATAGTAATTATCCTGTCTTTAAGAAGGTTATACTTGCTTCTTGTTAGAATAAAAATAATAAAAGGTATGAAAAAGCAAAGGACTTCTATCCTTGGCGGCTTCATACCGGTTTGATCTATTAAAAATCGCCTTTAAGGCATTTACATCCAACAATGTTCTACAAAAAGAGTATTCATTACTCTTGTTTCAAAATCATTATATACCGTTGACAGATTTTTGTAAATACTGCAATTATCGTATGCAGCAAAATTGTCTAAAATATATGATTTTACTCACAATTTTCATTGACAACTTCCTCTATATACGCAATAATATATTTGTAAAAATTACACAATACATGAATTTAAAGGCATGAAGCCTTGTTGGGGACATAGTCTTCTGCAATTCTTTGCGCCTTTTTTTATTATTTTTTAGGAGGTAATACCATGCTCAATCGTCCTGACGACTATCAAAAAGCCATTGACTTTCATGGGCACTGCTGCCCCGGGCTGACCATCGGCTATCTTGCAGCCAAAGCCGCCTTAGAGCATCTCAAGGTAGAACGCGCCGAAGATGAAGAACTTGTCGCTATTGTGGAATCAGACGGCTGCGGTATTGATGCCATTCAAGTTTTGCTAGGCTGCACTATCGGCAAAGGAAATCTAATCTACAAAGATCACGGCAAACAGGCATACACTATCGGCAACCGCAAAACCGGTCAGGCCGTACGTGTTGTTATGACCGGCGATATGGTTCCACTGACCCCGGAACAAGAGGCCATAAAGACTGCCGTATTCAGCGGACAAGCTACCCCCGAGCAAGAAGAAGCTTGGCAAAAACTTCAGTCCGAACGTACTGAACGTTTATTGTCTGCCACACCTGCACAACAATTTAAAGTTCAGGACGTTGAACTTAAATTGCCTTCGGAAGCGAAAATTTTCAAGTCAGTTATCTGCGAATATTGCGGTGAAAAAGTCATGGAAGCCCGTGCCCGTTTGAAAAACGGTAAAATTGCCTGCCTGGCCTGCACGGAAGAATACACCCGGGGGTGGTAATTAGTGGCGCAAACTACATATGACTCTCAATTTTGGGCAAACGCTTGGAAACAGTATCGCTTATCAGGCAACAAACGTCGCCCTGACCCCAAAGCCTGGGTGGAATTCTGGAATCATTTTTCCACACGCTACGCGCAGCATAATGAAGATACCAAACAAACTCATCAGAAAATCATTGACAATCTAATCTGCCAGAGAGCCTTTGAGCCGGGAGATACCCTGCTGGATATTGGCTGCGGTCCCGGTACATATGCATTGCCGCTTGCTGCCAAGGGAATCGTCGTAACCGGCCTGGATACAGCCGGCCAAATGCTAACCGCGCTACAGACTAAGGCAGAAAAAGCAGGCTTGGCCTCAATGATTACCTCCTGGCAAGCCGATTGGAACGAGCTTCCGTCAGAACCAGCCTATGATGTGACCTTTGCCGCTAAAAGTCCGGCGATCAATGACTATGACAGCCTGATGAAAATGACCAAAGTTACCCGCAAGACCTGCTGTCTTATCGGTTTTGCCGGCAAGCATGACCTGGAACTGCGCCGCCTGCTTTGGGAAAGATTGCTAAACGAGCCTTCTCCCAGCCCGTCTTTTGATATTATTTATCCGCTTAACATTCTGTACCAGGAAGGCTACCGTCCCAACATAAGCTTCTACAGCTACAGCCATACCGAACGCGAGCCGCTTGCTTATCTAATCGAGCACTATACCCGCTATTTTGCCATGCTGGGTGTAAGCGGCCCGGATGTTGAAGACAGCATCCGGAAGTTCCTGCAGGATCGCGCAATTGACGAGCACTGCACCGAAAAGTCCTCAACAACAATTGGCGTTATGTGGTGGAAAACACACTAGGAATAATAAAAGGACTGACATTGTCAGTCCTTTTATTATTCCTAATTCTACTGTCACAAGTAAACAGAGCTTGTCGCTCACGCGGCTCTACATGCATTCAGCTGGTTGTTCTTCCGGGGTTAATTCCCCCCCTTCCAAACCCTAAGCATGTAAATGACAAGCTACTCCGCATCCATCCCTTTGAATCAGTTCCGGCCTTACACTGTTGCACATATCCTTACGAACGGAACATGACTTATAAAATTTGCAGCCGTTACTCTGATATTCAAGATTCTCTTGCATAGTTGCCCCATTGTCTTCCACTGCTACTGAATCAGTTAAAAGGCACGATAATAGCATTTTCGTATAGGGATGCCTAGGTGCAGCTATAACTTTTGCTGTTTCTCCGATTTCCATAATGCTGCCTTTATACATAACAATTACGCGATCACAAAAAAGTTGGACAAGCGCTAAATTATGACAAATGAACAAGTAAGACATAGCCTGTTCCTTTTGCAGGGTCAGCAAGAGTGTTATGATTTGCGTCTGAACAGTTACATCAAGTGAGCTTGTGGCTTCATCGCAGATTAGAAGTTTGGGTTGTATGGCAAGCGCGCGGGCGATTGCGGCTCTTTGGCATTGACCGCCGCTGACCTCGTGCGGATATCGCTTTGCATAATCCACCGGCAGACCACATTGCGTAAGCAGCGTTGCCACTCTCGCTTTTGTTTCTTTTCGTGATAGACCCCTGTTGCGAAGACTCTCGCCGATAGCGTCTCCTAGCGTAAGGCGCGGATCAAAAGAGCCGGTCGGAGATTGGAACACCATTTGAAGATCGCGATAAGCGTCACGCAGCTCTCGCCCCTTTATACGGGTAATATCTTTGCCATTGAGATAAATTTGCCCGCTGGTAGCGTCAATCAGTCTGCTGATCATTCCCGCTGTTGTGCTTTTACCAGAGCCGGACTCCCCGACAATTCCCAAGGTTTCTCCTGAATACAAGCTGAAGCTGATTTTGTCAACTGCAGTGAAGTCGGTCTGATCATGTCGTCGAAATATCTTTGTAATATCTCTCGCTTCTAATAATGGTTCCATTCAATTCCTCCACAGTTTTGGTACGGCGGCCAGCAAAGCCTTTGTATATTCGTTCTGTGGTTCACTCAGTACTTGCCGGGCTGTTCCATATTCCATTATGTGACCGTTTTTCAGCACAATAACGGAATCTGCTATAGCCGAAATCACTTCAATATTATGTGTCACAAGAATAATTGCAGTGCCGAACAGCTTACGCAAAAACAGCATTTCCTGCACCACCTGTTTTTGCACAGATACATCCAGTGCACTGGTTGGTTCATCTGCCAAGAGGACAGATGGGTTCAAGAGCATTGCCATTGCAATTCCGACACGTTGGTTCATGCCGCCTGATAATTCAAAGGAATAGGAATTTAATATTCGTTGTCCATCCTCAAAGTTGAGTTTATGGAACAACTCCAACGCTCTTTCGTTTGCTTCTTCCCTTGTTATCCGTGCATGAGCGTTCATACTTTCATAAATTTGGCTGCCAATTGTACGAACAGGGCACAAGGAAGCGCCGGAATCCTGAAAAATCATGCCTATTTTTGTACCGCAAATTTTTCGCATTTCCTTCGTTCCTAAATCCGGCAGGTTCTTTCCTTGAAACCAAATATCGCCCCTTGTCACCATGCCGCTTTGCCCCAAAAGACCCATAGCGGCTTTTATTATCGTGCTTTTGCCGCTGCCAGACTCCCCAACTATGCCTAAAACCTCACCCGGTTGCAAAGTGAAGCTGACATTCTGCACAACGGGGTCCTCATTATAGCAAATATCCACTGAATTATACGTCAAAAGTGCGTCCATGCTTATCTCCTTTGAAACGGGCGAGAAATTGATTTAGTTGATATCCAAGTCTGCTGTAATTTCATAAAAATCGCAGGGATGTGCGACAAGTCCGGTAACCTTGGACTTTGCAATCATGCTCATACGCAAATGAGAGGCGAATACATAGGCATTGTCGTCCAAAATTGTCTGCTGCATTTCAATCGCAATCTTTTCGCGTTTTTGTTTGTCAAAGGTTTGTGCCATTTCTTGCGCAAGCTGCTCAAGCTTATCGCTATGGTATTTTCCGTTATTGGTTGAAGATTTATCAAGACTGCAGTAGGTAAAGAAATACTCCGGGTCGCCGGTAGGCGCTGTGACCATAGCGCTTGCATAGACATCCCAGGCAGCCGGATTGACTTTTATGCTGTTATGGTCTGCTGTACTGTTGATTTCCACGGATATTCCGATTTTTTTCAGCGTTGCCTGTGCGGATTCGGCAAGCAGAGGCAGCTCCTGACGGCTAGGATAAGTGAGCCAACGAATCACCAGTTTCTTTCCGTCTTTTTCACGGATGCCATCACCATCTGTATCAATCCAGCCGGCAGCCTCCAAAACTTTTTTAGCACCCTCCGGGTCATAGGATTCGGTACGAACAGCTTCATTACCGAAAGTAAAACTGCTCGGGAAAACGCCTGATGCCGGATAACCGTTTCCTTTCAACAGGGTTTCAACAAAGCCTTTTTTGTCAATGCCCATTGCAATGGCTTTACGAACAGCCGCGTCTTTTGTGATTTCGCTTTTAAAATTCATCCAAGCAAAGAAGGCTCTGCTTGTTGCCGTGCTGGTGAATACGTACTTGTCGTTTTTGAAAAGAGGATAGCTTGCGTAAGGCATGCCATAAGCAGCATCAATCTCACCGGACTGGAGCGCCATTGTCAACGTATCTCCATCAGAGATAGTCCTTACGGTAATCTCGTCAATTTTCGGCTTGCCATTCCAATATTTTTCATTTTTAACCAGATTGATACGTTGGCCGGATACAAGAGATACGGCCTTGTAGGGGCCAGTAGCGGATACAATGCCCTCTTTAGTAACGCCGGCTTGAATGTCATAAATACAGCCGTAAGGGTCGGCGAGATAGTTGGGCAGTGCCGGAACCGGAACACTGGTAACGATGGTTATTGTCTGACCATCAGCCGTGATATTATTAATTTTCAAGTCTCCGGCAGCACGCTTATGCACCTTAACCAAATTCTCCAAGCATTCCTTTACTGCCGCGCCGTCCATACGACGTCCGCTTGTAAAATACACATTATCCTGCAGCGTAATCTTCCAGGTAAGCTTATCCACATTCTCATAGCTTTTTGCGAGCCAAGGCTCAATTTCCATCGAATCGGAATAGTGAAACAGGGTTTCACCTATTCCGTACCGAAGGGCGGCCCAGCCGCTGCTGTCTCTGTGAGGATTCACATCCGGCTCGTTATTTTCCGGATTAAAGGTTGTGTCGCCAAATACAAAGGTCTTTTTTGCCTGTGTCCCAGATGTGCTTTTTTTGTCCGAGCTATTACTACAGCCCGCTATTATACTGGCTAGCATACACAGCGCTAGCAAAATGGGAATAAATTTGTTCTTCATAACATAATCTCCTCATTATTATTTTATACCGCTGTTGCGGGGATCTACATAGTCCCTGATCGTGTCTCCCAAGAGATTAAACAGCACAACAGAAAGAAAAATGGCAATCCCCGGGGATAATACCACCCAAGGATAGGTTTGCAGCATGCTCCTGCCGCTGCTCATCATGCTGCCCCATTCGGCTATCGGCGGCTTGGCGCCCAAACCCAAAAAGGAAAGAGCAGCTATTTCCATCAGCATGGTTCCAATATCAAGCATTGCCGTTACTAATATTGGCCCGATAATATTGGGTAAAATATGCTTTGTGATTATTTTAAATGAAGTGCTTCCGGATAGCCGGGCAGCTGAAATGAAATCTGTGTGTTTTACTGCCAAGGTCTGACTTCTGGCAATTCTCGAATACTTGGGCCAGCTAATGACTGCCAGTGCAATAACTGCATTTTGAACGCCGCCGTTCAGCACCGCTGCAATAGCCAAGGCGAACACCAAGCCGGGAAAAGCCAGACAAACATCTGATATCCGCATTACAATGGAATCAAGCGCTCCGCTAAAGTATCCGCAATTCACGCCAACAATCGTCCCGACAATTGAGATTATAGCTACCAGTGACAACGTTGAAAAAATACTTGTTTGTGAGCCGATAATCACCCTGGATAACATATCCCGTCCGTAGCGATCGGTTCCAAACAGATGCTGTGCACTTGGGGGATTGAGCGCAATGCTGTTGTCCTGCATATTGGGATCATAAGGACAGATAACCTCTGAAAATATCGTCATTATCAGCAGAGCAATCACAAGCGAAGAAAAAACAATCAGCTTCACTTTTGTGTAATCTTTTTTAAGTATCTGGCTGCGAACAGTAACACATGCAGTGTTGGCACTCATGTCTCATCACCGCCCAAACGGATTCTGGGATCGAGAATGCGATAAGAAAGGTCTGCAATCAAGTTCACACAGACGTAGATAATCGACATCCAGACGACATAGGCTTGAATCATTGGATAATCACGCATATTGATTGCGTCAACCGCGAGCTTTCCAACACCATCCCACATGAATATGGACTCGACAATTGCCGTACCGCCAAGCAGACTTCCGATAGAAAGCGCTAAAAGAGTAATAATAGTAACAAGCGCCGAGCGCAAGACACTTTTCCAAAGCGTTATCGAAAAACGGATTCCGCGGGATTTTGCTCCGGCTATGTATTCCTTACTCAGCTCATCCAGCACAGTTGCCCGTACTTGCCGGAGATATTTTGCCGACATGGCTATCGTCAATGTAAACGTAGGCAATGCAACGCTTTTCAGACTAATACCGGTAGTGATAACAGGAAAAATCCCAACCTTAATAGCAAGCAAATACATCAGCACTAAAGCGACAAAAAAATTAGGCATGCTATTGCCTACAAAGCTAAGACTCCGAATTATATAATCAGTAAGTTTGTTTTGCTTAACAGCGGCCAAGACTCCCAAAGGAATCGAAATCACAACTGTGAGTAGAATTGAGGTCGCCGTCAAAAGCAAGGTCGCCGGCAGCTTTGAGGTAAAGGTAGAGAATACATCGGCGCCGGATACATGACTAACTCCCATATCTCCTGCAAGCAAACCGCCGAGCCAGGTAAAATATTGTGTCAAAAAGGGCTTGTCCAGGCCTAAGCGTGTTCTTTCAGCATTAATTACATCCTGTGAAACCGCTATTCCTGAGTTATCAAATTTTTGAATAACGGCATCACTTCCCGCAATCCTCATCATGGCAAATGAGAGTAGTGTAATTCCCAACAATATAGGAATCAAATGAAGCAATCGTTTTGCTATATAGCTTTTCATTTTTCCCCACCTTTTCCAACCAGGCCTACGAGCCTCACCCAAAGCAAAGCAGTCTCTGCTCATTTAGTGCCAGACTCTTATCCATATAGATAGTTTCATCCCTGTCATTGCCAAATTCCCGGACAATACACCCTCTACTCAGCCAGAAAGGATACCCGCCCGGCAAAAAGCGGTGGGTATGCAGACAGATGTCACTATAGCCCACACTCCGGCAATACTCCTCCAGGACAGTCAACAACTCCCCGGCGATACCCTTGCGCCGTAACGAGCTGTCAACATAACAGCGGGATAACTCTGCTGTCTTAGTGACATCATAGCAGCCTTTTACCTTATCAAGCCTGTCATCATATGGGCGTATAGCAATAGTGGCCACTACCTTGCCATCTTTGTCAAAAGCGGCAAACATGGCGGTTTTAGGGTCAACAGTATATGTTTCTGCCATATTGGCAAGATCCCAGCGTACCAATACATCAGCCATATTAGGGAAAATTTCCTGCAGCATAGGAATGATAAAATCAAGCGCAGCCTTAGTATCGCTTGCGGTAATTTTACGGATAGTCCATTCTTTATACTTCATGTGCAACATCTCCTTACTTATAATACACAGCCAAAAATGACTTCCTTCGGAAAACAAAAAGGCATGAAGACCAGAGAAGACTTTACGTCCTCCCAAGGCTTCATGCCTAATCATAACTATTGGAGTTGTCTCTTATGTATCATAGTTTATGTTGTACTTACTTTCGAAAGAGTCTTCATTACTCTTGTTTCAGAATAATTTTACAATATCTTCACCTATTTGTAAATAGTGAAAAAATTATCTTTCTCTAAATTGATCGCACTTTTCTAGCTCATTGACGCTCCTTCTGGCTTATATTCTCATTTTTCTCTTTATTAAATAGCTTTCAGCCATATTGCAAGACTCACACCAACTGCCACTACGCCAAGATAAATTCCTGTCCCGATTACAGTAACAGTAACCCCGGTCTTAGATCCAAAAATAGAAAGGTTAGTAGGCAAAACGCGCGATAAGCCATCATAAACATTATGGAAAAATGAGGCTAACAATAAGACAAAGATCACATCCCGAGGCGCAAGCGCACCGCTTTGCAGCAGTGTTCCGGCAACGCCAATCGCTGCAATCAGAGTAGGAATACCGGCAATAATGACTAACACTCCGCCTGTCGTAAGATTAACCCAGCGCAAGCCAGGTTCAAGCGCCGCAATCCCTGTTTTAATAAACTCTGTATGCATAAGGCAGGCAAAAGCTAACGTAACCGGCATGAACACTACAGCAATATTCCAAAACTGCTGAAAGGCTTTTTTCCCTGCTATAAGCAAATCGGTTTTATCGGCGACTGCATAGCAGCTTTCCTGCAGGGCTGAAGTTTGACTTGCGTCATGTCGCTTGGCAAGCAGCCGGTTCCACATAAAGCCAATAATGGTAACCAATGCGCTCATTCCAAGGTTAATAGCAATAAACGAAGTTCCCAAACTCCAGCCTAAGCTGCTAATTAACACTGGGCTGAAGGTAAACAGCGTAAAGTAAATACCGGTCGGCAGAGCCCCCATCAAATATACTGCCACCAAAGTATTTTTGCTTACAGTACCGTTTCGGCCAAAATCAGCCAACATAGCATTGGCCGCATATCTATTTAACAAACATAAAATAAAAAACGAACCTAATGCTTCTGGTAAATTACCAACAACTGTCATTGGTTTCATAACTTTACTAAAAAAAGCAAAGCATTTTCCTGTTCGCAGCACAACACCAAAATAACATCCCAAAAACATGGCAGGCAGCGCGAATTTCCACATGACAAGAACGTCGGTTAATGCTAATTGTATATTCATAGTCATCATTATGGTATTGACAAAATAATAGTGTCAATACTTTTTTTATACATTTTCAGCATTATGAATATCCAAAACTACTTTTCGGGTAGCAATATGCGTTAGTAATGTATCGCTGTGAGTCACTGCAATAAGACCAATGTTCCTTTTTGTTACTTCCTTCAAAAGAAAACTCCATATTTGACTTTGGGTAATAAGATCAAGCATTGTACTGATTTCGTCAGCAATAAGAAATTTTGTCCGTCTCCCCAACGCCCTGGCAATGCAAAATCGTTGCACTTCCCCACCTGATAATTCTCCGGGAAAACGGTCAAACCAATCCCGTTCAATTCCCAATTCATCGATAATCCGATCCTCGATCTCATCCCCTTCAGCAATCGTGTCCTTCATACGTAGCCGGGTATTAACGGATTTTTCCGGATGCTGCCAAATCATCTGAACAGGGCAATAGCCCTTCATGGTATAAATATCTTCTCCGTCCAACAGCACTTGGCCGCTCTTAGGTCTTATATAACCTGATAAAATTTGGCAGAGAGTAGTTTTTCCAAAGCCACTAGGTGCCACAATACCTACGCGTTCATGACTTTCGATAGTAATCCGGAAGTTATCCAATATATTTACATCTTTTTTGTAACCAAACGATATTCCATTTGCCTCTAAAATCATCGTTATTCGCTCCTCATTCTGCGTGGATACAGCGGACAGTTCCGCAGCGTAGCGTCTGTTCCTGGATGTCTCCTTTACATTCCGGCGTAAACCGAAGACACCGTGGACCAAAAGAACAGCCTTTAGGCATATCTTTCACATAAGGCTGGTTCCCTGGTAAGGGCTGAAAACCATTTTGAGGCAAAGCCCGCCACAAGGCTTTGGTGTAAGGATGGCGAAGCATATCCACTGATTGAAAGTCTGCCACCAGCGCTTCTTCTACGGTGGTGCCTGCATAAAAGACAGCGATTCTGTCAGCTACTTCCAGAGCCAACTCAATGTCATGTGTGATAAGGAGAACACCGTTCCCTTTATCGGCAAACTCACGAAAATGACGCATGGCTTTTTTGGCCGCTTCTAAGTGAAGGCCGGGCGTAGGTTCATCGGCAATAATCAAACGCGGGCTTTCCATCATTGCGGTGGTGAGTAGAACCCGCCGCGCCATGCCGCCTGATAACTCAAAGGGATAAAGCTCCCCCACATTTTGCTGTAGCTTGTAAAAAGCAAATAATTCTTCCTGTTTTTTACAGATACTTTCCTCGTCCTTCTCTTTCCTTACCTGTTTGCCCACTTTTTCCAAAGGATCAAGATAAGTTACGCTTTGCGGAACCAGAACAATTTTTTTTCCACGCAGCTCCTGAATGCGGGCAGACGTTAATAATTCGTCTTCAAAAATAACATTTCCCACTGCATTACAGTTAGGCGGTAATATTCCTAAAATAGCGTGGGCAAGGAGGCTCTTGCCTGAACCGCTTGACCCCACCACAGCAACAATTTCCCCGGTATGCACGGAAACGTTCAAATCGCGGATGACCTTTAATTCAACTTGCTTTAGCCCCTGCTCATATTGGGTAAAAGCTACAGACAGATTATTTATTTGTAAAATGTGTTTATTATTGATACAAGGCACAGTATTTCCTCCTTAATCATGGGCGCTGTGAGGATCAATAATTTTTCTCATGCTACCCCCGACTAAATCAAAAAGCAGAACGGTCATGAGCAGAACTAATCCAGGGAAAAGCGCCAGCCACCACATGCCCAGCGATAAGTATTTCATACTTTCCGACAGAATAATGCCGATACCGGGCTGCTCCGGCGGAAGACCAAAGCCTAAAAAGGTAAGAGCCGCTTCGTGCAGTATAGCATGAGGAAAAAGCAGCACCAAACCAACCAAGAATTGGGGAAACACATGAGGAATCATGTGTTTGACCGCAATTTCAACTTTACTTCGCCCCAGTTTATCGGCAACTTTTACATAATTGGCCTCTTTTAACTGAAGTATTTCTCCCCTGATTACCCTGGTCAAAATCGGCCAATGGCTTATTGCAACAGCAACAATAACACCAAGTGTACCTCGCCCGAGGGCATAGGAAATAAGAATAAGCAATAAAAGGTGGGGAATACCCATCACTAAATCGACAAGCCAAGTGATGACTGCGTCCACCTTTCTGCCCAGCGTTGCAGCCGCTGCCCCCAGAATGGCCGCAATGACCGCACTGATAACCGAAGCAAACAGTCCGATATAAATACTGATAGACATGCCTTTCAACGTACGGAAAAGCATGTCTCTGCCCAGCCAATCCGTGCCAAACGGATGAGCCATACTGGGCAATAGATTTTTCTGGGTAAAATTCGTTGTGATTGCGATATCGCCGACCATAGTACCGATAACCGCAATAGCCAGCAAAAAGCTACAGCCAAATGTCATGTACATTATGGTCTGACTTCTCTGATTAAACCGTTTTCTGTGGTGCTGCTGTAGGACAGTCACCGCCATCGCATTATCCATGTATGCTTCCCCGCCTTATTCTAGGATCAATGAAACCATATAAAATATTGGCCGTGAAATTGCCGGTAAACACTAATGCCGCACTAATAACTGCAATTCCTAAAAGCAGCGGCGCATCACCGCCTAACCCGGCAGAAACAGCAGCCTTTCCCAAGCCCGGATAAGAAAAAACCTGTTCCACTAGAACCGAACCGCCGAAGATTTCACTGATGGATGCGAATTGTAATGTTATAGCGGGAAGCATAATATTGCGGAGGGCATGATGGCGAACAATGGAAATTCGGCTTTTTCCCAGTGCTTTAGCAAAAAGAATGTAATCTTCCCCCATAATATCAATCATTTTTTCTCTGGTATGCAGAGTAATACCGGCAACACCGATTACGCTCAAAGTCAAGGCTGGCAATATTAAATGCTTTATGCTATCAAAGATTGATACTTCCGCAGCATTTACCCCGATAGGAACACTCAAACCTATGGGTAAAAGCTGCAGCCAAACCGAGAAAATCATCAGCAAAACCAGTGCCAGCCAAAAGGTTGGCGTACTGGCAATCAGCAATGAATATCCTTTGATTAATTTATCAATCCATCGCCCGCGATATAAACCGGCGATAATCCCCAGTGTAAATCCCAAAATACCCGAAAAAATCCAGGCGGTAATCATCAACACCATAGAATTCATAAATTTGACACTGATAACACTGGCCACAGGTTGGCGATAGAGCAATGATGATCCCATATTTCCCTGGACAAAATCGCTAAACCAGTTCCAGTATCTCTCCACCGGCGGTGTGTTTAAACCAAAATAGGCTTCCAGTTTGGCAAGCTTTTCCGCAGTTATATTAGCCATACCAACTTCCCCAATGTAGGCACGGATAGGATCGACCGGCGATAATGAAACCAGGATGAACGAAAGGATACTCACGGCAATTAACAATGAAGTGATTTTAATAATGCTTTTGCCAATGTATTGAAAAATTCCGGAATACTGGCCTATATTCATATAAATACCTCATTTATAAAAAAGAATAAGCCTATGGTATAGAGAAAAATAAGTAGTAATAAGAATTTCCCTCTATACCATAGAACAGAAAAGCATCCGTTATTATCCTGCTACTTCCAACTCCATTGGTGAACATTGTTTACAATTGTCCAGCCATAGCCATGGGGATGAATTTTCTTGTCAACCACATTCAGATTTTCTTTCGCAAAATAAATGTGTTTAACTTCCACCAGCCATACCCAAGGTGAATCCGCTTGCGGAGTAACACCTGTAATACCATCCCATTGCGCTTTTTTCCAGTATTCGTATGATGCATCCACACTAGTTGCGGCCAATGCTTCTTTTATATGGTTGTCCACAGTTGGATTGGAGTAAGAAGCATAGTTCTTGCCTGTATGATAGTGGCTTCTGACACCATCAGGCGAATGCATTCCGGCCCCAAATACATGCGGCGTCTCATAACATAAGGTAGCAATTTTATCCCAGCTTGAACCCACCGGATTTACTTTAATGCCCACTTGCTTTAACATTTCTTTCACAGCCATGGCAATGCCTGTCCGGGCAGAATTAGAGGAAATATAAAGAAGGTCAAACTCAGCTTTTAACCCTTGTTTTTCATAGATACCGTCTGCATTTAATTTCCAGCCGTCTGCTTCCAGAATGGCTTTGGCTCTTGCAGGATCATAGGCCACTTTCATGGCATCTACTTCCCAAGGTTCATTAACGCAGTCACTATAAGCCACTGAACCATAGCCGTTTAGCACATTTTTTACAATGGCTTCTCGATCAACAGCACAAGCAATTGCCTGGCGGATAGCAAGGTTAGCCGTAACATTATTGCCAGCAGGATAACTTTCACCGTTTTTCTTGGCAGGTGTCTTATGCCCTGCAGGAACACACGGAAGATTAATGCCCCGAATATCTTCCGAATTAAAAGAAAGAATATTATATCCCTTAATAGGGTTAACTGTATAAGAAGGAGCTGTATAAGCCACATCCACTTGGCCGCCTTTAGCCGCAGCGTAGGAGGCATCTTCTGACATAAAAACAATTGTAGCTTTCTTCATTTTTGGTTGTTCGCCATAGTAGTTGGGATTAGCTTCCAAAATTACCTGCTGGCCTTTATCCCATTGCTTAAGCATATACCGACCGGAACCAATCGGATTTTCACCATAGGTCGCAGCATTATAAGCATGTTCAGGAACAATCCCCACAACGGCAGCAATATACGCAAAGGCAGAAAAAGGTGTATTCAAATGAAAAACGGCAGTGGTATCATCAATAGCTTCCACAGATTTTAACATAGATAAATCCGTCTCGGTCGCCTGCTTCACAGCATTATTATAGGTAAAAGCAACATCTTTTGCCGTAAGCGGCACACCATCAGTAAATTTTACATCTGAACGAATTTTAAAGGTCCAAGTGAGTCCATCCGGTGAAATCGCATACTCTTTTGCCAAGTCATAGCCAATCGTAATGTCATCTTTCGTAATTAACAAGGTGCTTTGGATCAAAGGATCATGAGTATGTTCACCAGCCGCCCAGCCCATAATCGGGTCAAACCCCGCAGCAGGTTCTGATTCGACATCCATCGCAATAACCACACTGTCTTTTGCCGCTGTACCGGCAGCAGTGCTCTTGTCCGTACTCTTACCACACCCGGCCAGGGTAACTAGAAAAACCACAATCAGACACAGTACTACACATGTTTTTTTCTTCATGTTCTCCTCCTAAATACTTTTTTTGTCTTTCCTGCTATCCTTGTCCGCAATAAAGAAAAAGAGTGTTTTGGGCAAAATAAAAAATGGCATAAAACCTCGGGTGTATTTTGGTCCCGAATGGTTTCATACCACTCTTATAGCTCTATGTGCTTATATGTTGTTTTCTTTATTGAGTTAAAAATATGACTTCTGTCACATTAGTAAAATTTTCACAATTTATTTATCATAATAAATTATAGCAGTTTACTAATAATTCTGTAAAGCTATTTTTATCTCATTTTGGTAATTATTGTTTAAAGTCTCGAGGATAAGATTTAGACTTTTTCTGTAAAAATAAACGAACCTACCTTTTCACAAAGGTAAGCCAGGATGTAAATCATGTATATTTTCCATCCCGGCTTACTTTTGTATCCTTATGCATTTGAGTCAATTTTTGCAGCAACCCTTTTGTTACCCATCCACTTCCACTTAGCGCGAATAACTAACAAAAAAATTTTGCGTATGCCCTGCATGATTACTTGCGCCGCTGATGCATCATTTCCCGGATTACATCAGTTAAGCACCACACCCGGCATAAGAAGAAGGTAACAAAGAGAAATACCATCATCGCCATTCCCCAAAAACCAATTGTTGAATTAGCGGGTTCAAGCATAAGATTCACCTCCTTTCATTGTTGATAAAATAAAAAGGCACCAATTATTTCGAGACACTATCTGAAAATTACCTATTACGCATCCCTAATAATACGCCCATCCCGCACAGCAATAATGCGTCGCGCTTGGTTAAGAATGAGCATATCACAGGTAACAACAATAATAGTTCGCCCCTGTCGGTTAAGCCTTCTAAGCGTATTTCTAATTTCATAACTCAATTCCGGCTGAAGATTGCCTGTTGGCCATCAACTAGAATAATATCCGGGTCGTGTATAATCGTCCGTGCAATCGCAGCCTGTTGCCGCTGGGCCTCAGTCAAAATACTAGGCCTGTGTTTCATGCAGTGAGCAAGCCCCACTGTCTTAAGAGCCCAAGCTGCACGTTCATACCGTTCCAGCTTATCATTTCCCTCAAATAAAAGTGGCAACGAAACATTTTGTAACACTGACATGCGAGGCAGAAAGTAAAAGTTTTGAGATACAAAACCAATTTTGCGTTTTAGTTTCGCAGCCGAATTTTTGTTGCCTAAAACTTCTATTTTCTGTCCATCAATGGTATAGGACCCGCTTGTCGGTTGCTCAAAGCAGGCAAGAATGTTCATGAGTGTTGATTTTCCTGATCCTGAAGACCCTGTAATAGCAACAAATTCACCTCGCTTAATACTGAATGTCACATCATCAAGGGCCTGGACTTTACTTTCACCAGCCTTATAAACTTTTGATACACCGTTTAATGAAATCGTCATTTAGGTATCCTTCCTCCTATCACTGTCATTCCTGCAAGAAGAGTTCCCTTGGCACACCTTAACCTGCGCCTCATTCGCAATATCACTTATACCAACCACACTCCCAGGTGTAAACCAGGCTGGTTATGTCTACGTTTCTTGCTCATATGGTTTCAGCACGACGCTTATATCTTGCAGACATTCCAATATTAAGTCTGTACGACAACTGACTCAAACAAGAAGCCACATTTAATTGGCTCAGCGAAATATGTTCAGGTACCTGTACCGCAACACCTGAAAAATTTGCAATCCCTTTTATTCCCCCTTTAACCATCATATCAACAACTCTTTGCGCTTGTTTCGGCAGCACATTAATCATCCCAATCGATATCTCGTGCTCTTTTATAATGCTTGGCAAGTTTTTCAGTGGCTGTATTGTTAAATTAAGTCCCGGAATTGTATAACCGTGATTGTTTTTGTCCAAATCAGCAATCGCAACAATCTTAAAAGCGGGCGGAAAAAAATCATAACAGTTAATAGTCCCTGTAATGGGAATACCCATACCGATAAGCAACACATTCCAATTGGTATTGTATCCGAGAATTTCTCTGATCCATGATAAGAGAAATTCTATTTGATAACCAACTCCCTTTGTACCAAAATCGCCAAAGCAGGCTAAATCACGGCGGATAATGGATGAATTTAGACCTGTGCGCTGGCTCAACTGAGTTGAAGCACAAATCTCTTCTCCCTCTTCTTTCATTTTTTGTAAGGTGTTGTAGTACAGTGCCATTCTTACGATTGTGAGCTTAGGTACATCTTCCCGTGATTTAATCATTTCAAGTCATCTCCTTACTGTATTTTGATTTATATACACTTAAACAAAAAGCATGAAGCCACGGTAATTTACCAGAGGCTTCATGCCAACAATTTCACAAATTATTATTTCTAATATTATTCGTCCATGCGTGAATTTCTACATTTTTCTATTCTGCAGTTAGTTTTAACGGCTTTAACAAAATAACGATCTTTTGCATCAATAATATGGGTTACTTGATACCCGGCGACAATCAACCATTCGCCGACAGTCTCTCCGCCTGCCAAACGATCTTCTTTGACCATCTCATGGTCCTGATGGATAGCATTAACCTGGTGCCGGGAAATGTCATGCATAATAACAATACATCCCCCCTCCCGCAAATGCTCCCGCGTAAGCTTCATAAACTGTTGTTTATCCTTGATATGTGGAAAAAAGTTAAAACATACCACGGTATCAAACAGACTGCTATTTGCCAGAAACTCCATAATATCTGCAACAGTAAAAGTAATACCACCAAGTCCGCCGTATTTTTCCTCTGCTTTAGCCAGCATATCTTACAACCAGTGGGACAAATAGTAATTGTATAAGGATTCCCGGTAATCCTGTGAAAATAGCTCCAACAATAAATGTCAAGGGTTTTATCTCCACGGCCAATAGTGCAACCATTCCGGCAACTACAAGTGCAGATGCCAAACGTCCTGCCAACATAGCACCAATAAGCGCCCAAACAAGCGGCAGTTTATTCTTCTGATATAAATACCCTGATGCAACCCCATATACCCCTAATTCACTAACCATAACTGGCAGCATTGGCATTAGTGGAGGCATACCTGTGGTAAAACTGCTAATAATAGGCGTTAAAACTCCCACAGCCAAACCGCCTTTTACGCCAAGCACCAACCCCGCCAGCAACACCGGGATATGCATGGGCAAAAATACTGATCCGACTACCCCAAAGAAATGGAAGCCTATTGGTAGCATTATTCCAAAAGCAATAAACATAGCGACATTCATTAATTTCCGAGTATGACTCATCCTTTCACCGCCTCAGTTTTAATACCGCTCCACAGCAATTGTTACCACTATCAGCGAGCATATAAGCAGCGGATACATTACCATACCGCCTTTTTTAAATACTTCTATACCACCAGTAATAAACTCCATTTAGCTCCTCCTTATTGCTATCAAACTGTACACTAACTAAGTTGAAATACGTCACCTCCAAAAAAATAAAAAGCCACGAAGATTTATGGTCATTCTTAACCATAATACCTTCGTGGCTATTTGCACCAGTATCTTATTGTCTTTTATCTGTTAGTACAACCTTCTTGATTGTATCTGTTAAAATAATAACATACTCGCAATACGTTTGACAATAGAGAATTTTCCTGAAATTTCTACTCTGTCCATAAAACGCCATGATCCAGTGAAAATTACGCTAATTTGCTATTTATATCAAACTGAAGCGTAAATACCGTTCCCTTGCCAAGCTCACTTGCCACCTCAACCTGAGCACCATGCAAGTTAATGATTTCCTTGGCAATAGCCAGCCCTAACCCGGTACCGCCATCACCGCGGGTATGGGACTTATCTGCTTTGTAAAAACGCTCCCAGATGTAGGGCAAATCTTCGGCAGGAATACCCGCACCAGTATCGGCAATACGTAATGTAAGCACCTGCTCGGTGGCTTCCAGACTGACAGTAATTGTCCCGCCAGCCGGGGTAAATTTAAGCGCATTGTCAAGCAGAATCAATACTAATTGTGTCAGTCGGTCACCGTTGGCCTGGATTTCCGGCAGCTTGTCTGCTATTGCGGTCTGCAGAACAACGCCTTTCTCCAGACTGGGCTGCTTAAATAAGGTTACAACATTATCAACAATTTCCGCCAGGTTTACCCGCTCTATTTCCAGTTCGGCAGTTCGGGCTTCCAGATGGCTGAGGTCTAACAGTTCATTAATCAGCTTTTGCAAGCGGATAGATTCATCGCGCATGACCCTGTGGTATTTTTCAACCTGATCACTCTGGGAGATTGTCCCGTCCAGCAGCGCCTCATTGTAGCCGCGCATAATGGTCAGAGGGGTTCTGAGCTCATGAGATACATTGGCAACAAAATCACGTCTGAGCTTATCGGTTTTTTCGGTTTTGCTGACAAATTCATTGAGCGCTTTTGCCAATAAATTTAGCGATTTGCTCAAATCACCGACTTCATCATGGGTCTCCACTTTGGCCTGTACTGAATAATCACCGCCAGCCATAGCTGATGCAACTGCCTGCATAGATCGCAACGGACGAATAATACCACTAGACAAATATTTGGCAATAACGAAGGTAAGCAGCAGCCCCAGCCCACCGGCTGCAGCAATATACCAATAAATCCTGCTGAGAAAATCTTGAAATTCAGTCAACGGTACATTAATCAGCACAGTACCTTGCTGCTGATCGGCAGCTTGACTCAGCGGCACAGCAACCAACAACATATTCTCCTCGTAATATGGATGATAGATCCTTTTAACCCAGGGCGTTCTGTTAGCGGTTGCCACCTGCTGCCTAATCTCATCGAGCCCGCTAATCGCCGCAAGATTTGGCACTTTACCAGGCCCCGCCGTCTTATCCATAGTTTTGTCTGACATCCTGCCTGACATCATACCATGACCGGCACCATGGCCCATCATCATGCCTTGGCCGCCTGGCATCTCGCAATCCTGTTCATTATGCAGCGGGCTTTTTTTCATCATCCCCGCCCTGTGGCGAATGCGGCCTGATGGTGTTTGCTGTTCTTCGGAAGCAGCAAGCAGATTAAAGGAATTGTCAACCACCCAAACCCGGGCACTGAGCAAGCTGTCAATACTATTGATAAAACCGGTCAATTGGTCATAGTTGATTTCACCGGCATAATAACTGTTAACTACCCGCGCGGTTTCATAAGCCTTGTCTGTAAATTCCCGCTGTTTGCTGGCAAAAAAGTACTCGCGAATAGAGAGAGAAACCCCGGCAGACACCATGGCCAATACCAAAGCAACGACAACTATAAAACTGCCTAGTAATTTGTGTTGCAATGAGATTCTCACTTTTTCACCTCAAACTTGTAGCCGATGCCCCATACTGTTTTTATATCCCAGGGCGAAGCTTCGTTTATATTTAATTTTTTTCGAATGCGTTTAATATGTGTATCAACAGTACGGGTATCACCGCAATAGCTGTAGCCCCAAACACTCTCCAGCAGTTGTTCGCGCGAAAAAGCCCGTCCCGGTTTCGAAGCCAATTCCCATAATAACTCCATTTCCTTATTGGCAAAGGCAATCTCTTGGCCAAATGCCGTAACTGCATGGGTAGCCATATCAATAATTAGCTGCGGCAAACTGAGCGCCTCTGCCGGCTGCTTCTGCGGCGCAGCCAGACGGCGCAATACCGCCTTGACTCTAGCAACGACTTCCCGGGAGTTAAAGGGTTTTGTCACATAATCATCTGCTCCGAGTTCAAGGCCCATAATGCGGTCGTCATCTTCCGCCCGCGATGTCAGCATGATAATCGGTATGCTTGAGATTTTTCGAATCTGGCGGCAAACCTCAAGGCCATCCAAAACAGGCATCATAATATCTAAAATGATAATATCCGGCTTATATTCCTGATTCTTGATGAGCGCCTCCGCGCCATCGGCCGCTTCCAGGACGGTGAAGCCTTCTTTTGTAAGATAAAGAGCCAATAGTTCCCGGATTGCCTGTTCATCATCAACCAATAATACGGTTTTACCTGTCATGTTTACCACCCCTTATCTCCAGCATACCACAAGCTGCTTCAGTTCAAAAGAGCCTGCCGCTTTTGCGACAGGCTCCTTTACACGATATTATTGCTGAGCTGGAACATTGTTATTAGGACAATTTCCGTTCATGGGTCCCATGCCTTGTCCATGACCCATATGACCATGGCCGCGTCCCATCATACCACCCATCATGCCCTTCATACCAAAACTGCCGTCTTTCAGATGCTGTTCCATGAAAGAAATCTGTTCATCAGCCTGAGCCTGAGTTATCCAGCCCCATTCCACTTTTTTCTGCAGTACCTGTTTTCTGTGTTCCATCCGATCTTGCTGCCAAACAGCTATCTGAGCTTTTTGTTCGTCAGTCAGGTTAACCTGCTGCCCTGGTTGTCCTGTACCACCTGCAAAGGGGCATCCTCCGCCAAAATTATTCCCCGGAGCGGCAAAAGCTACTGCTCCTGCCAAGGTTAATACCAGTGCACCAGTTAATGCTAAACCAGTAATCTTTTTCATAACAATCACTCCCTGTTTGTATTTGTCTTTAGTATAACGTATTATTTCGAGCTAATTGTGACTAAACTGTGAACAAATCGTGAATAGTTTAGAGATTAAAAATGAATAATTTGCTATTTACAATCATTTTTTGGTAAAGTATACTATGTAAGGTTGTGCCTAAATCAAAGAAAAGGTGGGTTTACCATGGCTAACAAATTTGATATTGGCATTGTCGGCGGTGGCCCGGCCGGCGTCTTTGCCGCCTATGAGCTTATAATTAATAATCCGACCCTCAAGATTGTTCTTATAGAAGCCGGACATGATATTTATTCCCGGAGCTGTCCTATTTCCGACAAAAAAGTGCCGTCCTGCATAAAATGCAGCCCCTGCGGCATCATGCGCGGCTTTGGCGGCGCAGGCGCTTTTTCTGACGGCAAATATAATTTCACTACCCAGTTTGGCGGCTGGCTTAACGAATATCTTTCTGACCAAGCTGTGCTTGAGTTGATTGACTATGTAGACCAAATCAACTTGAAATATGGTGCACCGGCTGAATATTTCAGCACCCAGAACAGCGGCCTAGGCAAAGAGGCCTTAAAATATGACTTACACCTACTGGATGCCAAGGTTCGCCACCTGGGCACAGAAAATAATTTGCAAATTCTTAAGTTCATCTATGATTATCTGAAACAAAATATCACCATGCTCTTTAATACAACGGTAAGTTCCATTAAAAAACAAGGCAACACCTTTACCCTCGAAACTATCAAAGACGGCGGCATCGAATGTGATTACCTGATTGCCGCCCCCGGACGCGCGGGTTCTGAGTGGTTTTCTCACCAATGCCGTGATCTGGGCTTATCACTAACCAACAATCAAGTGGATGTTGGCGTACGGGTAGAAATTCCGGCTGAGGTATTCCAGCACATCACCGATGAAGTCTACGAAGCCAAGCTTGTATACCGTACCAAACAATATGGTGACTTAGTGCGGACTTTCTGCATGAACCCCAAAGGCTATGTTGTTGCTGAAAACACCGACGGCATTGTTACCGTAAACGGCCACAGTTACCGTGATGAAAAGCTGCACAGCAAAAACACCAATTTCGCCCTGCTGGTCAGCAATAAGTTTACCGAGCCCTTTAACGAACCCCACCAGTATGGCAAACGGATTGCTTCTTTCTCCAATATGCTTGGTGGCGGTGTACTGCTGCAGCGTTTCGGTGATCTGCTAAAAGGCCGCCGTACCAACGAACACCGGCTGAGCAAAAGCTTTACCCATCCAACCCTCAATGCCACTCCTGGCGACTTAAGCCTAGTGCTGCCAAAACGTCATCTTGATAATATTATTGAAATGATTTATGCCCTCAATAAGATTGCCCCAGGCATGGCCAATGACGACACTTTACTCTATGGTGTTGAGGTCAAATTCTACAGCTCTCGTCTAAAACTGACCGGCGAACTCGAAACCGAGATTGAGAACATGTTTGCCATCGGCGATGGTGCCGGCATTACCCGCGGTTTGTCACAAGCCAGCGCCAGCGGCGTGCATGTTGCCCGGATTATAAACGACCGCTTGAAAAAGTAAAAAATGCGAAGTATGGGAAGTTACTCTCCCTGCTTCGCATTTTTTATCTAATGACTAACCCGCTCTAAGACTCCATGTATTTGGCTACTTACTTTCCTTAAACTTATCTCTGGTAAGTACCATAACCAGCCGGTCTTGGCCAGGCCCATATTCATTTTTTCTAAAATCAGTTACTTCAAATCCCAGTTTGTCCTGATACACCTTGATCGCTGCCACATTGCCGGCTTCAACCGTTAATTCAACACTGTCAATCTTATCATCAAATAAGCGTTGCATACTCTCGGCAAGAAGCGTAGTTCCTACTCCCTTGCCGCGAACTTCACCGGCTACTGCCACTCCAATCAGATAAGCAAGTCCAGGGTTATCCCAGTCCAGCATATACTGAACTTCTCCCACCACTATGCCATTGTCTTTGCTTACAAACACTCTGCCGTGCCGGATTACCGGAACAAGATGCCACTCGTTCATTCCCCCGTCACCAAAGGCTTCTCTTTCGAGTTCGACTAAGCGTTCAAGCAGCTTGGGTTCTATTTCAGCAACTAACTCAACCATATCTGATCCTTTCTAAACACTTTTTTTACATACCGGGACTGACTCACTGAAAGTAGTCCTGCATAATTGACGCGAAAAGCCAGTTCATCTCCCACCCGGATTTTTCTTTCCGCCTCGGTAATATCAAGAATCATATGATCGCTGCTCGCACCTAAAATCGTTACCCCTTGTTCAACAGGAATGAGTCCTTCGATATAACCGTCCTGCTTACCAAAAGCAACAATCGCCCGATTTCTAATGCCTACATCGGCAAATTCCGGAATATTACCGAAGGCATCCCGGCCAATATTACCAATTGGCACCGACGGTTTGGCTTTAACCTCAATGACTTCGGCTTGTAAAATGAAAGCATCATTTTGCAGCCAGTCAATATTGCGATTATTGGTCGTATCAGTCCCTAGCAGCAGTCCTTCACCAATACGCAATTGATTTATGCCTTTAGGTATTTCACCTTTTTCAACCAATAGCAGCGACGACGTACCACCACCGGAAAGAACTTCAAGACTAACTCTGAGCTTGTACTCAATCATGTTACCAAGTTGTACTAAAATATTAAGATTACTGTACTCTGGCAAAATGCCGCCAAAACACCCCATATTGGTTCCCAGCCCATCTAGCGCAATTCCTTCCAACTTCACAATTCTTCGCACCGTATCCAGCACATGCTCTGTCAGAATGCCTTCACGCAAATCGCCTACATCTACCATTAAAATAATATGATGTTTTGTCCCTATTTTGAGAGCCGCCTGCCCTAGAGCCTGAATAACCGTTATTTCAGAGTTGACACTTACATTGCTGTGTTTTACAACAGTATCCACATTACTTAACCGCGGAATGCGCAGTAAGGTTATCGGTACAGAAAAACCAGCTTTGCGCAGCTCTATGATATTTTCCATTCTGGCATCAGCCAGCCCATCTACGCCACCTTCTAAAATGGCGGTAACAATTTGCGGAATTGCGGTAAATCCTTTGGTAACGCCAAGAACCGAAATTCCTTGTTCTTGACAGATCTGCACAATCTTAGCCGTGTTATATGTGATCTTATCAAGATCAACTTCCAACCTCGGACTAAAGCTCATTTCCTAACCTCCTCTGGCAATACCGTTCTTATCTAAAATTAAATAAGATATCGCAGGTAAATATATACACTGGAAATTAGTATCGACAACAGCATCAGCGGAAAACCAACCTTTAAGAATTTCGTAAACGAAAGTGGATATCCTTCCTGCGCAGCCAACCCTGCCACAATAACATTAGCGCTGGCACCGACAAGAGTACCATTGCCGCCCAGGCAGGCTCCCAGCGCCAAACTCCACCAAAGCGGTTCCAAATTAGTCACGCCCATAGCACCCATGTCTTTGATTAAAGGAATCATAGTCGCCACAAAAGGAATATTATCCACAAAGGCTGAAGCAATAGCACTAAGCCACAGAATGAGCATCGCCGTAGTAACCGGATTGCCGGCAGTCAGTTCCAATGACTTTTGCGCCAACAAAGAGATTACCCCGGTATCGATAAGCCCGCCTACCAAAATAAACAGACCGACAAAAAAGAGCAGCGCTACCCACTCAACCTTGTGAAAGATAGATTCTAAATCGTGATCAGAGTTTTTCTTAGCCAAAATAATCAGTAAGACCGCGCCAAAAAGTGCTACTGTTGCCGATTCCAGATGCAGCTGTTGGTGGAAAAAGAAAAGGGTAACGGTTAGCGCTAAAACGGCCAAGCTGAGTGTAAGCAGTTTACTATTCTTAATCTGCTTGCCTGGATCTAGACTCATAATCTTTTCACTTAACTCTTTGGTAGTCGTAAGCTGTTTGCGGTAAATCAAAGTAAGCAGCAGTATTGTTATGATAAGGATGACAAATGATATGCCGGCAAGATTATTGATAAATGCGAGAAAATCCAGTTCCTTGACTGCACTGCCAATCATAATATTCGGCGGATCACCAATAAGTGTTGCAGTCCCCCCAATATTGGAAGCAATAATTTGCGATATCAGATAAGGTACCGGTTTAACAGCAAGCTGCTTAGTAATACTGAGCGTTACCGGCACTATTAATAATACAGTTGTCACATTATCTAATAGCGCCGAGCATAACGCGGTAATCATGCTCAACGCAACCATGAGCTTCAGGGGATTGCCGTTAACAGCCTTAGCGGCCCAAATCGCCAAAAACCGAAACAAGCCAGTCTCCCCGGTAATAGCAACAATGACCATCATCCCCACTAATAGTCCTAAGGTGTTAAAGTCGATATGATGGATAGCCTGCTCCTGACTTATAACACCCAGCATGATAACAAGCACCGCACCGGCTAGTGCCACAACCGTCCTATGAATTTTCTCCGAGATAATTAACGCATAGGCAACAAGAAAAATGCCTATAGCAAGTACAGCCTGATTATTTTCCATAGTAACCTCCATTTTATCGTTCAATATACTATCCACAATTACAAACAAATATGGCGGATAGCCGTCAGGCCTCTTTCTGTTAGCATTCCCTAAAAAAACAGAAGGAGCCCTTGGTGACAGGCTCCTCCTAAATACAAATCATATTTTTTTGTGATTCTATCATAAACAAAGCCAACCATATTGTCAAGATTCCTCTGTTAGTGGACTAAATTTAGTAGAGACATCATAAAGTGTACAAATGCAAATATAAATTTGACTAGCCTGTTAACATAGCGTATTATTTTCCCAATGAGTAGTTTTGTGGCAGCGACTATGCGATTTTCTCTGCCATCACATAATCACATAATTATTTGGGGAGGCGCATTTATTTTGCACGATTTTGCATTTTGGGGCTCTATTATTATTTTCCTAATTACTTATGCCCTAATTATCTCGGAAAAAATCCATCGTATGGTAGTAGCAACAGCCGGCGGTATGCTCATGCTGCTGTTTGGCTTTTTGACCCAGGAAACTGCGCTTAAAGATAATATTGACTTTAATACCCTTGGCCTATTAATTGGTATGATGATCCTTGTCACCATCACCCGCCGTACTGGCGTGTTTGAAGCTGTCGCTATCTGGGCCGCCAAAATCACCGGCGGCGAACCGCTGCGGCTGCTCGCTCTGCTTTCCTTTATTACTGCTACTGCCTCAGCCTTTCTTGATAATGTCACCACTGTCTTATTAATTGTGCCGGTAACATTAACTCTCACCGATAAGCTGCAGGTTAATCCCACCCCTTTTCTTATCGCCGAAATTATCGCTTCCAACATCGGTGGGACAGCTACGTTAATTGGCGATCCCCCAAACATAATGATTGGCAGCGCGGTTGGCCTCGACTTTAACGCTTTTGTAATTCATCTGACCCCTGTAATTATTGTCATTTTACTGGTGACCATTGCCCTATTGCTCTTGATTTACCGCAAAGATTTACAGGTGGATGAGCAGAACCGCCAAGCCCTTTTGCAGCTTAATTATCGAGATGAAATCAAAGACTGGCAGTTACTGAGGAAATCTCTGGTTATACTGGGAATTACTATTGTTGCATTTGTGCTTCATGGAGCGCTCCATTTGGAATCAGCCACTGTGGCTTTTACGGGAGCTATCCTCTTAATGCTTGTCAGTCGCGAAGAGCCCGAAGATATTTTACTGCATATTGAATGGCCAACTATCTTCTTCTTTGTTGGACTGTTTGTGCTGGTAGGCGGCCTTAAAGCAACCGGCGTTATTGGCGAATTGGCTCACTGGACACTTACGGTAACACATGGGGATTTGCTGCAAACAACCCTGATTGTTTTATGGGTGTCGGCAATTGCCTCTGCCTTTATTGATAACATCCCCTTTGTCGCCACCATGATCCCTTTGATACTCGAGATGGGGCAACTCTCCGGCATGAATTTAGATCCCCTGTGGTGGTCCTTAGCTTTAGGTGCTTGTCTTGGCGGCAACGGCACACTTATTGGCGCTTCCGCCAATGTTATTGTCGCCGGAATTGCAGAAAAGAATGGTATTCCCCTCTCCTTTAATTACTATTTGAAGATCGCCTTTCCCCTGATGTTGGTATCTATTGTAATTTCGCATATTTACCTATATTGGCGCTACTTTTAGGCTAAACTAAAATCGTCAAGTTCGGAGTATTACTCCGGCTTGGCGATTTTTATGCTTAACATAGAAACACTGGCACTGCTTGACTACGAATAAAATATATGGTAATATATGTAAATAGAGTGTTTGTTATGGGTATGGAGGAGACTGTCACTGGCAGGCTCCTTTTCAACTTATTTTAGACTGCCGCCTTGCCCCTGGAATATGAATCAGTGATACATACGCTTTTGAAAAAGTATCAGGAGGAATTGTTATGACTGCATCGGTCGAAAAATGGCCCCTTCAAGCTGACTCGCAAATCATAATTAAAGCTATTACCGACATAGCCGATCTCTCCCAACACAGCGAGCAAATTGCCGCCGTTACAGATGGTTGGGCCAAAGGGCCAGTCGCAGCCATTCTCCGGGGCGGCAGCAATGCCCGCTCAGCACTTGACGTCATGACACAGTCTGGTATTAGAGAGGCACACATTTACCACCTAGAGGAAAAAATCCCGCAATTAGAGGAAATATTTTTATCATCAGTGGTCGCACCTGCCCACACGCTCTTTGATAATGTTACCATTACCTGGCGGCGTGAGGCCACTATTTTTGATTTAGTAAAGAGCATTGGTTCACATTACAGTATGCTGTTCTTTGGTGCACCGCTGGCCCAATCGGAAATTTCCCCTCTTTATCAGCAATTAAAACAAGTATATGATGGCAGTATAACACTGGTACGCGGGCCGGTACAAGATATTGAATTTGATAAAAGTGATGCCATCTACCGCTGGGTAAGAGAGCGAACTTTTGAAGCAGCAGATTTTTCGCTCCCCTCCTATCTACGAACTTGCAAGAAAAATTTGGGTGTCAAGGTTGCTATAATTCTTCCCAGTTTGAATGAAGAAAAGACGGTTGGCAATGTAATCAAGACTGCCCTTGAAGTAAAAGACGCCGGAGTCATTGACGATATTATTCTCATCGACTCTAATTCTATAGACAATACAGTATCTATTGCCCAAGCACATGGAATTCCTACTTACCAGCATGCCGAAATAGCACCTGAACAGGGCAGCTTTACGGGTAAAGGCGAAGCCATGTATAAAAGCGCCTATATTACCGACGCCGATATCCTTGCCTGGGTAGATACTGATATTGAAACAATTACACCACGCTTTTTCTATGGACTGTTAGGCCCTATGCTTACCCACCCCGAGATAAAGTTTTCCAAAGGCTACTTTTCCCGGCCGGTTCGAGTCGAAGCCACTGGCCTTGAATTAGGCGGTGGACGGGTTACAGAGATATTGGCACGCCCCTGGATTAACACCTTTTGCCCTAAACTTTCCGGTTATATCCAACCTTTAGCGGGAACTGTGGCCATTTATCGCAATTCACTTCTAAAAATGCGAATACCGGCAAACTATGGTGTAGAAATGGCTATGCTTATGCAAGCTGTCGAAACTGGCGGTCTCTGGTCTACTTGCCAAGTAAACCTGGGCGAAGTCATCCACAAATCAAAGAGTGTCCTGGGACTTAGTGAAATGGCATTTCAGATTATCCAGGTAATGGCCGAATTGGGAGGTTTCCATGCTAAGGAAGCACTGCCTACTATTTTAAGACGCGTTTACTCAGCACATGGCGATTTTAAAATCGATACAAAGCGGTTTAATACTATATGGCGCAATTATTATCAGCTTTAAAGTTTTAGCAGTTGCAAGGTCTTTTCATCAGTAATACCGGTTTCCGGCAGCCGATTATCCCGTTGAAAAGCCCTGAGTGCCGCTTCAGTATCCTTGCCGAAAGTTCCCTTGGCCCGTTCCTGGTAATACCCCAGCTTTACCAGTTTAAGCTGCAGTACAACCACATCTGTCCCCTGACTTCCCCGCCTTAATACCCGATCCACCCCCGGTTTGGGACCAATAATATCGACAGGTGTCCCCACAGGCACCCATTCATACAATTCCTCTGAATTGTGATTACTCATGCGGATACAGCCATGACTTGCGAAACTCCCGATAGACCAGGGCGCACTGGTGCCATGTATTCCGTAGCTGCCCCACGGCACATCAAGCCCCATCCAACGAGTTCCCATTATTTCTTTTGGACTCCAGCCTTTATATACGATATTCCATTCTCCAAGCGGCGTTGGTGTCGCCCGTTTACCAACAGCCACCCGATATCGCTTGAACAATACCCCATTATCATAAAGTTCCAGCACCCGGTCAGGAATTTTGATAACCAGTTTCATCTCACCCTGTGGCACTTTTGCCGGCTGACTGATTGAGTAGTTTAAGGCAACGGCATCTACATACTCATATAGCCAGATACCACCAATTAAAACAAATAACGCAGCCATTAAGAGCCCAAACCGGTTTTTGGCCTGCCGACCATCTAAGCAAAAAAACCGCATATTTATTTTACTCCTGTTCAATTTGCTATTATCATCCTATTAATTAGCCCTACCATCCATGCATAGAATTAACTTTCTTTCCGCACTTTTTTAATAGCTTTACTCAAATGATGTAAAATTGAAACAATTCAAAAAAAGTACTTTTGGAGAGGACAGCATAGAAAAACCGATCTAATTACCTTATACGCTTATTTCCTAATTTTGAAAAATTCCCCTGTTTACTTATAATTAAAATAGAATCTACCTATTATGAGGAGGGGTTATATTGAATCGGAAAAGTCTTGTCTTCCTGGCGATCCTCTGTATACTGCTATTTAGCTTACAGGCCGTAGGTCTGGCTGCAGAAGCACCGGACAAACTCCCTAATGTCAAGATTCTTGCCACAGGCGGCACTATTGCCGGCTCAGGCGCAACTTCCACAACTACAGTTGGTTACACGGCAGCGGTAGCACCTGTTGATGCCTTAATCAACAATGTACCGGAATTAAAAAAAGTTGCTAATGTCAGCGGTGAGCAAATCTCCCAAATAGCCAGCGAAAATATGACTAACGAAGTATGGCTTAAACTGGCTAAACGCGTCAATCAGTTGTTGTCGCAAGATGATGTTGATGGCATTGTCATTACCCACGGCACAGATACTTTAGAGGAAACCGCTTATTTTCTTAATTTGGTAGTAAAAAGCAATAAACCAGTTGTTCTAGTAGGCTCCATGCGTCCCCCTACTGCCATGAGTGCTGACGGTATGCTTAATCTTTACCGTGCAACCATACTGGCCGGCAGCAAAGACGCTGTTGGCAAAGGCGTACTGGTTCTGCTTAATGATACCATTCATACCGGTCGCGACGTCACCAAAACAATAACCGACCGGGTAGATACCTTTAAAGCTCCGGAAATCGGGCCACTGGGCTTCTTTACTGGCGACCAGCCTGTTTTTTACCGGGCTCCATTACGTCAACATACTACCAGCACCGAATTTAACATTTCCCAACTGGATATCTTGCCGCGTGTTGATATTGTCTACCATTATGCTAATAATACCGGCGATATTATCGAGGCAATTACGGCTGCAGGTGCCAAAGGTATTGTCCATGCCGGCACAGGTAACGGCAGTATCGGCAAAGCCGAATACCCTGCAATTGAAGCCGCTCAAAAACAAGGAATTGTCATTGTCAGAAGCGCCAGGGTCGGTAACGGCATTGTCGCCCGCAACGGCGAAGCCAATGATGACAAATACAATTTTGTTGCCGGCGATAACTTAAATCCGCAAAAAGCCCGCATCTTGTTAATGCTGGCGTTAACCAAAACCACTGATCCACAAGAAATTCAAAAAATGTTTTGGACATACTAAGCAATGTAAAAACAAGAACGCTGGGCTTATCCCAGCGTTCTTGTTTTTTGTTGATATTTATTTACGGGCGGCGTCAATAGCGGCCAGTGATTCTTTAAAATCAGCGCTGTATTTTTCAATTAACGGTTTAACAGCTGCTTGCCATGGTTTGAGATCTTTTACTTCGGTGATAGTTACACCGGCTTCTTTAATTTTGGCTTCGGCTTCTTTTTCAGTCTTAGCCCAAACTTCTCTTTGATAATCTACAGAATCCCAAGCAGCTTGTTTGATGAGTTTTTGGTCTTCAGGCGACAATTTATCCCAGGTAGCTTTACTCATTAATAATACTTCAGGAACTCGTAAGTGGGCATCAAGTATATAGTGCTTAGCTGCTTGATAATGGTTTTGGGCAACAAAGGTCGGATAGTTGTTTTCCGCGCCATCAATAACACCGGTTTGGAGCGCACTGAATATTTCACCGGCAGGCATCGGAGTTGCGCTGCCACCTAAAGCAGCTACCATTTCCATATTAATTTTGTTTTGCATTACCCTGATTTTCAAACCTTTAAGGCTGTCAATGCTGGTGAGCGGTTTAACAGAATAGAAGCTGCGGGCACCGCCGGTATAGTAAGCCAAACCTTTCATTCTGGACGGTTGTAAGTCATTTAACATTTTTTCGCCGGTTTCACCTTTGAGGAATTTCCACATGTGTTGTTCACTGTCAAACACATAGGGCAAAGAGAATACACTCATTTGTTTATTAAACTCACCCAACGGTGATGCACTTACCCGCGTAAATTCGATTGCCCCTAACTGGACTTGTTCAATAACGGCTTTTTCTTCACCTAATTGGGCACCTGGAAAAACATCAATGGTAATGCGGCCATTCGAACGTTGCGCTACCAGCTCAGCGAACTTCTTGTCACCTAGTGTTACCGGATGCTCGGCCGGGTTACTTTCCGCCAAACGGAATTTGTAAGTAGCGCCTTCTTTTTTCTCTCCGGCTTTGGAATCCTTCTGCCCGCACCCCGCCAGCAGCACTGAACCGGCCACAACCACCGACAGTGCTGCAACTAGCATTTTCTTAGTGTTCATATACATCCCCCTAGTGTTTTTTGGGAGTAATCCCCTTTGGAACATTTAAAAATTTTAGATGATTTCGTCTTTTTAGCTGCCGTTTCATTCCTGAAACGGCAGCCTGGACTTCAGCTTGAATAACCGAGAGATTTCGAAATCTCTTTGGTACTTTTAAGCAATTCACCAGCAACTTCTTTTTCAATATGCTCTTTAGAAAAACGGGATGCTAAACCTGAGATACTGATAGCGGCAACAACCTGTCCGGAATTATCATAAATAGGTGCTCCAATACACCGGCCATCAAGTTCGCTCTCACAGTTATCCAGCGCATACCCTAGTCTACGTACTTTAGCCATTTCACCTAAATAATCGTTAGCAGTGCACAGCGTATGTTCTGTTCGCCGTTCCATCCCATCTGAAGTAAGAATCTCCCTGATCTGAGCCTCATCATGCTTGACCAGGAGAGCCTTACCTAATGCCGTGCAATGAACCGAATTCGTTGTACCTAACTTTGCCACCAGCCGCAACGCGTGCGGGCTTTCAACGGTATCGACATACAATACCCGGTTTGTGGCCAAAATTCCCAGATGCACCGTCTCTTTCGTAAATGCATTGAGCTGCAGCAAATATTTTCTGGCCAGGTTTTTAATATCAAAATTTTGTTCTGCCCGCTGACTCATCATCAGCAGTTGGATTCCCAGCCGATAAGTTCCATTGCTGTCGCAGCGAACATAATCCCGTTTCTCCAGATTGCTGAGAAGCCGGTACACTGTAGATTTCGGCAAACCTGTTTCGTCTGTAATATACTTTAAGCTCACTGGCGTAACACTGTTGCCGACCACTTCCAATATATCAAATGTCCGCTGCAAGGACTGTACTTCCAATCCAGACAACTGCATTCCCTCCTACTACCCACATTCAAAAATCTCATCAGTCTACGCTGCAGCCTATGAGGTGCTGTAAAACGCGACTACACTCTGATTAACGCAAATCCTTCATGGCAACATGATCCATATCGTCAAAGATTTGATTTTCACCGGCCATGCCCCAGATAAAGGTATAACAGCTTGTGGCAACACCGGAATGAATCGACCAGCTTGGGGAAATAACCGCTTCTTCGTTTTTGAGCACAAGATGCCGTGTTTGTGTAGGTTCGCCCATTAGATGGAACATCGCCGCATCTTCTGGCAAATCAAAATAAAGATATACTTCCATACGGCGCTCATGGGTATGGCATGGCATACTATTCCACATGTTTCCTGGTTCAAGCACAGTCATTCCCATTACTAACTGACAGCTTTTAACGCTACTCGGCTCAATGTATTTGTAAATGTTTCTTTCATTTGAATTCTGGATAGATCCCAGGTGAGCCGGCGTAATGCTCTTGCGTTCAATTCTAACAGTGGGATAGGTAGTATGGGCCGGTGCACTGTTAAGATAGAATTTTGCCGGCTTCTTAGCATCATCACTGGTAAAAATGATTTCCTTGGCGCCCATCCCGACATACAGCGCATCTGTGCTGTCAAGCTTGTATACAGTACCATCCACACTAACCACACCGGCGCCGCCGATATTGATTACCCCTAACTCTCTTCTTTCAAGAAAATAACTTACGCCCAATTCCTTACCTGCGCTAAGCGTTAACGGTTTTATTGGACAGGCACTGCCGGCAATCATGCGGTCAACATGACTGTATACCAGTTTAACTTCATCAGGCTGAAACAGCCCTTGAATCAAAAAACGCTCTCTTAATTCTTCCGTAGTTAATCGTTTTACATCCTCAGGATGAACAGAATGTCTGATTTCCATATAATCTCCTCCTAGTAAGGTTACGTGTTATCTATAATGTTCCACATTATGAAACCAAGTGCTATTTCACGATATATTTATACGCTTTCGTATACCAAAATCCTCCCTTCACTGAATACTGCGACACAATATTTTCACGATGCGGAACATTAGTCCATAATGTTAGTTCTAAGACAAACATCCTATTAATTTAAAATTAAATTTGTACCAACACTTGGCAATAGCTTACTTGTGCTTTACAATATAGACTGAGGTTTTATATTCGACAAATATTAACAAACTATTTAGTTCGAATCAGAAAACCATACCTTGAAAATAGATATATTTCCACGGAAGGATATATTTCACAGGGCTGTGAACAAAGGAGTTTACATTATGTTTCAAAAGCTGCGCCTTAAGATGACGCTAATTAATGTAGCCATTATGTTAGCCCTTTTCTTTTTGCTCATTTGCGGCACCTACTTTTTTGCAAAAAACGATATGTCACGCCATACCGAAGCTTTTGCCCAAAGAATTGTAACAGAAGTTCAATCAGGAATACTCCAGGATCTTCCGCTGCGTTTTGCGAACGGACCGCGTAAAGAGGGCGATTTTCCTCCCAAGCTTCCAGGTTCTCCACCTAATCCTCAGGCTAAAGCACCTGGCTTTATGCCCCCCGGACCTCCACCTGGCCCTACTTTCTTTTTTATTAAGACAACACCTGGCGGTTCTATCTTTTTTCAGTCTTCCAATCAACCGCTTGAAACCCATGCTTTATCCGCAATTACTGAAAAAGCTCTACAGGCCTCTGCCGACCAGGGTACTTTCCTCTTTGATGATACAACTTATTTTTACCGCAAAGGCTCACTTATCGACCAACCCGGCACAGTCATCGTCTTTCATGATGCAACTCAGGAAGCCAATATGCTGCAGTTGGTACTGACAACGCTGATAGCGGTCGGCCTTGTCTGCGCTCTCCTTTCCTTTGGCGCCAGCTTCTATATGGCCAACCGTGCCATGATTCCGATTAAAGAAGCCTGGCAACAACAACATGATTTCCTGTCTAATGCCTCACATGAATTACGCACCCCGCTGACTGTTATCCAAACAAATCTGGACATTGTCCGGGAAAGCCTTGACGAAACCGTTGCCAGCCAGATCAAATGGCTGGATAATATCCAGGAAGAAAGCATTTGTATGAAAAACATGGTTAATTCACTCTTGTTTTTAGCCAGAGCTGATTCTAAGCAACAGACGCCGAAAAGAAATCTGTTCCCTGCCGACATTATATTTAGTGAAACAATTGCTCCTTTTGAAGCAATTGCCAAACAAAAGAATTTAACTCTCGACATGCAGCTTGCCCCCGGTATTGAAGGCTATGGCGATGTGGCCCAGCTAAAACAAGTCCTAGCCATCTTGCTGGATAATGCCAGCCGCCACACCGCTCCCGGCGGTAAAATCACAGTTGCCTTGTCACAGCTAAATAGCAAAATCCAACTGACCGTAGCCGATACCGGCGAAGGAATCGAAGCCAACCATTTGGAAAGAATTTTTGATCGCTTCTACCAGGTTGATGAATCCCGCAACAAGGGCGGATCCGGTCTGGGCCTGTCGATTGCCAAATGGATTATAGAAAATCATGGCGGGTCAATTACTGCCGATAGTACTCCTGGTGTGGGTACTGCCTTCACTATTTTAATTCCCTTGATGTCTAAAGTTTAGTTTTAATAAATATTTTTTAAATATTTATTAAAACTAAATAAATTTCAAATAAATTTCCGTAATAATTGTGTTGAGAAACCATGGATGGAAAATTTTTCACAGGGTTGTGGCAATAAAGGATGTAGTTGCATGAAGCTACTGCTCGTTGAAGACGAAACTAAGTTAGTTGACTCACTATCCCATTTATTAAAGAAGAATGGCTTTGTAGTAGATACCGCACTTGATGGCCAAACAGGGCTGGATATGGCTTGCACAGGCATTTATGACATTCTTGTCCTTGATCGCATGCTCCCCTACCAAGATGGCATATCTTTACTAAAAGAATTTCGCAGGCAAGGTTATGACACTCCGGTTATTTTTCTAACTGCCAAAGATTCTCCCGAAGATCGGGCGCTAGGGCTAGATGCAGGCGCTGATGATTATTTGATTAAACCCTTCTTTTCAGTGGAGTTATTAGCAAGGCTCAAAGCCTTAAGCAGACGCCGCAGCAAAACGTTAACGGAAAATGTGCTGACCGCCGGCGATCTTATGTTAAATCCATTACGCTGCCAAGCAACCAAAGACAATGAAGTTATTCAGTTGACACTAAAGGAATCACAACTTTTAGAATTATTAATTCATAACTATGGCCAGGTTGTAACTAAAGAGCAGATCATCGAAAAAGTATGGGGATATTTTTCCGATGCTGAGTTTAATACCGTTAACTTATACATTCATTATCTTCGTAAAAAACTTAAACTCCCTAATCTAAAGACTGTATGGGGAGTCGGATATTATCTACATAAAAGCAAAGATGTAACAAGGGTTGCCAACTAAATTCAAGACTACCAGATCCTAACCTGTTTTGGTTAGAGACCGGTAGTCTTTTTTTATGTCATTATATATCTTTCAAACAAATATTTTTCCAATATTTGTTTATATTAAATAAAATTCCAACATTCATTAAGGATAATATATATAAATCATTCTATAAAACTACAGAACTGGAGGTGCAAACCGATGGCCGTACCGCTGGCTGCTCCGGCATGATATTTAAAGTAAATTATTAACTTTAATATTTAAACTAAATAAGGTTACAACATTTATCTGAAATAATAGAGCTTAAATACCAGGGATGGGTAAAATTTCACACGGCTGTGGTTACAAAGGGTGTAGTTAAATATATGAAGCTACTGCTCGTAGAAGATGAAACTAAATTAGTTGATTCATTATCTCATTTGTTAAAAAAGAATGGCTTTGTTGTAGATACCGCGCTTGATGGCCAAACTGGTCTGGAAATGGCTTGCACCGGAGTTTATGACATTCTTGTACTTGACCGTATGTTACCTTATCAAGATGGCGTAAGTTTATTAAAAGAATTCCGGGCGCAGGGACATGATAGCCCAGTAATCTTTTTAACTGCCAAGGATTCACCGGAAGATCGTGCCGAGGGTCTGGACGCAGGTGCTGATGACTACCTTGTTAAACCTTTCTTTTCAGTGGAGTTATTAGCAAGGCTCAAAGCGTTAACTCGTCGTCGCAACAAAACATTATCCGAAAATGTATTAACTGCCGATGGTCTTATTTTAAACCCACTGCGTTGCCAGGTAATAAAAGGCAATGAGGTTATTCAACTAACATTAAAGGAGACCCAGCTTCTCGAACTGTTGATTCGCAACTACGGACATGTAGTTACTAAAGAACAAATCATCCAAAAAGTATGGGGTTATTTCTCCGAAGCTGAATTTACTACAGTTAATCTGTATATTCATTACCTGCGTAAAAAACTTAAAATTACCAATCTTAAAACCGTATGGGGCGTTGGTTATTATCTACACAAACCCAAAGACGCAGTTGGTGCTGCCAACTAAAACTATTTACGAGACTGTTAATACAAAGGAGTACCTTGCTATGAGCATATCGTCCATAGGCAATAGCATCTGGACATTTGCAAATCCATACTATAATCAAACTTCCACTACCAATCCTGATGCAGCAACAGGCGGCAGTTCTTCAAAATACTCATCATCTTCTGAAACGGAAGTTATTAGCACTAATGCTGACGGCGACACATTCCAGTTATCCAGCGCCGCCCAAACGGCGCTACAGTCTTATTCACTAACATTTAATCAAATAGATACAAATGGAAACACTTCCTTATCAGAAGAAGAATTTGTAGCAGCACGTCCCAGCGACGTTAACGAAACTACGGCTGTATTCCTTTACAGCCTTCTTGATACAGACAATTCAAATTCACTGACAAAAACTGAGTATGTTGCTAAGAACAGTGCCTTTTCTGTTAAAAACTCTGACTAGCAGCAAACCTTAATGAGAGCACTAGACAATGCGTGCTTAAAACAGGCAAGTCCCGGATCAGTAATCCGGGACTTGCCTGTTTTATAGAAAAATTCCAATTTAATACCAATAAGAACTTGATTCAGGCGACGTTTTAACGCCGTCTGAATCAAGTCATCGAGTAAATAAATTATTATAACTAAATAAATTTCTAGCACTTATCTACGATAATGTATATTGGAAATTTGTAAACAAAAGCATTCAGCTTGAAAGAAATAGGTGAACCAATATGAAAGTAATAGCAGTTGATATTGACAATGTATTGAATAATTTCTCAGATACGTTGGCCAAATCGAACTTTACGTTTAATGATTCCTATGGTTTATCATGCCAGGATTTTGAGCATTATCTTACTTTGCTAAAGCAGGATGCTTGGGCTGAAAGTGAGTTTTTGACATCAAAATTTTCCGATTTTCGTCATCGTATCCATGCGCAGTGTTACCTATTGGCTCAGGCTAAACCGGGTAGTGTTCAGTTTATGAATTGGTTAAAAGCTAACGATTGGAAAATCATTATTTGTACCAAACGTAATTTACGATTAGTCGGAGAGTGTACTAAAAAATGGCTGGCTGACAACCACATTCCCTACGACTACCTGGTTATGTCCGCAAATAAAATTGTATTTTGCAAATTATGGAATGTGCCTTATTTAATTGATGACGATATTTTGAACATTATTCATGGCGAGCAGTATGGCATTCAGGTATATTATCCAATCATGTCCAAGCACAGTTCAGTTACATCCCCAATCGCAAAAGGATTCAGCAAATTTGAGGAGCTAGAGCAATGTTTACCAAAATAGAAATGCTTGATGTATTTTACCAGACAATGCGCAAAGATATAATGAAAATAGAAAATAAAAATTACGGTTTTGACTTTATCAATAAACTCACATCCGGAAATGCAACATTGGATTATATACAAATGGAGAACCATTTTATTCATAAATACAGATTACTAGATATCTCTGATCAGCAAAGAAAATGTCTGCTGCAAGGACATATAAATCAGGAGTATAATGTCTGCCTTTATTTTGACGAAACTGCAAACAATACCCTATGCTTTAACATAGACAATAACTATAAAAAGAATAACAACGAAATAATACCGGAAATAGAGCTTGTTGTAGACTATTTGCAACAACATCTCGGAACATATGATATGGAAGCACTCAGTGTCAAGAGTGGCCGTGGTTATCATGTATGGTGCCGTTTTGCAAAACCAATTGCCAATCAATTGTTGCTGGGCTTTATGATAAGAATATCGGCTAAAGCATTAGCTTCTTTGCATTACAATAAGCATGATTATCATTCGGTAAAGATTAATATGAGTCCCAACCCGCGATTTGCAAAGATTATATCGCTGCGCGCATTTGGCTCCAAACATATTAAAACCGATAGCTTTTCACGGATAAAAACCATTGATGGGGTCTTATTAAACGAAGAAGCATCCTGGCAGTATTTCAAAGACTATACAACCAATAAAACAATTCCCGAACAGCAGTTTATGTTGGCATATAATGATTTGGTCAACGTTATCCCAGTGTCAAATTAATCCACATTGTATCATGCTCATTGGCCAGCTTCAGCATGGTTGCACAAAATTACTTTCCTATGCCCCAATTTCTTCATTTATCCGAAATGCTAAATTAACAAATTGCAGCGTCTCTCTTTGCCGTGGTTTTGGCAGCTGAATTATCATATCTTTTTTTATCCTGCCGGGGCGCGGCTGCATAATAATAATTCTTTCGCCCAAATAAATGGCTTCTTCCACACTGTGTGTAATAAATATTATCGTCTTCTTGGTTTCTTCAAAAATCCTGAGTAGCTCGTCCTGCAGCATTCTTTTGGTTTGCACATCTAATGCGGCAAAGGGCTCATCCATTAATAATATTTCAGCTGGCAGCGTCAGCGCCCGGGCTAATGCCACACGTTGACGCATGCCGCCGGAAAGTTCATGAATCCACGCCTCGGAGAATTCACATAAGTTCATCATTTCTAAATAATACATGGCTTTTTCCTGGCGTTCTTTTTTGCCCATACCGCTCATCTTTAAACCAAATTCAACATTTTCTATGACATTTAACCAGGGAAATAACGCCGATTCCTGAAACATTACCACGCGATCACTGCCTGGCGCAGTAACCGGCTTTTCCCGAAAGATCACCTGGCCACTTGTCGGCTTCTCTAACCCTGCAATCAAATTGATAAGGGTAGATTTTCCACAACCGGACGGCCCCAAAAAGCAAATAAATTGCCCTTGGGGTATGGTAATATTGATATCCTGCAGTGCAAAAAATCTATCGCCATTGGAGTTATACGCTTTGTTGACCGCTTCTAGTCTCAGCATGCTGTTACCCTCATATATCAAAAATAAACCTGCGCCGTTTTAATACTTGTTTTATAGTTCCGATACACTGCTGCAGGGTTTCTTGTTGTTCCAAAAACACATCAATATCATCTAAGCGTTCCGTTTCATCACCGATAAACACTTTCAGCAGTTTTTCTTCACCAATAATTTCGGAAAGTAGATGAAACTCATCACGGCTGACTTCCGATGCCGACATTATTAGAATTAGGCCGGCATCAAGAAATATATTGGCTGTTTCAGCCATCCTGCGCAAATGCTCAACATTACGATCCAGGCCTGTTTCTCGCCGTTTAATATCAGCATCCATTCCATAAAGCAAGTTACGCATGCCCATATAATAGACATATTTTCCTTCTTCAAACAGCTCTCGTTCTAACGCTTTGGCAACAACCTTTTTATCAATTTCATTTTTTCCACTGATAAAGATACAAACTGCTTTCTGGTTATATCTCCGAGCCCGCTCTAAGTAGGAAATCTTACTCTTTTCCCATTTGTACTCGCGTTCTAATATTTGCTCTCTAACCCAGGTATGTTCATCAGAGAGTGCTTTAGTAATAATACCGCCACCGGCTATTTCGTATTGATCAACTAATACAAATCTGCCGGTAATTGGCATGTTCTCGTTTAAATCAAATGCTACCGGGTGTTTTAAGCTAAAAATACAGGTGGCTACATCTTTGCAATCAACCCGCGATTTGCTGACCTTATGCAAATCGGCGGTATCTAAGATATCGATAATTTTCTCTAGTCTCGCCTCAACTTGCGCTGTCCCCAGCTTCATTTTATAGACTTTGTCAGCAATCAGTGGCTGTTTGCCTAACCAAAAAAGATTGGCCTGTAGACGGCTTGCCACATGTGGCTTTTTCTGTCCGTCAACAACGGCCAGTTCACCCCGTTTGATAAACAGCTGTTCTGTCAGGGTAACTCCTGCGGCATAGCCTGCATGGATTTCTGTTATGTCTTTTTGGGTTAAATCTTCAATGGTTCTTATGGTGCTGGTTTTGCCTGACGGGTAGAAAATGACTTTGTCTCCCTGCTTAAGGGTTCCGGTTTCAATGGTTCCGGCAATGATTCTTCTATCGTCATTTTCCTCGGTAAATTTATAGATATCTTGTACCGGCATACGAAAAGGCATATTCTCCAGCGCTGCCTCGGCTTCCAGTTGATCTAAGGTCTGCAACACGGTACTCCCCTGATACCAAGGCATGTTGACTGAAGGAAATGCAATATTATCCCCTTGAAAAGCGCTTACTGGAAGAAACGCCTGGGGCACAACCTGAATATCTTTTAGGAATTCCTGATATTCTTTTTTGATATTTTCAAAAACCTTACTATCGTAATTGACCAAATCCATTTTATTAATCAATACGACAATTTGCCTGATACCCAGCACAGATATCAGATAAGCATGTCGTTTAGAGTTTTCTTGAATGCCTTCGGCTGCATCAATGACAAGCAGTGCAGCCTCTGCCCTGGAAGCCCCGGAAACCATATTTTTCAGGAATTCCACATGACCTGGCGCATCTAAGATAATATAATTACGGGTTTGGGTCTTAAAAAAACAACGGGCAATATCAATGGTGATGCCTTGTGCCCGTTCGTCTTTCAGTGCGTCCAACAAAAAAGCATATTCAAAGGGCTTGGCATTTCTCTGGCACAACTCTTTTATTTGTTCCAACTTGCCTTGAGGCAAGGAGTCGGTATCTGCCAGAAGTTTCCCAATGACAGTACTTTTCCCATGGTCTACATGTCCAACAATGACTAAGCTCAAATCTCTCATAATTACATATACCCGCCTTTGCGCAATTGTTCCAGACCGCCACCGTCTTCTTTGTCTTGTTCCCGGCCGGATCTTTCGGCAATATTGGCGAATTTTCCTGTTTTTAGTTCAGCAACAATGTCCTGCGGATTTTGGGCGGCAGACTCTACCGGTGACGTACAGGGATAACACCCTAGCGACCGGTAGCGTTTGCCTGTACCCTGATCATAGTAAAGCGATACGGTGGGAATCTCTTCTTGCAGAATATATTCCCAAATATCAAGTTCTGTCCAGTCCAGCAGCGGATGAATGCGGACATGGGTACCTGGCATGAAATCGGTTTTGTACTGGTTCCAGAATTCCGGGGGCTGATCGCCTACATCCCAGTCATTATTTCTGTCACGCGGCGAAAAGTATCGTTCTTTGGAGCGGCTGCCTTCTTCATCAGCCCGTACTCCCACAATTACCCCGGTATATGGCTCTGTATTTTTATCAATTTCGTATTTTCCGGAGGTATGATTGAGACGATACCGCGGCCAGTTTCCACTCAGGGTATTGGTCAGCGCATCTGTTTTCAAGAATTTGCAGCATTCAATCCGGGTTGCCCTTCCATCGGGAAATGTCTGTTTTTCCCGGAGTGCCTCGCTATTTTCCCCATACACCATATTGAGTTTCCACTTTTTCGCTAAGGCATCTCGATAGGTAATCATTTCCGGGATTTTGTAATGGGTATCAATATGTACTAAGGGAAAAGGCACATGTCCGAAAAATGCCTTGCGGCTCAAATATAGCAGCACGGTGCTGTCTTTACCTATTGACCATAACATCGCCAGGTTTTTAAATTGGCTGTAAGCTTCCCGTAAAATATAGATACTTTTATTTTCGAGTTTTTCTAAGTGGTTCATGGCTTATCCATCCATTCTACGCGTTTTGTTATTTCGGAAAACAAATATTCCACACTATCATCTACTTTTATTTTTTCCGTATCTAACACAATGTCTGGCTGCGCCGGTTCTTCATAGGCTGCACTAATACCGGTAAAGTTTTTGATTTCGCCATTCTGCACTTTTTTATATAAGCCTTTGGGGTCACGCAGTTGACAGGTATTTATATCTGCTTTCACGTAAACTTCCAGGAAATTTTCTGTTCCAATAATCTGCTTTGCATTTTCGCGCATATGGCTGGCAGGCGAAATACAGGCAACTATAACAATAAAGCCTGCATCTTGAAACAGTCGGGCAATGTGGGCAATACGGCGGACATTTTCGCTCCTATCCTCTTCGGAAAAGCCAAGATTCTCATTGATCCCTAATCGCAAATTATCTCCATCCAGACAATAGGTCAGGCCGCCTGTCTCTAGCAGTCTTTTTTCTAAGGCAAAGGAAATGGTGGATTTACCAGCACCGGAAAGTCCGGTAAGCCAGACAACCATTCCTGGATGTCCGACAAGTTTTTTTCTGAGCTTCTGTGAACTTTCAGCAGTATATTTAAAAATATGTTTAGTCTGATTTCCCATTGGTTTTCTCCTATGCCCGGTCTAATCCCCATTTTTTTCGCAAGCTTGTTTCGATCTTACCAAATATGAATTTCTCCACTAACAGCCCTAATGCAATAATCACAACCATAACCGCCATAACCTGGCTGATATCGGCCAAATCACGGCCTATCATCAATACATAGCCAAGACCTTTGGTGGCGGCCAGCATTTCTCCAGCCATTAAAGCCCGCCAGGCAAAAGACCAGCCTTGTTTCATGCCACCAATAACGGCTGGCAGACTGGCAGGGAAAATTACATAGCGATATAGCTTGGCACTACCGGCCCCCATGGTCAGGGCAGCCCTAATATACAGGGGGTTAATATTTTTTATGCTTGTTTCAATAGCAATGCTTACGGCAAAAACAGATCCAATTGCTGTTACAAACAAAATAGCGCTTTCACTCAGACCAAACCACAAAATCGCAAACGGCAGCCAGCAAATACTGGGTAATGTTTGCATTCCCAGTATTAGTGAGCTAAAGTTGTGTTCCAAATAAGGAACCTGCACGATGATAATGCCGATTACAGTACCCACAACAACCGATATCCCATAGCCTAGAATAATCCGTTGCAAGCTGGCCGCAACTGCCACCACTAGGGTTTGGTCTTCCCATAAATAGACAAGTGTTTTTATCACATCAATTGGCGACGGAAAAACATACGGCTTCCATAGCTTCAAGATATCTACCCCAATGATGTATACGAGTTCCCATAAGGCAAACAGCAACAGGTAAAAGCCGAAATTTTGCAACTGTTTTTTTATGTCATTCATGAAATCTTCCTGTTCTTTCCGTCAATTACTTTTTACCGGTTCCAAATTTTGCGCCTGTAATACTTTATTTAAAATTTTTAGGTCAAATATGCCTTGCATATTGGGTTTTTCTCTGAGAAAGCCCGCTTTTTTCGCCATATCTGCCATTTCAAGTACAGATTGTGCCTGCGGGTCATAGGTAACTTTCAGGCGTTGAAACGCGTCGTTTAGAACGTTTTCGCCCAATGTCCTTTGAGTCAATTCTCCAATTTTCTTATTGATAATTTGTTTATTGATTGCCAGGTTTTGATTAATTTCCAGTGTTGCTTTCACATGTTGATTCAAAAAGGCTTCTACTAAGTCAGGATGTTGGGTTAAGAAGTCTTTGCGGACAACTATAACGGCTGTCGTATAGTCGCCATTACGCCAAATGTCTTTATAGTCCAGGACAATATTGGCGCCAATTTCATTGACTAAGCGCGCACCCCATGGTTCAGGCACCAAGGCTGCATCAATATCTTCTTTTTCCAGAAGGGTTCTGATATCCGGGTTTTCTGCCTGGAGAACTTCTACGGTTCCGCCTTTCGCGGTGTCTTTCAGACCATGCTGTTCCAGTAAATTACGCAAGCATAGATCCTGGGTATTACCAAATTGCGGCACGGCAATCTTCCGGCCATCCAGCAGTTTTTTTACATCTTTTTCTACTAAATTTTTCTTTGACACCAGGATAGCTCCGGCATCTGCTGCTCCGGCAATGATTACAACATCGCCCTTGGATTTTACAAACGCATTGATAGCCGGTCCTGGCCCGATATAGCCGATATCAACTTCACCAGCCAATAAGGCCTCGACTTCAGCAGGACCGGCATTAAAGGTTTTCCACTGCACGGGAATAGAATTATTGTCTTTATCAGTCAGCCGCTCCATTTTTCCAACTGTTCTTAATAGTAAAGACTGTGAATGTGTGATATTAGGGAAGCTGGCAATTCTGACATTAGCAACTTCATTTTTACTGAATGAGCTACAGCCGGCAAAACTGGCACAAATAATCAAGCAAACTATACTGAATACTATTTTTTTGAACATCTATCCTATCCCTCACTCTTGCGAAATAACTTAAAACCTATTTCGGATATTAAAAAAATATGCATACTATAATAATATCGGATTATTTCTTTATATTTTATTAAGCAATCACTGCGTATTAAAAAAGCACAAAAGCTCTGCTGAGCAGAGCTTTTGTGCTTTTATTTCAATGTGTACTAATGCTTGTATTAACCTTGTAACAGAGTCAATACTTGTTGCGGCTGCGAGTTAGCTTTAGCCAGCATTGCAGTAGCAGCCTGAGTAATAACACTCAGTTTAGTGTACTCAGCCATTACTTCAGCCATGTCAGTGTCGCGGATGTTGGATTCAGCTGAAGTCAAGTTTTCACTTTCAGTATCCAGGTTGTTGATGTTGCTTTCCAAGCTGTTTTGAACAGCGCCCAGATTCGAGCGTTCAGAAGCAATTTTGCTAATAGCGGCATCAATAGTGGTGATGGCATCAGTTGCAAGTTCAGCTGTGCTCAAATCAATACCGGTGTCAGAAGTGCTGCCAGCCACGCCCAGAGAGTTAGCATCCATATCGCTGATGGACAGTGTCATGGTTTGATCAGAGTTGGCACCAACCTGGAAGGTCAGGTTAGAACTGCTGTCTACACTAACTTCAGCAGTAGCAGTAGCAGTAGCAGCCAGATATTGAGCTACAGTAGTAGTGGTAGGATCAGCAGTCGAAGCTGCGGCTACATCTGCTGCATTATCAAGAGTTTTTGCAGCAATATAAGTAGTATAGTTAGCAGCATCAGCAGCATCAGTACTTTCAGCAACCGCAATAGCTAATTCATTAACGGCAGCTTCATACTCATCAGTATAAGCGGTAGTAGCTTCCAGCGCAGCTAAGGCAGTAGTAACATCAGTGTCAGTACTACCTTGTAGCGCAGTTAAAGCAGCCTGATAATCTGTTTCAGTAGCAGTAGCTGCAGCAGTTAAAGTATCAGTGCCAGTAGCATAGAGTGCCATGTCGGCTTTAGCAGTAGCCAGTTTCTCTAATTCTGCATCATCACCGGTTACAGTAAGGTCGAAAGCAGTCAAGGTATTGCCGTCTGCGGTAGCCACAGCACCATTAATAGTACCGGTTGCGTCTGTACCGCTAACAGTAACGCTGGTGCTGGTAGTATCAGTTGTTGCAACTGCATTAAACAGACCACTTAAGGTAGCATTATCTGCTTTTAATGTAATGGAAGAATCACTGCCATAGGTAGCCTCATTTAATTGAATGTACATATTACCAGAATCGTCTGTATTCAATGTGGCAGTAACACCAGTAGTGGTAGTTTCGTCATTGATTTTTTCAATAACACCTTCGATAGTGTCGCCAGACTCAATGGTGATGGTTGTGCCATTGATGGTAACTTCGCCGGCAAAAGCAGTAGCGCTATCAGTAATTGAGTCAATACCGGTAGCAGAGGTTAAACCAAGAGATTCAGTGCTTGCTTGGGTAGCAACTGAAGTATAGTTTACAGTGTAATCGCCAGTGGTTGTATTGTTACCAGCTTCAGTTGTGCTGGCAACAACTGCTGATGAATTCACGCCAGCAACAGAAGTTGCTGAACCGCTGTCACCATTGAGAAGTTTAATGGTGTTGTATTCGGTGTCATCAGAAATACGGTCAATTTCTTGGCGAAGAGTGTCGATTTCGTCCTGGATGGACTCACGGTCATCATCAGTTAAGGTATCGGAAGAAGCTTGTACAGCCAGTTCACGCATACGCTTTAAGATTTCGTTAGTTTCATCAAGTGCACCGTCAGCAGTCTGAGCCAGCGAGATAGCGTCCTGGGAGTTGTCGCTTGCCTGGTTCAAGCCTTCGATCTGAGCGCGCATTTTTTCGGAAATAGCGAGACCTGCAGCATTATCTGCAGCACTGTTGATGGAATAACCGGATGACAGTTTTTCCAACGCTGAGTTCATAAGGTTAGAGTTTTTGTTCAACTGATTAGTGGTGTTTAACGCGGACATGTTAGTGCTAATTACCATTGACATAATAAAATTCCTCCTTGATTTTCCCTTTTTTTATGTAGCTTCCGTGCAACATGTAGTTAGATTTTTGCTTTCAGCAAGCGACTCTCTAACAAAAAGTCCTGCTAAGTTTTGCCTCCTTCCTTCTATCTGTAAATGATTTCGAAGTTGATTGTTGGAAAAATGTTAAATAATTTATTAAGTTTAATTTTTTTGTCGTTTTTTATTTTTGTTTGTAGCTGATTTGCGTTCGCCTTGGATAGATTTTTTTGCCTTCGGCAGTACTCAAACAAAAAGCAAGTACCTGCTAGCGATGTACTCTCTAGCAGGTACTTACAAATATGTCCGGTCATTTATCCGCTGACTATAATTCATATGGTATTAGAACCCTTCTGAATTAAGTCTTCATTTGTATTAGCTTACTTCTCTGACACACTATTTTGTTGACTTTCGAATATTTCTCCGCGGATAATACTCGTAGATTTTGGCGCATCAATTCCCAGTCTTAAGTGGCCGTCACCATCCTTGACAACTTTAACCATTATGTCTTTGCCGATCATAACATATTCCCCGGGTTTCCGTCCTAATACCAGCATAATGCGTCACCTCGCACTAAAAATCCTTTTTTTGAGCTAAGCAGCCCTGCATATCCTTATGCCTGCATTTGTCTTTCTACGACTTTATCTGTGGCACCATCCTTACTCTTATCCACACGCACCTGTTTCATGGCCTGTGACCATGCGTCGCGAAACTCCAGCAGGAATTTTTTAGCTTCCTCGAGTTGGCGTTTGTCTTTTTTTATATTGCCCTGAACTAAGCAATGCAATATATATTCGTCAATCAGTATCCATTTCTCGGACATTTCCTGCTTCATGTCGGTGGCCAGCATCAGTTCACGCACGATTTTCTGCGCCTTTATATTGGCGGTATGCGCCTTATTTATATCTTTTTTTTCAATAGCTTGTATGCTCTCTGTAATAAAACGGATAGCTCCGTTATACAACATGAGCGTCAATTCTGCTGGCGATGCCGTCAAAATTTGTTGCCTTTTATAAGCATTGGCTGTATTTGTTGCATTCATAACCAGCCATATCCTCCTCATCCCTGCATAGTCGCAGGTTATTCTCAGCAGCTAAGTATTAGTTAGCCTTTTTTGTTGAAGCGGCAGCCCCGCAACATGATTGTCCAGGGAGCAATATATTGATTTTGAACTTGCCGCTGAATTTTGCTGCTTCTTAACTCGGCAGCAATACGAGTTTTCTCGGTTACGGCTTGTTGCAACACTTCCCGGCTGCGTGCCATAACTCGTCGCTGCATATTGGCATTGTTTTGCATCATAGCTGCTAACTGAGGCATGTTTTTCCAATCTGAATCACCGGCTAACTCTCCATTGATTGTTTTAAGCGTTTGAAGTAACACAGCCCGTTTGGCAAGAACCCGATTTAACCCTTGCATTTTACGTGCTTGGATAAGACGGCACTGCGCTTCGGTATTGGCAGCAATTTCTTCGAGAATTTGCATCTTATGATTTAAATATTCTTTTGCTCTTTCCCATTGCCCCATACTATCCACTCCTTGAAAAAGTTCTCTTTACGCTTTAACTGCTGCTTCCTAACAACGATGACAAAGCTGAAAGCTGTGAGTTCATGGTACTGATATAAGTTTCTAAAGTTGTGTATTTATCATATAGCGTTTCTTGCAATTCATCCAGACGGTCTTCTTCGTCCTCGATTTCCTCTTCATACTTTTCAATCAGGCTGCTTAACGTATTGTCACTTTCAGAAGCATCGCTTTCCGTACCGGCTTTTTCGATAAGTGTCCCTTTATTGCCTGCACTATCACGGCTTGTCGAAACAACGCTTTCCAGAAGATCGTAGAAACGATACGCTATGCCTTCTTCTTCATACCTGGTGGCTAAGTCAGTTGCATTGAGTGAACGCAATACCGAATTGCTTCCCAGCGAATCACCCTCAACCGATGAGGTAGTTGCCGTAGAAGTAGCGGTTTGTGTAAACAATTCCATAATAGCTTCCGGATCACTAGCGATAGCTGAGGTTAGCGTGGTCTCGTCAATCGTCAATGTACCTTCTTCGTCATAATCGCCGGTTGTTATGCCAATGTCTGAAAGTGAAAGTGTCAAACCGGAAACGGAATCAATCAAGGCTGTCCGCAAATCACTTAACAGATCTTCTATTGTGGAATCACTTTCCAATAGTCCAACCTGGGCTTTTGCTTCCCAGGCAGTAATCTGCTCATCAGTCATGTCTTCTTTTTCAGCATCGGTGAGTGGCGGATAGTCTGAGTCGGAATTTTCATCCACCAAGTCGTTGAGAGTAGCTATTAACTCATTATATGCTTCCACAAAATTTTCGATCAGCTCATAAATGCCGTCAGTATCCTGGGTCACGGTTACTGTTAGGGGGTCATCTGTGGTGGTGACATTGCCTGAAGAATCCGTAGTAGTAGTTGTTGTCAGAGCATTCAAAGTATAAGTAACACCATCAATGGTAACAGAGTTATCGCTACGGGTATATGCTTCACCATCAATTGAAAACTCAGCATCGGTACCGGCCGTGTAAGTTCCCAATAATAAAGAAGCAAAATTTCCTGAGCCTGAATCAGCCACTGTCAAAGTAGAGTCACCGGCACCTGTTTCTTCGGCTGTCAAGACAAATTCACCGGTAAGTTCATCATATTCCATAGTGACACCTAAATCGGCGTCATTGACTTCTTCCATCATCTCATCGATTGTATCTTCTTCGTCAAAGTACAGGGTTGTACCATTGATCGTCAATGCTATCTGGCTATTGGTAAATGTCAGATCAGTAGATGATGTTAGATAATCAGAAAGATCTGCCAGGGTAACCGTACTGGTATCCAGCCGGTTAGATAATACAGCAGTATCACCAAAACCAAGATCGGTTAACCCGGAATCGCTGGAACTGGTAGCACTAACAGTAATCTCCTGTATACCGTCATCCTCAGCTGTGATTTCCAGATATCCGCTAGCGTTTTCACTAACAGTGATCTTATCTGAACCAACAGCATCATCGATCGCAGATTGTAGTGAAGAAAGATCAGTTACTGAGTCCAGATCAACCGTATAATCAGTACCATCAAGAGAAATAACGAAACTTTCGCCGCTTAGACTGGTATAGTCTGCAGCCTCTGAACCTTGCACGTCCAAAGAAATACTGGTACCGCCATTGGAATACGTGGCTTCTGTAGCCAGAGCAGTGACCGACACAGTATGGCTTCCCGCCGAAGCCGAACTGGAAGCGGTCACCGTGACAGCATCATCACTGCTGGTTGCGGTATATTGCAGGAAATTACTTGCTTTCATAATACTGCTGGATGAGGTTGTACTAAAATAGGTGTCCTCAAAATCTGTCAGATCAGAAATAACGCTGCGATATGCTTCCTGTGTCCATTCTGCTGTTTGTAAATCCTGTTCCAGGCTATCCAGTTTTTTTGCTTTTTCTGCAGTTATCAACTGTTCAACAATACCATCGACATCTAATCCGGAAGACAAGCCGGTAATCCGGGTTGTTCCGTTGACTGTGCTGGTAGTTATACTACTTGTAGACATTTACGTCGCCTCCTTGCATACGTTATCCGATATAATCGATTAGTGTTTTAGAGATTACCTTTGCACCAACCGCAAGCGCTGCTTCATAGGTGTACTCGGCGCTGGTTAATTCTGTGGTTGCGGTTGCCGTATCGATATTCTCATTGTCTGTCATAAGTGCACTATACGCTTCATAGGCATCATCCAGCCTATCTGTTACATTGGTGACAGCCTCCATGCTGACACCTAATGTAGCTTGCGCTGTTGTTGCCAGCTCAAGTGAATCTGATAGCTCATCGATTAAATCGGTTATCGACAATTCATTGGTAGTAATTGTTACATTACCTGATGAATCCATTGAAGCTGTCTTATAGCTGGTATCGCCATTCAGTGCCAACAGCAATTTCTGAATCGTATTAAATACACTGCTGCTACCTTCGCCGGTAATGTCCTGGCCTTCCACATTTACCGTGACTTCTGTACTAAAACCGATATTGTAATCAATATTTTGTTCGGCATCAGCATCAGCTCCGGCCAATGCTTCATACGTGGTTTTAGCTGCCTCAGCCGCTTCACTCAAGGTAGAGGTTCCACCATAGGTAGCAACCGCTGTTGCCAATGCATCTGAAGTAGCCTCAGCTTCTTCGGCTGCCTCAGATACAGTTGCCGTGCTGCCATATGTTGTAATGGCCGCCGATAAAATATTATAAGTAGCCAGCGCCTCTGCCGTCTCTGTACTGGTAGGATCAGCGGCATAAGCAGTATCATAAGCAGTCTTCGCCGAGCTGGCTGCAGATGTTAAGGTAGTGGAATCACCATAAGTAACACTAGCGGCCGCTAAGGTATCGAAAATATCAAGTGCGGTTGCCGCCGCATCACTTAAAGTAGTTGTCCCGCCAATATAATTTTTTATGGCTGTTGCTAATACATCATCACCACTTTCAGCCGCGTCTGCCAAGGTGGTAGTACCGCCAAGGGCAGTAACCGCTGCTGCCAATGCATCTGAAATTTCCAGTGCATCTGCCGCTGCTTCAGCCAAATCTGTATTGGTAGGATCGGCGGCAGCAGCCGCCGCAGCCGTAGTATAGGCAGTAAGCGCATCCGCAGCCGCATCGGTTAATGTGGTAGTGCTGGCCTCAACGGTTGTCGTGATAGTGTCTGTTATGGTCTCATAATCACTTTCAGCCGCAGCCGTTGCATCAGTCAAATTGGTAGTACCACCATAGGTAGTAACAGCTGCTGTAATAGTATTGTAATTGGTCAGTGCTGAGGCCGTCTTAGCCGCCAAAATAATATTCGTAGGATCAGCAGTAGATGCAGCTAACGCAGTGGTATAAGCACTATAGGCATCAGTAGCAGCTTCTGTTAACGAATTGTAAATCTCACTAGCGCTGTCTGTTAAATAATCCTCAATTGTTTCATCAGATACATCTGATGCTATTACACTACCCAGACTCAAGTATTGGCCTTTGTAGGTCACTGTTTCCCCTATATCAGTAGTCACAATCTCATAAGGCTCTTCAGTGGTACTATACCCGCCAAAAATATAACTTCCGTTATAATCAGTATTCATTAGGTTTACAATGTCTTCCAACAATTGTTCGACCGATGTTGCGTAATTTTCAAGATCCGTGTCACTAATTGATTCACTGGATGCCGCAGTCGCGATTTCTTTCAATGTTGTAATGTCTTCGACCAGTTCATCCAGCGCATCATCAGTAGCTGTCTGCCAGGCATCAGCAGACTCCGCATTTTCCTGATACTGCTCGATCTGTGATACATAACTGCGGTAGGTTACCGCCCGCGTAGCAACAGTAGTATCATCAGATGCCAGTTGAATTTTCATATTGGATGCTACCGCTTCATTGGCTTCTGCTAAACGAACAGCTGCAGCACTGATATTGCGCAAGGTATTATCGGCAATCATGCCATTGGTTATACGATACATACTAGTCTCCTCCTCTCTAATCGTCTACCATGCTGATGGTAGTATCATATAGTTCACTCCAGGCACTCACCATAGAAGCCGATGCAGCGTAGGCCGACTGATAAGTAGTCAGGTTAATTGTTTCCTCATCACTTGAAACCCCAGATACAGAAGTCCGGCTGGTATCAATGTAAGTTGCAGTTGCACTTTTGCTGGCATATGCGGTTTGTGTGGTTGCACTGTCACCGCCGACAGTGGCAACAATCACATTGTATAAATCAGTAAGCGTGGAGGTTCCTGAAACATTAACTGATGAACAGATACTGATAATATCATCAAGATTTTCGGTATTGGACTCCTCACCGGAAGCAGAAGAGGCTGCGATCTTGTTAGTATCGTCTTGAACGTCCTTAGATACTGAGATATTGGCAGCCGTAATATTACTGTATGCGTCTTCCAGGTCTGAGCCGCTACTCTCAAATTCTTCTGATGTCAGATCATCATAAGTAAACAAACGAATACCGGTGCTGTCGTCAAGGCCATAGCCGTCGACATTACCACTATAGGTAGTACCGGAAGAATCCGTAACGCCTTCATTTAAAGCCTGTGCAAACGTCTGGGCAAATTCATCCAACTGATTCATGTAGTAAACGACACCTTTGCTGTCAGCAGTGCTGCCGTCCCTCATCTCCAGGTAGCCAGCGAGCGCACCGGAATCACCGGCATCAAAGTCATCGCCGCTTTCCGCCCAGCGTATGCCGTACATGCCATATGAGTCACTAGTAGAATCGGTGACAGTGTAACACTCAAGTTCATTATAACTATCACCTTTTACCAGTGTTATTCCGTCAACAGTAATGGTATAGGAGCCGTCATCGGCCGCTGTTACACTAATATCAGCCAAGCTGGAAAGTTCATCAATAAGCACATCCCGCGCATCCTCCAACTCGTTGGTGGAAGCACCGGAGGCAGTGGCGGTTACAATCTGGCTGTTTAGTTCCGCAATTTGCGACGCATACGAATTTATCTCTTCTACCGCTGTATACACTTCGTTGTTAAGATCGCTGCGGATAGACTCCAATTCTTCAGCAGCAGTGTTCAGAGTGTCGCAAAAGGCTTCTGCATACTCCAACACCGAAGCTCTAACCGATTCATCGGTCGGATCATCCGCCAATGTACCTAACGCCGTTTCTAAAGCATCCAGCGCTTCTGAAATATCACTGGAATCACTAGTGCCGAAAACCTCTTCAATTTGTTCCAGATAGGTAGCCTCGGCTTCCAGTTCGCTTGCCGCGCTATTTTCAGCCCAATATTTTTGATTAAGACGAAAACTACTTACTCTGTCAACCGAGGTTACCTCTACCCCGGAACCAACCAAGCTGCTGCTACTATAAACCGCCGCCGGGCCGATCGAGGTCTGACTCACCACTTGCCGGGAGTAGCCCTCGGTGTCAATATTACTCATATTGTTAGTGGTTACTGTCAACCCAACCTGAGCGGCATTTAAACCCCGGCTGGTTATGCTAAGCCCTGCAAAAGTTGAAGCCATTTTATTCCCTCCTTATCTCACTAGATGGCATCTATCAAATAACCAATCATGGTATCAATGGTATTCATTACCCTAGCACTGGCGGCATAAGCTGTTTGATATTTAATCATGTTCGACATTTCTTCATCAATGGAAATAGATGAAACGGCCTGTCGTTGGTAATCCAACTGTGTAACTAAGGCAGCTTGTGTTTCATAATCACTTGCCATCGTATCGCCTTCAGTCCCCAGCCAAGTAGTTATCGCTGAATAAAAGTCGATAATGTCAAGCGAAGTTCCTTCATTCTGATACGAAGTTGTACTGTCAAGATCGCAAATCGCATCAGCAATACTGTTATCACCATCTTCATCACTGGCTGAAGTGACTACTTTATCCGAGTCACTCACAAGTTCGGGATTAACTTGGATATTCGTGATACTTAGCGGTTCACTGGAATCAATAACAGTAAAGAAATCGAGACCGGCGTTACCGTCTAGATCAACGCCTGAACTTGTCAACGAATTGACGCTGTATGCCAGCGTAGTAATCATGGCATTTAATGCCTGCCGCATGGTAGAGATGGAACTAGTTGCGTCAGTAGTAAAGTTATAAGGCAGGTCGCTTTCATCAATGGTCTCGTAACCGGTCTGATCGGCGTCTTCCATATAAGCTTTGATACTGCCGCTGGTAATCTCAACTTCATTACCGGAATCAGCCAATACTACCTTCAGGGGATTATCGGTTTCCCCTGTACCTTCGACAGCCAGCGTATCGTATTCATCACCATCTACTATAGTTACACCACTAATACTAACGCTTAAAGTACCCTCGCTGTCAGTGGTAACTGTGATATTGGCGAGTGATGACATCTCGTCAAGCAGCGCATCACGCTGATCCCGCAGATAACTGGCCTCACCGCCACTAGCTTCTGCCAGGGTAATTTGGGCATTAAGTTCTGCAACCTGCTCGGCAAGATCATTCAAGCTTTCCACGCCATCTTCTACTGCTGTTACCGCATCGGCCTGCAGTTGCTGCAGCTCGGCATCAATCTCAGTCAGCATAGTAATCAGGTCAGTTGCAGCTGTTACTACGGCAATACGGTCACTTTCACTGGTTGAAGATGTCGACAGAGTTTCCCAGGCATCAAAAAAATCAGTAATCGCAGATTCCAGCCCGTCAGTGGTGGTGGTATTGCCATCATCGTCAGTAGTTACTGTGTTGTATTCGCTCAAAATTGTATCAATGTATTCCAGATTGCCGCTTTTTACCGCCAAGTAACTAGAATCGGCATTTTCAGTACGGTATGTTTTATCAAGGTAGATGTCACGCGAACGCGTAATCGTTTCCACAGTAACACCGCTATTTGTGGTAGATGTCGTAGAGGTTTGATCTGATGTACTCGTAGATGCATCGGCACTAGTTAGTTGCACTTTGGAAGCGCCAGTGGTATCCACATTAGCAAGGTTTGTGCTTGTTGTCATCAATGCAGCCTGATTCGTATACATTCCCGAATAGGCAACACTGTAGGTGCCAAAAGTTGATGACATACTGAAACTCCTCCTTCCGTCAAACGCTTATACCGGCCATTTGTTATAATATAGTCAGCCGGTATAAGCACTAGGTTGCTAGTTTTATTGACATCAACCTACCATATTAATTAGCGACTGCAGCACATCGTCACAAGTGGTAATCATTTTACTGTTAGCCTGATAAGCCCGTTGGCTGATCATCATGTTGCTGAATTCTGACGCCAAATCAACATTGGATAATTCCAATGCATAAGAGGTCATTGTACCAGAACCACCTTCGCCGGCAACAACATAGTCAGCATCACCTGAGCTAAGGCTTGTTGAATAAAGGCTGTCGCCGATTTTATTCAAGCCTTCCGCATTTTCAAACACAGCCAAAGCTATCTGACCAATTGAAAGGGTTTCGCCATTATCATAAGTACAATAAATAGTACCGTCAGACGAAATGCTATAACTTGATGCCGTACCTGCGGAATAGCCGTCAGTTTCATCAGACAGTGAATCTGATGTATCTGAAGTCTCAAGATCGGAAAAATCTAATGCGACCGTAATATCATCGGTACCGGCAGAAGCCGGTGTTGTTATAGTAATAGTAGTTGAGCTGGGGAAAGAATAAGTATTTGAGGCAACAGTAAAAGTCGATGTACCTGTTTCAAGATTTGACGGTGCTGACAAAGTAATTGCTGATGTACCACTGCCAAACGTAGCAGAACCGTCTGTAGAAGCAACCGTAGAGGTTGTTCCGTCCGGATAAGTCAGTGTAACACTATAGTTTCCACTTGTACCTGAGACAGTGACAGTATAATCACCTGTCGCTACAGCAGATCCTAGACCAACATCTGAGTATTCGTAATTTGCAGAGCTGCATGTCACTGCAGATGAAGCAACTGTAATAGTAGTAGTGCCTGTCGAAATTGATGTCGGCGCAGCTAAAGTAAGGGTTCCGCCAGTCGATAAAGTAATCGTCCCTGCCCCAGTTGTTGAAACTGTTGAGCCCAAAGAAGTAGAGTGAGTCGTATCTGTACTAGCATATACGTTAATAGTATAGTTGCCACTTGTACCTGTTACCACAATATCATAATCGCCATCTGTCACGCTGACACTTGACGTGTCGGTGCCTGCAGTCACGTTTGAAGCAGTATAACCAGCAATATCATCCACGGTTGGTGAAAGCGTTGTGGCGGAAGTAACAATATTACCATCGGCATCAAAAGCAATATAGCCGCTGGAGGGGCTTATAGTGGTATCATCAGAACTGAGTTCGTAATACCAGGTAGTTATATCACCCTCAACAGCACATTTTTTCAAGCTGACAGTAACATCATAATCATTTCCCTGGGAGTCATATACCGTGATTTCAGTTGTCGCATCAAAATCGAGATCGGTGGTATCGCCGATAGAAGTTAATCCGGTAGCAGTTTCAGCTACCTCATCCTCACTATTAAGATTTCCTGAAATCTTAGAAGATGTGGTAACCTCAGGAGTCAGCGTATATTTATCGCCGGCGTAAGCATCACTATAAATATTAATAGGCTCGACATCACTGTCGGTATTGTAAACAATGTTGCCGTCTGCATCGAGAGTATAATCCTCCCACCCGCAAACAATATAGCCGTCAATTGTCAGATTGCCTTCATCATCAACACTCATGCTGCCATTTCTGGTATACGCATAGCTGCCATCACTTAACTGTACAATATAGTACCCATCACCGGTAAGCGCCACATCAGACCAGTTGCTGGTGGATGAAGTACTACCTACCGACGTATCAGTACTGGTAGTGGCAACACTTACGCCCAGACCAGTCTGTACAGGGTTGGTGCCACCGGTAGTATCGGTAGCAGCAGTAGCAGAGCTAATTGTCTGGCTCAGTATGTCACTAAAGGTGGTTGTCTGTGCTTTATAGCCTGTTGTATTTACGTTGGCAATATTATTCGCGATTGTGTCAAGGGCAGTTTGTTGGGCCTGCATCCCGGATACCGCGGTTGTTAATGCGACCATTATAGCCATAAGAAAAATACCTCCCAATATATTTAGTAAATACTATTTCATCTGTCGTTCAGAAATAGCGATAACCTCCCTGGTCGGGTCCGGTTAAAGTAAAGCTAAACCAATTAAAATTATTAACTATGTGAGCTACGCTGTAGTGGTCGTGGTAGTATCACTGCCTACCTTGGTAATATCAGCATAATCAACTGTTGTGCCGCCAACATTTACATAGGTGTTGCTGCCGGAAACCGTTACCGAAAGCACTGTACCTGAACCTGTAACCGTACTGCCTGATGTGCTGGTAGCCGAATAGGTTACAGTTTCTCCAATCAGACTAAATGCCGACGCATTGGTTACCGAAGTACTGATATCTGACAATGCCGACAAGGAACTGATTTGCGCCAGCTGCGACACATATTCGGTACCGCTGACCGGGTCATCAGGATCCTGGTATTTCAGCTCAGTAGCCAATATCTGGATAAACTCTTCAAAATCCAAACTGGCCGCAGACTCAGTGGTTGAAGTGGTTGAACTTGTTGTTGATGTAGTAGAAGTAACGGATGATGTACTACTCATTTTTTTCCCTCCATTTTTTACGAAAAATCGATAAAGATTCTAATTCTGGTGATAGTATCGCAGTCATATATTTATTTTTTATTAAGAAAAGGAGATAATAATTGTTTATTTGTCAAAAACTCCTACTATATTGTAATTTTCTGCATTGAAAAAAGACGTCGTCTCAACTCTTGAGACAACGCCTTTTTTACAATGCAGACTTTGTATTCATTATTCGTAACGCAAAGCATCAATCGGATCTAACAAGGCCGCCTTTCTGGCTGGATAAATACCAAAAAACAGACCAACCGCAACAGAAACACCAAATGGTATAAGAATCGAGACTACCGATATTACTGTATTCAAACTACCAAACGCGGAAATAGCAAAGGCCGCCGCAACACCCATAATAATGCCGAAAATACCGCCTAAAATTCCAATAACCACTGCTTCAATGAGAAACTGCAGCATAATATCGCGATATGTCGCACCCAGGGCCTTTCTTATACCGATTTCCCGGGTACGCTCCGTCACCGATACCATCATAATATTCATAATACCGATACCGCCCACCAATAGAGATATGGCACCAATACACCCCAAAAACAAGGTAATAGTTCCTGTGGTTTCCGTCATCATCTCCATAATACTGGTCAGATTCCGTACGGTAAAGTCATCTTCCTTATTGCCGCTGATCTTATGCCGCTGCCTTAGCAAGCTGGTGATTTGTTCCTGCACCTGGTCCATACCTTCCAGCTTGGTAACTTGGACACTAATGGAGTTTAGATAAGTAATACCCAGCAAGCGTTCCTGCGCCGTCGTCAGCGGCACAAGGATGATGTCATCCTGATCCTGGCCCATCGTGGATTGGCCTTTACTGTCCAAAATGCCAATAACCTGGTATGGGGTATTGTTGATCCGGATATTTTGTCCTGTTGGGTTCATGTCGCCAAATAAACTTTCGGCAACGGTAGCGCCGAGAACAGCCACCCGGTTACGCGAATTTATATCCTGTTGCGAAACAAAACTGCCGCTACCCACTGTCAGGCTTTTAATAGCCATATACTCAGGCGTAATTCCGTATACCGTCGTTGTCCAGTTCTGATTACCGGCAATAATCTGATATTGTTTGCTGACAGTTGGCGCCACATAGTCAATGCCTTGTATCATCTTCTTGATATATTCCGCATCCTCCAGCGTTAGAGTTATGTTGCTGCCGGAGGCTGAGCGCACACCTTGGGATGAGGCCGCACCCGGACTCACAATTAACATATTGCTGCCCAGACTGGCAATAGAATTTTGCACCTTCTCTCTTACACCCATGCCGATAGATACCATCGAGATAACCGCCCCAACGCCGATAATAATACCCAGCATGGTCAAAATAGAGCGAAGCTTATTAGCCAGCAACGCCCTGAGGGCAATCGCAATGCTTTCTTTAAACATGATTCTGCTCCTTTATTAATCACTCATAATCTTCCGCTCCCGACTCTACATATGCGGCGGCGGGCCATTATCTTTTTGTTTAGAAGAGCTTTGGCTTTGTGATTTGGTATACGAAATGATTAGTCTGTCATTGTCTTGCAGACCACTGATAATTTCAACCTTATCATTACTTGTTAAACCGGTTTCGACGGGGATATTTTCAGTTTTGCCGTCATCACGCTGTACCATGACATATTGACCGCTGGTGGTGGTTTTCAAAGCTGCCAGCGGAATTAATAACGCATTATCTTTCTCATCAATCTTGATGTTGACCCTGGCCGTCATCTCTGTCTTTAGTAATTTTTCAGGATCTTCCACAGAAAGCGTTACATAATAATAAACTACACTATTAGAGGAAGACGAAGACGAGGATGATGACGTTGATGAGGAAGTGCTTGACGAGGAAGTACTTGTGGTACTTGTCGAAATTTCACCGATCTTAGTAACCTTGCCGGCAAAAGTGCGATTTTGATAAGCATCTACAGTAAAAGTCGCCGATTGACCGACTTTAATTTTGCCAATATCGGTCTCATCCACCTTTACCTTTACCGTTTTACGGGAAACATCGCCAATCATCATGACCACTGTCGGATCACTAACGCCTGCCGTCACCAGCGTACCTACCGCTACCGGCTCTCCCAAAACAAGGCCATCCATAGGAGAAACCAGCACGGTTTTTTCCACATCGGACTGAGCGGCTTCATAACTGGCTACGGCTGTCTGATAATTAAGCTGGGCATCTTCAAGATCAGCCTCGGATTTTGCACCAATAGAATGTAAATATTGATAGCGTTTATAGATTGATCCGTAATTGTCCATGGCGTATTTGGCTTTTTGCATTGTAGTTTCATAGGATTTAGCATCCAAAATTGCCAGAACCTGACCGGTTTTTACGTAATCATTCTCTTTAACTTTAATTTCTTTAATCAGCGCGGTAACCTGCGCTGAAATATCTACGGCGTCAATTGGTTTTATAGTTCCTGTCGCAGCTACACTGGAGATAATTTTCCCTCTGGAGGCTGTCGCTATTTCCTGATTAGTTGCCGTCTTACTTTGTTGCGTATAGCTATAGTACCAAAACCCGCTGGCAATACCCAGCACAACAACAATGCTTGCCACGAGTATTTTCTTATTAATTTTCTCCCACATGACTTCTGCCCCCTAGTCCATTCCCATAGCATTTTCTAATTTTGCTTTATATGTTACATAATCGTACTGTGCGGTAATATAGTTGTTTTTTGCTGTCGTCAATGCCAACTGAGCATCAATAACATCAAGAATAACGCCTTCTCCTATCCGATATTTTGTTTCGGCAATAAAGTAATCTTCTTCTGCTTTATGTACGGCAAACTGGGTTGTCGCGATCCGTTTTTCCGCTTCTTTCATCCCCAGATAATATTCCTTCACAGCAAGTTCCACTGAGTCTTCCTGTGCTGTCAGTTCCAAGCGGGCATTATCCACTTCACTAAAAGCTTTTTTGACTTTGGCATTAGTAACTTGACTATCGAATAAATTCCAGCTGGTGGTTACACCAACATAGATTTCCTTATTTTCATCTTTAGGTAGTACACTGCTGCTCCAACCGGTTGCAGCCGTAAGTGAAACTGATGGTTTCTTATCGGCTTTGGCAACTTCCACATTTTTCTCGGCTTCTGCAATAGCAAGGCGGTATTTTTTTACATCGGGCCGGTGTTCTATAGCAAACGCAACACATTCATCCATTGTTTTGTTGAATGGGGCATATTGAAAGTCTTCAACAAACTCAATACCTTCAGAATTTTTCCAGCGAATAGTCTTTTTAAAAGCATTAACTGCCACTTCATGGGAATTTTTGGCCTTAATCAGCGTTTGCTCGGCATCTGCCAGTTCCACTTCCGAACGCAGGACATCCACCTTGGCAACATTGCCCACACTATACTGGGCTTTAACATCCTTAAGATGTTTTTCATAATTATCGACTGTTTCCTGATCGACTGTTTGGGTTTTACGGGTCTCGATTACATCATAGTAAGCAGAAATTGTTTCCAACTTAACATCCTGCCTGGTTTTTAAGAGACTTAAGCCAGCAATCGTTACATCGGTTTTGGCAATCTCGATATTACCTTCATTCTTTCCCCCCGTATATAGGGGAATCGATACAGTAATGGCACTGGTACTACTGCTTCCCGGATAATCAATTCGCTTTAGATAAAAGGTATTAGAAGCATCAACAGATACTCCCTGACTGCCTTGGGTGCTCTCTAACGTATATCTAGCCTGAGTTTCACTGTTAATGGCCTTCTTTATATCCAGATGATTTTCAAACGCCATATTTACTGCCTGTTCCACTGTAAGCGGTGCGGCAAAAGTAATCGTTACCTGTGCAAAAAAACATAGTCCTAAAACACCTGCACTTCGATACTTTATGTATTTGTCTAACAACCTCAATTCAAGTCCTCCTATCATGTGGCATCTATTTTTTTATACTTTTTTTCGCAATATCAGTAATATACTTATTATAAGGGTATCACAGCATTATTGCTAAATTATTACATTACTATTGGAAAATTAATTATATTTTTGTATATTCAAGAATAATTGAGCCATACTAACATCTGTACTTCAATAAAATCGAGGTGAACAAGCTATGGCTTTATCTGGGGTAACATGCAAAGTCTCCAGCTGCAAGTACTGGAAATCCGGCGAACATTGTGATGCTTCCGCTATCGAAGTCAGCGTTGAAGGCGGGGGCACAAACGCCCGCCAGAGTGAACAAACCAACTGTCATACCTTTGCTCCCAAATCTTCCTAATCCCAACCCTTTAGCAATAAGCCGTCCTACAGACGGCTTATTGCTATTTTCTTTACGGTATTTTGCCAGCACAATAGGCTTGTGCTACAATGAACTCAACAGCCTATAAAGGAGAAACAACATGAGCGAAATGATTAGAGAGCGCCTGCTTGCGCTGGTTGATGAAAAATACCGGCAGTTTCACAGTAAACTAGTGCCTGGCACAGATAACATCCTGGGGGTCCGGTTGCCGCACCAGCGGGAACTTGCCAAAGAAATCGCCCGTGGCGACTGGCGTTCCTATCTGGCCACAGCGCAAGCCGATTATTATGAAGAAGATATGATCGCAGGGCTGGTCATTGGTTATGCCAAAGCTGATATTGAAGAAATTCTGCGTTACACCGCAACATTTGTTCCCAAAATCAAGAACTGGGGGATTTGCGACAGTTTCTGCAATAACTTAAAAATCGCAAAAAAACATCGGCAGCAAGTCTGGGAGTTTTTGCAACCTTATCTGCAGTCTCGCGAAGAGTTCGAATTACGTTTCGGTGTTGTCATGCTGCTGAATTTTTATATAGAAGATGAATATATTGACCAGGTGCTTGCACGCCTGGACGCCGCTAAACACGAAGGCTATTATGTAAAAATGGCGGTAGCTTGGGCTGTTTCTCTCTGCTTTATTAAGTATCCTGACAAAACCATGAACTATCTGCGGCATAACACGCTGGATGACTGGACTTACAACAAATCACTGCAAAAAATTATCGAGTCGCTGCGTGTGGATAAACCCACCAAACAATTGATTGCCGGCATGAAACGCAAATAGCATTCCTAGTGGAAACGTAATTCAGGTAGTGTTTTAACACCGCCTAAGCTGCAGTCCAAATGTTAAATTTCTGTTGGTAATCGCTTGACTACCCAGTCAGTTCCGGTATAATCAAATTATAGTAGAAATACTAAATTTTGAGTTGGAGGTTATCATGAAGAAAACATTGCAGATCGGATTGTTGCTGGTTTCCTTGTTATCATTTGTTGCGGTTCCGGTATCACAGGCTATCGACTTTGGCGATATCTTCAAAGTCGGCGGAATATCGTTTTTAATCGATAGATTCTCAACCCCCCTGAATAATTTTATTAATACACTGACCTTCAAACATGGTGCTGGCAATGATTATGCCACCAAGGTTGTGCCAATTCTTTCGTTTGGCTCAAAAGGCTACATAGGAGCTGCGCAGGTAACAGGTTCACAGGAGTTAGTAGACAGAACCAAAGCAGTCGTTCAAATCGAGGGAAACTTCAGCGGCAATTCTTTTAGGGTAAAAGCACTAGTCCCTATCGACAGTACCAATCCTACTAATTTTTCCCGAGTGCAGGGTGTCGGCGTATCAGCCATTATTGACATCAAAATCTAAATGTAATATCACAAAGGAGTTGTGCTGAACGATTGTTCAACACAACTCCTTTTATTTACTACTCATAGCGAAGCGCATCAATCGGGTTTAAGAGAGCTGCTTTGCGGGCAGGATACAGACCGAAAAACAAGCCGATGCCCACCGAAAAGCTAAAGGATAACAAAATCGGAGTTGCCGTAATTACCGTATTCCAGCCGGCAACTGAAGATATGGCATGGGAAGAACCAATCCCGAGCACAACACCAATAATGCCGCCAATAACACCGATAACGACAGCTTCAATCAGAAACTGCATAAGAATATTGCTGTATCTGGCTCCCAGCGCTTTGCGAATGCCGATTTCCCGTGTCCGTTCGGTAACAGATACCAGCATAATGTTCATAATGCCGATGCCGCCCACCAACAGCGAGATGGCTGCTATACTGCCAAGCAGCATAGTGATAGTTCCCGTGGTTTCCTGGGCTGTCGCCATAACACTGGCAAGATTACGCACAGTAAAATCATCGCCTTTGTCTGCCGTGATGCCATGCCGGGCTCGCAGCAGAGTAGTGATCCCCTCCTGCACCTGATCAACAGTATCGCTGCTAGCTGCCTGCACACTGATTGTCTGGACATAGGTAATGCCCATCATACGCTCCTGAGCTGTAGTCAGCGGAATAATAACAGTATCATCCTGGTCCTGTCCTCCGGCTGATTGGCCTTTGCTCTCAAGCACCCCGATGATGATAAAGGGAGCGTTGTTAATGCGGATGCTTTGTCCAATCGGATTCATATTGGCAAACAGGTTACTGGCAACTGTTGCGCCGATAACCGCAACCCGGTTACGGGTTTCCAGGTCTTCATCGGTAATAAAGCTACCAGCCTGCACACTAAGGTTCCGAACTTCCAAAAATTCCGGCGTCGTTCCCTGCACTCCGGTTGTCCAGTTCATATTGCCGGCAACCATTTGATATTGCTTGCTAACACTGGGAGCTACCGCGCCAATACCATCGACGTCGCGGGCAATAGCTTCAGCATCCTTTAATGTCAGCGTAATATTGGTGCCGGCTGCCTGCCGTACCCCGGAAGTAGAAGCTGCACCTGGTGTAACAATAATCAGATTACTGCCCAGACTGGCAATGGAACTTGATACCTTGTCCCTTACCCCCATACCAATCGAAACCATGGCAATAACAGCCCCTACGCCAATAATAATCCCCAACATAGTCAGGATCGAGCGCAGCTTATTAGAAATTAATGCGTCTAAGGCAATTTTAATACTTTCCCAAAACACATTATTCATCCCTTCCTGTGTCCCGGACAATAAGGCCGTCCCGGACGTGAATCACGCGTTTAGCATGAGCGGCAATATCCGGTTCATGCGTTACCAGAATAATAGTACGCCCGTAAGAATTGAGTGTTTTAAAAATCTCCATAACCTCATCGCCTGATTTGGTATCAAGCGCGCCGGTTGGTTCATCAGCCATGATAATGCTGGGCTCGTTAACCAATGCCCTGGCAATGGCCACCCTCTGCCGCTGACCGCCTGACAATTCGTTAGGCAAATGCTCCATGCGCGGCTCCAACCCGACTGAGGCTAAAGCTGCAGCTGAACGCTGCCGCCGTTCCTTAGCCTCAACTCCGGCATAAACCAAGGGTAATGCTACATTCTCAATAGCTGTAATGCGTGGCAGAAGATTAAAGTTCTGGAATACAAACCCTATCTTTTTATTTCTGGTCAGTGCCAGCTCATCATCTGTTAAAGAAGAAACCTCCTGACCATCTAACAAATACGAACCACTTGTCGGGCGATCCAAACAACCCAATATATTCATCAAGGTCGATTTTCCGGAACCTGACGGCCCCATGATGGCGGTAAACTCGCCTTCACGGATATCAAGCGTAACTCCTGCCAAAGCAGCAACAACATTATCGCCCATTTGATAGGTTTTGATTATATTATCTAATGCGATTGTCATAGTATGACCCCCTTATTCACTGGGCTTACCTAAAAGATCGGACGTCCTGCGCCTTGACGAGGAGTTCCCTGCGAGCTGCCGGTTTGGCCTTGTGACGCTGCTTTGACCTGCGACAAAATAACCTTGTCACCCTCATTCAGTCCACTGAGTATTTCTACCCGGTCGTCACCACCATTGCCGGTAGTTACCGGCACATTTTGGGTTTGGCCGTTCGGACCGGGCACAACTACATACTTGCCGGTTTTATCGGAACGAATTGCCGAAAGTGGCAGAGTCAGCACACCTTTCTTTTCGCTGACAAAAACCGATACTCTGGCAACCATGCCGGGATTTAACAGGTTTTCAGCATTGGCGACATCAATGGTTACCGGGTAATAGGTAACATTCTGAGAAACGGTAGCCTTGCGGGATATGGTTGTCACCACGCCGCTAAACTCCTTGCCCGGGTAAGCATCAACGGTAAACGTAACTTTTTGCCCCAGTGCAATTTTGCCGATGTCAGTCTGATCCACATTGGCTTCAATCTGCATTCTGGACATATCAGCCACCGTCATAATGACTGTCGGGTTATTAACCCCCTGTGCCACCAGTTCACCGGCCGATAACGGCTTGCCGATAACGCTGCCTGACATTGGCGCAACAATAACAGTATCATCAAGTTTTGACATGACTTCATCATAATTAGCTTTCGCAATATTATAGTCCATACTGGCATTATCCAGTGTTTCTTTGGATGAACCGCCAATAGTAGATAATCTGGATGTCCGCTGATACTTGATTGCAGCATTATCCAGTTTCTCTTTGGCCTGAGTGACCTGAGCCTGCAGTGCCGTATCTTCCAGAATAACCAGCACCTGCCCGGCGGTAACCTGCTCATTCTCTTTAACTTTAATTTCTTTGATATGAGCTGTCATTTTCGAGCTGATATCTACCGAATTTACCGCCTTAATGGTGCCTGTAGCCGACACCACGGTAGTAAGATCGCGCCGCTCTACTTGGGTAGTCTGCTGAGGCACGGTAACGGCTTTACTTTTATTTTGATAGTAATAAGCACCGCCGCCGGCAGCCACTGCTGCAAGAACGGCTAATACCAGCAGCTTTTTATGGTTCAGGATTTTTTGCCAGATTAATTTCATAACATTTTCTCTCCTTACAGACCAGCGGCTTTTATGCCCATAGCTTTATCCAAATTGGCTTTGTTGACATTATAATCATAAAGCGCCTGAACATGGTTTGTTTTGGCTTGCGTAAAGGCTAACTGTGCGTCGAAAACATCCAGGTTGGTGCTGACACCGGCCTTATATGTCTCCCTGGCAATATACAAATCTTCTTGGGCTTTATTGACAGTTACCTCAGTGGTACTTAAGCGTTTTTCGGCTTCTTTCATATTAAGATAGCTTTGACGTACTTCCTGTTCAATCGTATCCATGGTTTGTTCAGCCTGTAGTTTTGCTTTGGCTGCGGTTGTCTCGGCCTGGTTGACTTTGGATTTAGCTACCCCGCCGTCAAAAACATTCCAACTAGCCTTAGCACTGACTCCCCAGCCGTTGTCATCGGTTGGCAGCAAATCCCTGCCGTCAGTCGAAGCAGACAATGTCACTGTTGGCTTCTTGGCGCTTGCGGCAATATCAATTCCCTTTTGCGCGCTGTCAATGGCTATTTGCGCCTGAATAGCCTCCGGGCGGTTTTTCTTGGCGGTAGCAATGGCGTCTGCAATAGTTCTGGTATCAGCAAGGTAGGCCAACTCGCCTTTTAGCTGGATTTCCGTACTGGCATCCATATTCATAGTAGTAAGCAGATTAGATACTGCCAACTCGTATTGATTCTGCGCCTTAATCAAATTCTGATCAGCATTGGCTACTTCAACCTCTGCCCGCAAAACTTCTGCCTTAGCTGATACACCTTCCTGGTATTTTGCCTGTACTATATCCAGATGGGCCTTGAGATTATTGACAGTTTCTTCGTTGACAGCCCGCATGTTCCGGGCTTCCAGCACGCTGTAATAGTCAGTGGTCGCAGTAAGCACCAACTGCTGCTTGGATTTTTCTACATTAAGATCGGCGGTTTTTACTCCAAGTTCGGCCTGATCTATCTGTGCCTCGGTCCGTCCCCCGTTATATAGCGACCAGCTCATTCCCAGACTATTGCTCTTGCTCGTGCTATGGGAACTATCTTTGAAGTTTCCTGAATAACTGTAGCCGCTGCCTAGTGTTACGGTAGGCAGCCTGCCTGCTTTGTTTTCTCCGACTCTAAACTCAGAAGCTTTTTTATCTTCATCGGCAATCTGAATGGACGGATTATGCTTTAGCGCAAAATCAATACTGTCTTGCAATGATAACTCAATAGGTGCAGCAAAAGCAAAGGTCTGCTGCAAAAAGATCAACCCGGCAGTAACCACTGCAGCCTTATGTGTTAAGTTTAACATATATGAGCAGCCCCCCACGCATTTTTTTCAAATTGTAACCATGCATTTATTCTAGTCTCGTTCTTTTTGAATTTCTTTATATTTTATTTAGTTTTCAACCTCGCTACCTGCCACCGAACGTTAACCAGGATTTTCCAATGCATGTTTGCGGTTTTACGTTACCATTATACGATTAACCGCACTATTAGAAAAGTATTAAATATAGGGAAAAGAGCACTTAGCAAGTGCTCTTTCTGCTGCTGGTATTTATTTTTTTGCTGGGAAAACAATGCTGAACTTACTCCCAACACCGAGTTTACTGTCTACGCTGATTTTTCCGCCATGCTGTTCTACAATCCATTTGGCAATAGAAAGCCCCAAACCGGTGCCGCCTTTTTCCCTGGATCTGGCTTTATCACCCCGGTAAAATCGGTCGAAAACCCGTGGCAAATCCTCAGACGGTATCCCTTGCCCGGAATCTTGCACAGCAATCATTACGTTATTTCCCTGCTTAGTTGCCGTTAACTGAATTTCTCCCGGTGCAGGGGTGTATTTCATTGCATTATCTAGTAAGATAACCAGCAACTGGTGAAGTCGTTCTTTATCGGCCATCATGTCAAGCTTTTCACTGAAGTTGACTTTAAGATCAAATCCTTCCATTTCGGCCAGTGGTATAAACTGTTCGGCAATAATCTCCACAATTTCATTTACACTGGTGGGCTCCAGCTTTACTTCTAGTTGATTGGCATCAGACCTGGCCAGCGTCAACAACTCGACAACCAGTTTGGTCATACGTCTGACTTCTCTAATAATATTGGTAACCCGAATGCTTTCCTCTTCCACCGTATGGCTAGGATGCCGTAAGATAAGCTCGGCATTGCTTTTCAGCACGGCCAGTGGTGTCCTTAGTTCATGGGAAGCATCAGCCACAAATTGCTGTTGCTTTTCCCAGGATGCCTGAATCGGAATCATGGATCGTCTTGCCAGATAATAGCCGGCAAGCACAATAATGAGCATGCCGGTTACCAGTCCGCTTACTATAATTATGAGCAAATCCCGCAAGGAAGCCACTTCTGAATCGACAATACTAACAGCAATAACCCGTTTAACCGCAATCGGCCCCTGCTGGGTGTGTAGTATATTATCCTGATACATAAAGGGAATATCCAGGATTCTATAGGAATGATTCTCAAAGTTTTTCGTCTGTATATAGTCTGGCGGAAGCTGAGACACCAGTTCACCTAAGCCTTCCACATATAACTCGTCACGCGGAAATAAATTGATAACACGTTCCTGATCGTCCTTTAGCAAAATAAATATGCGTGGATCGAACAGCGCGCGATTACGGCTCGCCGGAACAAACCGGCCATTAGCAATGGCAAAATTATTTGCCATATGAAACATGGCTTCGTCTACCTTGTCAAAAAGCCGGAATGATACATAACCATAAATAACGGTTCCGAAAAACACAAAAATTAACATAAACACAATAGAATTCATGGCTGTTATCCGGCGCAGCGTGCGGTTAAACATTGCTAGTTCTCCTTACACATGAAACCGGCCCCACGTACTGTACGCAGCAGATTGTCATGTCCGGACTGAGCCAGCTTTTTGCGCAAATAATGAACATAGAGATCAACTACACTAATTGTAGTTTCTGACTCAAAACCCCAAACACGGTCAAAAATCTGCTCTCTGGTTAGAATTTGTTCTTTATTCAATACCAAAAACTCCAATAAATCATATTCTTTCGTGGTCAGCGCCAGCGCCTGACTGCCCACAAAGCCGTCCCGTACTTTGCTGTCGATTGTGACACCGCCATAAGTAATTTTGCCGTCATTAGCCATGGCTCCCCCGCGGCGGAGGAGCGCCTTTATCCGTGCTAATAATTCCTGGATGGCAAAAGGCTTAACCAGATAATCATCAGCCCCAGTCTCCAGACCATTCACTCTGTCTGTTATACTGTCACGTGCTGTCAGCAATAAGATCGGTACTGAATGACCAGCCTGCCGGACTTTCTCAACAATCTCAAGTCCAGTGATTTCCGGCAGCATAATATCCAGTACCAGCAAATCATAGATACCCTGTTCAGCCAAATACAAACCCTCATCACCGGTAGCTGCTTCATCAATTATATAATTTTCCTCAGTTAAGAGAGAAACGATGGCTTCCCGTAACGGATCATCATCTTCAACAACCAAAATTTTCATGAAACCACCCCAACACTTTTTACATTTTATTCCCTACCCAAAGAGTATGGTATTATTTCTTCCCTGTCAAGTCAGTCTGGCTACTCCCCTCACTGCTCTCAGAATTTGCCGTTTGGTAGACAAGCACAGGGTCGGTTTTCTCCGGGTAGCTGTGTTTAACCGCCGGTGCCTCTTTGATGCTAAAACTTTCGACAGCAGTTGCAGGTTCTGTCGCATACACCATGGCAGCAACCGGTGAAACCATAATCAAACAAGTAGTAATCAGACTAAACACCGTATTTGCTAAACCACGAATCAACTTTTTCATGTCCTCACCCCCATGCAGTTTTCTTTGTGTGTATAGTATACTGCCTGTTTTTTTGTATTTCTTTAGAATGAAAAAAGTGCACCTGGTAAATAAGGTGCACTTGCTTTATTTTACATTAATGCCTAAGTGTAGCGATAAGCCGTTTGGGATTAAGGAGTAGACGAATAGCATCTTCCGGGCTTTTTACAACAATCGTAGAAGCGGCTAAAAGACCGCTGCTGACCCCCTCCGGACCAAGTACCGCAATTTTTAACGCGCCAATAAAGAACATGGGCTGATCATTTACGCCGTTACCAACAACTACTGTAGTTTCTGCTCCCCACTCCTGCACATAACGCGCCTTTTCCTTGCCGTCTGTATCACTACCGATAACAATGACCTCTATGTTTTTGACATCCTTCAGTTGCTCACGGACAAGACCAAAGGTATCTGCCGTAATAACAGCTACGTGGACCTTCTCCGCCAACTGCTGCAATAACGCCTTAACGGCCTCGCTGGTAATACCATCCTCCGCTAATGTCCCGTTATAGTCAAATACAACATGTGCAAATTGTAAACGCCTGTTATCTGGCATAGTAATGTCAATCATAGTATGTCCCCCAATCCTATCTGTTCGACTTTTTGTTGCCATATTTTATTACTTCGATATCGTCAAGCGTAACCAAACCTTCCTGCAACATAGTATCAAGGTAAGGCAGCAGCTTATTAATATACTCCTCACTGTCGACGATTTCCACCAATATTGGTAAATCACTTGACAAATCAACAATACTGGCGGTGTGAATACGGCTGTTTGCCCCATACCCCATCAAACCGCGCGACACCGTGGCACCTGCCAAATCCAATTGTTTAGCTTTTTCAACAATAGCCTGATAGAGAGATTTTCCCGCATACCGGTCATGTTCACCGATATAAATTCTCAGCCGCTTTGCCGTACCCGTGATTTTGGGCATACTATTACCTCTCCTTGCCTGTTATTTTTTTATTATCTTACAGGTATAAAACATTTCCCGGTAGTGCTGTCTTCCTTTACCCTTATGATATCTCCAAAAATTTCCTGAAGTCAAGCAGATTTAACCTGACGGCTGTTTGTCAGCTTTATTTTGCCAGCTTCATCGCATTGCTCACAACTAGATATTTATGCGATTATCTAGTCTATTCGCAAACAAGAATATTTTTCACCTTGACCGCGCCCGCTAGATAATTTATAATAAGATCTGTGATACCAATAGATAATATAGCGAGGTGTTTAGATGAACGACTTGACCGAACTCTTTTGGCAGGCATCTCTTACTGAAATAAAGGAAGGCTATCTCTACCAGGAACAAACTGGTGAATTCATTTGTTTGATTTGCGGAAAAAGCTTTGTCGACGGAGTAATTTATCCCCATCAGAATCAATTATATGAGGCCCGCAAGTATATTGCCATTCACATTGCTGAACAGCATCACTCACCTTTTGAGGTGCTGATTAACCTCGACAAGAAGTTAACCGGCCTGACTGATCACCAAAAAACCATTTTAGAACTCTTCTATGCCGGTCATACCGACACCGCGATTGCCAAAATCCTTAACACCGGCAGCACGTCAACCATCAGAAACCACCGTTTTTCCCTGCGTGAAAAACAAAAACAAGCCAAAATTTTTTTGGCCATTATGGAGCTGTTAGGCGAACAGACTCCTAAGAAACAAGCCTTTATCGACATACCGCGCAGTACTCAGATGGTCGATGACCGATTTGCCATTACTGAGGAGGAAAGTAAGAAGATTATAGCCGCTTACTTTAAAGAAGGTCCAGACGGGCCACTTTCCCTCTTCCCAGGAAAAGAGAAAAAGCGGATCGCTATTATCCGCCATTTGCTTAAGAACTTTGAAACAGGCAAAAATTATACCGAAAAAGAAGTAAACGCTATTTTACAGCGCTCTTACTCCGACTATGTACTGCTGCGCCGGTATTTGATTGACTATGGCTTTATGGACCGTACCCAAGACGGCAGTGCTTACTGGGTGCGCAATTAACTTTTTACAGAAACGGAGCTAAGATTATGGACAGACGTAAAGAACTGAAATCCTTATATAAACAAACAACTTTTCCAATTGGGGTATTTCAGATAAAGAATACTCGTAACAACAAGGTTCTCATCGGCACCAGCAAGAACCTGACTACCGTATTTAACCGTCATCAGTTTCAACTAAAAATGAACTGTCATAAAAATACCGTTCTCCAACAAGAGTGGAATCAATATGGACCTGATGCTTATTCTTTTGACATTCTTGAAACACTAAAAACCGATGAGCTGCCACCGGAAAAATTGCCGGAAGCCCTGACCGCTCTGGAAGAAAAATGGCTGGCTGAGCTTTCGCCCTATAATGACCACGGTTATAATCGCCCTAGCACAGCCAAGAAGCAATAGCAAATAACCTGCAGCCGCCTCGTTAACAAGGCGGTTGCAGGTTATTTTAATATTTGCCTTTAGTTTGACTTTGATTTGTCTGCGCTGTGTCTAATTCTTCCTGCTCTCTGGCATTTTCGTCTTTACCGCGAGGCGATTTTTTGGCTCTGGCCTGTTGCCTGCTGTTAAACTGATCAAGCGTTCTGCCACCCATTATTTTTCACCGCCTGTTAATTATAATGTTCATCGGCCTTTGATTTGATTAGTAACGCGAATTATTCTGGCTAAAACAGTCACGGCAGTAAACCGGCCGGTCACCGCTTGGCCTAAACGGAACTTCCGTTTCTTTCCCGCATTCAGAACAAGTGACAGCATGCATTTCACGTGGGGGACGGTTGTTGTTGTCTCTCCGGTTGAAACCTCCACCTTGTTGTTTGCGTGCGGATCTGCATTCCGGGCAGCGTCCCGGTTCATTGGTAAATCCCTTTTCCGCATAGAAATCTTGTTCTGATGCGGAAAAAACAAACGGCGTATTGCACTCCTTGCAAGTTAATTTTTTGTCTTCAGCCATAAATGTGTCCTCCTCAAAGGGCAAAATAGTAAAAAATTACTGTCGGTCAAAACCATAACCGTATTATTAATATGACCACAAACAAAATTTTGATGAATAGTAAACATAACCTATTTTGGCATTCTTGCCTTACGTAAACAAGCCGCATATAATGCCATTTTGTTAGGCGGCGATTTTGCGGTTAAGCCTGTCCACATAAGGCGTAATACAACATCTTTATCGCCAATGCGTTTTATTAGTTTTCCCGCTTTCACGAAAATTTTCGCAAACAGCGACGCTATTCTATGCGCGAAATAGCCAACAATAATTAACGGCAGCAAAATAACCGGGATCTTCAATAGCGCCCAAAGCATTCTCCGTAAGATAAACAGTTTGGAACTAAACGTCGTCGCCATAATTTTTCCCCAGCTAAAGCGGCTGAATATTCGCAGCGGGTATAGCAAGTGGCTCACCTTCTCTCTGACAACAGTCAATTATATCCAGTCGCAATTATTATAACCACTCTTACTCTTTTTAAACACCTGCCTCCATCGGCGTTTGGGGTATGCAATATTCTTTTTTGAGAAATGGGATAAACAAGCAAAAAGGCTGCTCTCAGGCAGCCCTTACTATCGCACAATAATTCAATTAATACCCTTCCAGTAAACAGGTGTGCATACTTCTGCTTTTGCGGACAGCTGCACATTTTTAAGCGCCCACGTTTTGAATTTTTCAAAACCTGTTCTGTCAACAATATAGCCAATATGTTCTTTGCCGCCGGGAGCGGACGGGTCAATGTATTTTTTTACATAAGCATACGTATTGCAAATGATTTTGATAATACTGTCTTCATCTGCCCATTTGATGAAATCCTCGCCCAAGCGGGGATTTTTCCTACCAGTCCTGCCCAAGAGAGTCAGACGGTAATATTTCTCGTGGCTGCGTGTCCAGGCCCCGGTCGGGCAGTTTAATACACACTCACCACAGCCAATACATTCCTTGGCATTACGCGCAACCTTATAATTTACTGTTTCCAGCACACCCACCGATTTTCTGGTACAAGCCTTTACACAGGCACCGCAGCTAACACAGCGGTCCGGTTCATACTGCGGCAGCGTCATGCCCATAATGCCGAAATCATGCATCCGAACTTTCGCACAATCGTTGGGGCAGCCGGTAAGCGCCACCTTGAAATGCAGATCATTGGGGAAAATGGCTTTTTCAATTCTTTTGGCAAACGCCGAAGTGTTATAACAAGCATACGGACAGACATTATTGCCGATACAGGCCGTTACATTTCTGGTACCGGCAGCGGTATATCCTTGTCCGGCGGCTTCCTGATTAATGCCGAGACCCTCAATAATGGGCTGAAGCAGTTCATTAACCCGCGGTATATCTTCAAACTTAATGCCAGGCAGTTCAAACCCCTGCCGAGTAGTAATATTAACTATTCCATTGCCGTAAATTTCCGCAATGTCTTGAATCATTCCCAAATATTTTGCTTCCAGATATCCGCCGGGAACGCGGATCCGGGAAGCAGTCAGTCCCCTGTGTTTGGTCACCCGAAAGGCATTCTTTTTGAGCTTTTTGGTGTTGATGTCCATATTTTCCCCTCCCCTCTAGTCTAGCAGCTGACATCCCTTGACATAGTTAAATACTGGTCCGTCCAGGCAAATATAGATGTCGTCAATTTTGCAGTGACCACATTTGCCAATACCGCAGCACATCTTGCGTTCCTGAGAAATCCAGATATTTTCTTCTAAGAAACCTCGTTTTAGCAGTTCCTGGGTGGTAAATTTCATCATCATAGGAGGGCCAACTACAATAGCAACAGCCTCTTTAATCTTATTTAGCTTAAGCTGCGGAACATATTGTGTGACTAAACCGATCTGGCACTCAGTATCATTGTCCGCACAGTCAACGGTCAAGATGACCTCCATGGCTTGTTTCCAACAGGAAAATTCTTCAATAAATAAAATATCCTTAGGCGTCTTAAAGCCGGCGATCAGCGTCATGCCCTTGGTTTCTTCCTTATACCTAGCAAAATAGTCAACAACACCTTTAACCGGTGAAAGTCCTGTTCCGCCGGCAATCACCACCAGCTCTTTTCCCTGGTAATTGGCAATGTCAAATCCGTTACCATAAGGGCCGCGCATAAACAATTTGTCACCGGCATAGTGTTCAAAAATCTCATTAGTCACCTTACCCACCCGGCGAATGGTCAGGTCAACCGTACCTACACCAATACCACTGACCGATATAGGTGCTTCGCCATATTTCGGAATAGATACCTCAAAAAACTGTCCTGGCTTAACCGCCCCTTCGTAAGTCAAACGAAAGGTATATTCAATATCAGTATGTTTGATAACTTCCTTAATTTCGGTCAGAAAAGGAAGATACTCATTTGCCGGCATGTACAGCCACCTCCGCAACAGCTTCAGCCAGTTTATTTACAGCATGAGAAAACGATATATACTCAGGGCAGATATCGTCACAGCGTCCACATCCTACGCACATATGGCAGCCGTTCCTCTTTTTGTAATCATAGACTTTATGCAACACTCGAAACCGCATTCGCTGTCCAGTTTTCCCTCGGTAATAACCGCCACCGGCAACATCAGTAAAGCCGTCGACCATACACGAAGCCCATACTCGGCGTCTTTCGCCAACCTTGCCGTTATCTGTGTAAAATATATCCTGCATAGTAAAACAGGTACAGGTCGGACAAACAAAATTACACCGCCCACAATTAATACAGCGACCATCATACTCATTCCACATCGAAGCTTCGATAGCATCTAACGTAATCCCGTCTGGCACCTGCACACGGGTATCATTGTGGGTCACAAAGTCCGGGATCACCGTTAGCGTTTGCGTACTACGAGCAGCAAGCATTGCCTCCCATGTCTCATTATGATTGTCTATATACACCTTGCCGTTCTTTATTGCCAGGTAAGCGTCATATTCATCAGTTTGGTTTGTTTCCATATCAACACAAAAACAGTTGTCAAATGAGGCTTCACAACCGATTAGAACAAACTTCACCTTGTCGCGCAGCCGCTTGTAGTAGTAATCTTCACAGCCATTCTCCAGATAAATGGCGTCAAGGCGTTTAATGGCATGCAGATCACAGCTGCGCACCAAGATGATTGCCCCATTCTTCGGCGCGTCAGCTTCCTTAACATCATCTTCCGTAAAGAAAAACAGAGTTTGCGATAACGGCAGCAATACTTCTTTGAAAGAATACTCGGCTTTGTGGTCAAACACAATTTCTGCAAGCGAATGGATTTCTCCGTACCGAATTCGGTCAGTGTCAGAAAAACTACCTCCATCCTTGAATAGTTTGGGTGCATAAACAACATATTCTTGGGACAGTTCCTGTAATACCTGATTAAAGCCCTCTTCGTCCAAACAATAGCCCATGGTTACACCTCTCTCTTTTTTTGATTGATGTCAGCTGGAATAACGACAGCTATGTCAACTTGTGCTTTTTTTAACAATTTGATTGTATGACAGATAAAAAAAAGCCGCCGTGACTAAAATCACGACAACTTAAAATAATCAGAAAGTTTATCTCGATCCGGTATAATCATGTGACCGGCTTCCATCCGAAGCAAGCCTTGTTCAGCTAGCGACTTTAGCTGGCGCGAAACGGTTTCGCGTCTTGCGCCCAGCATATCTGCGAGATAAGTAATACTTAAATCCATATTTATTTTGGTTTCCGCACCATACGCCACTCCATAATCCCTGGATAGTTTCCATAGCTTAGCGGCAATACGTTTATCACTGCGAACCGAGCTGGGAGTGTTCTTGAGCTGCCTGTACAGCCGCCTGACTTTGATGGCCAGCGAATCCATAACCCCTTTGGCAAGCATAGCATCCTGTCCCATAATCCGCCCGAAATCTTGCTTGTCAAAACAAAGAATCTGCGTATCCTCAAACGCTTCACAATTAATAGAATCTTTTTCCCCCTGAAGTATTACTTCATTGATGAGTTTGCCTTTATCCAAAATAAAAATAACCTTTTTCTCACCCTGGGAGTCAACCGTATAGAGAGTAACAAAACCGCTGATAACAGCATACAGCTTCCTGACTGGCTCTTTATCGAGAAATAAATGTTCCCCTTTAGCCAAACAGCGCAGCGTGCCACAGCCCGCCAAATCCCTTATTGAAGCTGCATTTGCCTGGTGGAATGCCGCTACTAGCACCACCGCCTCATGTATACTTATTTTCATCACATCACCAACATGCTTGATCTTATATTTTAATCCGGATTATTCTTTTGGGAAACTTCTATATCTCTGCCTGATTCTCCTCTTCCACTGCCCCTAACAGTATCTGCTGGACCAATTATCCTATGCAAACATAAATGAGACTTGATTCAGATGGGGTTTTAACCCTACCTGAATCTTAGTCGAATTATCCTAACGTTTAGCCGTTCGCCGATGCCCGTAGGGGTATTACTCCCGCCTACATAAGTAAGCCTTGGGTCCGCAGACCCTTAGAGCGAACTTATTTCGAATTTTACAACCTGTTGCCTGAACGTCAAGGACAGGGATTACAGGTTGTTAATAAGATGAGGGCGGGAGTATTAGAACGGTTAGTCATCGGGAAAACAGTTGATTAATTGGCATCATCCAATTTACTTACAGCCAATTTTATTTTATAATAGCAACTATAACAATTTACCAGGAGGAGTACGTTATGGGACAATTCGAGAATGTCACAGTTATCAAGAACGCCAACGTATATTTTGAAGGCAAAGTAACCAGCCGTACGGTGATTTTACCTGACGGCACAAAAAAAACGCTGGGAATTATGCTCCCAGGCGAATACGATTTTGGCACTGCGGCAGCCGAAATCATGGAAATTCTGGCAGGTGAAATGACTGTATTGCTGCCAGGGCAAAGCAACTGGGTTACCTATAAAACCGGTGACAGCTTCCAGGTTCCCGCCAATTCGCGCTTCCAGCTAAAGGTGCCTGTAGTGGCAGATTATTGCTGCTCCTATATCGAAAACTAAAGACCGAAAAAACTATGTTATACATCCGAAAATCCGCTTAAGCACCTGTCTTAAGCGGATTTTTTATTTCTATTACATTACGCCCCATTGTCTGCGGTATTCAAGGTAAATTTGGTATTCATTATCGGCAAAACCCTGCTCGGACAAAAGACGCTTTGCATCTACTGCCTCCACACTTTCTGAGTCAGCATAGACGCAGTCTTTTTTCGCACCAATCTGAAAACCGTTGTCTGCCAAAATCTCCAGCATAACAGCCATCCGTTCGCTGGTCTTGGTTACTTCCTGGGCATAATTGCGCAAAGCATCAGGTGTAGGTGCAGAAGCAAACAACTCCTTTTTCAGCTTATCAATATTCTTACTGCTAATAATCACCCGGGTTGTATAATTAACCATTACTTAACCCCCAACCAGTAATCCACAAACAAGACATTAGACAACACGTAACCCAGTGGAACATTAATAATCACCCCGATTGCAAATGCGGCAAGCGGCTTCCAGCCAAATGACGTCAAATCTTTTAGCCTGGTGGTAAGGCCGATGCATAGAAAGGTCCAGGTAAAGGTCCAGCCGCGCAATGATTTAATCGGCCCGATAACCTCTTTGGTAAAGTTCGCGCCAAGTTTAGGATCAAGATAGGTCAGCACTAAGGTAGTAAATACCGACGCCGCCAAAAAACCGATAATGAATTTGGGAAAACGCACCCAAATCTCTTTGATGCTAACCTGGCTGGCTTCGGCGGCAGTCTTATTTTCCCAGCGCGTTACTGATAAGAAAGCAGCAAGCAATGCCCAAATACCTACAAACATATCGCGCCCAACCACTTTCATTAGGGTAAAGGTCTTAACCGCCCGTTCATCACCCATGGCTTCGGCGGCTGCAAAGCCGGCCGCATCGGCAAATTCCGAAGTCCCGATCCAGGCGCCGGCCGGCCCGGCTGCCAGCCCCAGCGATTTTGCCAGTGTCGGCAGTAAGAAGATCATGGCTACCGCCCAGATAATAACCATGGAAATCGAGACCGAAACATGTTCCTTTTCTGCTCGGCAAGCACCACCGATAGCAATTGACGCCGACACTCCGCAGATTGAACCGCCTGCGGCCAAAGTAGCGCCAAAGCGACGGTCAAGTCCAAACAAGCGAGTAGCCGCATAGTAAATAGTTGCAAATGTCACTACTGCTACAATCGTTGCCTGTAGCATCGCCAGCGGTCCTGCCTGCATAATAACTGTAAACGGTAGAGTTGCGCCCATAAGCACAATCCCTGTTTTCACATAAAACTCAGTTCTAAGACCGGCCTGAAACCACTGCGGCAATTTTATCGTATTGCTGATAATTAAACCAGTCAATAGTGCTAGCAGCGGCGTTTCCAACTGCCATTCCTTAAGGAATTTATTTGAACCCAGGATTGTTACAAAAATCGATAGTAAAAAAAGTGCAGAAAAACTTGTTAGATAATTGCCTGTTTTGTAACCCAATACTCTACCGGCTGCAGTGAACACAACCGCAAAAAAGCTAAACAAAATTGCCACACCGGTTGCATTCTTAGATAAATACTCGGCGATTTTGCCGAAGTCACCAGCCCATCCGGGAATGTTGATCGCCATAGCAGCCAGCCATTTTGCCGAGCCGCCCAAAAAAGCTATTGTGCCGGTTAAAATAAGTCCTACAGCAATAATAATGGCCCAATAATCTTCTTTTTTGTACCAGGCATCCAGATAATTCTTTGTTGCCATTTACTCCACTTCCTTTTTTCGATAATTAGCGCTAAATCCTTGGAATCAGCAACACTTCATTTTCTCTACCTCCTCAAGAAAAATAAAAAAGGCCAAAGTTTTCTCCCTTTCAGAAGAAAACTTTAGCCTTTGGTTAGTCCAATCAGCTTAGTTATTTATTATTGTTGTTCAGATAATAGCATTTTGTGAGTACATTGTCAACAATAATAAAGACTCAATTCAATTATATCTTAAACTGACGGATAGTTCCTTGCAGCTCCACTGCTAAGTTTGACAAAGCCTGACTGGAAGAAGAAATTTCATCCATGGCAGCTGATTGCTCTTCCGTAGCAGCCGATACGGTTTCGGCCTGTTGCGCCGTATGTTGACTGACCTGATCGATGTCCCGGATAGAAGTAACAATTTGCTGACTTCCCTTAGCCATTTCCTGGATTGCCGATGTAATACCCTTAATTTGACTAAGCACTTCTCCCAGCTGACACGTAATATCATGGAAAGCCACACCCGCCGAATTTACCACTTCAGCGCCGACTCGCACTTCCTGAGAACCGGCAGTCATAGCAATTACCGCTTGTTCAGTTTCGCTCTGTATTTCTGTAATAATCTCGCCAATCTGCTTTGCCGCCGCTTCCGACCCTTCAGCTAATTTCCTGACTTCTTCAGCCACAACCGCAAATCCCCGGCCTTGCTCTCCCGCCCTGGCTGCCTCAATAGCGGCATTAAGTGCCAACAGATTGGTCTGGTTAGCAATTCCGGTAATCGTATTGATGATTTCACCAATTTTCTTCGAATTGTCACCTAATAGAGCAACAATGTCAGCTGAACGTGAAACCACGTCTTCAATTTTCTCCATCTGGCTAACCGCTGCATCCACTGATTTTTTACCTGTCGTAGCTGATTCCATTGTCCTGTCAGTCATATCGGCAACCTGACTGGCATTAGCAGCAATTTCTTCAATACTGGCAGATATCTCTTCAGTCACGGCAGCAGTGCTGTCTATGGCTTGATTCTGACGTTGCACACCCTCAGCCACATCGGTAATAGAATGAGCTACCTGATTTGTAGCTTGTGAACATTGTTCAGACACAGCAGTCAACTCTTCTGCGGAAGCAGCAACCTGTTCTGAGGACCGCATAATATTACTTACTATGCTTTGCAAGCCATGACGCATACTTTCCAGTGACTCAGCAAGATGGTTAATCTCGGCAACACCTTGTGTGGCAATAACTTGCCTTAAATTGCCGCCAGCCATTTGTTCAGCGGCAGCAGCCAGCAATTCGAGCGGCTTAACCATGTTTTTCACCACATAAATTGCCGCAATTCCCGCTAAAAGCACGGTAACAACTATCAAAACCAATGTAATTTCAAGGTTTTTTGTAATTACCGAAGTGATTTCCGACTTAGGCTGATAAGTCACCATGCCCCATCCCAGCATCTTCATGGGTGCAAACGCGACCAGAGAGGAGATACCTGTACTTGATACACCTTCAGTACTTCCAAGTTTACCACCCATAACTTCTTTAATATAGGGCAGCTCAGCCACATTTTCATTTTTGAGTACCCGTTCTTTCACCGGATGCGCAATCAGGGTTCCCTTGTTGTCAACAATATCAACATAGCCAGTCTGGCCAATCTTAATTTGCTCAGAAATATCAGCCAGCGCCTTAAGACTGACATCAGCAGCAAACACTCCTATAATTTGTCCAGCGGGATTTTTGATAGGGGTTGATATTGTGATTGTAGGCGCATTGGTAAACGCAGAAATATAAGTATCGGTAAAGTAGGTTGTGCCTTTCATTGCTTCCTTAAAATAGGCCCGGTCAGCCCGGTTTGCCAAATTTCCTGAGGTTCTAGCAATCTGCTGTCCAGTAACATCCATTACAAATATCAACTCAAACTGAGGATTCTTCTGCTGAATAGCCAGGATCATTTCCCGAATTTTAACCCCATCCATAGAATACGAAGTTGGTGAAACCGCCATGGCCTCCACCATACCTTTGACGTCAATCATGAACCTCTCAATTTCACTGGACAACTGACTTGCAATGGTTTGATTGTTCTCCAGCATCTTACTCATAGTTGAGTTCACAGAAAGGTACATATTGACCGCACCTACCAAAGTGGCGGAAATAAAGGCGAATACTACTATTAACGCAATTAACCGTGCATTCATACTCTTCATGGCGAAGCTCCTCCTAATCCTTTATTGCGAACAATGATTCGACAATATCTACCACTCATCCTCCAGTTCTATGTAAGATTTACATAATATTTACATAAATTTTACATTATTTTTAATTCTAAAACCTTCCCAGCTTGGCCTACATGTTATACAGAAAGCACGGCTTACGCCGAGCGTTAGCGAAAGCACAATTCGATGTTGCCCTTATCCTGTTTTTAAGAAAGTTTTGCTTTCTGTTAGAAAAACAAAAACCGCTCCTACCCTAAACCGGCAGAAGCGATCTCTAAAATCTTACTTATAATACCTTATGACTTTTCTAATGTTTTACATCAAACAGAATTCTATAGGAAGCACCAATCTCGCCATCATTATACAACCACACCAATGGCGAAACTCTTTTTTGCAGGTATCCCCAGTCAATTGTGGCTGCAACCACCCGCTCAAAATGGCAACAGGAAGAATCTTTAAACCGAAGTGCCACCTGCAGCGAACGGCTGGTATCGTCTTTTCTCAATTCATACTGTTCTAAAATTCTAGTATCCTCGTGTTCCTGCAGTTTACCGAAGAGTTGTACCTGACGACCAAGAGTATTTTCCAAAATTTCCTGGAGGCTGGAGTATACGCCGTCAAACCGCTCGTTCATTAATACACCTGCTTTCAAAATGTTTCCCGTACAGGGTATGAGGATGAGTGCACCAGAAATAATCCAAAATTTGGTCAACCTGTAAAATTATATGTATGACATAACTATATAAAAACTAAAAAAAAAGTGCAAGTAAAATTTACTGAAATGTTAGAAAAATGTGTCTGAAATGTAAAATAAAACATCTGAGTTGGAATCTTAGTTTTTAATGTGATTTTCATGTTGCGCAAACTGCCGCTAATACCATTAACCGCAAAGAATGAAATAAATAATACAGAACATCCCGTTTCTAGTAACATGCAGCGACCTGTAATGCTGCACTCCTGCCTTGCCGATAGATGTTGACAGGCATATTGGGGAACAATATACTTAAAACCATAAATGAGACTAAGATTACTTCGTATAGCCCAATCTGGTTTAAAATTGTAAAATTGTCGGGAAAGCAAGGAGGGTATATTATGAAAACAGTATTTCTTAATGTAGCTAAACTGGATTTTGACAACAAACTCAATTTTTCAAAAATCGCTAACCTAACTACTGTCACCACTCATGCTGCCAGCAGCGACCAAGAGATTATCGACAGGGTTAGCGGCCAGAACATTGTCATCACCAAAGAACTGCCTGTGGGGGGCGATATCATTGCCCAGTTCCCGTCCTCTGTCAAACTTATCTGCGAAGCCGGCACCGGTTTTAACAATATTGACCTTGCCGCCGCCCGCGAAAAAGGCATCACGGTCTGCAATGTTCCCGGCTACAGTACCGAGGCAGTTGCGCAGCTAGCAGTTACCTTTATGTTAAGCCTAAGCGCCTCACTGTCAAGACAGCAGGCTATGCTTCACCAGAAAGACTATACCAATTTTACTAAGCATCTCTCTGTACCCCATTTCGAAATCCAAAACAAAGTATTGGGCATCATCGGCTCAGGCAGTATTGGACAGCAAGTGATTAAAATTGCCCGCGCGCTTGGCATGAACATCCTAGTCTACAACAGAACTCCTAAAGTGTGGAGCGACCCTCAAATAAAATCAGTTTCTCTGGAAGAGTTATTTCGGCAAAGCGACTTTATTTCTCTTCACTGCCCACTGACCCCAGATACCAGACGGCTTGTAAACAAAGCCACGTTAGCACTCATGAAAGCCTCGGCTTTTGTGATTAATACGTCCCGGGGCGCACTTATCAACGAGCCTGATTTGATCGAAGCCCTGCAGCAAGGCCGAATTGCCGGCGCTGCCCTTGATGTCCAGGACCCCGAACCACCTGAACTCACTAATCCGCTGTTTTCTATGGCTAATGTCATCTTGACGCCGCACATTGGCTGGAAGCCTCTGGAGGCAAGACAGCGGCTCATTAACCTCCTGGCGGGAAATATTGAAGCTTATCTTCAAGGAAAACCCGTCAATGTGGTAAGTTAGACAGATTCTCATAACAAACCAAAAGCAGCCGGCAAGGGAAATCCCTTTACCGGCTGCTGCTTTGTTGGTATTTAGTTTTCAAGCACAACAGCCACTTGGCTGCTATCCCCAAAAATCAAGGCGTAATTGTCGGATTGGTTTTTCCATACTCACAATAATTTTTAATCTCGGTATTCATGCCAACAGGCTCTTTCGTGCCCCACAGCTTGATCCATTTGCTGGCGCAATCAATCAAGATTGCGGCTGTCAAGACGATCAGAACAACGCTGGCTGTACCGTTGATATTGCCAAGTGTGGTATTCATGTTAAAGTACATCATGGTGTTCTTGGCACCGGCCGTAATAACGGTAACCGCTAGGAAGGTGCAAGGAGCCAAGGTTACCCAGGCATAATTTTTAACCGGGGCAATTTTCAAGATAATTGTGGTGCCAATTGCCAAAGCAATGGTCGCCAGCAATTGGTTAGCAACACCGAACATTGGCCAGATGCTGCTGATATCACCACTATATACGAGATAACCCCAGCTGAAAGATACAACAAAGCTGGCAAAGATTGAGCCAGGCATCCAGGTAGTTTCCTTCATTGGTGCATAGAGATAGGTGCCGATAACGTCTTGCAAAATATAACGAGCAACACGAGTGCCGGCATCAATGGTAGTCAGGATGAAGAGAGCTTCAAACATGATTGCGAATTGATACCAGTAATTCATCAGGTGGCTCATACCACCGATACTGGAGAAGATGTGCGCCATACCAACAGCCAGTGAAACAGCGCCGCCAGGACGATGCGCTACATCCATACCAACTAAGGTAGATAATTGGGCTAACTCCACAGTTGGGAATTCTTTAGCAATTTTAGCATATACAGGAGCTGCTGAATTGATGGCAAAGTAGTCGCCAGGTACCAGCACTACAGCTGCAATTAAAGCCATAACCCCTACAAAGGCTTCAGTCAACATCGCTCCATAGCCGATAAGACGGGCTTCACTTTCTTTTTCCAGCATCTTAGGAGTAGTACCTGAGCTAATCAGAGCATGGAAGCCTGAGATAGCGCCGCAAGCGATGGTAATAAACACATACGGCCACCACGGGCCTGGAATGATAGGTCCGCCACCATCTACGAAGCGTGTAATCATCGGGAACTGGACAGTCGGCTGTACAATCAGAATACCGATAGCCAGCAAACCAATTGTACCAATCTTCATGTACGAACTGAGATAGTCACGCGGTGCTAAGAGCAACCATACAGGCAAAGTTGCTGCAAAGAAACCATATACCGGCAGCATAACTGCCAGTTGTTTTTTGGTAAAGCTTAATGACTCAGCAAGAGAACCCCACATCTGTCCAGGCATTACCCAGTGACCGGCAACAACAGCACCTAAAACCAGCAAAAAACCGGCCAGAGAAGCTGATTTGATAGATCCCGGGGAAATTTTGAACATCCAGAGGCCAATCACGATAGCAATCGGAATTGTCATACCAATCGTGAACACACCCCACGGGTTTCCAAACAGGGCATTAACAATAACAATGGATAAACCAGCCATAGCAAGAATAATGATGAACAAAATTGCAAGAGACGTGGTTACGCCGGCAACAGGTCCAACCTCACGCCGGGCGATAACAGATAAGGATTGGCCATTGTGTCTGATAGAAGCAAATAGAATAATAAAATCATGAACAGCACCGGCAAATACAGATCCCAAAAGAATCCACATAAAACCGGGGCCCCAACCCCACTGAGCTGCCAAGATCGGACCAACCAAAGGACCAGCTCCGGCAATAGCAGCAAAATGATGACCAAATAATACCCATTTGTTCATAGGAACAAACTCATTTCCGTCGTTACAACGGTATGCAGGTGTTTGGTACTCGTCATTCAGCAGCAAAACTTTAGTAGCGATAAACGCGGAATAATAGCGATAAGCCAATACAAGCACGCAAGCTGCAACAATAAGAAGCATTATCGAATTCATAACAATCTCCTTTCCAAGCTTATTAGATTACATCCAGCCCAAAAACCGCACTCCTCCTCCCTTACTTTATTAATGGTATTTTCTTAATATTAGCTTAATTTTAAACAAAGAGCAATAAAGTACCAGTAAAATGTCGAAATCGCAAGGTGAAATGCACTTACACCGGAATAAACGGAGACTACAACTTTTTAGTTAATTCACAGGCAGATAACTTATGGCCCTTGGCTATTCTGCTTTGATTGATCTCCATAAGAAAAGACTTGGTTTGTGCCAAGTCCCCCAGGACGCAGGTCGAAACCTTAGTCATTCTTATATCAACAGAGTTTTGTTATAAACTCTGTTAGACAAAGAAAACAGCGGCCAGTTACGCAAATCTCATCTTAACTGACCGCTGTTTTTGACATTATCTATTTTCCACATCTACCACTTGCTTTAACCCTTCCACCAGCAATATCGAGGGATCGTTTAATAGCAAATCTTTTATCTGCTTCTTTTTATCCAGGTGCCGCCCGCTTGATATATCAATAGAAGTAGCCCCATTAGGCCGGAAATGAAAATCCACAAAAAAGTCTATATCATCAACGGTTATTTCTACCCTATGGCGGTTACCGTCTACAGGAAGAAGAGCCGAAACCATAGACTTCTTATAATTCTCAGAACAATATTTCTTGATAGCCGGTACAATCAATTCTCTATTTAGCATCTTTTCTCGACTCATAGTATCCTCTCCGTTTCGACTAGAATTCAAGGGGCGTTAAAACGCCGTCTGAATTCATTCTCCGTTTATTAGCTATATATGCTTCCACTCGTATTGCTTCTTAAGAGAAAGCAAGTAGTTGCAAGCCGTTATTTCTTATTATTTTTTTCGAAATTCTTGTAGCCGCCCGACAAATTAAACACCTGCTTGAATCCACAGTTAAGCAAGATATTTTGCGCTGCATTACCGGTAACTCCCTTATTACAGTAAGTAACTACCGGTACTTCTTTATCGATAGCCGCAAGCTCTTGCCTGATACTATCCTGCGGGATGTTTTTAGCGTCAGTTACATGGCCTGCTTGATATTGTTTGGCTACACGAGCATCAATAATCTGAATTTCTTCGCCAGTTTCTATTTTTTTCTTTAATTCTTCCGGCGTTATTAGATTACGCCCTGCTTTGAGCGCATTATCCAAAATCATTCCCGTATACATGACTGGATCTTTAGTAGTAGAAAACGGCGGCGCATAAGCCAGATCCAAATGGAATAAGTCTTCGGCTTTCCCCCCGAAAGTTATTGCTGTAACCAATACATCAATCCGTTTATCCACTCCGGCTTTACCGACAATCTGGGCTCCAAGCAGCTTGCCTGTCTTTTTATCGGCAACTGCTTTAATAATCATGTCCTGTCCCCCAAAATACTCGGCCTTGTCAGGTTTTATATTATGACAGACAACTACCTCATAGCCCTCGCGTTTAGCTTCTTTTTCAGTAAGCCCAGTTTGCGCCACAGCCATGTCAAAAACCTTGAAAATGCCAGTACCCAACCCGCCCCGAAACTCCAAACTGCCATCGGTAATCTGATCGCCGGCAACACGGCCCATCTTGTTGGCAGTTGACCCGAGCGGTCGATAGAATGGCTTGCCGGTTATAAGGGAATAGCTTTCTACACAGTCACCACAAGCATAGATATCAGGAAAGTTGGTTTGCATCTTGGTATTGACGGCAATGGCTCCGGTTGCACCAATTGCTATGCCAACCGCCCTTGCCAGCTCTACGTTCGGCTTAACACCTACTGCCATTACCACAAGGCCTACAGCCAGCTCTTGGCCGCTTTTCAGTATGACGGTATCGACCTCTTGACTTCCTGCCATACGAACAACAGAGTCATTAACAATGACGGTAATCCCTTTTTCTTTAAGGTAGTCTTGCACATAGACCGCAACATCTTCATCCAGCACAGGCATAACATGCGCCGCCAGCTCGACAATAGTAACCGTAATGCCCCGTGCTGCTAAATTTTCCGCCATCTCCAGGCCAATAAATCCCGAACCAATAATAACTGCTGTGTCTGGCTTTGCAGTAAGCACATGTTTACGGATACTATCAGCACTGACAACATTACGCAGCGAAAACACATTGGCTTTGCTGCTGCCCTCAATCGGCAAAACAACGGCTTGCGCGCCTGTTGCGATAACCAATCGGTCATAGCTTTCCGCAAATACTTGGCCGCTAATTAAATTTTTAACCGTAAGCACTTTAGTTTGAGGCTGAATTTCCAATACACAGTGTTTTGTGTACACGTCAACATTGTATTTTTGCTTAAAAAAGTTTGCATCGCGTGGAACCAGTTGCTCTCGCTCTTCAATCTCCGGTCCGATATAATAGGGCAAACCACAGCTGGAATACGAAATATCTTCATCAGCGTCAAATACTTTTATCTCTGCTTCTTCATTATTCCGTCTGGCCTTGGCAGCGGCCGAAGTGCCTGCGGCCACACTGCCGATTATTACGATTTTCATATCGTAAATCCCCCTCATTTAACATATGCCGAGCTTGTCCTGTAGATTAAGAGGTTATACAATAATTAGTTTGTATTCCTAAGAAGTATGCCATGACAAACTAGTATTATCAACACGTAACTAAAACTCATCCTTAAAACCGGGACAGATAACCTGTCCCCCTTGTCCCAATTTATGTGAACAAGTAACAGGTCATGGATATCGAACCCAGGGTGCGGTAATCATTAACGACTGTCAGTTTGTCCGCTGGTGTTGACGCCCCTAACACATATAGGAGCGGGTAAAAATGTTCGGGTGTGACAAACGCCAAATCGGCAGATACGCCTGCTGACTGATGCTGAATAACCTCCTGATATTGTCTGGCACTTATTTTTTCTTTAATATAGTGATCAAATTCATCTGCCCAGGGATACCCGCCAGCCATCCCCCAGCTTATGCGGGACAAATTATGTACAATATTACCGCTGCCCAAAAGGAGTACACCTTGTTCCCGTAGCGCCCTTATTTCCTGCCCAATTTGAAAATGGCTTTCCGCGCTGGCATTACGATCTACACTAAGCTGATAAACCGGAATATCTGCCGCTGGATACATCTTATGCAGCACCGACCAGGTACCATGGTCAATTCCCCAGCTATTGTCAATCTGCACGTCCCTACTTATCAGCTTCTTAGTCAAATGAGCCAGTTCCGGCGCGCCAGGAGCATGGTACGTCACCTGATACAGTTCTTCCGGAAAACCATACATATCATAAATGGTTTCCGGGTTTACCGCATCGTTAATCCGACTGCCTTTTGTGTACCAGTGTGCCGATATAGCCAATACAGCCTCAGGTTTAGGAAACTTCCGGGCTAGTTCTTCCCACCCTTTAGTGTAGGTATTATCTTCAATGGCATTCATCGGCGACCCATGACCGACAAACAAAGCCGGCATTCTTTTCGCTTTATCTGTCATCATCTTACTACTTGCCGCCACTACCGCGCTTTAATTCCTGTTCAGTCAAGGTGTCGACAATTGCAGTCAAAAGCTGATCTTCTGCTTGGCAGCTCTGTTTATAATACCAATCGCGGACCATCTTATCAATCTCTTCGTCACTGCCTTTTACCTGAAACGGATAAATGGCAATCAACTTTTTCGACACCTTTTCCCGCAAACCAACTTTTCCTGCCTGTTCAAATTTGCCCATTTCAGAATACCTCCTAAAATATAGTATACGTTTTCTTAGCTTACAATAATTTTACCACGAAAGCCTTATTAAATAACAGTGTTTGTTATTTAAATCTAATTAGTATTACTCATATTGCCGATCACATATAAAAATTGAGTAGGAGAAAGCGCTTCACGTCTCCCCTACTCAATTGATTTCCCATGATAACTACTTATTCTGACTACTGCCAAAGTAATACGAGAATCCCAAGGCAACGTTTTTCGCTATGCATCAAATAATGCATCAGACAGCCTATCAATTTCTTCTGCCATCATATTTATCTGTTCAACTTCTTTAGCAACTTCCGTTATTGCTGTAGCTACCTGACCGATCATGTTTTCAATATTGACAACCTGCCGGTAGTTCTCCTCGCTGCCGCTTTGTATCATACTAATGACCGCTCCTACCTTCTTCACAGATTGCTCGCAGGTAGTCGCCAAATTTCTGATTTCAGTTGCAACTACTGCGAAAGTCTTTCCTTGTTCGCCTACCCTAGCAGCCTCGATTGCTGCGTTTAGGCCTAGCAAGTTGGTCTGCGTAGATATGTTTTTAATTATTTCCAGAACTTCACCGGTTTCTTGTACATGTTCCATCGATTGAGTTACTTTTCTGGCAGAAGTATTGCTAATTGCGGCAATTTCCTGCGCTTGTGCCGATATTTCTTCAGAAGTGCTTGCCAGAACGGCAATGCTGTTTGCCAGCCTGCTGGCCATGTTTTTCAAGCCTTCCTGCCGGTCAATCGGTTCTGCTACCGACAAACAGCCAATTACTTCACCGGCTTGATTATGAATTGGATAAGCATAAGCAAGGTATGGAACGCCAAATACGGCTTTGTCGCCCCGAACAACCACTCTACGGTTTTCTGTTATGGCGATAAATACAGAGGTTCCCGGTTTTAAGGGAGAGCCGGGCTCAATATTGAGGTTTATTTTTTTGCTGGGCTTTGTCAATAAATACTTTTCCCGGTCAGTTACCGCAACACAGTAATCGTTCGGCAACAACTCAGTCAAGATAGGCGCTACCTGTTCATAACATGTTAAAAGTTCACTGGCTGTCATATTGTTCATTCCTTTACGTATATTTCACGCGGGCAAAAGCAGCAAATCCCCCAAGAGAGGACTTGCTGCTTTCTACAACTAAGCACAGTATACCAGCGAAGTACTTTTAGTGTGGTATTAAAAGAATTCCTGCGATAGCAACTATATTGCCAATAATAAACAGCAGAACCGAAAATCCCATCAGGTCACGTAGACTCATATTGGCAATGGCCAAAAGCGGCAATGCCCAGAAAGGGCATACAATGTTCCAGATACTTTCGCCCCAGGCAACACCCATAGCAACTTTCCACGGCTCTACACCCAGGGTTGCGGCAGCCGGCAGCATAAACGGCGCCTGAACCACCCAGTGTCCGCCAGCCGAAGGAACAAAGATACTGATAATCAGCGATGAGAAATAACAAGCTACCTCGAAAGTCTGATAAGTAGAAATACCCAACAACCAATCTGAGATAACATTAACCAATCCGCTACCATGCATAATTCCCATTATGCCTGCATAAAACGGGAACTGTAAAATAATCCCGCTTGCCGTAGCAGTACCTTTTGAAATTGCTTTTGCATAATTGATTAAAGTCCCATGAGCCAGTATTCCCAACACAATAAACATAAAAATCAAAATATTTACATTAAGATTAAAGCCGTTTTTCATGAAGTACATGCCCAGATAAACAAGCCCGGCTAAGCCTAAGGTATAATTTAAAAACCGGCTGTTATCCATTTTATCGGCCAGGAAGGTCTCAACCAAAGTGGTCGCTGCCGCATCTACTTTTTCATCTTCCAGCTTGGAAATATCAGGAACTACTATATCTTCCTTACGTTTAGGGAGCATCAAAACACAAACAAACGGAATGATAATGGCCAACGTGCACGTAATCAAAAGCGCTTGAGGATGGAAAATAGTCTGAGTTAATGGAACCAGTCCCATTTGGCTTTCCAGGAAGTGTCCCTTGGTGTTAATTACAAGCGGAACAGAAGCTGACAAGCCTCCATGGGTAATAATAATACCGGAAAATGCCGCTGTTACAAGAACACGGAAATCGGTATCTCTGTGCTGTTTTGCGGCTTCTCTTGCCAGAAATCCTCCGGCAATCAGGCCTAAGCCCCAGTTAAGATAATACAGAGCCATTGATGAAAAACCGATGAAAAGTATTGTTTGGGTTGGAGTCTTAGGGATCAATACAATTTTTTGCAGAAACTTTCTTACTATATTTGCAGAAGCTAATGCATAGCCGGTTATCAATACCAATGACATCTGCATAGCAAACGCTAAAATATCAAAGAAACCTTTACCCCAATACCCGATAACGTCTACCGGGGACTTTTGGGTCACAATTACTGCCATTGCGCCTACAAACAGAGTGATAACCCATACAATTGTAAACGGATCAGGCAAATACCTTTGCATCAAATTCACGAAGAACATGAGCACACGGTTAATCATTCTCACACATCCATTCTTTCTTTTATATTTATACTCACATTTGCATAATTACTTAAACTGTCATTTTCTTCACGTCAGGAGAAACTGCATAATCGGCCTCAGTAGCTTCTCTGATCATCTGCTCAGTAACATTAGGAGCCAGTTCGGTCAGCACTAATCCTTGTTTTGTTACCTCGAATACACATAAATCCGTAATAATTAAATCCACTTCATGAGAAGCCGTCAAAGGCAAATTGCATTTTTTCATGATTTTGGGCACTCCGCCTTTGCCAACATGCTCCATAGCGACAATAACTCGTTTAGCTCCTACAACAAGATCCATTGCACCGCCCATGCCCGGGACAATTTTACCCGGCACCATCCAGTTGGCTAAGTTTCCTTCCTGATCCACTTCCAAAGCGCCTAGAACCGTAGCATCCAAATGGCCGCCACGTACGATGGTAAACGACATAGCACTATCAAACATTGAACCGCCAGGCAAAACACCGGCTGCTTGTCCACCGGCATTGGCTAGATCAGGATCTGGATTCTCTTCTACCGGGCCAAGACCGATAAATCCATTCTCTGAATGCAATATAACTCTTTTGTCACTAGGTATATGATTCGCGACAAGTGTAGGTATACCTATTCCTAAGTTAACTACATCTCCGTCTTTAAGTTCTTGCGCAACTCTTTTCGCAATAAGAGTTCTGCTTTCCATCACAATCCCCCTCGTTTAGGCTTGAATAAGAGCATCTACAAAAATTCCAGGCACCATAACTTCATCCGGATCTATTTCACCGGTAGGCACGATATTTTCCACTTCAGCAATTACATAATCAGCAGCTGTTGCCATTTGTGGATTGAAGTTTCTTGTTGACCTTCTAAATATCAGATTACCCTCCAGATCTGCTTTGTGTGCCTTAATTAATGCAATATCGGCTCTAAGGGGTTTTTCTAACAGAAAGGTACGCCCGTCTACATCCACGGTAGTTTTTCCCTCAGCAACAACGGTTCCTACACCGGTAGGAGTAAGCACTCCACCGAGTCCGGCTCCGCCGGATCGAATCCGTTCAATTAGCGTTCCTTGCGGTGATAATTCGACTTCCAGCTCGTTAGCGTTCATCTGACGACCAGTTTCGGAATTAGTTCCAACATGAGATACAATTACTTTTTTTGCTTGTCGATTAACAATTAATTTGCCAATACCACGATCTGGATAGCCTGTATCGTTTGCGATTACCGTGAGGTTTTTATACCCTCTATCTACTATTGCGTCAACTAAACGGGTTGGTGTTCCATTTACCAAAAATCCGCCAATCATGAGTACTGCCGAATCTTTGATCTTGTCTGCCGCTTGCTCTAAACTAATTACCTTTGACATTATTTCCCCCTCAGCTTCAGGATTTAGCCTTCAACACCCACGCTAATTTAATTTGCAAGAACTGTGCCAATACAAAAATCAAAGTCAGTTATTAAAAGACTCTGTCAATTCAACCGTCCATGATGAAATTTTTCATCGTATAATTTATAGAATTATCTGTAAAATATAGATTTTTCCGTTAGTTTTAAAAGATGAAAAAACGCATCAGCTATGATGCGTTTTTTCATCTTTTAAAACTATTCCTAATTTTTTAGCCTTTTTCACTATGGTAGACTGGTCGACCATCAGTACTTTGGCTACTTTTCGCGTACTTCCATATAGCGTCATTGCCTCTTCAATTGTCCGTTTCTCAATATTATTTACGATTTCTTTTAAGCCCATTTCCTTTATTGCCGACTTCGTGGTGTAAGCTGGAACAACGTTTAGCAGCGCACCTAATTGCTCATTATTTACTACACCGCTTTGTTCTGAAATAATTACAAGTCTCTCAATAATATTCTGTAATTCACGAATGTTTCCCGGCCAGAGATATTGCTGCATCATACCAAAGCCAATTTCATCGATAATTGTGTTCTTGACGTATTTTGCATTATAAATTTCAAGAAAGTGGCAGGCCAACGGCTCAATATCCTTAACACGCGCCCTTAGTGGCGGTATATGGATAGGAAACACATTCAGCCGGTAGTACAAATCTTCACGGAAACGGCCTTGTTTTACCAAATCCTTTAAGCCGCAATTTGTCGCTGACAGAATTCTTACATCAAGCCTAATCGGTTTAGTTCCTCCGATACGAGTTACTTCCTTATGCTGTATCACTCTTAGCAGCTTGGATTGTAATTCCATGGGCATATCGCCGATTTCATCGAGCAAAATAGTTCCTTTATCCGCTAATTCAAATAGCCCCGTTTTACCGGTACTGGTAGCACCGGTGAACGCGCCTTTAGCATAACCAAAAAGCTCTGCTTCTAATAAGTTAGCAGGAATAGCCGCACAGTTTACTTTGATATAAGGGCCGTCTTTCCTGGCACTATTCACATAGATTTCATTAGCTACAACTTCCTTACCGGAACCAGTTTCTCCGGTTATCAGTACAGTAACGTCAAGTCCTGCCACCTGTTGAATTTGCTTCATAACCTGCTGGGTTTCCGCGCTGGTTCCAATCATACTGTTATTCAACTGCAATTTACGAAGATGCTCAGCCTCTAACGCGCTTTTCACTTTGTCTTTTTCCACGGCTTTCATCTTGCGTTGCGAAACATCCAATTCACTTTTAATTTTCAGCAAATCGGTAATTTCTCTATCAATAACAACAACTTTCTTTACATTACCTTTTGCATCCAAAACGGGGCTGCCTGTGATTAGCATTTTGGTTCCGTTTCGCAGGCTTTCTCCCATGGCATTTACTTGCTTTTTGCTTTTAATTACTTCTGGAGTTACCGCATTCAGATATACTCCAGCGGCCACCAGCTCGTCAACGTACTTTCCAACCACTTCTTCCGGCTTAATACCGGTAATTCTGGTATAGGCCTTATTAACATACAAGGTTTTACCCTCGCCGTCAGTAATATAAATTCCGTCATACAAATGATCGCCGATCTCACGAAAATCAGCCAGTTCACCTAAGATTTTTTGCAAACTGTCTGTAAACTCCCCTCGCAAGGAGCTATCCCATGTCCCTTTCTCGATTTTTTTTATTATGTCCCGCAATGCAATTTCACTGCTTACCATTGTACTTATCAATGCTCTCACGCCTCTATTCGCCAAATTACTCTACCCAAATAATAGCCAATAGCCATTCAAATGTAAATAATCAAAATTTATTCACTTCTTTGGTTTTGACTTTGGCATGAAAATTGCAATAAGGTTAAGCGAGCCTTACAACAACCCCACAAGGAGGATAAACACATTGAAAGAAGTCGTTATCGCCGCTGCACTCCGCACCGCTATCGGTAGTTTCAACGGCACACTTGCACCCTTATCTGCCACCGAACTCGGCAGTATCATTATCCGTTCTGCATTAGAAAAAGCTAATTTGTCACCATGTGATGTTGATGAAGTCATCATGGGCAATGTTCTCCAGGCAGGCCTAGGACAAAATCCCGCTCGCCAATCAGCGGTAAAATCCGGACTGCCAGTCGAAGTTCCCGCCTATACGATTAACAAAGTTTGCGGCTCAGGCTTAAAAGCTGTTAACTTAGCCACACAGTCCATCCTGGCCAACGATGCCGACATTGTCATCGCCGGCGGAATGGAGAGCATGACTAACGCTCCTTATGTTTTGGAAAACAAAGCCCGTTGGGGATACCGCATGGGAAACAGCAAGGTAGTTGATGTCATGATCCAAGACGGCCTATGGTGCGCTTTTAACGATTACCATATGGGTATCACCGCAGAAAATGTTGCCGCTAAATATGGTATTACCCGCGAAGCTCAAGATGAATTGGCTGCGCAGTCGCAAGCTAAAGCCATCGCCGCAATAGATAACGGCACCTTTAAAAATGAAATTGTTCCTGTAACCATTAAAGGCAAAAAGGGCGACATCGTCTTTGATACCGATGAATTCCCGAAACGCGGCACGTCGCTAGAATCGCTGACTAAATTACGGACAGCCTTTAAAAAAGACGGTACCGTAACCGCCGGTAATGCTTCCGGCATTAATGACGGTGCTGCCGCACTTGTTGTTATGTCCGGTGAAAAAGCCAAAGCTCTAGGAATCAAGCCATTAGCGCGAATCATCGGCTATGGTTCAGGCGGCGTTGATCCTTCCATTATGGGAATGGGTCCGGTGCCTGCGGCACAAAAAGCTCTCGCCAAAGCAGGTCTGACAGTAGCTGATATTGATTTATTTGAGGCCAACGAAGCCTTTGCTGCTCAATTCCTGGCTGTTGGCAAAGAGTTAGGACTTCCCCAAGAAAAAATCAATGTTAACGGCGGCGCTACCGCTCTTGGACATCCGATTGGCGCCAGCGGTGCCCGCATCCTGGTAACACTTCTCCACGCAATGCAACAGCGTCAAGCCAAGCGTGGCCTGGCTACCCTATGCATTGGCGGCGGCCAGGGCATAGCAACAATTGTTGAGTTAATTTAATTTATTTTATGAGGTGAATGCAATTATGGAAAAAACAATTATTACCGTCGCAACAACAGGCGCATGGCCTACCAAGGAACATAACCCCAACATCCCCTTAACACCTGCTGAAATTGCGAACGATGTGTATGAGTGCTGGAAAGCCGGCGCAGCAGTTGCCCATCTTCATATGCGCGATGATGAAGGTAAAGGCACTATGTCCAAAGAAAAATTTGCTGAAACCGTTAAACTTATCAGAAGCAAATGCAACATTGTACTTAACCTGACAACCTCCGGTGACCTTAACGCTACCGACGAAACCAGAATGGCACATCTTATTGAATTAAAGCCTGAATTAGCCTCTTATGACTGTGGTTCCATGAACTGGATGCATAACAGCCTGTTCCTGAATCCGCCCCAATTTCTCGAGAAACTTGGCAAGACCATGATGGAAAACGGAGTAAAACCAGAAATCGAAATTTTTGATGCTGGTATGATTTACAATTCCCTTTACTACATGAAAAAAGGCGTTATCGCCGCCCCTGCTCATTATCAGTTTGTATTAGGCGCTGCCGGCGGTACAGCTGCAACCATCGAAAACTTAGTATATCTTAAAAGTTTAATTCCGCAAGGCTCCACCTGGTCAGCGCTAGGCATTGGGCACGGTCATGTACCCATTATGTTGGCAGCTATCGCCCTTGGCGGTCATGTTCGTGTAGGTATGGAAGACAACGTATATTATGCTAAAAACCAATTGGCTGAATCCAATGCACAATTTGTCGCCCGCGCTGCAAGAGTAATTAAAGAAGCCAACAGCACAGTCGCAACCCCTGATGAAGCAAGAGAAATTCTGGGCGTAAAAAAATAATAATAGGAGATAAGCAACCATGATTAAAAAAATTGGTGTAATCGGCGCAGGTACCATGGGGCATGGCATCGCTTTATCCTTTGCTATGTACGGCTTTGATGTAAATATGTATGATGCCTACGAAAATCAATTAACTAAAGCACTGGCTGATATGGCTGATGAATTGGCTCTCTTAGTGGAAGAAAAGTTCATTGAACCGCAAACTGTTAAACCCATCCTCAGTCGCATCAAAGTATTTAGCGACCTTAAACAAACAGTTGAAGATCGTGATTATGTTATTGAAGCAGCTCCCGAAAAAATCGAACTCAAGCAAAACCTCTTTAAACAGCTTGATGAATATTGTCCGAAACATACCGTTTTTGCCAGCAACACTTCCAGTCTCGCACTTGACGCAATGATGGCCTTGCTTCCCGAAGAACGCAAACAGCGCATGATTGTCAACCACTGGTACAATCCTGCCCACCTGATGCCAATTGTTGAGCTTTCTTGTTTTGGCAATATGCCGCTTGAAATCTACAATGAAGTTGAGCAAATGTATGCTTCCATCAAAAAGCAAACAGTAAAAGTTCTCAAAGACGTTCCCGGCCTTGTTGCCAATCGTATTCAGCAAGGTGTAGCCAGAGAAGTTTTCTCTCTGATTGAACAAGGCGTTGCTGAACCTGCCGATATCGATAAGGCATTGAAATTCGGTCCCGCCTTCCGCTATGCCACAACAGGCCAATTGGAAGTAGCCGATTTCGGTGGACTTGATATCTGGTGCATTGTAGGCGACAACCTGCTGAAAGAAATGGATAATCGCCTTGGCGCCAATGATCTTTTGAAACAAAAAGTTGCCGAAGGCAAACTTGGTATTAAAACAGGCGAAGGCTTCTACAAATATAACGAAGCTGAAATTCCAACTATCAAAAAAGAATTTGCAAAAAAATTAATCCATCAATTAAAAGCTTCTGAGTATTATACAGATAAATAATTATTAAAGCACACAGGTATCGGCCGCAAAGCTGAATACCTGTGTTTTTTTACACCCTTTTACGCTAGAGTGAAGTAATTCAACTTTAAAAGCGCAGTTGGTTATCAGCAATACTATATTGCCGGCAACCAGCCGCGCTTTAAAAAGAGTGAAATTTCTTCATTTTTCTTTATTCAATATGGCTACAGCTTGTTTTAGCAACTGAACATCACCACAAATCGGAAACTCACCACAACTATCTCCTGCCAGGCATTTAGCACAAAGCGACTCAGCTAGTTGCTCAAGACCGCTAGCCACTTCAGAACTTTGTAGCATACTTACCACCTCCTGTGGTCAGTATACTACCAGTCTAACCCCAAGCACAAATACCATAATTTTGCAATATCCTCTTTCTATGCTTGTAATTGGTGAAATATGCAAAATAAGTATATCCTTATGCCAGTTACTATTTACCCGTAAAAGCAGGTTTACGTTTTTCAACAAACGCCGTCATACCCTCTTTTTGATCAGCAGTCGCAAAACATATGCCAAATGCTTCGGCTTCATAAGCTATACCTGAATCAAGATCCATATCAAGCCCTTCATTTACGGCAGCTTTACACAGTTTAACAGCATATTCCGCTTTAGCCATAATGTTTTCTGCCATAGCCTGGGCTACACTCAGCAGTTCCTCAGGTGCAGTTACATTGTTAACCAACCCCAGACGATATGCTTCCTGCGCATTAATGATGTCCGCAGTAAACAGCAGCTCTTTGGCTCTCCCTTTGCCAATTAAGCGAGGCAGACGTTGGGTGCCGCCAAAACCTGGTATAATGCCTAACCCAACCTCGGGTTGTCCAAATTTAGCCTTTACAGAAGCTATCCGGATATCACAAGCCATTGCCAATTCACAGCCACCACCTAAGGCAAAGCCATTAATAGCCGCAATCACTGGCTGTGGAAGATTCTCCAGTTTATTAAATACTTGCTGTCCAAATTTAGCAAAACTCCGGCCTTCAATGGCAGATTTGCTTTGCATTTCGCTGATATCAGCTCCGGCAACAAAAGCTTTTTCCCCGCTACCTGTCAATATGACTACTTTTACGCTTTCATCGGCAGCAATAACATCAATTAGGCTATTCAGCTCGGAAAGCAATTCTGAATTTAACGCATTCAAAGCTTTGGGGCGATTAAGTGTAATACGGGCAATACCCTGATAATTACTATACAAGAGATTGGAATACTCAGCCATCTCACTCACCTCTACTTTGTATAATCATAAAAACCCTTGCCGGTTTTACGGCCAAGATACCCTGCTTGTACCATTTTCTTAAGCAACGGGCACGGCCGATACTTAGGATCGCCATAACCGTTATAGAGCACTTCCATAATTGAAAGAATTGTATCATTGCCAATAAGATCAGACAGAGCTAACGGGCCCATAGGATGATTAAATCCTAGCTTAGCAACCTGATCAATGTCTTCCGCACTTGCTACCCCTTCCATTAGTGTATAGATAGCTTCATTTATCATCGGCACCATAATACGGTTGCCGACAAACCCGGGGAAATCTTCCACTTTGACAGATGATTTACCCAACTTCTCGGCCAAAGTTTTTACCGCGGCAAAGGTTTCTTCGCTTGTTGCCAAGCCATTAATAATTTCAATAAGTTTCATAATGGTCGCCGGATTAAAAAAGTGCATGCCAATAACTTTGTCAGCCCGTTTAGTATAAGCGGCAATAGCCGTTATCGGCAACGACGAGGTATTGGTTGCCAAGATAGTATGCTCAGGACAAAGCTTGTCCAATGTTTGAAATATTTCCCTCTTAATATCCGCATTTTCAATAGCAGCTTCCACCACCAGATCTACTTGACAAACCTCGGCATTCAGGTCTTCCGTAGTTGAAATACGTCCTAAAACAGCATCCTTTTCTTGTGGTAATAATTTGCCCTTTTCCACCAGTTTATTCAGGTTCTTATCAATTCCGGCAATTCCTTTTTGAACGAATTCTTCCTTAATATCCCGCAAGATAACAGTAAGACCAGTTTGCGCCATTACCTGCGCAATACCGCTTCCCATTTGTCCGGCACCGATAATTAGCACTTTATTTATTTCCATGGTATATTGCCTCCTATAGAAAAATCAAATTAACAGGCTTTTGCTTTTTTAAATTCTTCGATAAGCGCAGGCAGTACTTCCGCCACGTCACCGATTATTCCGTAATCAGCTACTTTAAATATAGGTGCATCAGCATCTTTGTTAATAGCAATAATGATATCTGAGGATGACATACCTGCTACATGCTGAATTGCGCCTGATATACCACAGGCAAAATATACCTTCGGACCAACTGTTTTACCGGTTTGCCCAACCTGATGATAGTGCGGCTTCCAACCGGCATCAACAACTGCCCGCGAAGCTCCGACAACGCCACCCAGTACATCAGCTAACTCTTCAATCAGTCTGAAGTTCTCAGGTTTCCCCATGCCTCTGCCGCCGGAAACAATGATTTCGGCTTCTTCCAGATTACAGGAAGTAGTACAAACTTTAACTAACTCAAGCAGCCTTGTGCGAATACCCTGACCTTTCACCTTACTGGCAACCCGAATAATCTCGCCACTCTTAGAGAAATCTTGCTCGGGGCGCTTAAATACCTTTGGTCGTACTGTTCCCATTTGCGGGCGATGTTCCGGACAGAGAATGGTGGCCATAATATTGCCGCCAAAAGCCGGCCGCGTCCAGGCTACCAGGCCGGTCTGCTCATCAATCCCCAAGTTAGTGCAATCTGCGGTCAGCCCTGTACCTACCCGGCACGCAACCCTTGGCCCCAGATCACGTCCGTCATTAGTTGCTCCAATCAATATAACCGAAGGTTTATAGGTATTAATTAAACCAGCAAATACCGTCGTATAACCATCAGTACTATAGTTTTTCAGCTCACTTGCTTCCACTAAATAGACTTTATCTGCACCACTTGCAAACACTTCTTTGGATAGTGCTTCAACTTCGTCGCCAATAATTACGCCTGCTAATTGCTCGCCCATAGCATCTGCCAGTTTACGGCCTTCGCCCAAGAGTTCATGACTGACATTTTTTACTTGTCCATCTATCTGCTCAATGAATACCCATACATCTTTATATTCAGCTTTATCTATTTTAACCGCAGCTTGTTCACTTTCTTTAGTTATCGCATTTACAGGGCATGTGTCAACACAAGCCCCGCATACTGTACACGCATCAGTAATACAAGCTTTGTCGGCCTCCATAACCATTGCGCCAAAAGGACACGCGCTAATGCATGCACTGCAACCAATACATTCTTCTTTATTAACTATTACCGCCATGTTTTATTGCCTCCGTTACACAATCTTTGCCGTTAGTAATTTACCAGCGAGTATTGCTGCTGCTTCACGCGCCGTATCAGACTTAATAATCTCACCTTGCACTCTTTGCGGTGGAGTAAAAATACGCCGCACCTGTGTCGGTGAACCTTTAAGCCCAAGCTGTCCTGGATCTACCTCCATATCATCAGCGGTCCAGGTAGGAATTTCTTTTTTATTGGCTTTCATTGTTCCCTTGATGGTCGGAAAACGCGGCTCATTAATGGACTTTATAACAGTAAGAAGTACCGGAATTTGTGTCTCAACAACTTCATAGCCTTCTTCATGTTCACGCTCTACTTTGACCTGGTTGCCTTCAACCTCAATCTTAGATACGCAGGTAACTTGCGCCATATCTAAATGTTCCGCCATTTCGGGTCCTACCTGAGCAGTATCACCATCAATAGCTTGTTTACCACAAATGATCATATCTACTTTACCCAGTTTTTTAATCGCACAAGCCAGCGTATAGCTGGTAGCCAACGTGTCTGCACCGCCAAAAGCACGGTCACTGACAAGTATGGCCTCGTCAGCTCCTATAGCTACACATTCCTTTAAAGCATCTTTGGCTTGCGACGGCCCCATAGTAACAACCGTTACTTTGCCACCGTGCTTTTCTTTCAGTTGAAGCGCTGCTTCGAGCGCATGTTTGTCAAAAGGATTTACAATGCTAGGTACGCCCTGTCTAATAAGCGTGTTAGTAACCGAATCGATCTTTACTTCCGTAGTATCAGGGACTTGTTTGACACAAACAACAATTTCCACGTTGAGACCTCCTAAATCGCCTATCGTAATATGCTTCCTGAAATGACCATGCGCTGCACCTGATTTGTCCCCTCATAAATCTGGGTAATCTTAGCGTCCCGCATCAACCGTTCTACCGGATATTCACGACTATAACCATATCCGCCGAAAATCTGCACAGCATCAGAAGTAACCTCCATGGCAATATCAGAAGCAAACATTTTTGCCATAGCAGCTTCCTTGGCATAAGGCAGTCCTAGATCTTTTAAACAAGCTGCACGATAAACCAATAAGCGTGCTGCATCGATTTTAGTTGCCATATCAGCAAGCATAAAGGCAATCGCCTGATTAGCAGCAATCGGCTTGCCAAACTGCACCCTTTCCTTGGAGTACTTAACCGCATAATCCAAGGCCGCCTGCGCTATGCCCAAAGCCTGTGCCGCAACACCGATACGGCCTCCGTCAAGTGTCGCCATGGCAATTTTAAAGCCTTCGCCTTCTTTACCAAGCAAATTTCCTTTGGGAACCTTGACATCCTGAAAAATAAGCTCATTGGTTATCGAAGAGTGAATACCCATCTTATGTTCTTTTTTACCAAAGCTAAAACCAGGCATTCCCTTTTCCACAATAAAGGCCGAGATTCCCTTTACGCCTTTGCTTCTGTCAGTCATCGCAAAAACTACATATATCTCAGCTTCACCGGCATTAGTAATAAAAATTTTGCTGCCATTAAGCAAATAATGGTCATCTTTAAACTCAGCTATAGTTTGCTGGCCAGCGGCATCAGTCCCCGCATTTGGTTCAGTCAATCCAAAGGCTCCCAGCTTAGCCCCTTCTGCCAGCGGTACAAGATACTTTTGCTTTTGTTCTTCTGTGCCAAAGGAATATATCGGCCAACCGCACAAAGACACAGTAGCCGATAAAGTAATACCTACACCGGAATCAGCGCGTGACAACTCCTCAACCGCTAAGATATAGCTAAGAACATCAGCCTCTGCTCCACCGTATTTTTCTGGAAAACAAATTCCCGCAAAACCCATTTCTCCCATAGCATCCGCTATTTCCCGCGAGAATTCCTCTTTCTCATCCCGTTCTGCAGCACCTGGGGCGACTTCCTTTTCGGCAAAATCGCGTACTAATTTTTGCATTATTTTTTGTTCATCGGTAAGGTTAATCTGCATGCTTGTCATCTCCTTTTTTTTGTTTTAGATACCTTGTTTTAGTAATATTCGCAAAAATCGTGCCAAAAAGAAAACTTGCCATTTCCTTGTTAAATAAATCACATTTTATGTGAAAATGATGATTATGTTCATCGGTTTATATAAAAAATACCCATAAATCGGACTTTGATAAGTGATGACAAAAATCATACTCTATGATGCAAATATTCATCAAACATTAAAATATAATTAATTTATAGAAAATACCCGTGGAATTTCCCAAAAATTCGCTATGTAGTGCTATTGCCTTTAGTGCCTGAAGTCAATAATACAAAGAACACCACCTCTACGCGTTCAGAGATGGTGTTCTTTCCCGGCTTTCCATTATTAACAGATATCTATTAATACGTCCAGAACAGCTCTTGGATTTCCCTGGCATTATTGGTTTTGGTCAGCGCCAGCATCAATAAGATTCTAGCTTTTTGCGGGCTGAGATTATCGGCGGCAACAAACGGGTCCTCTGCGAAAGAGCCGTTTCTTGTAACCACTCCGTTACCCGCCCGGGTACTGCGAACAACGACAACGCCTTGATCTTGGATTTTCTGGAAGGTGTCTTGCATAGTTTGCGACATATTTCCATTGCCAAGCCCTGCGTAAACGAGGCCTTTGACACCCGCATCTGCAGCGGCCTTAGCTAGTATGCCGTTGTCATTGACATGGCCATAGATGATCTCTACTTGCGGGAATTCAGTAATCCCCTCAATAGCAAATTCACTCAGGTAGGTATGCTTACGGGTCGGCATGCGGTAAAAATGTGGATGCGCATCAACAATGTAGCCCAAATAGCCCAGCTCCGGAGCCTTAAAGGTATCTTGCAATGCCGTGTTGGTTTTGGTAACTTCCCGGCTGCTGTTAATGGTGTCGTTAAGAGATACCAGCACGCCTTTTCCCCATGCATCAGAACTTACAGCCAGAATAACGGCATTATACAAATTCATCGGTCCGTCTGGGCTGATCGCCGTTGACGGCCGCATAGCCCCGACCAGCACAACCGGTTTTTGACTTTTAACCACAAGGTTTAGAAAATATGCGGTCTCTTCCATAGTATCTGTTCCATGGGTTACCACAACGCCGTCTACATCAGACTGATTTAACAGGGCATTAATCCGTTCAGCCAGGTAAAACCAGATTTTATGATCCATGTCGGCACTGTCAATCTGGGCAATCTGTTCTGTAGTAATGTTGGCAATATTTTTTAGGGGTTCAATATTTTCCACAATTTCGGCTATGGGTACTATCCCTGCATAATAGCCTACCATGTCGGTAGGGTCAGAAGATGCGCCGGCAATGGTTCCGCCGGTCGCCAGTATCACAATATTTTTCATATATATAATCCTTTCCGGCCTTTTCACTCCACAGCTCTTACATTCACTTTGACATCATAAAATGTACTCCCCTGGGCCTTATCAGTAAGCCGCTGGGAAGTCAGCGCATTAACTGAACGATTGCCGGGAGCATGTTCAAGCCACCACAGGCCTTCGGCTACAACCACGCCACCGGGGACTTTGTCGGAAACTTTTGCGGTAAAGGTTACCTCGCCACGCTCGTTGTAGGCAAGTACAAGCTGGCCATCCGCTATCTCTATTTTTGCTGCATCATGCGGATTAATCTGTAACAGCATTTTGTTGGTCTTGGTTAACTCTTCCCTTTCATTAAAGGAAGAGTTTAATAACCGGGCATCAGGCGAATTAACAAGCCAAAAAGCGGCAGCATCGCCCTGTGGTTTAGTATACATGGGCAATGGGCTGTCTTCAGCCGGATTAAAAATCTCGATCTTGCCTGACGGGGTTTTAAAATTGGTCTTGTAGCCCTCAGGCAGCGGCAATTCCACCGGCCGCCCTTCAGACAAAGCTTGCAGCGACGTGCCGGCAAGCCAGGCTGACGGCTGCGTCAATATACTATCAATCAACTCATCGGCCGACTGTTTGAAGAAAGGTTTATCTATTCCCATGGCTGCTGCCAGCAGGCAGAATACTTCCCAGTTGGCTTTAGCCTGGCCTAACGGCGGAATTACCGAATACGCCCGCTGTACCCCATAATGCCCGTAGGAACGATAGATATCACTGTGTTCCAGCGAGGTTGTTGCCGGTAGAATGATATCTGCATACTTTGCCGTATCAGTCATAAACCGCTCGTGCACTACCGTGAAGAGATCCTCTCGCGCCAAGCCTTGTAGCACCTTATTCTGGTCAGGCGCTACCGCTGCCGGATTGGAGGTATACACATACAGACTCATGATTGGCGGATCTTGCAGATCATTCAGCGCATTACCCAGTTGGTTCATATTAACAAGGCGGGTGGCAGTCTCCCGGAAATCTTCACGGGTTATCTTACTTGTATTTAGTGCGCCGCCTGTGGTTGTGCCGGCCAACAGTCCGCCGCCAGATTTGCTCCATGCCCCAACCAATGCCGGCAGACAAGTAATCGTCCGAACTGTCATGGCTCCATTGCTGTAGCGTGACAGACCGCTTCCCAATCTAATAAACGGTGCTTTGGCTTTGGCATACTGCCTGGCCATATCTTCAATTACCCCGGCAGGCAGGCCGGTTATTTCACTTACTGCTGCCGGCGAATACTCCGGCAGCACAGTATTCTTCAGTTCTTCATAGCCTTGCACATAGGTATTAACAAAGTCCGCATCAATAAGATTTTCCCTTGCGATTACATGCATCATGCCCAATGCCAGAGCACCATCTGTACCCGGACGGACAACAATAACCTGATCGGCAATTTGCGCGGTTGGCGTCTCATAAGTGTCAATCAGCCAAACCTTTGCGCCTTTCTGTTTAGCTATATTTATATCATGCAGGATATGAATATTGGTTGCCAAAGCATGAATGCCCCATAAAACAATCAGATCACTGCTATGAATTTCGTTGGTATGAGGCGCCATTGTCTGTCCCATTACGGCCTCCCAGCCATAACTTTTAGCCGGCGAACAAATCGTACGATCAAGTTGGGATGCACCCAAGCTATAAAAGAAAGGGTGACCGACATTGCGCTGCACAAGCCCCATTGTTCCGGCATAGGAGTAAGGCAATATGGCCTCAGCACCGTACTTGGCAATAATATTTTCCCATTTGGTTTTTATGCGTTCAATAGCTTCTTCCCACGAAACGGGCGTAAACTCACCGCTTCCTTTGCAACCGTTTCTTAGTAAAGGCGTCATAATTCGTCGCGGCGAATGCACACTTCTTTCATAATGGGCCATCTTCGGACAAAGAGTCCCTCTGGTAAAAGGATGTTCCGGGTCACCCTCGACTTTGGCAGCTTTGCCGTTATCTATATGAACAAGTAGGCCACACGCGTCAGGACAATCATACGGACAAACCGAGCGCAGAACTTGCATATTATCTTCCCCCTTAGAAATTACACTGATAGCTTGTTTTATTATTTTACTATTTTTATATTGATCTGGGTAGTTTTTCTTGATTATACCACCCTCACAATACCGGTTCTCCCCCCTTCCAATTGGCTATTGCCAAGCATTATATAGCAAGTCTCAACCTACTGTCTAAATATTATATGATTCACCGTCAGATCAGAGAGGATTTTGTAGAATTGCAGTGAATTAATTATATGCTATTATGCAAAGCAAACTACTAAAGAAAGTATGTTGAAGGGGAGTTTTTAGAATTAAAGCCGTACTTTTCAAAGAAGCATGTTGCCAATTCCTAAGTAAACACAAATATAAGCTCATGGGAATAGTTGCAATTTGTTGTATAGAATTTTTTCTTTCATTTCAGTTCTATAGGAACGAACCCGAGTTCCCAATAGAATTATTCAAGATTGATGCCGTTAATGCCATCTTTCGCGATTTGTTATTAGCAAGTATCTTTATATTTCTGCGCAAACACAGTACGCGGGTTAAACAAATTGCAAAAAATTATTCCCCAATAGCAATTGTAGCTCTTCTTTGGATAGGCATCTCACTGCTTATTATCCATTCATTAAACTTAATTTTTAATGTAGCAACTCTCATATCAGTTTTTACCGGTGTAATTAATAATATCTTTTTCGTATTTTTAGCTGGCTGGCTTTATACGAAGTGGAACAATACACTAGCGAAGACAATTTATTTCCTGACTTATTTCTTTACTATTTTCTTTTTCTTCAGTGACACCATCTATTTTTTTGTTACGTCATCCCATATTGAAAAGATGGTGTTTGACAATTTAAACAGCCAGTCAATAACTAGCGTAATCTATACTTCAGACAAACTTATTTTGCTGGGCATACTAATGTGTTTTTCCTTCCTGATGTTATTATTTCGCACGCCGGGCAACCTGCATCATTTGCCCAGAAAAAATACCGGCGTTGTTATCCTTATCCTCATCTGTGTTGCCGCTAATCTTGTTAATATCGCAACAGTCGCCGCCTATCCCCGTGCCCTCATCGATAACGGCTTTGACGAGGAAAGTGCCATCGAAAAATCCCGAAATGTATCGCGGGATATGCTTTCTAGTTCAGTAACTGTTAACTTAGTACGGGAATTCTTGCGGAATACCGAAAAACATGCTGCTGCCAGTCAACTCCACCGCTATCCATTTACGGAAAAGGAAACCCGGCTGTTAAGCGAATTGGACATTGCTTATGATGAAAAACCTGCTTTAGCGGCAAAACCTTTTCCCTATGAAAAAGTCGTTGTAATTGTCGCCGAATCCTTTCACCGCGATTACTTGCATTTCTATAATGCAAAAATCCCAGCAGAAGCAACCCAATTTTTAGATGGGTTGTTGGCCAAATACCCCCATTCCAATTATTATTACACTGCCAACAAACCCACGACACAAGGACTTAATTCCATGTTTCTCTCTCAGGCAATCTACACCGAAGATCAAAGTTTTGAAAATAACGCCACATTATTCAAAACCCTTGAGAAAAACGGATATGATACCATGTTTTTGGAGGCTACCAGCCAATATTATAATGATGAGTTCCGGGCTTACAAAAAACGCTTCGGCATGCAAACCTACAGAGCCAAAGAGGCTCTGGAAAAGGAAGGCTATGTCGGTAGCAGCGGCTGGGGCTTTCACAATGACGTAATGTATGAAGAAACCATCCGCCTGCTGGAAGAAAACCGCAACAACAAAGTTTTCATTGTGACAAAGACTATCGATTCTCATCAGCCTTATCCGTATTGCGGTTTTTTGCCGGAAGATATCCCTGCGGCCATAAAAGATCAACCGAATAATCTATATCTAAAAGCAATCTACTGGGAGAATATTACTCTACAGAAGTTTTTCCGTGACCTTGAGGAACGCAAATTGCTGGATGATAAGACGCTTGTTGTTGTTACCAGCGATCATAATCCTCATCCCAGTCAGAATGACAATTATAAACGTCTGACAACAGAAGATATGCGTATAAGCGTAGCTCCCATTCCGCTTATCTTTGTCAGCACAAATCTCCAACCGTTCGAAAATTTCAGCAGCGCCACCTATGGCAGCCAAATTGATTTTGCCCCCACACTGCTGGGGATATTGGGTATTGCCTCTCCGCCGCAATTCTCCGGAAAAAACATGCTTACCATACCACCAGAAAATAGCTACGCGGTAGGAAGCTGCGACGAAACCGTTTATTACTGGTCAAGCGATTACCAAATTAAAACAGACATGTATAGCGATAAAATCGAAGATCCTTATGAAAAGGCGCTGATCCATTGGGTTCAGGATTCCTATGTCAGGTACTTTCAGACAGACACTACCGCTCAGTAGCATCAGTTTTGCTTTAGGCTATCCTAAACAACGCAGAACACCACCTAATTACAGGTGGTGTTCTGTCATTACTGAATAATTTTCTCTTCCAACACATCTACAAACGCATCGGTAAGCTCAGGATCAAACTGGGTACCCGCGCAGCGGCGTATTTCCGCAATCGCATCCTGATGAGACATTCCTTTGCGGTATGGCCGGTCATTGGTCATGGCATCATAAGCATCAACAATTGCCAAAATCCTGCATGGAAGAGGGATATCCTCACCTATCAGTCCTAGCGGATACCCATTACCATTCCAATGTTCCTGATGTTTTAGAATCCATTCTGCTATCGGTATCAAATCAGGTGAAGATTTCGCTATCCGGTAACCGATATCACAGTGCTGCCTCATGATTGTCATTTCTTCTTCAGTAAGACGCCCAGGCTTATTGAGAATACTGTCGGGAATCCCCACCTTACCTATATCATGAAACTTGGCAAAAAGCCTAAGATCAGCCATTATAACCGGTGATACCTGCAGTTTTTCTCCCATCATTTCCATAAGGTCACCAAGGCGGTCAGCATGACCCTCGGTAATATGATCGCGTACTTCCAGGGCTTTCATCATGGCCTGCACAATCGAGCTGCGAATGCTCTGACTCTGGTGCAGCTTCTGGCGATACATGTTATTGTCTGCGGTTGTAAAAACAGTATCAATATTGATATTTTGCATATCTATCGCCCAGCCGAAGGATAAACTTAACGGTAAATAAGGATTTCCTTGGTTGTAATCGCTGACTTTACTCTGATAATAACGATCGAGTTCCTCGAGTTGCAGTGTTGTGGGTTCAAATAAGATAACCGCGAATTCATCGCCGCCGATTCGGCAAACATAATTGGGTTTTTGTATCCCACTCTGCAAAAGTTCAGCTACCTTTTTGAGAAGCTCGTCTCCCTGACGGTGACCTAAGGTGTCATTGATCAACTTCAGCCCATCAACATCGCAGATTAGTAAGCCTATGCCCTGACAAGGTCCAGTTTTTATCCGCTGTATCTCATTTTCAAAGTATCCCCGATTAAAAACACCTGTTAACGGATCATTAATTCGAAAAAATTCCATACGTTTTTCCATTTCCTTGCGCGCGGTTATATCGCGTAGCACAGCCAGGCAGCAGATTTTTCCGTCAATGACAGCCCGCGACAAATTGATCTCAAGAATCATGCAGCCGCCCTGGCAAGTTACGGTTTCATGCTCAAAAAGCTGGGTTTTCTCGCTAACAGTTCTGCGGATTACGGCAAGTACATCATCCTTGTAGGAAGGAGTGAAAATAAGCCCCATTCCCTCTTGTTTAAACTGCTCTACCGTACAGCCGAACAGTTCAGTCATCCGGTGATTTACCGCCAAAATCTCGCCGGTCTCTATGTCATGCACAACCAGCCCGTCGCCGACAGCATTGAATATTTCCTCTACCGTTTGTTGACTGTGTTCCAGTCGCTGGTTGGTATTTACAACTTCCGCATAAAGACTGCGAAGCTCTTCTTCTGCGGCGGTCAGCTCCTCATGTGAGGCGTTAAGCTGATCATATTGTTCCTGCCGTTCATCCATCATAGCCTGGATATTCTGAGCCATAAGATTAAATTTGTTAGCAAGCCGCCCAATTTCGTCCTTTGCTGCTATATGCAAACGCTTGTCAAAATTGCCGCCGGCAATCTCCTCTGTTCCTTCGCTCAATTCATACAATGGCCTTGTCACCATCCGCGAGACAAAAGTAACCACAAGCGACAGAACAACACAAGTCAGAACAATGCCACCAACCGTGTTTAGCGTTTCTGATCGCAGTTTAAGTTCATTATAATAATTGGTAAAGCCTAACGTAATTTGTCCGATGGTTAAGTTTTCTTTGACAACTTCCCGCTTAACAATAATGAGTTTATCCAGTTCATATGCCGGTGACTGAACAATGCGTTTTTCGTAAAGCAGGGTACCGTTAGTTCCGGTTATTGTTACTAATCCAATCTCCTGGTCTCTAAACAGCGCATCGCCGATGGCTTTTAAAGCCTCATCGTTATAGGTCCACAATGGCTCAGTAAGACTACCGACAGCTAAATCAGCTGTCATTGCCACTTTGTCTTCTCTGTCATTATAAATGGTTTCAGCTGATGCATTAATTCTAATCAGGCCAACAATCGACATAATTGTCATAACCGACAACAAAATAAGTATAGTAAGCCGCTTTCTTAACGTCATATTTTTAAAAAGACTGACTAACTCACTACTGCCTGCCACCACCGATCACCGCCTGCTTATTTGTTTCGTACTTTTTTGCGTTCACAACTCTCCACGTTTTTTCATTCGGCTTAATGCAGCATTAAACTGGTCGAGCAACTCTTCCGATTTCGGATATGTGGAAGAGATTATCAAATTATACTGGCTTGTCTTTGCTGCGTGATGTAAAGTCGCAAACTTATCTTCTTCGCCAGGATAAATCTTTTTGATAACCTCCCAGCCAACAAGCTCATCTTCAATAAATACGTCGATTCTCTTGTTGTAGAGCATTCTTACCAGTCCGTAGATATCATCAGCCCATACGACACGCAAAATCCCCTTATTTATTAAACCCTCTTTTGTGCCATACCAATAGCCGTTGGCACCGCCAACAACATAATCCTTAAAATCCGCGATGTCGGTAAAATTCTGTGTTTTAGCATCAAACTTGTCATTATCTCTCAGGTAAAAGAACGTATGCCGGGACGGATACACTGCTGAAGATACCAGATAGTTTTGTGCTATTTTCTCGCTCATCCCGTAAGGAAATGCTGCCCAGGCCTGTCCGCTAAGAACCATTTCCTCACAACGGGCCCATGGATAGAACCGGATTTCATACTCTACTCCCATTTCCTTAAGAGCAGCTTCGACAATCTCCGTAAAAACTCCATGACCAGACAATCGGGCTGATGTATAGGGCGCGTATTCGCCAGTGACTAGCAGCAGTTTTTTGCTGGCTTCCGGCTGAGCCGTCCGGGTTTCAGACGACCGAACCGGCTGTGTTACCTGCTGCCTGGTACTCAGCGGGTAACATGCCGCAAAAAGAATTACTCCAGCAAATAGGAGGGATATTATTGCTATTTTGCGCATTCAGCTTATTCACCGCCCTCTGTTATCGCTAGCAAGTATGTATTAGAAAATCATTTTCGCTGTTTCGACAAAAAAGACCTTTTTCGTTACAAATAATTATTATTCTAGTTGCAAACTATTAACCCTGTCTCTATGTGAACCGTAATGCCTTTTGCGGACACCAAGAATGGCTGGTACAATAAAACCAGGAGGTGTCCGACATGAAAGGTCAGCGATTCGATGCAGAGTTCAAAAAAGATATCGTGAAACTCTACCTAAG